>PJTO01000238.1_pt1 | contig 41686 bp, 28 predicted proteins | sample 1512101 | NCBI WGS metagenome assembly PJTO01 (sample SAMN08177690, study PRJNA422409) | Soil metagenome, whole genome shotgun sequencing project.
AACAAAGATAGGGGTATATACCTCCTGTAGACTGCCTCATACGCTCCTGAAATCCCCTTTTCACGGGTTTCCCCATTCAGATTTCAGGAGCGTATAGCAGCGGAAGGAGGTATATACCCCTTTTAACCTTTTGTATCGATCATTTGCCAGAGCAACTTGAAGTGCTTATGAGACAGCCCCATTTTTTTGTGCAGGTTTAACGTAAAAGGACTTGAAAAGCGTCTTTAAATTCCGTATCATAGAAAATGGTTATTAGCACTTGAGACAATTGAGTGCTAACAAAATAGTTTCAAATCCAAAAAAGCAAAATTTAGAAGGAGGCTACTTACATGATTAAACCTCTAGGGGACCGCGTTCTCGTGGAACCGAACGCCAAGGAAGAGAAAACGGTTAGCGGCATCGTATTGCCGGATACGGCTAAGGAGAAGCCGCAAGAAGGAACGATTGTTGCGGTGGGCATCGGATCTTTGACCAAAGATGGCGAGCGGGTCGCGCTGGAAGTGAAGGCGGGCGATCGTGTATTGTTCTCTAAATATGCGGGCACGGAAATCAAATACGAAGGCAAAGAGTATTTGATTATGAAGGAAAGCGACATCCACGCGATCGTCGGCTAATACTTAGAATACTCAAGGAGGTTATTTAAAGATGGCTAAAGAAATTCGTTTCAGTGAAGACGCTCGCCGCGCTATGCTTCGCGGTGTGGATACATTGGCGAACGTAGTTAAAGTCACGCTCGGACCGAAAGGCCGCAACGTCGTTCTGGAGAAGAAGTTCGGCTCTCCGCTGATCACGAACGACGGCGTTACGATCGCTAAAGAAATCGAGCTGGAAGACGCCTTCGAAAACATGGGCGCACAGCTCGTTAAAGAAGTTGCAACGAAAACGAACGATATCGCGGGCGACGGTACGACAACGGCAACCGTTCTGGCTCAAGCGATGATTCGCGAAGGCTTGAAAAACGTTACTGCAGGCGCTAATCCAATGGTTATCCGCAAAGGGATCGACAAAGCGGTTAGAGCGGCAGTTGAAAGACTGAAAGAAATCTCCAAGCCGGTCGAAGGCCGCAGCAACATCTCCCAAGTCGCAGCGATCTCCGCTGCTGACGAAGAAGTAGGCGAACTGATCGCAGACGCAATGGAGAAGGTCGGCAAAGACGGCGTTATTACGGTTGAAGAATCCAAAGGCTTCAACACCGATCTTGAAGTGGTTGAAGGTATGCAGTTCGACCGCGGCTACATCACTCCGTACATGATCACGGATACGGACAAAATGGAAGCTGTGCTCGAGAACCCGCTGATCCTGATCACGGACAAGAAAATCTCCAACATTCAAGAAATCTTGCCTGTGCTGGAGAAAGTCGTTCAATCCGGCAAGCAATTGCTGATCATCGCTGAAGATATCGAAGGCGAAGCGTTGTCCACGCTGGTTGTTAACCGTCTGCGCGGCACGTTCACTTGCGTTGGCGTTAAAGCTCCAGGCTTCGGCGATCGCCGCAAAGCGATGCTGCAAGACATCGCGGCTCTTACGGGCGGCCAAGTGATCACGGAAGAGCTCGGCCTTGAGCTGAAGTCCACTTCCCTGCAACAGTTGGGTACGGCTCGTCAAGTGCGCGTAAACAAAGAAAACACGATCGTCGTTGACGGCGCTGGCGAGAAGGCTGACATCGAGGCTCGCGTAAACCAAATCAAAGCGCAAATCGAAGACACGACTTCCGACTTCGACCGCGAGAAGCTGCAAGAGCGTCTGGCTAAATTGGCCGGCGGCGTTGCGGTTATCAAAGTAGGCGCAGCTACCGAGACTGAGCTGAAAGAGCGCAAGCTGCGCATCGAAGACGCTCTGAACGCAACTCGCGCTGCTGTTGAAGAAGGCATCGTATCCGGCGGCGGCACGGCGCTGGTTAACGTTTACGAAGCGGTTGCTTCCGTTCAAGCGGACGGCGACGAGAAAACGGGCGTTAACATCATCCTGCGCGCTCTGGAAGAGCCAATCCGCACGATCGCTGCTAACGCAGGCCAAGAGGGCTCCGTTATCGTTGAGCGTCTGAAAAAAGAGCCTGTAGGCACTGGCTACAACGCTGCTAACGGCGAGTGGGTGAACATGTTCGAAGCCGGCATCATCGATCCGGTGAAAGTAACGCGTTCCGCTCTGCAAAATGCGGCATCCGTAGCATCCGTCTTCCTGACGACCGAAGCGGTTATCGCCGACAAGCCAGAGAAAGACAAAGCTCCTGCCGGCGGCATGCCTGACATGGGTGGTATGGGCGGCATGATGTAAACTGAGGGCTGAACCCTTGCGCAGCAAGGGTTTTCCCTCGGGGCAACACTGATTGCCCACATTTTGCCCACATCATGTAAAATGAAGACACCTTAGAGCGATGGAAATCGCTCCAAGGTGTCTTCTGTTTTTTAAATACCTTTCAAGCTTCTTGGTGAAAATATTGTTTTCGGATAAAAACTCCCTTAAGTCTTTTGCTATATGAGGATGGAGGAGGTAGGGTTAGTTCCCACAACTTGCCCGCGAACTCTACCCACACACCATACTCACAAGTATTTATTGGACTAATATCTGAAGGATATCAGATAAAATCGTCACATAAAGACTCAAAAGATACATGAAAAAGCCCTTGTCTCATGGGTGAATACTGCCACATCTTAGGTTATTCTACCGTCAGCACTCATCCTATGTGGAGTGTGTTTGTTCCTTAATCTAAAAGGGTTTTGAGTTGACCGAAAACGAGTACCTCTACCAATTCCGCGCGGGAACCAGTATGATAATGGTTATATTTATACTATTATCGAGTCAGCGGGGTGCTGAAGGTTGAGGGGCGTGAATCATTCTACCGAAGCTTCAAACAGCAAATGAAACGTTTTTGGCGTAGTCTGCTCGTATTGAATATCAAAATGAAGCTGCTGCTGCTGTTCTGCGTGACGATCCTTCTGCCTCTTACGATCATTACGCAAATCGTAAATACCCTGTCCGTGGACAAAATCCAGGAACAAGCCGTATCGATTGCCCGCGGGTCGGCAGATCAGAACATGATGAACGTGCAAAGCTTGCTGGAGCGTTACACGAACATTTGCAACCGCTACAGCTTCAACGACAGGTTGATCACGACGCTGAGTCTGGACGAGCGGTATGAGGACCCATACGCCAGCTTCCAGGCTTATAATCTGATTCGCAATATTTTTGTTAACGACATCGTAACGATCGACTTCCAGATCGATATGAAAATCTATTACTTGAACCCGAACTTCACTCAGGATCTTCTGAATTTTATCCAGATCGACCGGACGATCGAGGAATCGCAGATGTATAAGCGGACTGTTGAAGCCGACGGTCAAATCGTATGGCGGTACGAGAACGACACGTTCTCCTTGTCCAAGACGATCACAGACTATAACGGCATCTTGCTCGGCATCATCAAGCTGGAACTGCCGCTGTCTGAAATACGCTCGCTGATCGATCAGCATAACCCCGACGAGATGAAGCTGATGTTCACGGACGCGGGGGGCTTCGTCTTCGCCTCCAACGACAAAACTCTCGAAGGCGCGGATGTCAGCGGAGAAGCCTTTTTCACTGCGCAAGAAGGACAAGAGGTGCTGTACGACAACGACGGAGAATACCTGTATACGCCCGCCAACTTCAAAAGAATGAACGACAGCTTCCCAGATTGGAATATGATTACCATGATGCCGCTGGAACGGATTCTCAAGGAGAGCAGCGAGGTGAAACGGAAGGTGCTGCTGATCTGTCTCGCCGCCTTGCTGGTGTCAAGCGCCATATTCTTCTCCATCCTCGATCGCATTACAAGACGGATCAGAAGTCTCGTGAAAAGAATGAAAAATGTTGGGGAAGGCAACTTTCGCATGGTGGAAAGCGAGCATTCCAATGATGAAATCGGCGTCATCATCAACAGCTTCGATCGGATGACCGTCAGCCTGAACAGCCTGTTCCACGAAAATGTCGAGACCCGGTTGCAGTTGAAGGATGTCGCCATCAAGAAACGCGAAGCGGAACTGTATGCGCTTCAGAGCCAGATTCAACCTCATTTCCTGTTCAACACGCTGGAGTCCATCCGGATGAAACTGCACCGGAACAATGAAGATGCGGCGAATATGATATTGAACCTCTCGAAGCTGCTGCGGACAAACTTGAACATGAAAGGGGATATCATCTTGTTGTCCGAGGAAATTAACCTGGTACGCAGCTATTTGGCCATTCAGCGGCACCGGTTCAAAGAGCGATTGCAGTACCGCATCGATATTCAGGAAGAGCTGCTCGATTGTTCAATCCCGAAGCTGATTATTCAGCCTCTGGTTGAAAACGCTATCAAACACGGTATCGAAAAAAAATGGGGCGGAGGTACCGTCGCGATAACTGTCATATTCAGCGGAGAGCGGCTCCATATTGAGATCGAGGACAATGGGGTGGGCATGAACGCCGGGAAGCTGGATGAAGTTCGCCACAAGCTGAAAGCTGAATCCACCGTTTCGCAGCAGGGCATCGGCATCAAAAACGTATATGATCGCATCATGCTGCATTACGGACAAACCGCTCGGATGGACATTCAGAGTCGATCGGAAGAGTGGACGAAAATCGTCATCGAGCTTCCTTGCAGCGGCAACGACGGGAATACGCAGGCATAATGAGGAGGAAGATATGTTCAAAGCCCTTATTGTAGACGATGAAGAAGATATTCGCGAAGGCATGCGCGATATTATCGAATGGGAGGAAGAAGGCTTCTCAGTCGTGGGCCTGGCGGTGGACGGCGTGGATGCGCTGGAGCAGTATGAGAGTCGGTTGCCCCATCTAATCGTCACTGATATTCGCATGACCCGTATGGATGGACTGGAACTAGCTCGACAGGTCAAGGAACGGAATCCCGATACGAAAATTCTGATCGTCAGCGGGTACGACGAATTTTCCTATGCGAAAAAAGCGCTCAAATTCGGGATTGAGAACTACTTGCTGAAGCCGATCGACACGGTCGAGCTTCGCAAGGAGTTACACACGATACGCTATCAGATCATGGAGCAGGAGCAAGCAAAACAAAGCGAACAGCACAAAGAAGCGGAACTGAAAAATTATTTTCTTCAGCGGCTAGTCCGCGACGATATCCCGAAGCCGTTCAATCTGTGGGAGCTGGAACGTTACGGCATCGAGCCGGATGGCTGGCACTATGGGGTGATGCTAATTGATTACACGACGGAGTTTGACGAGGAGATCGAGTGGAGCGTTGACGATTACCAGTTGAAGGTGTTTACGATCAAAAACGTAATCGGTGAGATTGTCGCACAGAGTCAGGACACGATTCTCTTCGAAGCGACCAAGGGTCGCCTTGGCGTGCTCGTCTGGGGTGAACAAAGCCGACAAGTCTTCGTAGGAGAGAAGGTTGCCGGCATAGCCAGGCAAATCGCCGAGTTGACGCCAAAATATACGAAGCATGACGTTCACGTCGGAGCCGGAAGTGCAGTCGGGTCTCTCGATGAAATCTCCGTTTCTTACCGGCATGCGGAGGCGGCATTGGAAATGAAAGTTTACGCCGGGGAGGAGCGCGTCTTCGCGTATTCCAGCCGCATTCTTGGGAAACAGCAGATGAGGTCCGGCGGTGAATCGCATATAGAGGATATAATGTCGTATCTTCACAAGCATTATGACGAGGAATTGAACCTGAAGCGACTCTCCGAGCAGTTCTATCTGAATCCGTATTACATTGGCAAAATGATCAAGAAACATACAGGCGTAAGCTTCAATGAAGCGGTGAACGAAATCAGAATTGCGCACGCCAAGCGACTGCTGGAAGGCAGCCCGCTTTCGATCGGCGATATTTCAAGCCGGATCGGATATAAATATTTGCACCACTTTTACAAGATTTTTAAAGAAATGACAGGCGTCAGCCCAGGAGAATATCGGAGGGAGACGGACAAGGACAATGACAATGACGAATAGACTGGATTGCCCCGCTTTTAGTGTTCTCCAGCCCAAGGAGCAGTCTTCCGAGACTGCTCCTTTCCTAATTCAATTAAAAGTACGGCTTAATTCATGGAATGTGAAGCGTTTACTTCAAGATTATAATGGAGACCAAGTGAAACTTTGCATTCGGCGAAATAGAATCAGCCGGGAAGCTTTTTTTCATCAGGAAAGGTGTGATGCTTGGCGCGGTAAAAGAATAGCTGCGAACGACAGAAGTTTTCAAACCCAAAAGGCAGGTGCAGCTGTATGAGAACAAGTAAGCGGAAAGTTTGGCTAAAACTTGGTCTCTTGATCGCCATGGTGTTCACCGTGGTCGCTTGCAGCGGGAACAAAGAGGGGAGTACTACCGGCAGCAACGAACCCGGCACTTCGTCGGAAGGAGTCGGTGCTCCGGTCGAGCTCCGCATCTTCCGGGTAGCTGTCACCCAGGATCCAACCAAGGACAGAGTCCTGTTGGAGCTGCAGAAGAGAACAAACACGAAGCTTGAATTCATCACAACACCGTGGGATCAATATGTAACCAAGAGCAACACGATGTTGGCTTCCAAAGAAAAGGTCGACATTATCGCGCTGGAAGACTCCCAGCTGAATTATCCCAAATTGGCCCGGAGCGGCATTTTGACGCCGCTGGACGATCTGCTGAATTCTAGCAAATATCCGAATTTGAAAGCCATTGCAACAGATCCTTTGTTCAAGAAATATTTGATCGATGGAAAAATTTATGGCATTCCCCAACTCACACAGCCGAGCGCCGGCTGGATCGCCGGCATCCGCACTGACTGGTTGAAAAACGTTGGATTGCCGATGCCGAGGACGCCTGAGGATTTGTACAACGTGTTCAAGGCGTTCAAAGAGGATGATCCGGATCAGAACGGACTAGACGACACGTTAGCGATGTATGTCACACCTTTTGACCCGTGGGGATTCCTGATGACTGCCTTTGTGCAGCCCGTTGCGTTCAAGGAGGAGAATGGCTCCATCGTCTATACCGCAACGAGCCCGGAGTATAAAAAAGCTCTACAATTTATCAAGAGACTGTACGACGACGGCTTGATTAACAAAGATTTTATCACGATCAAGGACAAAGATATTTCGATAAACCAGTTTATCGCCGGCAAGACGGGCATCGCTTATTCTCCGATGTGGTCGAAAACGCTGGAGGCCACCTTACAGAACTCTCCGCAGGCGACGATCGAGCTGCTGTTTCCGATCCCTCACGATCCTGCCTCGACGAACGGAGCGACCGCCAATGACTCGCAATGGAACTGGATGGTCAATGTAATGCCGTCTACAAGCAAAAACGTCGAGAAGAGTCTGGAGTTTCTGGAATTTATGACGACCGACGAAGCCCGTAAGCTGATGTCTGTCGGCATCGAAGGCATCCATTACGACTTCTACAAGGATGGCGTGTTCTACGGCATCAAGGCTGAAGAACAGAACAAGGACTGGGACCCCGCGAACGGCGAAGGTCCGACAGGCCACCCGCTCTGGTGGGGCATGATCAATACGATCAACGGAACAATCGACTATCAGGGCAATACAGGCAACCTGATGAAAGCATTACAGGAAACGACGACGTTCGTCTCCGAGGAAGACAAGAAAAGTAATCCTTATTACGAGCAACGCAAGCTGATCACGACGGTTATGGCGCATGAAGCCGTGCCAGTCATTCTCGAATCGAGATCGAAATACGCCGGCAAGCTGGCGTCGGTTCGGGACGAGTACTCCGCAAAAATCATCCTCGGAGCGCAAGCCGACTTTGACAAGAACTGGGATGAATACGTGAAGCGGATGTACGATAGCGGTGCGACGGAAGTCGTAGCCGAAGCGACAGAATGGTATATCAACAAGAAGTGAACGGCAACAAGTTGAGCCGACAAGCAGGGATGAAGAAAGGGGATCAGGCATGAGCAAACTGAGAATGGGGTATATCGGCTGCGGATTTATGGCGCAGAAAGTACATATCCCCAATATTTTGTCGCTGGAGGACGAGTGCGAGCTGGTCGCAATTGCGGAAGTCCGCAAAGAATTGGGACGGAAAGTACAGCAGCGTTGGAACATTCCGAATCTATACGAGAACCATCTTCAACTGGCATCGGACAAATCGATCGAAGCGGTCGGCTTGTCCGGCCACTATGCGAACCAAGGAGAAATCGCAATCGACCTGCTTAAGCACGGGAAACACGTCTTCATGGAAAAGCCGATGGCCATCAGCTCGGAGCAGGCTGAACGTATCTGCCAGGCCGAAGTGCAAAGTGGCAAACGACTGATGATCGGCTACATGAAGCGGTACGACGCCGGAAATTTGCTGACCAAGAAGTTGCTTGAAGAATACCGCGTTTCCGGGGAGATGGGGCAAATCCGGTATATCCGGAATTCCGGCATTGTTGGGGAATGGATCGGCGGCCTCGACACCCCATTCGAAAATTCGACCGAATCGATTCCGGACGTGCAAATCGATTGGCCGGAGTGGCTCCCTCCCGAACATCAGATGGGCTATATTTCGTATGTGCAGCAGTATACGCATAACGTTAATCTGATTCGATGGTTTATGGATGCTTCCGGACGGGACATTACCGTGAAATCGGCGACGCTTGACACGAAAGACGGTGTAACCGGCGTCGCAGTGCTCGATGTCCGAGGAGTTACAACGATAATAGAAACCGGCAATATGAAGAGCCACGAGTGGAACGAGCATACGCAAATTTTCTTTGAAGGCGGCTACATCCGCAGCGACAGCCCGAATTTGTTGCTGCGCAACGTGCCTGCGGGCGTAGAGCTGTTCGTAGGCAGCAAGGGGGACAAGACGCTCAGCAAAATGTTCCCGGAGAACGGCCGCACCTGGCCGTACAAAGAGGAAATGAAGCATTTCATCGCCGCGGTTCGGGACGGCACGCCGTTCTGCTCGCCCGCCGAGGATGCCGTGTACGATGTGCGGCTGCTCGAAGATATTTACAAGAAACATCTAGAATGTAACGGGAGGTAAAGAATGAACTACCGAATTGGAATGCGGATACCTCCGAAGCTGCATGAGCAGGGCATCCGGCAAGTCGCGCAATGGGCGGCGGGAGTCGGCATCGAAGTGCTGGACGTGCCCAAACTGACGGAGCTGGTCAAGAAAAGCTGCGAGGAAGCCGATCTGGCGATCGGTACGGTGGATGCGCAAAATCTGGGACAACTGCTGAGCGAGGACGAGAGTGTGCGCGCGGAAGCGCTGGATTCGTTCAAGCGTCAGATAACGACTGTTTCCTCTCTGGGCGGCCAAACGATGTTCATGTGTCTTGTGCCAGAGGATGCGAATATGCCCCGTACGCGAGGTTTTGAAATCTGGTCCGAGTTGTTTCCGGAGATTGTAAGCCATGCGGAGGAAGAAAACGTATATCTCGCCATCGAGGGTTGGCCAGGCAACGGGCCGCAGTACAACGCGCTTGGCTGTACGCCCGAAATGCTACGCGCCATGTTCAAGGCGATTCCCTCCGCGCATCTTGGGGTGTGTTACGATCCGTCTCATCTCGTTCGTCTGGGCATTGACTACATCCGGTTTCTGCGCGAGTTCGGAGAGAAGTTGCTGCACTGCCACGGCAAAGACACAGAGATCATGCAGGAAGACTGCTACGAAGTTGGAAGCCTCCCGGCTACTTTCGGTTCCAGGTACCGTTTCTCGGATGGTTCATGGAGGTATACGATACCGGGCCAAGGTGCGATAGATTGGGGCAAGGTCGCCATCCAACTGGAGAGAGTCGGATACGAAGGGCCAGTCAGCATCGAACTCGAGGACCACCGTTATTGGGGCACCGTCGAAGCCGAACAGCAGGGAATATTAAAGTCTCTGGAGCACCTTGCACGTTTTTTTAAGTAGGTCAGGTAGGCCTGATCGAGGAGTCGTACTGAAGGATACGTGGATTTATAATTCTGGGTAAATCAATGGAAATAAGGGGGAAAAGAAAATGAAAGTGAAAAAGTTTACAGCACTACTAATGGCGGTCACCATGGTATTAGTTATTCTGGCGGGCTGCTCCAAATCGAATCCGGGTTCGAGCAATTCTCCATCTCCCGGCGGAAGCGCCTCGACTAGTTCGGTATCGCCAGGAGAATTGCCATCGGCATCCGAAGTGCCGAAAGTTAAGAAAACGATCGTTTTCTCGACCATTCAGAATTACTATACGGATGGATTGAAGAAAGCGGCCGAAGATTACAATAAGCTTCATCCGGAAACGACGGTCAAAATCGACATCGTCGTTGATAACCCGACCTATACGGCGTCATTCCAAGCGAAGATGGCTGCCGGCGGTGATGATGCTCCAGATCTTGTCCATGCCAACTTGCTCGGCGATAGCCCGAGCAACAATATCAAGAAAAACTTCATTTTGTCATTAAATGATTATGTTAAGGAACCGAATCCTTACAACAATGGAACTTCGTTGTGGGATGGCGTTGACGCAGCTTACTGGTCCTATGCTTACTCGGATGCCGGAGACATCTTCATGGTGCCGTTCGATCTTGTGGGAACTGGCTTCTATTACAACAAAGATTTATTTGCCAAAGCGGGAATTACCGAAGCGCCTACGACATGGGAAGATATGTTCGATTCATTCCAGAAGCTGAAGGACTCCGGAATCATACCGCTGGCCCTTACACAAGTGCCGGGCCAGGATACGACCGGCTGGATGATTGGGGCATTCACCGATTGGGCGGCACGTTCGCTCTTGCCTGAAATTTTCATTCAACCTGGAGATGCACGCAATACTCCGGAAGTAGAAGCCATTAACTCCAAAGTCAAATATACGGTAGACAATCCCTTCTTCGATATCGGTGTGGTCGAAGATCCGGAGAGACGCATGGCGTTATGGAAAAGCGGTAAATATGACATGGAAGGCGCCGCGGAGAAAAAGTACTGGACGATCTTAAAGCAACTCTCAACCTATCTGCAACCTGGTTACGCAACGATGTCGGATGCGGATGCTTATAAGCTCTTCATCTCCGGGAAAGCAGCAGCATACTGGAACGGCAGCTGGCAAGTCGGAACCATACTGAAAGATCAGAAGCTTCTGAAAGACAAAGCATTCGCATGGGGAACATTCAAATTTCCGGACTTCAAGACGCCTGATCCCAATTTCCCTGATCATCCGCGCGGGATTCTAGTACCGGGTCATCAAATCGCCATCACGAACAAGATGAAGAACGACGAAGACAAGGTTGCACGTGCCAAAGATTTCCTGAAATTCATCTTCTCGCCCGCAGAAGCCCAAGTTATATATACGACAACGATCGAAGCCGGCCAATTCGTTCAAGGACCGAGCTTGGTCAAAGGCGTTACGATGTCTGATGAAGTTAACAGCTATCTTACCGGTTTCATTACGGCGGGTAACATGAATCAGAATATCGGTCAAATCGCGAACGGCAATCCAACAGGGGAAATAAACCTAACCAGCGAGTTAAAAGCATTGCAATTGCAATTTTATAACGACAAGATAACCCTAGAGAGATTCCTGAAGAAAAAGGCGGAATTTACGACGAGGACAAACGAGAAATTTATTGCTGAGAACAATTGGGATTTGAATCCGAAGACGGATCCGTAACGTGGTGATAAGTGAAGTATGGCGGGATGGCGAAGAGGCCGTCCCCTTCCTACTTGTCCGTCTTTCATAGCTGCTAATGAAGGAGAAGGAGCAGATGCATACATCTAGATTACGTAAGTACTGTGTCTCTTACTTGTTTCTAGTACCGTCATTTATATTTATTTTCGCGTTTCTGTATTATCCCGTCATTCTGGCTTTTATCCACTCCTTTACCAAATGGAATTTAGTGACTTCGGAATGGATCGGTTTGGATAATTTTCGGGAGATGTTTCGCGATACGGTATTCCTGACGAGTGCAACCAATCAATTGATCTATACGCTCACCGATATCCTGAAGGCGCTAATATTTCCGTTAATCGCAGCGGAACTCGTTTTTCTTATCGGAGGAATTAAAATCAAGTATTTTTTTCGGACGGGGTTTATTCTGCCCATGCTTCTGCCGGGGATCGTAACAATTCTGTTATGGCAGAACATCTATGATCCGAACAATGGACTCATCAATCAACTGCTTATCGCCGTTGGTTTGGAAAGCTGGACTCACGCTTGGTTAGGCGATGAGAAGACCGCAATATGGTCTATTGTATTTTTCGGATTTCCTTTTATCGCCGGACTGCCTTTTCTTATCTATTACGCGGCCATTGGCGGGATGAACCAGGAACAGATCGAGGCGGCAAGAATGGATGGGGCGAACGGTTGGCAAGTGTTTACGAAGATGCATATTCCATTCCTGATCCCACAGTTCAAAGTCATTACGATATTAACGATTATATCCAGCTTGCAGGATTTCGTGAAAATCATGGTTTTAACGGCCGGCGGACCCGGCGTATCGACTACGAATCCTGCGATGGTTATGTACAATGCGGCATTCGGCAGCTCTCGATACGGTTACGGATCAGCTATCGGGGTGTCACTCTTCCTTGTTATTCTAGTGCTGACGTTTTTTAATATGAAATTTTTGAAAACAGATTATTAGGGGGGTATCGCCATGGCTGCGCGCTTGTCGAAATGGACCGGATCTGCCGTTTTGGTCGTACTCTTGATTTTATCTTTTGTTCCGTTCGCAATTTTGTTCTTTTTCTCATTTAAAGATCAAATCGAGATCTTGATCGACTTCTGGGGGATGCCTGAAGTTATAAAGTGGGCTAATTATTCGGATGCCTGGAACGTCGTGAAATCCAGTATTGGAAATTCTTTATATGTATGTATCGTTACCGTTATCGGAGCCGTCGTACTAGGATCACTATCCGGTTACGTATTTGCCAGACATAGGTTTCCGTTAAAAGGATTGCTGTACATCCTCCTGATCGGCGTCATGATGATTCCTTCTTTGCTGACGATCGTACCGCTTTACGCGATTATTGCCGAGCTTGGAATAACGAATAGTTATCTCGGATTGATACTTCCCTATATCGCAGGAACGCAATTACTGGGGGTTCTGTTATGCCGAACGTTCTTCGAATCGCTTCCGGAGGAATTGTTCGAAGCGGCCAGGATCGATGGAGGGAACGAGTTTTACCTCTATTCGCGGATCGCTCTTCCACTATGCTTGCCCATTCTTGCGACGGTCGGAATCGTTACGTTCCTAGCTGTTTACAGCGATTACTTATGGCCGTTCATCGTTCTAGCCCAAGAAAAACAAACATTTACGATGGCTGCGGTCAGCTTGAACAGATCGGGGAAGTCGGATATTGGGCTTTCCTTCGCGGGTTATATTATTGGCAGTATTCCGACGATATTGGTCATCAGCTTCGGTATGAAATACTACATAGAAGGCTTGGTCTCCGGCGCGATTAAATCTTAAAAGCATATCCATCGTGCTTCGATCCGGCACCTACTGGAATTCATTTCGCTCTTTTTTAGTCGTCCAGATCAAATGGAAAAAGATTGAAATGGCCTTGCAATTTCGATTATACATGGAGGTATCGTTTGAAATGATCAAAATGAAATGGCTGTCCGTCCTTATGACCGTCGCCATCTTGTTCGCGCTTCTTCCGCCCTTCGCGGCCGGCGCGGCATCCTTGTCAACCCGATACACGCTAAGCAATGGCTATATTTATTTATCCGGCATCAACGGTATGATCGATGTGATGAAAGTCGATCCGGCCGGCGGCGGCAATTACCAAGCGACCGATATTATTGCAAGCAACATGTATATGGGCGCCAACCTGAATGTGGCCGGCAACGGAACGAGCGGCACTTGGTTGATCAGCGGCAGCACACTTTCCATTAACGACATTCCGTTCCCCGGTACCAATCTGAAAGGAGACTGGACGATTACGCTGAATGGAAACCGGATGGAAAACCAGTACCGCGTAACGGCGACGGCAAACGGGACAAAAGCGCACTCAGTGGGGTTCAATATCGATACGCCGTTCGATAGGGACGGGTATTCGTTCAGCGATTGGACCCAGATTTTGTTTGACCGCTTTGTCGATTCCAATGGAAAATATATCAATACCCGTTCGTACAAGCGGCTTGTTGAGGATATTTCTCTAAGCCTGGAGGGCGAGTGGATCTATTTGTACGGGACGAACAATTACGATTTGAAAATATCGCCAAGCACCGGCGTCATGCGGCCGAGCAGCGGGTTCAGCAACATGATGACGCTGAGTTTTACGAATAACGAGGAGAGTTCGGTGCCGTATGTGTTGAACAACGGTCAGTTTGTCGATCGGAGCATGACGATCGAGGTGCTGCCGCATTCGACCTCCAACGTCATCGGCTGGTACCCGAAGTTCAGCGCGTCTGACAGTTCGTTCGCGAATTCATTGAACGAGCTTGTGTATGAGCGCGCTTTCGGGTGGCCGGCCGGCGGAACCAGCACTGCCTGGAAAGAATGGATGGGGCTTCAGCGCTCGTTTCTGAACAGCGGCTTCCGCGATCGTGAAGCTTACGAACTGTCCAATACGCAGCAGGATGCGAGCGGCTATACCTGGGCATGGTGGGGGTTGCCGGGGTGGCCTGCGGCGGATCAAAGTCATGACCACCTTCATCGCATCAGCTCGCCGGCCAATTTCATCAACGGTTCGTACCGATACGTGATGGCCACCGGAGATCGGACGTTTTTGAAGATGAATATCTCACGGCTGCGCAACGCGATGAACTATATGCTGACGCAGTACGATACCACCAGCAAGCTCTTCATCGATACGCACGCCGACCATCGGGGACGTTCGGGAGACGCCGGCGGCAGCTATTGGGATATTCTCCCTTTCGGATATAAGGACGGTTACGGCAACATTAATGCTTACTTAGCCTTGAATGCGATGGCGGAAATCGAGAAACTGGTTGGCAACTCGACAGAGTTCAATAGCTTAACGGCCAAGGCGGCCGATTTGTTCACCGGATACAACAATACGTTCTGGTCGGTCGACCACTATAAACTGAACGTTGACGATACGGGCACTGCGAGGGATTATTGGGGGACGTGGCTAAATTTCGAAGCGGCGTTCGCGGGTCTGGCAGATGCGACCAAATCAGCGCAAATGATCGACGCGTTCGCTTCCAAAACGACCGGCTCCGGCAGCACAGACGCTTTCAGCAAATGGATCATAGGGCCACGGACATTTCTCGAGCCGAATCCGGACAATCCGAGCGGCGGTTGGTGGGTCATGGGATATACGCCGCCGGCGGATTACAACGCGCAAATTCAGAATGGAGGCACCTCCTTCTACACAGCGTTCTATGAATTGATGACCCGTATTAATGGAAAGGGCGCGAACAACGCCTATGCAAGGCTTCAGGAGATATTGACCCGGTTCAACAAAGCCGACCATCTCAGCGGAGGCAATCCGTTGATCGATGGGGAGATGAACCAGCACGGTTCCGAAGGGTCGATCGGTTTCTGGGGTGAGTTTCCGGAGTCGGGCTTGGTGCCCTACTTTGCGCTATACGGTTTGATGGGCGTCAAGATGGACGTCGACGGTTTGAAAGTAACGCCGAATTTGCCGACTTCCTTAACTTCTCTGGGCATGGAAAACCTCTACTACTGGGATATGAATCTGAAAATTACGACGACGCCGACATCTGTCCGGATTCAGGCGCTTAGCAACAACAGCCCCTATTCTTGGACGATAAACGGAACAGCCGTCTCCGGCGCTTTCGACATTACCACAGCAATTACGGCTGGCCAGACCGTCACCTTGTCCCGCAGCCCGGGGTCGTCTTTTGACTTATCGACGATAAGCGATCCAACGGTGAAGACACGGGTAGCGTCCCAAGGCACGTTCAACGACGGCATCTTGGGAGCCAACAACGATTGGACGATCGCTTCGATTGGTATGTACAAGCCAAACGCAGGCTTGAATGTACTGGCCGTCGAGGCAAAGAATGCGGACGGCAGTGCAGGTTTTATCGGTGACTATACGTTGCCGGATGGTACAGTTATCGCAACGGACAGTTCTTGGAAAGTAACGACCGACAAACCGTTGGCGGACTGGAGATCGGGCGGATTTGACGATACGGAATGGAACAATGCGGTAGACTACGGCTCGAATGGGACTCAGCCATACGGCACTATCAGCAAGATGAACGGCACGAACGCGAGATGGATATGGAGCGGGCAGAACCGCAACTCCTTTGAAAGAGCAGCGCCAACGGCGGTAACGGCATCCAGCAACCTGCCCGGTTGGCCAGCGTCGAACGGCGCGGACAACAATTGGGGAACGGCTTGGGCCAGCAATTGGAGCGTTACAGCTGATGGTTCCGAATATTTGCAGGCCGATCTTGGCGCAAGCAAGCTGGTTCGCGGAGTGAAGTTAGTGCCGAGGGGAGGCGGACTCTTCTTCCCGATCGACTTCAGGCTGGAAACATCTACGGACGGCGTGAACTGGTCGAATGTGCCTGGACAGCGGTATGTGAATTACCCGAACCCTTCGAGCAGCGAAGTAAAGCTCTATTTTGATTCCGGCGTGAACGCTCGGTACGTGAGGGTCGTCGCAACTGTGATGCCGAACAGCGAAGGCGGTCAGTACGCCTTCCATCTCGTCGAATTCGCGCCGCTTGTCTGGAATGCGCCGCCGGCCAAAACGACGGTTCACTCGAGCCAACTGCCCGGCTGGGAGTCGACCCGGATTTTGGACAACAATTTGAACACCGTTTGGTCTAGCAATATCGGTTCATCCGCGACGGTGGCAGAATATGTCGGCATCAATTTGGGCAGGACTGAAACGATTAACGGGATAACTGTTCAGCCCCGACCGGGCGGAACCGGATTTCCGAAAGGGTTCAAATTCCAGTACAGTGCGGAAGGCTCCGCCTGGACCGATGTGCCGGGACAAACATATGCGAATTATCCGAATCCAGGAACTTCATCGCGCACTTTTTATTTCACTGAGGCTGTCAGTGCCCAGTACATCCGAATGTTGTCCACGGAGATGTCGGCGGAAGGAGCGTCATATGTATTCCAGTTGGGTGACATGAACGTCATTGGCAAAATGGCATACTTGCGCAAGCTTTACTATGACACATGGACCGAGCGAATCCGCACCAACGGCGGCTCTTCCAGCGCATTATCAGGCTGGGGGGACGCGAACGCAAGGGACAATAACGCGGCGACTTCGTGGTCGTCCAACGGCTATTCGGACAGCAATCATACGGAATGGGTGTCCATCGATCTGGGCGCCCCCCAGCAGGTTAAGCAAGTTCGCGTATTGCCGCGAAGCGGGGGAGTTTGCTTTCCGATCGATTTCAAGCTAGAGTACAGCACGAACGGCACGACGTGGACCCTGATTCCGGGCCAGACTTATTCGAGCTATGGCAATCCTGGATCGAAAGAGCAGATGTTCGCGTTCGCGAATCCTGTGATGGCCCAATATGTGCGCATTGTCGGTACTAAGTTGAGCCCGGATAGTTTTTCGAACTACTATATGCAAATCGCAGAGTTGCGGGCGGATAGTTAGGCATCGTTACGCGTTATTGAACAGCAAATTCCCTGCCCTACTTCCAGTGAAAAGTAGGGCAAATAGAGCTCATCCGTTGTTAAATCCTGCAATAAAGGGGGGGGCTGAAAACGATAATCTGACTTCGGACTTTCTTTCTCAATAGCCTGGACGATGTGGTAGAAATTGGAGGATAATTAAATGGGTGGACAGTTCCGGACGGCGAATGGATATGGGGACAAGGCAACGGTCCGCCCAAAAGCTGGGTCATTTTGAGGAAAACATTCGATCTGTCCCGCCCTGTTCCGGGCATCCATAGCAGCGAGCTTCCGGCCCAATCGCTGAACGCGATCGGTGAATTCGGCATGATTCTTCCCTATTATATGAACAGCGGGGATGCATCCGTGATCGCCCCAAGCTATCCCGCCGTCATCAACTATTTGCGGCTCTGGGAGACGAACGCGGACAGCCTGATCGAACCTCGTAAGGGCGATTGGTACTGGTATGAGCACGGCGAGAAAATAGACGGTGACGTACTGCGTGGTACTATTCCGCGCTACAGGCGGCTAAAACGATGGCCGTGCTGATTGAGCGCACTGACGATATGGCCTGGATCGAGACTCGGGCGACAAGCATCCGGAGTCAATTCGACCTGGCCTTTTGGAAGGGTGACGGCTACCGGTCGGGAGAATTCACAGACGATAGGGCGAATGCCGTCGCTGTGCTCGCGGGGTTGGCGAGTCGGGACAAGTGGCCGGCAATTGCCGCCTTGCTGGGAGAGGTGTGGAACGCTACACCCTATATGGAAGGCTATGTACTGGAAGCGATGTATCGGATAGGCTATCCGGATCAAGCGCTGATGCGTATGAAGGCGAGATACGCGCCTTTGACGGACAACGAAAACTCCACGTTGTGGGAGCATTTCTCGATTCACGGCACGCGCAATCACGCCTGGTCGGGAGGACCGCTGACGATTCTGGCCAAGTATGTAGCCGGCTTGTATCCGGCAACTCCGGGGTATGAAACGTATTTCGTCATGCCGCAGTTGTCGTCGTTGACCTCTTTGAGCCTTGTCGTCCCTTCGATCAAAGGCAGGATCGAGCTTGATTTGCGTAAGGAGGAAGATCAACTGCATTTAGGGCTGATTTCTCCGCCGGGCACGGAGGCGATCGTCGGCATTCCCCGTGTAGTATTCGCCAGCGGCGGCGAAGTGAGCATTGCCTGTCAAGGAATAATGGTGTGGTCGAACGGGGAATTGTGTTTGACGCCGCTCAGTACTTCACATTCCGTAATCGTCGAAAAGAATATTCGCCGTTTTTCTTCTTGGGCTTGTCGTACTAAGTTAACGGTGGCATGATCGTTGTCTAGAATGGAGATGACGATGTTCGAATCGAATAAATATCCGGAGTGGTTTTGGGTCACTTTCCCCAGCCCTCCCGTGACTCCTGAAACTCAAGTTAGAAAGCGTCATTTGACCACATTTTGACCACATGGAACAAAAAATGCTTCTCACGAGTTCAAATCGAACTTGTTGAGAAGCATTTTTATCATGCATTTCCTAGTTCATCCAGCAACTGGTTAAGCTTCTTATCAAAAGTGAAAATGGTATGTCCACCGATCTTCGAGTAGGAGAAAAGCAGGGAGTCGACAAAATCGATATTAATTTCACTGTAGACCTTTAATGCTTCGATCAAGATGTTTCGGTCATGCATGGATATGTTGCGGTAGGAGAGCAAGTTCCGTAACGAATCAAAAATATGAACCCGCTATACTTTTTCCAATACATAGACGACTTCGGCAACGACTTCATTGGGAATAAAAATGTTGTGGTCTTCGATTTTATCTCGGGCTTGTTCAATGAACTGAGCCGCATCTTGAAGCAAATAACGCAGTATTAAATTTGCATCAACGATGTTCATGTTTTTCTTGCACGCCCTTTTCCCAAGCACCTTGTTCGAATTGAATTAAATCCGAGTTGGCGTATTGTTTCAATGCACCTCTAGCGGTAGGCGAAGGGGGGGATTGCTTGTTTGAATGGAGATGGTTCTCCGATAGGTAATATGATTAATTCAACATCCTGATTCCGAAGTTCTTCAGGGAGATCGACGAGATGCTTTAGTGCATCACTGTTGCTGATTTTAACAGTCGCATCCAGATGCACTAAAGGTTTTTCAAAGCTTACAATCTGCATAAGGATGCCGCCGCAGCGCACAGAAGACGCATTCTTTCGATGTACCCATAATGAGAAGATGTATAGCACGAATCCATTAGGTTTATGCTGACATTGTGATATAATGGATTTCCAATATTTGTTCATAGGAGTAGCGTTCGCCCGGTGCAAGAAGTCCCATATTGGATTCGTAGACCATGGACAGTCCACCTGAACAAGTTGGGGGCGATCGTTGGCGAGGCTACGGCACGATTATCAATCCGGCCCCGGACTTCAGCATCGATCATGCTGCCAAGCTGCCGGATGGCGGGACGTGGGTATTGGACGGCGGCGTCAACAACGACGTTCATTCGATTCCCGGACATGGACTTAAAAATAGACGTAGTTTTGGTCAAATGGACAAACCGTATCGATCCTCCTTTCATAGATTGAACTATCTCTCATTTAGAGGAGGAGTTCGATTGATTAACAGGAAAAACCAGTTCCGAAGAAAGTAGGTACTAAGGCGGTAAATCCCTTTTTACAGTTATTTTCGGGCACTAATTTTACGGGCACAGTCAGAAGATTTCGGGGAAGTCTCGGAATTAGAAATTTGTCGTCAGTCGGTCTGAACAATACTATTGAAAGTCTCAGATTCACTACTGGTGCAGGTTTGACGGGGACTGTCGTTTTATTCGAAGGCACCGGATACTCAGGTGACTTCGTTAAGTTTAATCCCACTGCGAACATTCCGGACCTATCGACTTTGAATTTCGATAATCAGGCTTCATCGCTCGTTGTATCCTCGCTTGCCCTGTCCGATGCGGAAATCGCAGCCATTCAGGATTCGGGCACAGACCTTGCAGAGGTTCTCAGAAAGATTCGCGCCGCCAGAAAGCGTCGCGCGGCCAAGCGTACAGGCAAGAAATAATCCCCATGCTATAAACTGATACCGGTATTCAACTGGTATCAGTTTATTTAGTGTGCGCCCGTGAAAATATTGCGACCTCGATCAAATTATGCGCCTTGTCTCGCTTCACAAAGCTTCTATAAGATATGCGTGAGGCGCTCCGATATATAAGCCGGCAGTAGGGATCGGACGCATCAGAATACTTCCGGCTTCTAAGAATTGTTATGTAAATCTACAAGTTTTTGACCTGCTGACGGCGTTTGGGAGTGTGCTAAAATGAAGGTTATGTCTGAGATACTTGGATCGATAGAGGAGTGACCGAACGATGCAGAACTGGCGAAGCTGGCTCCCGAACACGTTGAAGTACAGACTTTTTATCGCTTATATTACCCTTCTGATGCTGCCTTTGTGCATCGCGATTTATTATCTGTTCCAATACTTCGAAACGACTCGGCAGAACGAAATGATCGACCGCATGTCCGAGCGCATGCAGCAGGTGTATATTTCCTTGACGGATATGATGGCCTTTGCCTATAAATCGAATACGATTCTGAGCCAGGACGAAAGCCTGATTCAGATCATGCACAATCCCGACAAGTATGATCCTCTTGAACGAAAGAAAATCGTAGAAAGCAAAATGTTCGGCATCAATAACAGCTTCTTTTTCCACCAGACGGAGCTGTATTTTCGTTTTATCGACCGCAACGGCAACGTATACACTTCCTATGCGCCCAATAGCCAGTTAACGAACGAACGGGAAGAATTACAGGAATGGCAAACGAAACTGCAAGCCGGCAGTCGCCCTTACCGCTGGGTAGCGGACGATTCGAACGACGTCAGAAGCAGCCAGGGCAGCAAGCTGCTGAGTTTATATCTGATGCTGAATGACGAGCTGCGCGGCAATTACGGGCTGGCGCGAATCAGCATCAATGTGCAGGAATGGTTTCACAATACGTTAAAAGATAATCCGGCCAATCAGGGGCTGACCATCTTCACCGGACGGGGAGAGACGGTGCTGCAGAACAAGGAGGCCGCTTTCAGTCTGGGCAGCATGAAGAGAATTATCTCAGCGCAAACGCAAAACGGCCACTACAAGGACGAACGGACGCTGTCTCTCGTCAATTACAGCTATATAGAAGAGTTGGACTGGTACGCCGTTAGCCAAATGCCCTTAAACGAGCTGCAGCAGGAGGTTCGGCGTTTAAGGCTGCGACGCCGGCAATCTGAAGCTGGATACGGCATTGATGTCCAGCCAGCCCGTGGACATGTACGTCAACTACGACTACAGCTTATACGAGAAACGGATTAAAGCGGGGAATGCGCTTGATCTGAGCACATTCTCCGATTACAGCGTGGATGAGAAGATGGGCGAAGGCGCCTCTTTCTGGAAAGCGGACGACAAGTACTACGGGGTTCCTACTTCGAAAGGTCCTTCGTTAGTCTGGTTGAACAAAGATATGCTCGACGCCAAGGGGCTGCCGGTACCGACGGAATGGGGGCTGGACGAGCTTAGAGATTATGCCGCCAAGCTGAAGGATGACAACGTTTGGGGACTGGCGCAAAGCGATTATTATTTCAATGTGCCGATCAACGGCTCCATGAGAAAGCAAAGCTTGCAGTTGACGAACCCGGACGGGACCTCGGCATTCGATAATCCGTTTACGGTTAAAACGCTTCAGGTGTATTTGGACATGATGTTCACGGACAAGAGCTTGATGCCTCACACAGAGCAGATTACCTCCAAGCCTGCCCTGGATCAAATGTTTGTCAAAGGAGAAGCGGCGATGCTGTTCTCGACGAACCAGATTTTCCGTACGACGAACAATCTGACGGAATTTCCGCGGACGTTCAAGGTGGCGGCGGCTCCGGCTCCCAAGGTGGACAAGGATCAAGCCGATTATATTTATGCCGGCGGCACGGGAGACGTCATTTCCATCAATCCTCGCACCAAAAATCCGGAAGCGGCCTGGAAATTCATCAAGTGGTATGCGGACGGCGGAATGCTCCCAATGGCGGCAGGCGGCCGAGTGCCTGCATCCAAGGACTTTCCGATCGATGAGGCCGTTGCCCTTATGTTCAAAGGCGTGGAGGACACATACGATATGGACTCGATTAAGCGAGTCATGTTCGGGAACCTTCCGCTGGGTCTCAGCCGTCTGGATCGGAAGACGGGAACCGAGCAGCAGGCCGTCTATGACAACATATTTTCACGAAAGCTGACTCCGGAGGAAGGCGGGAAGGAATTGGCGCGGGTGCATAACAAAAATTTGCAGGAGTCCTCTCAATAAAGTCGCCGGAACCGGAGGGAGACGGGGGTTAGGCGCCGCCTCCCTCTTCGGCGCAAGCAGCATGAAGATTCAAACTTACACATGATACAGAGAGAAAGGCGGTGACCGATCGTGAGCTGGATGAAGCGGCAGAGGCTGATTGGTTATGTATTCATTGCCCCCAATCTGATTGGAATGACGGTATTTATGCTCATTCCTGCCCTGTTCTCCTTTTATTTAATGTTTACGGATTGGGTATTCGCTAGCGGGCAAAGCCCGCATTTTGTCGGATTGGATAATTTCAGGATGATGGTGAGGGACGATTTATTTGCTGTATCGGTCAAAAACACCTTGCTGGTGTTAATCCCCGTACCGATTTCGATTATGCTCGGATTTCTAATTGCGGTCATGCTCAATAACCGGACCTATTTTCAGAGGACGCTGCGGGCCTTCTTCTTCGCTCCGTATTTCACTAGCGGCATCGCCATTGCGTTCGTTTGGATGGTGCTGTTTCAGCCCTCAAGCGGCCCGATTAACGCCTTCCTGCGATCCTTGGGCGTAAGCGAGCCTCCGCTTTGGTTCGCTTCTCCGGATACGGCGATCTATGCGGTGCTGATCATGATGACCGCCGGCGGCATCGGATACAACATGATTATCTATTTGGCCGCGCTGCAGGAAATGTCCTCGGAACAGCTGGAAGCCGCCAAGATGGACGGAGCGACGTTCGGGCAACTTCTGCGCTTGATCATACTTCCATTGGTCAGCCCGACGACCTTTTTCCTGATGATTACCGGCTTCATCGGCTCCGTCAAAGGCTTTGGCATGATCTATGCGATTACACAAGGAGGCCCTGCCAACAGTACGACGGTTTTCTCCATTTTCGCTTATAAGAAGGCGTTTAACTTTTATGAAATGGGATACGCCTCCGCCGTTTCGTGGACCATGTTCCTGATCATCCTTGTCATCTCGCTTATCCAGTGGGCTGGCCAGAAAAAGTGGGTCCATTACTAACGGAGGGGAAGACGCAAAATGAATACTAGAAATACCAGAGTCATCAGAGAACAAGCGCTTAAAGGCTTCAATACGCTCTTCATGGCGCTGGCCAGTCTGCTGCTGCTGTCGCCCATGATCTGGATGATCAGCACCTCGTTCAAGAAAGCAAAGGACGTCTTTACTTATCCGATTCAGTGGATTCCGCTCGATCCGGTATGGACCAACCGTATGAAGGTCTGGACGGCCGGAGACGGAGTTTCTGCTCTTCTATTTAAACTCGCTGAAAATATCTGTGATCTTGATGATCGGGGCTCCCTTGTTGGCCGCATTTGCCGCATATGGCTTCAGCCGGATTCCGTTCAAGGGAAGGAACGTTATCTTTCTGTTGTATTTGTGTCTGATGATGATTCCGCAGCAAGTGCTGTTTGTGCCGAAATTCATAATGTTTGATTGGATGAAAATTTATAATACCCATTGGGCGCTCATTCTGCCGGGCTTGTTTACGGTATTCGGCGTGTTCATGATTCGGCAATTTTTTATGAGTATCCCCCATGAAATATCCGAGGCGGCCTTTATTGACGGAGCCGGTCATTTCCGGATTTTCTGGCAATTGTTTTTGCCGCTTTCCAAGCCGGTTCTGGCCACCTTCGCGATTATCGATTTTACCTGGACATGGAACGATTATGAGAACGCCTTGATCTTCCTGCTCGACAAAAAGCTGTATACGGTACCGCTTGGCATGCAGAATTTTATGCTGGAAGCCGGGGTGGATTACAACATGATGATGGCCGCCGCCACGGCGGGAGTCGTGCCGCTGCTCGTCGTCTTCTTCCTCGGTCAGAAGTATTATTCAGGGGTTCTCAAGTTCCGCAATCAAAGGATAGACGATTTAAAGCTATGAAATCGGATATGAAAATCCTTTAAGGAGGAATGAACGGCGTATGCTTAAAAAGTTGGGTGTCATCCTCCTGGTCATTTGTCTGTCAGGCGTCTGGGACGTTATAGACAATGGGAATACGGGCCATGCGTTTGCGGCGGAAGAAACCGACTCCGCTCGTGCGGCAGCAGATTTTAATTACGTCATCAGCGATTTCGAGCGCCGTCGAATGAAGCAATCGTTCCCGACTTTGCAGATCAAACGCAAATCGGCGCATGGGCGGCCGATGCGGTGAAGTCCGCTGTGCAAGCCGGCTGGATTACGGGCTATAGCGATGGCAGCTTCCGCCCTCAGGCCAATATGACGCGGGCCGAGCTGACGGCTGTTATTGTCCGAGCGGCGAAGCTGTCGGTGAAGAGCGGCGAGAATACCGGATTCGCGGACGACGAGCGCATTCCGGTCGGGGCCAGAAGCTATGCGGCCGCTGCGGCAGAGGGCGGCTTGATCGAAGGCCGCGGAGGCAACCGGTTCGTTGCAGAGGACTTGGTCACCCGGGCCGAAGCGGCGGTGATGATCGTCAGATTGCTGGAAAGAACAACGTCATTAAATTAAATTATATTAATCTCAAAGACTGGACCGGGAATAAAAACGGAGTCCGAAACGGCATGGGGAAACAACGCCCTGTGCCGTTTCTTTTTTTGTGCAGGCAACTCGATTCATCGTCTTCTATTGAATTGCAGCATCCGTTAATATAAACTTTGTTGAATCCGCTTACAAACAGAGGTGAACACGAGTGAGGCCGTTAATGCCGTTGAAGCGCACCCCATTATTCGTCTACCAGAAAATCATCATCGTGTTTTTTGTATTGATGATTCCGGTTTACGCCATCCATATCGGAATCAACTATATGGGCTTTTCGTTCGTCAAGAAACAGATTTTATCTTCTAATCTGGCGAACGCTAATTTTTACTCCGTGCAGTTGGAAAGCACGATCGATTTTATTCGCGGCCGGCAGTTGGAATTTCTGAATGATTCCGACTTGCAGAAGCTTGGATTTATGTCCGATTCGCTCGACAAATTCCAAGAAATCATGCTTGTGACGTCCATAGGCGAAAAGTTGGCGACCATGCAGAACGCGAGCCCTTACGTCATCAACTCCGGGGTGTATATTAAATCTTACAACAAGACGATCTCCACGCGAGGCGGAGTGAAAAATTTACCGAATGACGAATGGAACTCGGTGAAGTCAAGAATGGAATCCGGCTTGAACAAGGCAGTGTATTACTCTAAGGACACCATTATTTTCGTCAAATCGTCTAATAACGATAACTTCGTTTCCTACTTGGAACTGTCAGTCAGCCGGTTTCAACAAACGCTTCAGCAGCTCGTCCAAGGAGGCAGCGGCGCAGGGGTAGCGATTATCGACGAACCGTTACGCACCCCGGTCATTTTCGATGAAGCCGACGCTCAGATTATCGGGACGATGATCGAGCAATTGCCCGACAACAAGATCGGGGGCGTGCATGAATATTTGCCGGTCCTGGCGAACGACGAGACTTATTTTATTTTGGTAACGGCCCTCCACTCCTATGGGTGGAAATTACTGACCTATGTAACGGAAGAGCAAATTACCGGTCCGCTGAAAAAGTTCAATACATGGTTTTTCATTCTGTTCATCATGTCCTTTATCGTCATCTTCCTGTTTTCTTTCTCAGTTAATCGGATGATTCACAAACCGCTGTATAAATTGATCCAGTCGTTCCGCAAGACGGAACTCGATCATCTGCATATGTCCGCCCCGCCTCAACGGGATAACGAGTTCGATTACATTTATCGGAGCTTCGACAACATGATGAAGAAGCTTAACGTCTCAGTCCGACAAAATTATGAACAGAAAATGGCGCTTCAGCAGTCGGAACTGAAGCAGCTTCAGTCGCAAATCAATCCGCATTTTTTGTACAACGGCTTTTATAACATTTATCGCTTCTGTAAATCCGGCGATCAGGATACCGCAGCGGAGTTGGCTCAGAGGCTTGCAAGCTACTACCATTTCATCACGAGAAGCGGTTCGGACGAGGTCGCGTTGCGAATGGAGTATCAGAACGCCCTCGATTATTGTGAAATTCAGCGGATTCGCTTCTCGAACCGGATCGAGCTTCAATACGACAAGCTGCCGCCTCATCTGCATTCTATTCAAATTCCGCGCCTCATTTTGCAGCCGGTCATCGAGAACGCGTTCGAGCATGCGTTCGAGCATAGCTCGAAAGGCGGCGTCTTGCACGTGCGAATTGTCGAAGAGAATAGCCGTATCGTTTTCCGCATCGAGGATGACGGCGCTCAATTAACGGACGAGCAGATTCGACTGCTGGAGGAACGATTGAAGATGACTTCCGGCGTTGCGGAGAAAACGGGCATTTTGAACGTCAACGGAAGAATCAGGCTTAAATACGGCGAAGAGAGCGGCGTGGCCGTATCGCGAAGCCCGCTCGGCGGTCTTCGCGTTGATGTGATCATACTCGTCCAAGGGGGATGGAAAAATGTATAGAATGCTCATTATCGATGACGAGCCGGCGATCGTGAAAGGCTTGGTGCAATTGTTCTCGGAAAGTGAAATGGAACTTGACGTGTGGGAAGCGACTTCCGCTTACGAGGTCATGGATATCATTCAGCAAGTGAAAGTGGATCTTGTATTGAGCGATATACGCATGCCGGAGATCAACGGTTTGCAGTTGATCGACGAAATCTTATTTTATTGGCCATCCTGCAAAGTGATTTTTCTGACCGGTTACAGCGAGTTCGAGTATGCGTATGCGGCTTTTCAGAAAAACGTGGAGAACTACATTCTGAAGCACGAGGATGACGCCACGCTTCTCGCCGCCGTTCAGGCCGTAGTCGATAAGCTGGACGCCGAGATGAAGAACGAGGCGCTGCTCGAGCAAGCGCTAAAGGAGACGGCGTACGTTCAGCCGCTTATCAAGAAGCAGTTTTTGGAGGCGTTGCTCCTTGGGGAACCGCTTCAAGAGCTTCTTTCGCGGGAGCCGTTTTGTTCGTTAACGTTCCGGATTCGCACGGATCTTCCCGTTATTCTCCTATCCGGATTCGTGACGAAGTGGGGAGAGGGAAATAAGCTGCACGCTTACCATTCGATCCAACGCATCTTTACAACGGCGATGACCTCGTTGCTCGCAGCGGAAGAGCTGCTGTTCGACAACTCCGCGCTCGTTTGGTTAATACAGCCGAATCCGGATTCGCAGCGTTTGACGTTGCCGGATCGGACTCCGGATTGGAAGGCCGCAGCGGCGTATTTGAAAGGGATGCTCGAATCGGTGCAGAACTCGTGCCAGGCCACGTTGGGCGTCGATGTATCGTTCATGATTTCCGGGACGGCGTTGTCTTGGAATGAAGTTCATCCAGAGCTGGAGAAGATGAAATCCTGGATCGGCAAAAACGACGGGCTGACGCCAACGATGACGATCGTCGATATGGGAAGTTTGCACAGGAAGGAACAGGTGCAAGGGGAGCATGCGCTCATAGAGAAAATACACCGTTTTATCGATGAGCGCTTGGGCGAGGATTTGTCTCTGATCAAAATGGCCGACGTCGCATTTATGAACCCTTCCTATTTCTCGCGTTATTACAAGCAGCAGACCGGGCGCAACGTTTCTGAATATATTCAATCCTCGAGGTTGAAGGAAGCTAAAGCGATGTTGGCGGACTCGAGATGGAAAGTGCAAGACATTGCGCAGCGTCTCGGGTTCGCGTCCCCCTCCTATTTTGCTATCTTTTTCAAGAAAATGACCGGTTTGACACCGCAGGAATTCAGGGAACGGTTATGAAAACGGCAATGAAGTAAATCAAGTAAAAGAACGTAAAGAGAACGAGATTGTAAGCGCTATTAGCCGAACCTACAATGAAACTATAATTCTCGAGAATTAGTACGACATCCAACCAGGGGGAATAGCATTGAACAGAAAACGGCTTACTATCGCGTTAGTTGTATGCATGTTACTCAGTTCGATATTGTTGGCTGCATGCGCGAAGGAGGAACCAAGCGGCAGTCAGGAAACGAAGCAAGCTGCTGAGCCGAACGAATCGGCTTCGAATGGAGGCGATTTCGAGGCGAGCAAGGGAGAGGCGCCGGAAGCTAAAGATCCGCTGGGAAAATACGAGGAACCGATCACGGTGACTCAGGTGCTGGGATTCGCTCCGCCGCAGGATGCGAACACGCCGAAGAGCACGACTCCGGAAACGAACGGATACGTGACGAAGCTGAAGGAAATGTTGAACATCGACTTAAAATATTTGTGGACGGTGCCTACGGATCAATTCGCGCAAAAGTTCTCGCTCTCCGTCGCCTCGGGAGAGCTGCCCGATGTGATGGCGGTGAGCCAAAGCGAATTTGAGAAATTCAGGGAAGACGGCCTGCTGGCCGATCTAACGGACGCCTATCGCCAATATGCGTCGCCTGCCTTGAAAGCCTATGTGGAGAAAGACGGCGGAACCGCGCTCAAAATGTTTACGGACGCCGACGGCAAAATTCTCGGTCTGCCGAACTATCTGGATCCTTACTCGAGTTTGCAATTGTTATGGATTCGTACCGATTGGCTTGAAGCCCTGAACCTGGAAGTGCCGCAAACGATCGAGGAGTTGGAGAAAGTCGCCGAAGCGTTCGTGAACGACGACCCGGATCGCAATGGGAAAAAAGATACGTACGGCATCACGATGAATAAGGCTCTGATTACTTGGGGGTTCGATGCCAGAGGTCCGTTCTATAGCATGGGGGCGTATCCGAAAGCATGGGTCAAAGGCAGCGACGGCACACTGGTCCCCGGCGAGACGCAGCCGGAGACGCGGAAAGCGCTGGAGAAGCTGCAAACCTGGTACAAGAAAGGAATTCTTGATAAAGAGTTCGCGTTTAAGGATATCGACAAAGTCGTGGAAGACGTGGTTGCAGGCAAAGTCGGCATTTCCTTCGGCGAATGGTGGTACCCGGAATGGCCGTTGAATTTGAACAAAGACGGGGATCCGAAGGCCGAATGGCAGGCCTATCCTCTTCCGTCCTTCGAAGGAAAACAGGGTATTCCTCTGATTCCCAAAATGAACGTAACGAAAATTCTAGTCGCGAACAAGGATATAAAAAACCCCGAAGCGTTAGTCAAAATGGCGAATTTCTACGAGGAAATTTCTTCGCCGAAATATGCGGACGAAAATAAACCGGAAAACGGGTACGTCTACAATTGGTTCGAACCGCGTTTCTACAATCCGACGGCGATTGCGGACACGTATAAGAGAGTTAACGAAGCGTTGAAATCGAAAGATGAAAGCGGTCTGGATCCCGGCGACAAACCCATCTATGACGGGGCTGTACAATATTTGGCCGGCGACGCGAGCAAATGGGGACATTACATGAGCCGCGTGGCCGAGAGCGGCGGTTGGGGCTTAACGGAAAGGATGAAGGCCCAGCCGGTCGTCTACAACGAATTTGCCGGCGTGCCGACGCCGACGCAGGTGGAGAAAGGCGCGTCGCTCGAGAAGCTGACGGACGAAACGTTCCTTAAAATTATCGTCGGTTCCGCTCCGATTGCCGAGTTCGACAAATACGTGGAGAGCTGGGGCAAGCTTGGGGGCAACGACATCAGGAACGAAGTAAACGACTGGTATGCGGAGCAATCGAAAAAATAAGCAAGAAGCGGGGGAGGAGCGTCAGGTTTCTCCCCCGTGTTCTTAAACATGGGCAAAATGCCTTAGCGGAGGACCAATGAACAGAAGGAACTACGGACTCAAACAGTTTAAGCTCGAGTCGCCTCTTCACTTGATGCTTATACCGGGAGTCATCGCCACGTTGATCTATGCCTACGGGCCGATGGCCGGTATCGTCATGGCGTTTCAGAAATTCCGGCCGACGCTGGGCTTTCTGAAGTCGAAATGGATAGGACTCGACAACTTCGAATATGTGTTTCATTTGCCGGATTTCATGCAAGTTTTATGGAATACGCTCATCATCGCCGTATTGAAAATCGTATTCGGTTTGCTGATCCCGCTCGTATTGGCGCTGCTTCTTAACGAGGTGCGCAAAATGGCGTTCAAAAGAATTGTGCAAACGAGCGTGTTTTTACCATTTTTCTTGTCCTGGACCGTTCTGGCCGGCGTTCTCTTCGAAATCTTCTCGCTGAAAGGTCCCATGAACGGCATACTTGCGGCCGTTGGTCTGGAACCGATCATGTTTATGGGCAGCGACGGATGGTTTCGAGCGATTCTGGTCGGTTCCGACGTGTGGAAGGGAATGGGCTACAACATGATCATTTTCCTGGCCGCCATTACCGGCATCAATCCAAGCCTGTATGAAGCCGCCGTCGTCGACGGAGCGGGGAGATGGAAGCAGATGGCGCACATTACGCTGCCGGGCATGGCCCAAATCCTTATTTTGATCTCGACGTTGAGCTTGGGCGGCGTTCTAAACGCGGGATTCGAGCAAATTTTGCTCCTGTACAATCCTACCGTATACGGCAGCGCCGACATTATCGATACGTTCGTCTACCGGATGGGGTTATTCGATCAGCAATACGGACCGGCCGCGGCAATCGGATTGTTCAAATCCGCGATCTCGCTTGTGTTGGTCGGACTGTCCTATACGTTAGCCTACCGATTGAGCAACTATAGAATATTTTAGAAGATTCGGGTGGTTCTCTATGGTGTATAAAAATTCGTTTTCCAGGAAATTGTTTATCGTCTGTAACGCGCTTCTGCTAGGGGCGATTACGTTCCTATGCATCGTGCCCTTCGTTCATTTGCTGGCCGTTTCGTTAAGCTCCAACACGGCGGCGATGGCCGCCGAAGTCAAGCTGTGGCCGATCGGATTTACCCTGGACGCCTATGCGTATCTGGGACAGAAAGTCGAATTTTTCCGGTCGCTCTGGGTCACGCTGCAGAGAGTCGTATTGGGAACGGCAATCAATATGCTGCTGGTCGTATTGTCTGCCTATCCGCTTTCCAAGGAAGCGAAGCAATTTCGGTTCAGAACGTTATATGTATGGTTTTTCGCCGTGACGATGTTTTTCGGCGGCGGGTTGATTCCGACTTACATTGTCGTGAAGGAAACGGGATTGATGAACTCGATCTGGGCGCTCATCTTGCCGGGGGCGTTAAGCGTGTGGTACATGGTGCTGCTGCTCAATTTTTTCCGGAACATTCCGAAGGAGATGGAAGAGGCGGCCTTCATAGACGGCGCCGGCCACTGGAAGCTGTTGTGGAGCATTTTCCTGCCGGTTTCCAAGCCGGCGATCGCCACCATTTTCCTGTTTACGGTGGTCGGGCATTGGAATTCGTGGTTTGACGGCATTTTGTATATGAACTCCCCTGAGAAGTATCCGCTTCAAACCTATTTATCGACGCTGGTCAATTCGTTGAATAAAATCAGCATTACCGTTGACGACTTGAGCCTGCTTCAAAACTTAAGCGACAAGACGCTGCGAACCGCACAAATTTTCTTGGGCGCTCTGCCGATTATGCTCGTGTACCCGTTCCTGCAGAAGCACTTTACGAAGGGGATTACGATTGGAAGCGTGAAGGGATAACAGCGGCTGTGGAAGCCGAGTTCATGACGAAAGGGGAGGGATCTCGATGTCCGTTATGAAAATAAAGCCCGTCTTCTTGGCGATCTGCATGAGCGCGATTCTAACCGTAACCGGGGTTTGATTAAAGTTTGGGAAGCACAACGTACGATTCCGCAAGAACCGCCGCTGCCGCCTATTCCGCCGCTTCCGGAGCCAGAGATTCCGTCTGTCGAACCCGAACCGGTGAACGTCGCGGGCACGGCAACGGTCAGTACGACGCTTCCGCTGAGAGACGGATATGCCATCGATTTGATCAACAACGGCAGCATGGAGTCCGCCTGGAGTTCCGGCGTCGGCGTCACCTTCCCCGGAACGATTACGTTGGACTGGGGAAATCAGGCGATCAAGACGGACAAAATGACGATTTATACGTGGTATGGTCAGGGCCAGGGAATTACGAATGTGGACGTCGCGTACGACGTGGATGGCGCATGGGTCACGGAGGCCGCAAATCAATCGCTGACATGGACGACGAACGACGGGACGATCGAAGCGCTCGACATCGTTTACCCGCCTATTGAAACGAGTAAAATTCGATGAGTAAAAGCTGATCGAATCTATTATTATCTTTACCGTGGAGGATCCAACATGGCTGCCAAGATCGTAACTTATCCAGGACCGCCGGAGGAGGCGGCATCGTCGGACTATACCGTGACGGTGAACGGAGAACCTGTTTTTTGCTATACGAGCTATAGATTTAATAAGGATCGACCCGAGCGGATCATTAACGGCAAAGGGATGAAAGATCGGGAAGTATCGCCGATATCGTTCGCTTATTTCGATTTCGAAGGCGAGGTCACCGTGTCGATTACGGCGGCGCGGGACTTCTCCGAAGTGGCGATCCGGCCGCTCTCCCTGCGCGTAGAGCCGAAAGCGGCCGGGAATGTCATCCGGTTTACGTTGAATAAGCCGGGGACCTATATCGTAGAACCGTACGGACCGGATAGACCGATTCATATTTTCGCCAATCCTCTCGAAACGAACGTGCCGGATCCGGCAGATTCGTCCGTGCGCTATTTTCCGCCGGGTATTCATTACATTGACCCGCTTAGCCTGAACGACAATGAAACGGTATATATCGCAGGCGGCGCCATCGTGTACGCCAACATTCAGGAAGAGGATTTGTCGGAATGGGACGATATGACGTTCCAGAAGGCAACGTTCGGCGCGACCGGCAAAAAAAGCGTTAAAGTGACGGGCAGAGGGATTGTCTGCGGCAGAGACTCTCTTGAAAAAGGGCGCAGGCATAAGCTGCTGGAATTCACGAAATGCGAAGACGTCGAAGTGGATGGAGTCATTTTAAGAGAGTCTTCGGGCTGGTCGTTCGCCGTATTCGAGTCCAAGCGGGTGAGTATCGACAACGTCCGAATCGTAGGGCACTACATCAACAATGACGGCATCGATATATGCAGCTCGCGCCATGTTCGGGTCAAGAACTGCTTCTGCCATAATGCGGATGATTCCTTCCTGATTAAAGCCCATCACGCTCCGGTGGACGACGTCGTGTTCGAAAATTGCGTCGCCTGGAACGATGTCGCAACGAGCTTCGGAATCGTTTGCGAAACCGCCCATCAAGTGACAAATGTTTTTTTTCGGGATTGCACGGTCGTTCATTCCACCTTTCCATGCTGGATTCCGGATGCCGGCGGCGTTCTGGCCGTCTGGAACGATTATGGGGGAGACGTTCAAGGCATTCATTATGAGAATATCGTTATCGAAGACGCATGCGCAGACAAGCAAGTCATCAAACTCAATATTACGAACGTTCACGGGCTGAACGATTTGCAAAGAGGGAGCATTCGCGACATTTCGTTCCGCAATGTCGAGGTTCTCCATACAAAGGATGAGCGGATCGCGTTCTTGAGTCCGTTCGAACAAGGAGCGGTTTCCGGAATTGTGCTAGAGCGGGTAGCAATCAATGGTAAACCCGTCAACTCTGCTCAGGATAGCCGGATCGTGAAAGAGGGAGCGACCGATATTCGAGTGAGGGGTTAAAGGGGACTGGAAAAAGTGGGAACTCGGATTCGTTACGATTCGGGATCGCAAATATCGTTGGGAGAAGGGCGACCGGGTCGGCGGCGGTTCCCGATCCGTCGAATACCAATACCGGTTAGCAAACCGAGGGACGGGGGAGGAGCGGCCGATTACGTCTTCATCTATCCGCATAAAGTAAACGGAAGATCGGGTCATGCGTTCGATCCGATCAGCAACGATCAGGATTGGGCGCTCTATTATTATCTGGAAATCGCCGGCGAAGCGTAAGTTGTCATTTATCAGGAGCCGGGGCAAGCCTTTCAGGAGCCCCGGTTTTTTTTATACTTTCCATGAAACCTTTTCATGTCAGCCTTCTAAATATCCCTCCAAAAGGGGGATAGGCTTTAAGCCCATTTTATGGTTATATTAGACTAGTATTTTTATGTTTTCTTGGGGGGACTGAAATGTCGAAGCTGCTTAACCGCAAAGGGTTGGCTCTGCTGCTCGCCATAATCGTATTCATGACTACTGCGCTGCCGCTTGGCGCGGAAAACAAAGCGTTGGCATCCGCCTGCGACGGCGTAACGCCGGGAACGACCTCCGCTTGTCCCATTATGATTTATGACGCGCTCGGGTTGGCCGCGATGGGAGATAATCTGGTGGGGCATTATGCGCTTGGGGCGGACATCGACTTGTCTGCCTATTTAAGTCCGGGAGGCGCCGGATATAATGGCGGGGACGGCTGGAAACCGGTCGGGTCCGGAGGCGGTCTTACAAATGCATTCAGAGGTACATTTAACGGCAACGGCTATACGATTTCCAATCTAAAAATCAATAGCAGTGCAGGGACAGTCGGCTTATTCGGCGCAACCTCTCAAGCCGATATTCGAAATGTAGGCTTAATCAATGTCGCTGTTGTGGGAACCGGAGCGAGTAGCGACGTGGGGAGCTTGGTTGGAAATCTAAATGGCTCGACACTTGATAGCGTTTATGTTACCGGAACGGTTGAAGGTGTGGATAATGTAGGCGGTTTGGTCGGATATGCCCTCGGGGTACCCATAGAGCCTAGCCGGATTCGCACTTCGTATGTTTCGGTGAAGGTAACCGGAACCGCATTCGGCGATATTGGAGCACTCATAGGTTATTCGCAAGGAGACGACTTTAGCGTAATTGCATCCTATTATAATAGCGAGTTGGGCGGTTCTTCGGCGTTTGGAACAGGTATAACAACGGATGAAATGAAGTATGCAGCCAAATTCAGCTCTTGGGACTTCTCGGAGCACAGCCAGTGGGGCATTCTGGAAGGCATGACCTACCCGATGCATCGCACAACGCTAAATCAAATCGTCCTGGACGAGCTCGCCATTGACGATGGAGACATTGCGTACGAGCCGGCGTTTGCTCCGCATACTCTAACCTATGCAAGTCGGGTAACGGGCGGAGTCAATAGCGTCACCGTGTCCGTATATTCAAACAGCAGTCGCATGAACGTATCGATTGGCGGCGAGGATACGGACTCGAAAGTCATTACGCTGATACCGGGAAATAACAGCGTCAACATCGCGGTTTCAACCGACGTTGCCGTACCGGGGGCCGTGACGAATCCGTTTGAGGCGAACTATACGCTTCAGATCATTCGCGAAAACGGAACAGATTACCCTCATCGCATCACGACTGCTACGCAGCTTGCGGCAATCGGGACCGCTCCATACGAATTAAGCGATAGCTACGAGTTAATGAACGATTTGAATCTGACGGGCCTGAACTGGGATCCGATCGGAGACGGCGTTCAGCCGTTTGCGGGAACCTTCGAGGGCAACAGACATATCATCCGCAATTTGCATGTGGCCGGGGCGGATGACGACGCAGGACTGTTCGCAGCGTCTTCGGGAACGATTCAAAATATCGGTCTGGAGAGCGCGTCCGTATCGGGCGGCGATCGGGTTGGAGGGCTGATCGGAAGCAATTCGGGAACCGTTTCGAATGCTTATGTAAAAGGAAGCGTTACGGGCGATGGGCAGGTCGGCGGATTAATCGGCGTTAACAGCGGAGCCGCAACCGTAGAATATACCTACGCCGCAGGACACGTCAACGGTGCCGATCCTATTGGGGGACTGATCGGAGAAACTTCGGCCGGAACGGTGACCGACTCTTACTGGGACGCAGAAGTCGGCGGACTTCAAGCTTCCGACGGCGGCGAAGGGAAAACAACCGCGGACATGCAGTCCAAGATGACGTATTCGGGCTGGGATTTTGTCGGCACTTGGTCGATGATGAACGGGACAACGTATCCGATGTTTAATCGTCATATTGATGCCCTAAAGCTTCAAGCTTTGGGTGCAACGCCGAATGACGGCGTTTTATCGTGGAATCCTGCTGTTTTCGTACCGGATCAAGGCGCGTACGATCTATTAGCCGACCGATACATCAAATCCGTTACGATTACGGCCAATCCCGCCGATTCCAATACGACGGTGACGATCAGCGCAACGGGGTCATCCTCGGCGCAAGTCGCCGTAAAACCCGGGAACAATGTCGTCCCGATCGAAACGAGGGGCGTAAACGGTATGCCGGATGGCGCGTATCGGCTGACGGTCAAGGTTCCGGCTCCCGCGATGACCGGCTTTGATGTTCCGTCTGCCCAATATTATGGCATCGGCGACTCGCTGACTTTTAAGGTGAGCTACGAGGGAGACGTCGATGTCGTGGGAGTCCCGACCCTTCCAGTGACGATCGGAGAAGGGGCTAACGCAACAACGGTGTACGCGGCCTATACAGGACAGCCTGTCGGCGAACGGAATAAGCTGATTCTCACATATGTCGTTCAGGAGGGGCTTGTCCATTCAACCGACATTGCAGTTGGGGCGCACATTCAATTGCCGGGTGGCGCCGGGATTAATGCCGCTGCGACGACTGTTGCAGTTCCGCTTGCCTTGCCGGCTGCGGCAACAACGGGCATTATGATCGATTCCGTAAGACCGGAAATTACGTTGACTCAACAGCCGGCGAGCACGGTAACGACCAATAGCCCGGTGACGGTAACGGCAACCCTGGACGGTACGGGAAGCGATATTGCCGCGGCTAAGTGGTCGGAAGGAGCGAGAGCCGCCGATTATTTTGCTACAGACGGTCAGTTGCTTGCCGGGGGGAGCTTCCAGGCTGCCGCTAACGGAACGTATTCGGTGTATGCTATAGACGAAGCGGGCAATGAAGCCGTGATGCAAATCGCAATATCGAATATTCGCCAGCCATCAAGCGGATCGGGAAGCTCGGGGAACTTGGGACCTGCGGCCGAATCGTCGACACCGCCCTCAGGCCCGGTATTGACGATCGATTCCGACGGCGGCATCACGCTTCGAATGGACTCTTCATCTATCGTTAAGGAAAAGCTTGAGGATGGTACAATCGTCGAGCAAGCCTCATTAACCGATGAAATTATCGATCAAGTGCGGGAGCTGCTCGGGAAAGCTAGCAAACCGTTCGTCACCGTCGTGATCGGAGACTCAGGGCAGGCTGTTCAGGCGCAGTTTTCCTGGTCGTCCCTGGCCAAAGTGAAGAGCGCCTATCCGGCTGCCGTTTTCAAAGTCCAGCTTAACGCTTCCAGTTACGAGCTTCCGGTGAAAGTGCTGAATCCGGGGGCACAGGCGAAGCACGTGAGTATCTTCATTTCCAAGGTGGTCGGACAAGAGAAGGAACGGCTTGAGCAAGCTGCAAGCAGTGCCGGACATAAGCTGATCGGCGATGCGATGGACTATAGAGTGATCGTGTCGGTTGACGGCAAAGAGGCAGATGTTCAGGACTTTGGCGGAACGTATATGATTCGGGGGATCGTGTTGAACAAGGGGGGTTCAGCCCGGCGAATGACCGCGGTTCTGTACGACCCCGTAACGCGGAAGTTTTCCTTCGTTCCTGCCGTGACCGCGACAAGGGCGGATGGCAAACGGGAAATAGCGATCAAGGTTCCGCACAACAGCATTTATGCCGTCTTGGAGACAGGCGACAGGTCATTTTCCGATCTTGCCGGTCATTGGGCGAAAGGCGCAGTAGAGTTGCTTGCAGCCAAGCTGATCGTAAGCGGATTGTCGGATACGAGCTTCGCGCCGGGCGATTTGATTACGCGAGCCGAGTTCACGTCCTTGTTAGTTCGCGCATTAGGATTGCAAGTCGAGCCGACTTCCGGGAGCGGCCACTTCGTCGATGTTGCCAAGGAGGATTGGTTCGCGCCTGTAGTGGAAGCCGGAGTAAGAGCGGGATTGATCAAGGGATTATCGAAGGATAAATTCGCTCCCGGCGCCCGCATAACACGAGAACAGATGGCCGTTATGTTCGGCAACGCGCTTGCGCTCGTGGGTCATTCTGCAATGAATGCCGATCGTGTGACGACAGCTCTAGATAGGTTTGAGGATAACTTTAAGGTCTCCGCTTGGGCCAGATCGGCGGTTGCTCAGTCGCTAGCCGCAGGAATCGTCACCGGAATGACGGAGGACGCGATCGCGCCGTCCGCTGCTGCGACCAGAGCGCAAGCCGCGGTCATGCTGAGGCGCTTCCTGCAATACGTCGAATTTATGGACTGAATTGAACATATAGCCGGTGAAACGGGGCTGATCAATAGGCAAAGTTGCTTGAATGCCTATAGACCAGCTTCGCTTTTTTTCAGGGTGGGAACGGGTTGAGCTAGTTCGTCATACGGGACGCTTGCTCGAAATGAGCCCGGACCGCGCCGCGATTTTTAAGCTCAAGCTTTTTATAAATATTTTTGCAATGGCTTTTGACGGTTTCGATCGAATTGTTCAGGCTGCCGGCGATGAAGGCGTTCGAGCGGCCTTCGAGCAGCAATTGGAGTACCTTGTATTCGGTAGGGGTGAGCAGATCTGCGGCTCTATTGAACGCACCCTCGTGCGGCGCTGTAGACTTTCGCAGCAATTGCTCATAAAATTCCCCCGTGTCCCCGTTCTCCTTAAGAGCCATCCGCAGCTGCTTCTCGTATTTCGCGAGCAGAGGTCCGATTCGCTTCCAGTCATTGTAGAACAATTGGATATAGCCTTCGGCATGACCGATCTGCAGCGCTTGTTCCAGGTGCAGAACGGCGGAGGCGATGTTTCTCGTTCTATCGCTGAACAGGGCGAGCAGCAGGTGCAGCTCCGCTTTATAGTAATGACGGTACAAGCTCTGGCTGTATTGATGCAGACTTTCTCCAAAAGCGCTGCCTCTCTCGATTTCTTCCGTATACAGCAAAGCTCGCAGCAGCGTCAAATACTTGTACATATAGTTGTGATCGTGCGTTCCCGTCGTACTCTCTTCCTGATTAGCAAGCCAGCGACTTACGGATTCGGCATCATCGGTTTCCAAGCCAATACGAGCCTTGCAGGCATCTAACAGCCATGCCGCTTCCGGTTGTTCGGCCAACAGGGTTTGCGTCTCCTCAAGCAGCCTCTCTGCCTTCGTCGCATTTCCTTCATTTAACCTTATCTGAACGAGCGTTAGCGTCGTTGGAATCAGCAAGCCGGGATCTCTGCGGTCCAACCCGATTCTGCGTCCGATCAGCAAGCGCCTCTCGGCGTCGTCCAGTTGATGGCGTTCGTAATAGCACTCGCCAAGCAGCGCCTGAAAATAACCGTATCCTACGCTGTCTCCCCGCCACTTCTTTTCCGCATATTCGCACATCGTAATCGACTGGTCCAATGAGCCCCAGTGACCGAAAGCGCTTTTAAACAGGGATCCGACGGGTTTGCTGATCGAGCTGGTATGGCAATAGATCAATCCCCGGCCGTTCAGGCGGGATTCCGTCTCCTGCATAAACGCCGTGCCTTTCTCCTTATCGTGCCGCAGGTAATAAACGATCGAGTGAAAGGAGGCGATATAGCCGCGCAAATCCTCTCCGGTGAGTGAGAACAGGTAGATCTGGTCCTCCCGCATGCCGGCTTCTGTCTGATGGAGGACCGTTTCCGCCGTTGAAATCCTCTGATCGGTAATCAGGAACCACGCGTACAAGATCGCCGCTGTAGGCGATTTGATCAGTTCCTTGAGGGGGAAGGCGTCTAGCACTTGGAGAAGCTTTTTGGTCGGATGGGAGAAGAGAGACGGGATATCGGCAAGCAAAGCGTTCGTCGCCCGTTCATAGTTCGAAATAGGCAGCCAATGCCGAACGGCGTCGAGTAGAAGGCCTTCATTTTCCAGCCACGAACCATACCGGTTGTACAGTCGTTCATACTCCGCCGGCTCGGCTTGTTTGAAATGACGGCGCAGGAAATCGGCATATAACGGATGATAACGATAGCGATCGGAGGCCTCTTGGAACAGAAATAGGCCGCTTCCTGCAATATGCTCGATGGTATCGACCGTCTGAGAGTGTTGCGTTAACACGAAAGCTAGGTCTGCATCAAAAAAGTCGGGAAGCGCGGTTTGCAGCATAAAGGACTGTATTTGGGGGGATTGCTCTAAAAACACGCGATGCAAAAAATAGCTATGCATGTCGGGCACAATCGCGTCGAGGGCTGCGTCCGGCTTCCATCTCTGGGCTCTGCTTCCGTCCAAATACGAAATAAAGCCGTTTACGGCCGGCAACCAGCCCTCGGTTAGATGCTCCAGAGATTGAATGACGCGGTTTTCCAGCTCGATGCCGGTGCTTATGCGTACGATTTGCTTCATCTCGACGGCATCCAGCTTCAAATGATCGGAGGTAATAACGAGTAAATCTGAATGAGGAATCCGGGCATCGCTGAGTAGAGGCGTCACGTCCCTACCTGCAATGTAGAAGCGAACGTGCCCAGGGGCTTGGACGATCAGATCCGACAACATATCGCGAATGTCCGCTTCATGAATGGCCTCGAACCGGTCAAGGAATAGACGGATTTCATCCCGAGCGTAGAACGATCGTACGACCGCTTCTAGAGAGGGAGGTTCGTCCACATCCGATTCAACCGGGAGTATGGCGGCCAAGCGGTCGAGCAAACGTGTCCGATCGTTGTCCTCTTCCTCTAGCGTCAGCCATCCGGTGAAGATTTTGGGAGACGTCGAGTTTGACCATTCCTTCATAAGCGCCGATTTACCGTAACCCGTCGGGGCGGCGAACAGAGTCAAGGAGCGCTGCGACTCGCGCTCGAGTATTTGCAGACAGCGGGTGCGAGGAATTTGGACAGGTCCCTTCTTTTCGCGATCTTCTATCATGCGCATTCGCTATTTCCTGCCTTTCTACGCTCATACCATTTCCCAAATTATATCATATCGAAGGGCTGTCAATGTCCATGCGGAAACATCCATCGTTTGAGCTATTTGGAGTTGTTTTGTACGATTTTCCGACTATGTAAGTTGAACGAAAGATACAGCGAAGAAGTAACCCAATGGAATGGAAAAGAGAATGGTTTTGCCGCGAGTTTTGGCTTTGGGCTGCTTACCTCTGAAGGTCTTATCAATCCCAGCAGCCCAAAACAACCTGTCCGAAGTCGGCAAAACCATCTCTTTTGGAATGCAAT
>PJTO01000244.1_pt1 | contig 40918 bp, 39 predicted proteins | sample 1512101 | NCBI WGS metagenome assembly PJTO01 (sample SAMN08177690, study PRJNA422409) | Soil metagenome, whole genome shotgun sequencing project.
GTAGCGCCCGCCGGCTTCATCAAGGCGGTCATGACCGGCCAGCGGGTCTCTAGAGTGAAGTTGTCGACTCAACACTTTGGAGACGGACCGACCATGACCAAGCGCACATCTACTCCCGCCGACGCCGTGCTGGTAGCCATTGATATGTCCAAGCATCGCCAGGAGGTGCTGATCGAGCGCCCCGAAGGCGGGCGCCGACGGCAGATTGCGGATTCCGACCATCGCGCGCAGGCATTCCGATTTGATGCCGCGCAGCGTTCCGATCTGATCGCGCGCAGTTGAAGCGCCTGATCGTTGGTTGTGGATGTCACCTATGTTGGCGCCTTGGTCAAGCCGCGGCGGTGGCCGCATTTCGACGCATGGATTCACCTTCGAGCTCTAGCCGGTGTGCGTTGTGAACGAGGCGGTCCAGGATGGCATCGGCGTAGGTCGGATCGTTTATGGTCTGATGCCAGCGGGCCACTGGAAGCTGGCTGGTGACCAGCGTGGAGCGCTGACCGTAACGGTCCTCAAGGATTTTGAGCAGATGGTGCCGGGCGTTGCCGTCGAGCGGGTGAAGCCCCCAATCATCCAGGATTAGCAGATCGACCCGGGCAAGGCTTTTCAGGCGAGCAGCGATACGGCCGTCACCCTTGGCCAGGGTGAGTTCGTCGATTAGCCGCGGCAACCGGGTGTAGAGAACTGAACGGTTATCACGGCAGGCCTTGTGGCCGATCGCACAGGCCAACCAACTTTTCCCGATGCCGGTCGGGCCGATGATGGCCAAGTTCTCGTGCCTGGATATCCATTCGCCAGCGAGCAACGTCTCGAAGAGCCGGCGGTCAAGACTGCGGCGCGTTCAATAATCAACGTCCTCGGGCACGGCGCGGTGTCGCAGCTTGGCATGTCGCAAGCGCAGAGCGAGGCGCCTGTCATTTCGGTAGGTGGCCTCGTGGTCGAGCAGCAGTGCCAGCCATTCTGCGTGGCTGAGACTGGCTGCGTCATCGTTGCTTTCCATTTCGGCGAAGGCCTTGGCCATGCCGGCGAGGCCGAGTTGGCCCAGAAGGTCCAGAGTGGAATGTTTCAGCATTCTTGCTCCTTCAGTTGTAGTAGCTCGAGCCGCGGATGTTGGAATGGATGATCGGCTCTTGCTCGGGGGGATTGGGGAACGGGCATCTGGTCGAGGCCCTTCTCGAGGATCGTTTTAACCGACGGGTAATTGCGCGCCTGGATCTCCAGCGCGCGCAGCGCCGCGGCTTCGAGCCGCGGGGCCCCGAAGCGTTTCTCGAGCCCGATAATGCCCAAGCATGACCGGTAGCCCTGTTCGGGATGGGGCTTTGCCTCGATGACCTTCTCGACCAGCAGGGAGAGCATCGGCCCGATCCGGCTTGCCTCTTCGCGGATCTTCGCCGGCGTCCATTGGCCGTAGCGGCGATGGCTGGAGGGCATGTGCTCGGGGACTGTAGTGTGCCGGCCATTCCCGCTGCCGCGCATGTGCACGGCGATACGCTCGCCTCCCAGGAAGATCTCGACCGTGCTGGCGGTGAGCCGAGCTTCGACCTCGCGGCGCGCGAAGCGGTGCGGAACGGAGTAGTGATGCCGCTCGATCGCAATATGGTAATCGAGCCCGACGCGGCAGCGGCGCTATTCGGCATGAACCCACGGCTCTGACGGCAGCGGCTTGAGGTTCGGAGCATCGACTTCGTCGAACAACTGGCGGCGCGTCTTGCCGAACTGGCGCAGCACCCGCCGGTCATTGAGATTGGCAAGGCACTCGGCAATCGCTGCATTGACCTCGGCGAGGCTGTAGAAGATCCGGTTGCGCAAGCGGCCCAAAAGCCAGCGCTCGACGATCCCGACGCAGGCCTCGACCTTGGCCTTGTCCCGGGGCTTGCGCGGCCGCGTCGGCAGGATCGCCGTACCGTAGTGCCGGGCCATGTCGGTGTAGCTGCGGTTCACCTGAGGATCGAAGTGACAGGCCTTGGTCACCGCCACCTCGGCGTTGTCGGGCACCAGCAACTGCGGAACGCCGCGGAAGAAGGCGAAGGCGGCATTGTTGCCCGCGATCCAGTCCGGGAACTGTTCGGTCCACGTCGCCAGCGCAAACGACAGGCTCGATCCGCCCATCACGGCGACGAAGATGTGGGCACCGCGGACTTCCCCGGTCCGCCGGTTCACCACGACCGGCACCGTGTCGCCAGCGTAGTCGAGGAACAACTTCTCGCCCCCGGCATGGCTCTGGCGCATGATCAGCGGCAAGCGGCCTTCCCAGCGTCGGAACAGATCGCAGAACCGGCTATAGCGATATCCGTCCGGATGCTCGGTACGGTACTCCTCCCAGAGCACCTGCAGGGTCACGTGTTTGCGCTTCAGTTCGCGCGCTACCACCGGCCAGTCCGGCTCCGGAAGCTTGCGCCGTCCAGGTTTGACGCCAGGAACGCCATAAAGCCGCTCCTCCAGATCCGCATCGCCAATCTCGGGCGGCAACGGCCAAGCCAATCCTGAACGATCGAACCGCCTGAGCGTGTCGCGCACCGTGGTCGCCCCAGTGCGAACATGATCTGCTACCGCTCGCGTCGATAGCCTGGCATCCAGGCTCAGCCTCAATATCTCGCGCACATGGCGCATCATTACCCTCCTCGTCGGCATCCAATCCTCCTGGCTGCTCAGCCAGGGAACTGGTCCCAACGATCAGGCTTCACGTCATCCCAAACTGCGCGCGATCATCTCGGAATCCTGCGCGCCATCAATTCGGAATGGTGCGCGCGATAACCCCGGAATCCGCATCACGGTTGCCGCCCTTCCCAGTCATTGGGCTTCAACACCACTATCTTGGCACATCGCGATGCCGTCAAAGGAGGGGGGCAACCACCCCATTTGTAAATAGGTCTACGGCCGACTCCTGGGAAGATGCGAGAAAACACTTCATATGCGATCGCGGTCGACAGTGGTCGTCGCCCCAAAAAGCGCAGTATCTGCAATAGTATCAAGAGCTGGTGATCCCACGACGAGCGGCGCTTTCGACGGTGTCAAACGACGCCAGGAAACGGGTCGGGGGCGACACGTGAAACTGGGCCCCCTTCCATGGTCAATCGGGAATGGTGTGATTCTTGATATTCTGGCGATTCCCGTCGACGGTGCTCGGCTTGTTGTGGGGTATGAAATACTGCTCGATGAATTGGGCGCAGAACCCCCGAATCGTCGGGTCAGTCCGAGCTCGGGTTTTGTCGAGTAATGGATTTCTGCCGGCACGAACGCTGGCCTGACATTCCTGAGCCTAAGCTCGGACCTGCTCGACGGTTAGCTGGGATCAACACCGCCAGCGTTCTGCAATTACAGATCAGGCACTAAGCATCGAAAGGAGGAGGTCAGATCGCTCCAGTCCGCACTGGCAATATGACGTAAGGGTGATGGACCCGCGCTCGGGTGTTGGCTATAAAGGCGGGATGGACCAAGCGGACGGGCAGGAGCAAGTGGGAAGGCGCTGGCGGGGCGGCCGTTTGCCCAAGGCGGAGGTTGATAGGCGGATCGAGCGACTGCTGGACATTGCGCTGGAGGAATTCGCGCAGACCGGTTTCGGAGGCACCAGCCTCGATCGGCTGGTCGAGCGTTCCGGAGTCAGCAAAACCACCATCTACCGCCGCTTTGGCAGCAAAGAGGGGTTGTTCGCCACGCTCATCAACCAAAGCCTCGGCGCCGTGCTTTCGGACCTGTTGGCGCTCGACCTAGACCCGGACGACCCAATGGGGACGATCGAGCGGTTCGTCACCATCTATTCCGAAGTCGCCGTCTGCCATCCGCTGGGCCGCACGCTGCTTCAGATCGCGGTTGCCGAACGATGCAGCTTCCCGCAGCTTGGCGACACGCTGCTCGCCAACGCCTATCAGGGATTTCAGCCGATCAGCGATTATATCGCGCGGCTGATGGCGGACGGGGTACTACGCCCGGGCGACCCGCAGGAGTCGGCGTTCGACCTCCAGGGCCTTATCACCCACGGCTTTCGCGTAATGGTGGACGACATCGCCTTCGTTCGTCGTCCGGGCCGCGCGCGCGCGATCGCAGAGCGGTTTCTGCGTGGCTGGGCATGAACCAACCTGCGGATTGCCTGTCTCACGGGGGATTCCCAAGGCGGTGAAAATCTGAATCAATGGAGCTGCGACTTTGGAGTGTGGCACCATGGGTTCAGCGATCGGCTTGCGGGAAGATTTTGACGGGGCGGCGCTGCGATGATTGTCACGCAAGACGAAGAGCGCGACCCAAGCGCGGCGGTTGTTGGCCTTGGCCGAGATTTACGACGGTGGTAGCCGGAATGCTGCGGCACGGATCGGCGGAGTTGGCCTTCAGATTGTGCGTGACTGGGTGATCCGGTTCAATTCGCGCGGCCCCGATGGATTGCTGTATGGCAAAACGCCTGGCCCCCGTTCACGGCTGAACGATACGAAGCGCCAGGCACTGGTCGATGTCGTCGAGAGCGGCGCGATCCCGGCAATCCACGGGGCGGTGCGTTGGCGGCTGATCGATCTGGCCCATTGGCTCTACGACGAATTTGCCGTCTCGCTCAATGAAACCACCATCAGCCGCGAGTTGAAGAAGCTGGGCTACGTCAACTAACGGCACGGCCTCGCCATCATGTCCAGAACGAACATGCCATGGACGCCTTCAAAAAAGCGGCTTCGCTGCCGAGCTGGCAAAGGTCAAAGCCATCCTCCCGAAGGGTACGCTCATAGAAATCTGGTTCCAGGATGAGACGCGCGTCGGCCAGAAGAACACAATTACGCGGCGCTGGGCACGACGCGGAACGCGCCATCGGCACCGAAAGATCAGCGAACGAAATCAGCCTATATCTTTGGTGCGATCTGCCTGGAACTGGGCAAGGGCGCCGGACTCGTCCTGCCTTTTTGCAGCACCGATACCATGTCGCTGCACCTGGCCGAGATTTCGCTCGCCGTTGCGCCGGGAGCCCACGCGGTCGTGCTGATGGACCAGGCCGGTTGGCACATGACCGACAAGCTCGATGTTCCCGACAACATCAGCATTGTCGCGCTCCCGGCTAAATGCCCCGGACTCAACCCGGTCGAGAACATCTGGCAGTTCATGCGAGACAACGGGCTCTCCAACCGCGTCTTCACATCCTACGAAAACATCATCGACCTGTGCTGTGAAGCCTGGCACAAGCTCTTCGATCAGCCGTGGCGCATCATGACCATCGGACGTCGAAAATGGGCGCGTAGGTTCTGATCAATGGCCTGCTGCCGGTTTGGCGGACAGCGAGATAGGCTCAATCAGGCAACACCAGCTTCCCGTTCGAAATCTATGGGGCTGAGATAGCCAAGGGTCGAGTGCCGCCGGGTCGGGTTGTAGACGCATTCGATATAGTCGAACACATCGGCCTTCGCCTGGGCTCTCGATCGGTAGACCTTCTTCCCGATCCGCTCGGTCTTGAGGGATGAGAAGAAGCTTTCCATGGCGGCATTATCCCAGCAGTTTCCCGACCTGCTCATCGAACAGGTGACGCCATTATCTGCCATGAGCCGCTGGAACTGCTCGCTCGTATATTGGCTGCCCTGATCCGAGTGATGCAGCAGGGCGTCAGGCTTGCCACGCCGCCAGATCGCCATCATCAGAGCATCCGTGACGAGTTGCGCCGTCATGCTGTCGCTCATCGACCAGCCCACCACGCGACGTGAAAACAGGTCGATGACGGCGGCCACGTAGAGCCATCCTTCTGCGGTCCAGATATAGGTGAAGTCCGCCACCCATTTCTGGTTGGGCCTGTCGGCCGTGAACTGGCGATCCAGCACATTGCCGGCAATGACGGATCGCTCGCCCTGATCTTTGGGAAGGCCGCGACGACGCGGACGTGCCCTCAGGCCCTGTTCGTGCATCAGCCTCTCGATCTTGTGCAGACCACATTGATAGCCTTCGGCAAGGATGTCGTGCCAGACCCGACGCGCACCATAGGTGCGATAGCTGCCGATATGGCTGGCCTTGATCCTGGCGCCGATCTTCTCATCATCCCGCGACCGCTGCGACGGGACGCGTGTCAGCCAGGCATGAAAGCCACTTCGCGAAACACCGAGCGCCCCGCATATCCATGCCACCGGCCAGATCCCTCGGTGCTTCGCGATAAAGCTGAACTTCATATCGAGTCCCTCGCGAAGTAGGCGGCGGCTTTTTTTAATATGTCTCTTTCCGCCTTCAGCTTGGCCACTTCGCGGCGCAGCCGCTCTATCTCCAACTGCTCCGGCTTCATCTGACCATTGCCGGGAAAGGCCTGCACCGGATCGGCGGATAACTCCCGAACCCATTTACGCAGCACATTCTCGTGCACATCCAGATCACGGGCAGCCTGCGCAACAGCAACACCCCGCTCACGGACCAATCTTACCGGCTCGAGCTTGAACTCGCGGCTGAACTTCCTTCTCTGCATTCCTGCTCTCCGATAGGTGAAAACACCTTATCTCGGTGTCCACCAAACCGGCAGCAGGCCAAAAGCTGGAAAACCGGGGGAGTTCCGACCCTTGGGCATTCCCACGATCAAGGATCGCGTCATACAAGGCGCGGTCAAAATACTTCGGGAGCCAATCTTCGAAGCCCAGTTTTGGCACGTCTCCTATGGGTTCCGGCCCGGGCGGAGCGCGCACGGTGCTTTGGAGTACATTCGTCGGGCATCCCTACCGCAAAAACGTGACAAGGACACCCGGCGGGCCCGGATGCCGTACCCTTGGGTTATAGAAGGGGACATCAAGGGCTGCTTCGACAACATCAACCACCACCTTTTGCTCGATCGGCTGCGGCAACGTTTGGCTGATCGGCGGGTGGTCCGGTTGGTCGGGCAGTTTCTCAAGGCCGGGGTACTGACGGACGACCAGTTCTTCCGCACAGACGCTGGCACACCCCAAGGCGGGATCATCTCACCGTTGCTGGCCAACATCGCCCTAAGCGCGATAGAGGAGCGATACGAACGGTGGACGTATCACCGCACCAAGACCCAGGCCCGTCGCAAAAGCGATGGGGTAAAAGCGGCAGCAAGTGCACGGGACAGTGACCGCACCGCCGGTCGCTGCATCTACCTTCCGGTGCGCTATGCCGATGATTTTGTCGTGCTGGTCTCGGGAACGCAGGAACAAGCCATCGCGGAGAAATCCGCACTGGCCGACCACTTGCGCCGGGTCACAGGCCTCGAGTTGTCGCCGGAAAAGACAAAGGTAACGGCCATGACGGACGGGTTCGATTTTCTCGGATTCCGCTTCGGCATGCATTGGGACAAACGCTATGGCTACGGCCCGCGCGTCGAAATCCCGAAGGCAAAAGCCGCCAACCTGCGTCGCAAAGTCAAGCAGCTGACCCGCCCCGATAGTATCAGCGGCAGCCTTGGCGCAAAGCTTCAGGAACTCAACCCCATCCTGCGCGGATGGGCGAACTACTATCGTTACTGCGTGGGCGCGGGCCGGATATTCGTCGATCTCGACTGGTATGTCGGCCTTCGCCTGTATTGCTGGTTACGTAGGAAACGCCCGACAGCGAATGCGAGCGCGCTGTGGAAGTCCAAACTTCCCAGCCTGCTCCGCCCGTCAAGACGGGTATGGCGCGACGGATTCACCGAGCAGTACCTGCTCGGATGGACCCCAGTGTCTCGTTATCGCCTCGGCTGGATGGGAACGCCTGACTTCGCCGAGTCTTCTGGAGAGCCGGATGCGTAACGAAAGGCGCAGGTCCGGTTCGGCGAGAGGCGATACGAGACCTGCCGCTGCAAGGCGGCAAGGCGCGTATCGCCTACTCCACCCACCTACCTCAAGGTGCGCGAGGGCGGACGGATCGTCTCGACAGCGGCGATAATCGCGGTGGGCGTTAATACTGATGGCCGACGCGAGGTTCTGGGCGTCGCCACCGGCCCGTCGGAAGCCGAACCTTTCTGGAAAGCCTTCCTGCGCTCTCTGGCCGACCGAGGCTTGCGCGGCGTGAAGTTAGTCATCGCCGACGATCACAAAGGTCTGCGCGCTGCCGCCAGTAAGGTATTTTCCGCAACCCAGCAGCGCTGCCGGGTGCACTGGATGCGCAACGCGTTCGCCCATGCCGCACCGAAACAACGACCCGCTGTCATTGCCATGATCAAGACCATCTTCGCGCAGGAAACGGCCGAGGCGCCACACCAGCAGTGGAAACAGGTTGCCGATGCCCTGCGCGGGAAGTTTCCAAAGCTGGCCGACATGATGGATGCATCACGCGAGGACGTGCTCGCCTACATGGCCTTCCCCAAGGATCACTGGGCGCAGATCGCGTCAACCAACCCGCTGGAAAGGGTCAACAAGGAGATCAAGCGAAGAGCAGACGTGATCGGCATATTCCCGAATGACGCTGCCGTCGTTCGTCTCGTCGGAGCGCTAATGCTGGAGCAGAACGATGAGTGGGCGGTATCGCGCCGCTACATGACACTGGAAACCCTCGGCTCGGTGAGCCATAACCCTATTGTCAGCTTGCCAGCACTGGCAGCCTGACCTGAACCCGATCCTGACGTAGATCGACGGTTCCTACACCACCCCATGGGATACGACCGGGTGCTCTTAGGCCGCGGTCGTGAGAATATTCATGGCGCGCTTGAGGTTGTAGGCGATGGCGGTAAGGTGCACTTGGACGGCAGCTTTGGCGAGACCTCGCCATCGCATTCGCCTGAGGCCGTAACATCGTTTCCATGTTCCGAAGATTTTTTCGATCCGGCCCAGCACACGATGGATCGGTTGGTTCCATTGGTGAAGCCTTGCCTGAGCTTCTTCTTCGGTGCGCGCCCAAACGCTGGTGGCGACGATTCGGGGAATGCCGCCTTTGGCCAGTACAGCATCGCGAAGTGATTGCCGCGGCAGGCGCTATCAGCGAACACCTCGCCGGGATTTTCGGGCAAGGCCTCCGGGCCTGCCTTGCCGTCATTGATATTGGCGGATGTGAGCGAGACCTCCTCGACCAGCGCCGTATCGGCATCGGCGCCAACGTGGGCCTTGAAGCCGTGAACAGCTCGCTTTCCCTTGTGCTTTACCCAACGCGCATCGTCATCGTCTTCACTCGCGGACGCGATGATCGTGGCATCGACCAGCGTGCCAGTCTTGACCGTCACTGCCTTTGATTTGAGCTGCATCGTGACGGTTTCAAACAGCGCCCGGTCGAGCTTATGCGGGAGGAGCAGCCTGCGAAATCTAACGAAGGCGGTCCGCTCGGGCGTCGCCTCACTTGCCGAAAACCGCAAAAGCGGCGAAACAAGGCTCGATCGTCGAGTGCTTCGGCCAGCTTCACAGCGGACAGGTCGTACCAGATAGACAAAAGCAGGGCTCTGAACATCGCCACTGGCGGCCAGGCCTGCTCGCCCTTTGTAGCCGGATAGAGGGAATCGAGCAGTTCCGCGACATGGCTCCGGTTGAGCAGAGATACCAGCGTGTCGAGCGACGAAGCCGCCCGCTCCCGCCCGGCGAAACCAAACTGCTCCTGTCCGATCGAACGTCGCGCCACCTGCCGCTCTCCTGCTGGGAAAGCACACAGAATCAGCATTCAACGGCCCTGCCTACCCGCGCGCAGGTCTCCTAGGCGCCACCGCTGGGGCCGTAATCGGGGGCCTCTTCCTTTCGCCGCACCGATCCGAACGGCCGTTCGAGAAGGCAGCGCACGCGCAGAACGGGGTCGCCGCGATGATGGGGCGCGACCGGTTCGTGCACCGCCTGTTCCTCGCGCGTGGTGCGACTGCGCTGGCGCAGATAATCGAACCAGGTTGGGAAATAATAGCGTTCGAACCAATATTCCGGATTTCCGTATCGCGGCTGATCGACGAGTCGAACGCACCGTTGCGCAGCCGCATCGCGCGGACCGCCTGCATCCGGTGATAGAAGGCGCGGGCTTCGCCGGCATCGATGCGATATTCGATCTCCAGGATGATCGGCCCGCTTCGCCCGGTCAGCGCCAGCGCCACCTCCGGGTCGGCGCGATCGACCGCTTCCCGGTCGGCGTCCGCGATTTCGGGCATGCGCCAGACAAGCGCGACGAGCAGGGTCAGCGCCAGCGCGGCCTCGGAGGCAAGCAGCGCCGCCGACACGCCATGCGCCTGCGGGATCTGTCCCTACAGCCAGCTGCCCATCGCCAGGCCACCCGCGATCGCCGTCTGAAACGCGGCGACGGCCCGGCCCGTAACCCAGCGCGGAATAGCGGTCTGCACCGCCACGTTTCACAACTTAAGGCACACCCTCCAGCCGATGCCCGCGCCCAGCAGCATCGGGATGGTGACGATCGTGGAGCGACTGAGCGCTACACCGGCCACGAAAAATCGCGATGATCAGGGTAAGAGCGGCGGTCGCGGCTTCATTGCGAAGAAGACGGCGGACGCGCGCGATGCCGAGCGCGCCTATCACCGATCCGATGCCGAATGCGCCCAGCATCAGGCCGTAGGTCTGCGCTTGCCCATGGACCAGATCGCGCGCGACCAGTGGCATCAGCGCGGAGACCGATCCGCCCGCTATGCCGATTGCGAATGTTCGGATCAGCACCGCGCGCAGGGGATGGGAATAAAAGACTTAGCGGATGTCGGCATGCACCGCCCGGTCGATCCGCTCGGGCAGCAGGCGGGAGGGCACCGGAACGCGCCGCCACAGGATCATGAAGCCCAGGCTCGAAAGCAGGCTGGCGAGCCAGATGCGGCGGAACAGGGGCTGGCGCAAGGGCGCTGTGATGCCGGGCCGTGTCTGGACGGCGGCTGTCGGGGGGAGGGGGCTGGCTGGGTAATGACGGGTCGCATCCCGTGCTGTGCCGGGCACCGCGCCGGGTTACAAGAGCGCTGTCCCTACGCGACGCATCCGTGATCGCCCTTGCCGCGTTACCAAGAGAAGCAGGGAATATTATTCCGCCACGGCCAGCCGCTCGACCCGCACCGGGATGCTGCCCATGCGCGGCAGGCCGGTGACGGGATCATAGCCGTCCTCGACCGAGATCAGCCGGCCGGTATTGCCACCGGTGCGGCGCGGGTCGTCCGATCCCGGATTGGTGCCGAAACCATGCGCCATCGACACCATGCCGGGCCGCAAGCCCGCCTCGACCGCGACGATGCCCTGGATTTCGCCATGGGGCGACCGGATCGTGACGCAGTCCCCTTCGGCGATCGCCAGCCGGGCGAGGTCGTCGGGGTGCATATAGGCCGGGTTGACGCCATCACCTGCCAACTTGCCGATGCGGCGTCCGAAGCTGTTGAGGATGTTGTTGGTGCGCCGGGGCAGCAGGCGGAACGGATAGTCGGCCTCGATCGCGCGATTATCCTCGGCCAAGACCTCCTCCAGCTCCGCCAGCATCGGGGGGGCGGCCAGTTCCAGCCTATCGTCATTGCCGGGCGCGCGCGGGAGCACCCGCTGGTCGCTTTCGAAGATATGGCCGTTGGGATACTGCTTCACCCGGTCGAGCGGGATGCGCGAACCCTGGCAGGACAGCTCGATCAGCTGGTCGGTCGTCGGCCGGGGTCCGGCGGGGTCTAGGGTGAAGGTCATCGGCGGCGCTTCGGCCTGCGGTCCGTTGCCATAGCGCATGGTGACGTCGATCACCGTTCCCATGCGTTCAGCCAGGCCCCAAAAGAATTCCCAGTCCTCGATCACGTCGGTGCCGGGTGGAGGCGATACCAGTGCCGGCGTGTAGGCGGCGTAGGGCTGCGGGAAGCCGCGCGTGGTGCCATAATATTTGACGCCTTCGGGCATATAGGTCGTCATCGGCGTTTCCAGCGTCAGCTTGGGCGCGATGACATAGTGCGACAGCTCGGCGGTGGCCGTCATTTCCGTGTCGAGCGTGACCAGCAGGTCGAGTTTGCTGAGTGCGGCGAAGGCGCGGTTCTGGTCTGGCCAGGCCATCATCGGATTGCCGCCGCCCACGATCAGCGCCTTCACCTGCCCCGGCCCCCCCAGCAGGATCTCGTCGGCGAGCGCGGCCGCCGACAGCCCGCTGGCGCAGCCGCCCAGCCCGCGCACGCGCAACCTGGGTTCAAAGCCCCACGCCTGGAAGGGCGGCCAGGGCTGGGCGCGCGCTTCATAGCCCGGCAGCAGGACATTGGGCTTGGCCAACGGCTCGCCCGCCCGCGCCCAGTGGCCGCACAGGCTGGCAAGGCAGAGCGCTAGATATTCGGTGAGCGTCGAATGCGTGGCGAAGCTGGGGCCCGTGCCGCAGCTGACACCGGCGTTGCGCGCGCCGGCGAAGAGGCGCGCTGCCTCCACCAGATGATCGGCCGACACGCCGGCGCGGGCGGCGGCATGGTCGGGCGTGAAGGGGGCGACCGCCGCGCGCAGCGCTTCAACCCCCTGCGTGTTGGCGGCGACGAAATCCTTGTCCTCTAGCCCTTCGGCGAAGATGACGTGGATCATCGCGGCCAGGATCGCGATATCCTCGCCCGGACGCGGCTGCATATGGATATGCGCGCGCTTGGCGGTTTCGGTGACGCGCGGATCGATGACGATCAGCTTCGCCTGCGCCTTTTCCATATCCTTCAATATGCGGCCGGGATTCTGGCTCGGAAAGCCGGGCGACTTGCTGATGACCGGATTGATACCGACCAGCAGCCAGGCGTCGGCCGTGTCGAATTGCGGCTGGCCTGCCTGCCACATGCCGTGATGGGCGAGGGCGATCAGGATGCCGGGCTTGTCGATCGACCCGGCGGTGAAGAACATCGGCGATCCGATGCCACGCAGCCAGCCCGACGCGATGCTGGTGGAGGCGACGAAGGGCACGAGCCCCATCCCGACATACATCGCCACCGATCGGGGGCCATGCTCCGCGATGATCGCCTCCAGCCTGGCGGCGATCTCATCCATCGCCCGTTCCGAGGGGATCGGCGCGAAGCGGCCGTCCGCGTCGCGGCTGAGGCTGTGAAGCAGCCGCTGATCGCCATAATGTTGTTCGGGCAGGGCGCGCCCCTTGGGGCATGTATAGCCGCCATAGAGCGGCGCGCGCGGGTTGCCGACCACCTTGGTGGCGCGCCCGTCCTCCACCGTCACCTGGATCGGGCAATAAGCGGTGCACAGGCGGCAGATGCTGGGCTGGACCTGCGCGATCATGCGAACATCACCACGGAGCGGGCCGCCGCGCCCTCGCGCAGCGCGTCGAACGCGCCATCGATCGCGTCCAGGCCGATATGCGCCGCGACGAGATCATCGAGGTTGAGGCGACCGCGCAGGTAGAAATCGACATAGCGCGGGATATCGACGGGAAAATGGTTCGATCCCATGTTGCACCCCTGCAAGCGCCGCTCGCCCAATAGGGCAAAGCCGTCTATCTCCACCTTGACGCCCGGCGGCATCATGCCCGCGACCGTCGCCATTCCGCCCGGCCGCAGCATGGCGAAGGCGCTTTCAACCGTGGCCTTGAGGCCGATTGCCTCGATTGCGTGATCCACTCCGCCGCGCGTCATCTCGACGAGGGTGGCGACCAGATCGTCGTCTGCCGTCAGCGTGTCGGTCGCGCCGAAACGGCGGGCGAGGTCCAGCTTGGCGGGCTGCCGGTCGATCGCGATGGTCCGGCCCGCGCCCGCGATCGCCGCGCCGTTGATCGCCGACAGGCCGACGCCGCCGCAGCCGATGACCGCGACGCTCTGCCCTGGCCTTATGCCCGCGCTGTTGATCGCCGCGCCCGCGCCGGTGACGACTGCGCAGCCGAGCAGCGCCGCCCGGTCGAACGGCATGTCGCGTGAAATGGCGACGCAGGCATTTTCATGCACCAGCATCTCCTGCGCGAAGGCGGAGAGGTTGACGAACTGGTGGACGGTCTCGCCGCTGATCATCAGCCGCGGCGGCGCATCGTCCGCCCGCTTCGTTTCCCCCGTGGCGCACAGCGCCAGCCGGCCGCTCACACAGTCGCCGCAATGGCCGCAAAAGGCCGACAGGCAGCCCACGACATGATCGCCGGGCCTGACCGACCGCACTTCGCTGCCCACGGCCAGCACCACGCCGGCCGCCTCATGCCCCAATATGGTGGGCAGAGGGTAGGGGACATGACCTTCTGCGAAATGCAGGTCGGAATGGCACACACCGACCGCGCGGTTGGCGATCCGCACCTCGCGCGGGCCGATTGCGCCCAGCGTCACATCCTCGACCGACAGCGGCGCGTCGGTCGCCCGCAAGACGGCGGCTTTCATAGCCTCAGTCGACCAGTCGCTTGACCTGGCGGTCGCGGTCGAGCGAGGGGTCGAGATAGCGGCCGACGTTGTAATCGCCCGCGATCGTCGTGCGGCGCGCGCTCCGCTTGCAGTCGAGAGGCACGCCGCTGGCCGAATGGACGATCCGCCAATTGTCCCACACGATCATCTCGTTCTGGCCCCAGCGGTGGAAATAGGAATAGGCCGGGTCGCCCAGGTGCCGGGCCAGTTCGGTCAGCAGCGCGTCGCTTTCCGCCTTGTCCATGCCCAGCACGTAGCGGGCGTGCATGGGCGAGAGCTTCAGCACCTTGCGCCCCGTTTCCATCTGCGTGATGACGAGCGGGTGCACGACCGGTGGGAAGTCGTAATTACCGCCAGCCTTGACCGTCTTGCCAACGTCCAGCCGTTCGATATCCTCGGGGAAGCCGAACTGGCCGGAACAGAAATCCGGGTTGAATTCATAGACGACTTCCAGATCGGCGATCCGTGCCTTCATCTCCTCCGACAGGCGGTCATAGGCCTGGATCGCGTCGATGAAGCCGGTTTCGCCCATCGTGCGCGCAGGCTCGGTCATGCGCAGCACCGCGCCGCGCACGATGGTGGGCATGAAGCTCTGGTCCCAGTGCCAACCGAGCCAGCCGGCGCGGTCGATGCCGTCGACGCGGTAGAAGGGGTTGGGCTTGCCGGTGGGGTTTTCGGGGTCATAGCCCAGCGACATCATGAAAGTGTTCACCGGATCGTTGAGGTCGGCGGTGGCGGCCGGCTCCATCTCGCCGAAGATGCTGCTGAGGCGCATCTGCGCCTGATCGTCGTTGCGCGCGTCGCGGAACAGCAGGATTCCATGCTCTATCCATGCGTCGTGGATCGCGGTGCGCGTGGCCTCGTCGAGGTCGCGGGTCAGGTCCGCGCCGATGATTTCCGCGCCGAACGGCGCGTCGAGGGGACGGACTTCGAGGGACATCGTATCGGTCAGCATGCGATTGGCTCCGGTTGCAGGAGGAGGCGGCGAAGGTCCTGCACCGCACGATAGGCGTCGCGTACCGCTTCGCCGATCCGCGCGACCTGCGCGGCGTCACCTATGCGGATCATCGGAATGTCGAGGCCCGCCAGCGCGTCGGGCAACGCGGTGTCGGGCACCAACCCATGGGCCAGCAGTACGGCGGCGGCGGGCTGATCGACCAGCGCGTCGCCCTGCCTGAGCGTCACATGCTCGCCGTTGATCGCGTGCAGCGTCGTATGATCGACAATGCGGATCGCCTTGTTGCCATGCAGCCGCTCCAACAGGGCGATGCGATAGAGTGCTTCGGCGTTGCGGGCCAGGAACTTGGCGTCCGATCGGGTGACCAGCATCACATGATGGCCGTCCTTCGCAAGATATTCCGCCGTCTCCGTGCCGGTTTCGCCGCCACCGTAGATGACGATCGGCCGGTCCGGGGTGGACGGCGGCACGGTCGCCTCGTCGATCAGCACCTCGAAAGCGGGCGCGGTCGGCAGGTTGCCCCATTCGGCGAGCTTGAGTGGCCCAGGCCGCGATCCGCCCGCCAGGATGACGACGTCCGGCAGGTCCGCCTCGATCGAACCGCGCGTCGCCAGCGTGCCAGTGCGCACGTTGACGCCGCTGCGCTCGATACGGCTCAGCAGGAACTTGTGATACCAAAACAGCTTGTCCTTGCCCGGCGGCACGGCGGAAGTGATGAGGTTGCCACCCAGCCGATGGCGCTTTTCATAGAGCGTCACGTCGAATCCCGACTGGTCGAGCAGCAGCGCGGCAGCCATGCCGCCCGGCCCGGCGCCCACGACGGTCGCCTTCAGTCCGTTGGCGAAGCGGTCCAGTTCCGGCTCGGTTTCCTTGCCGCAACGCGGATTTTCCGCGCAGGCGACCGACCGGCTCTGCGCCAGTTCGCGGATGCACCAGTTGCACGAGGTGCAGGGGCGGATGTCGTCGGCCAGGCCCCGCTGCGCCTTGATCGGCCACATCGGATCGGCGAGCAGCGCGCGGCCCAGCGACACGACATCGGTATCGCCGTCGATCACCGCCTGCTCGCACTTGTCGGGCCAGCGCATGACGCCCGCGGTGATGACCGGTTTGCCGGTCGCTTCCCGGATCCGGCGGGCATAGGGCAGGCGGTCACCTTCCCCCACCGACATGGGTTCCAGGATCAGGTGCGCGCTTTCCAAAAACCCCCAGGATATGTCGATCGCGTCGACGCCCGCCTCGCATAGGCGGGGCGCGATCTTCTCGCTGTCCTCGATCGTTATGCCGCCCTCCACGCCGTCGATCACCGACATGCGGTAGAGCAGCGGACGGTCGCCCAGCTGCGCCTTGACTGCCTTGATGACCTCGGTCGCGAACCGCAGGCGACGTTCGGGATCCCCACCCCATTCGTCGTCGCGATGGTTCATCAGCGGGGAGAGGAACTGCTGGATCAGGTAGCCGTGCGCACCGTGCAGCATCACCCCGTCATAGCCCGCCAGTACGGCGAGCCGCGCGGTGTTGGCATAGCGCGAGATGAGATGGCGGATCTCCGCATCCTCCAGCGGCCGGGGCACGGCGTTCATATAGATGCTGTTGAGGGGGATCGCGCTGGCCGATACCGGCTGGCGGCCGATCACGCTTTCCTTGGTCTGACGCCCGGCATGGGAAATCTGCAGCACCGCCTTGGCGCCGGCGGCGTGGATCGCACCGACGAGACGGGCATGGCCGGCCTTGAACCGGTCATTGTCCAGCCGCAACTGTGGCACGTTCGAGCTGAAGCCGGTTTCCCCGTCGACGCAGGTGAATTCGGTGATGACCAAGCCCGTGCCGCCCCGCGCGCGTTCCTGATAATAGGCGATGATCGCTTCGTTGACTCCGCCATCGGGCGCGCCGAGATGGGTCTCCATCGGAGCCATGGCGATGCGGTTCTTAATGGTCATGTTGCCGATGGTGAACGGCTCGAACAGGCGCGGATAGGCCATGTTTCCCCTCGCTAAAGAGCCGGCGCGGCGCCGACGTTCCAGGACGCGATCAGTGGGGCGGCGGATTCTACTGGCCGCAATGCCCTCGCGTCATTCTTGATTTCCTATCTAGCAGCTTCAATTCATCGGATAATCATCCTATTGTGATAGGTATTGTGCGCTGAGAAAGGACAATCGTGGATCGGCTGACCGGGCTGGAGGTGTTCGTCGCCATCGTCGACGCGGGTAGTTTCGCTCGCGCGGCCGAACGGCTGGCACTCTCACCCACTATGGTGTCGACGCATCTGGCGCGGCTGGAGGATCGTCTGGGCACCCGGCTGATCCACCGTACCACGCGCCGCTTCGCGCTGACGCCGCAAGGGCATATTTTCCTGGAGGAAGCGCGCGCCGTACTCGAGGCGCTCGATCATGCCGAGGAGATGGCGCGAGGCAGCGACGCCGGGCCGGCCGGGCGAATCGCGCTGGATGCGCCGGGGGCGATCGGCCTGCGCTTCGTCGTGCCCGCGCTGCCGCGCCTTCGCGCCCAGCACCCGCGCATTGTGCTGGACCTGAGCGTAAGCGACCGCAGCATGCTGTTCCGGCCCGAAGGGTTCGACATGCTGGTGCGCGTGGGTGTCCCGGCGGAAGGAAAGGGGGAGGTCGTCAACCTGGGCGCGACCCGCTTCGTCCAGGTCGCATCGCCCGATTATCTTGCCCGGCGCGGCCGACCGCAGACGCCCGACGACCTGCACGACCAAGATTGCGTGCTGTTCGCCACGATCGACCGGCCGGTGGGGCAGTGGCGATTCGTGCGCGACGGGGAGCGGCGGTCGCTGCGCCCGGCTAGCGTCGCGACCTTCAACCATGGCGATGCGATCGCCGCCGCCGCCGTCGCGGGCGTGGGCATCGGCCAGACGCTGGAAATGCTGGTCGCGCCCGAACTGGCGTCGGGCCGGCTGGAGCGCGTGCTGACCGACTGGAATCGCGAGCCGGTCGACATCCAGCTGTTCCTGCCGCAGGATCGGGCGAAGCGGCCGGTGGTGCGGGCGGTGGCGGATTTCCTGCGCGACCGGGTGGACTGGGGCGCAGCGCCGTAACGCCATGCCCCGTCGCTGCAAAATCGGGGCGATGGGCGGTGTCAATCGGCCGTGAAACGCCGGTCGTAGCTAGCCTGCCGCCGGGCGATCTGCGCGCTTCGCTCCTGCGCCGTCACCCGTTTCACGCCGGCGGGCAGCGTGTCGGCCAGCGTCGCGAACTTCACCTTGCGGCTTTCGATCGCGGGCGGCGGCGCATCGGGATTGGGAAAGCCCTGCCAGCGGTGGAGGATCAGCACGTCGTGCAGCCCGCACGGGTCGAGCCAGTTATGGACGCCCGGGTCCGCGATCGACAGAACATAGGTGAATCGCCCGTCCGCGTCCGCCGCCATCTGCGCGTTGGTCAGGCTGATCTGATTGTCGCGATTGGGCAGGCTGCGCAACCACAGGTCGTGCAGCACGATGTCCCGATAGGTCGCCCCGCCCGAGCGCGCGGTGATGATCACCGCCTCGTCATCGGCCAGCGTGAAATGGCCCAGGCTGCCCTGCTGCGTCACCAGCCCGCCGACGCTGCCCGCGCCTTCGGGCGGGGTCATCACCTGCGGCCCGTTGAAGAACAACCGCTGTGCATAATAGGCATAGAAGACGTCGGACAGGATGTTGCGGATCGCGGTCGCCGCCAATTCGTCCTCGTCCAGCGGCGGGCGCGTCGGCGGATCGATCCGCCGCACGCGCAGTGCGTCGGGCTGCTGGCTTTCCCAATCGCCCATCGAATCGCGGATGAAGAGGTAGAGGCTGCCCTGAGGGATCTGCAGATGGTTGCGCCGCTCGTCCGCCGGGCTGTCGTCCAGCGTCAACGCATAGCGGCCATCCGCGTCGATCTCCATGTCCAACTGCTCCAGCGAGGCGAGCGTCGCGGACGTCGTGCTGTTGCCCACCAACTGGAAGGTGACATAGGTGGACGGTTCAACCTGACGCTGACCCGTCACCACGTAGCGACCGGCCGCCGCAACCGGAATGATACGATAGGCATTGTTGGGATTGTCGCCGCCCCACTTCGATCCTGGCGTGCTATGGCCAAGCCAGGTCGCCCCTTCGCTATAGACGCGCAGAACGCGAGGATGATTGGAGTCGGTGTTGGCCGCAACAAGCGTGCATCTGAAGCAATAATCCGACACATGGTCAGCGAACAGCGCCATTTGCTCCGCCGGCATCAACCGGTCCGTCACCCGCCGCCACATCGTTTCCGCCCGCGCCCGCGCCCGCGCCGCCCGCACATCAGGCCGGTCGAACAGCCGTATCGCAAGCCGCTCCAGCTCGCGCTGATCGACATTGGCAACAGGGTTGGTCGCTGACCGGAAATAGTCGTTGGGCGCAGCAGGCCCGCATTCGGTAGGCATCATGTACTCTCCCGGGATGACCGTACCGTTATCGGCTCCGCGCAAATCCATGATGGAACGATCGTTCTTCTATCGCCGAATCGTTCGCGATTTTCTCAGTATATAGTGCACCTGGTTATCTAATCACGTCAAGCGGCTCCGCAGTCATGTCGCGCCTGCCCGCCGATCAGGCCGCCGCCGGCCGTTCGTCCTGTTCGCCGGCCTGCGTCTTGACGCTTCGTTCATTGTTCGCGCCGATGCGGACCAGCGGATAGAAGACCTCCTCCGCCCAGTGCGGCTGCGCGCCGGGGATGCCATAGCGCCAGGGGCGGCCGGACGGAATGTGCAGAGTGCCGAACAGCCAGTCGAGAAAGGCGAAGGTCACGGCATAGTTGCGGTAGGAGGCGCCGTCCTTGCCCTGCGGCGTCATTATGGCCGGGCTGCCGACCGGCTCGGCGTGACCCAGTCGGCGCTCACCCGCAGCGTGCAGGCGATCGAGACAGAGCTTGGCCTGCGCCTGTTCGATCGCGGCCGCCATGGCGTGCATCCCACCCGCGCGGGCGAGGCTTTGCTGGCCGATGCGGTGCCCCTACTGCGGCAGATGGACATGCTGGAACGCAACATGGCGCTCCTGTCCAACCGGACGATCGGCGAGGTGCGCTGCGGCTTCGGGCCGATGGCCGCCGCGCTGGTTCTGGCCGACATGCTGGGCCATGTCGCGCGCGACCATGGCGGGCTGCGCGTGCAGACCTGGATGGGCGATGTCGGCGAATTGCAGGATCTGTTGCGCGCGGGCGAACTGGATTTCGCGGTGCTGGCGCATGTGCTGGTCGAGGATCGGCCCGACCTCAGCTTTCGTCGCGTCGGTCAGATCGCGCTCGGCGCGCTGGTGCGGCGCGGCCACCCGCTCGCCTGGCGCAGCGCCGATGCGGCGGACATGGCGGGCTATCCGGTGATCGGCGGCAGCGGCGGCGGGCCGAGCTACACGCCCACCTTCGCCTGCGATAATTTCGAGATCGCCGCGCAGGTCACGCTTGCCAGCGACGCGATCTGGGTGACGGCGGAGCCGCTCGCCGACGACCGGTTCGCGCTGGTGGAGGGCTTGCCGGTCGCGCGGCCGGTCGAACTGGTGGTCGCATCGCTCGCGCGGCGCACCTTGTCGCCGCCGGCGCTGCTGCTGGTTGATCTGGTGACCGATGCGTTGCGGCGCAAACGGTCCGCTGGCCTCACACGTCCCACTCCAGATCCAGACGCGCGATCGAATTGACCAGGCCGGTATGCACCTGCGGCAGGGTACCGGGGATCAGGCGGAAATCGGGAATGCGGGGGATCCATTCCTCCAGGAAGATACGGATTTCCCGCTTGGCCAGACGGTTGCCGATGCAGGTATGCGGGCCGGTGCCGAACGCCAGGTGGCGCGGCCGGGCGCGCGCGAAATCCAGCGTCATGGGATCGTCGTTTACCGTTTCGTCCAGTCCCGCGCAGGGAAAGAGCGCCAGTACGATGTCCCCGGTCCGCACCGGAACGCCGGCGATCTGCGTATCGGCGCGGACTAGCCGGGCAAGGTTGCTGGTGCCGAAGCGACGGGCGATCTCCTCCACGGCATTGTCGATCAGGTCGGGCCGCTCGCGCAACTGCTGGCGCGCCTGCGGATGCTGGGCGAGGTAGCTGGCGGCCAGGCTGGTCATCGACACCACCGTGTCGAGCCCGCCGCCCACGATCAGCAGGCACATGCTGAACACCTCCTCTTCGCTCAGCGGCCGCCCGGCGACCGTGCCGGCGATGACCGAGGAGATGAAGTCATCCTGCGGCGCGGCGCGGCGCTGCTCGATCTGGCGCAGCACATAGGCGGACATGTCGGCCCAGGCCTGACCCGCTTCGGGATTGGTGGGATTGCCCATCTTGACCGCGACGCCTCGATCGCGGCGCGGCGGGCGCGATCGGTGGCGCGGGCCAGGCTGGCGGGCATGAAGGCGGGCATCAGCAGCTTGCGGAACGGACCATGGTCGGGCGGGTCGAGCTGCACTGGCGTCTGGAAGGGGATGACCCCGCGCGGCAGGAACGGCTCGGCGTTGGAAAAGGTGGCAGGGTCCAGTAGCATCGCCTGGATGTCGGCATAGCGGCTGATGATCCAGTGGCCGCCATGGTGCGGGGTCCAGAAGATCGGCGGATAGCTGTCCTGCACGTCCTTCCACAGCCGGTGGATGTCGAGCGTGCCTTCCTCCGCCAGCCGGGCGGATGATAGAAATCAAAGTCGCGTACCAGCGCCGTAGGAACATGCGCGGGCGTCGCGTGCAAGATCGTCTGGCTTGCCATGCCTGGTCTCTCCCTCGTCCGAATTATAGATACTTGTGCGTATCTATTATCACGGATCGGTCTTGGGAAGGCATGAAGCATGCGCCGGGTCCCGAGCATGCTTCAAGACAGCCTAGAAATCGTAGCGGCCCTGGACGCCGAACATGCGGGGCGGGCCGACCATGACCGTACCCACGCCCAGCGACGAGAGCAGGTTAGTGGAATATGGGTTGTAATAGCGGTCGAACAGATTGTTTACATAGACCGCCAGGCTGAAGTTGGAATCCATCACCCGGTTCCAGTCGAGCCGTATGTCGCTGATATTATAGCCGCGAATCGACTGCAGCGGCTGGGGCGTGTCGGAATTGATGAAGCCGCTCTGGTAGCGGAAGTTATAGCCCAGCGAGACCTTGCCGACCGATTGATCGAGCGGCAGCGTGTAGCGGGCCGAGGCATTGACCGTCCAGGTTGGCACATAGCTGAACGGCTGGCTGGAAATATCGGCGCCATTGTTGATGAAGCTCTTATATGTCCCATCGACATAGCCCATCGACCCAGAGAGTTCGAGGCCCTCGACCGGCACCAGCGTGCTTTCCAGCTCGATCCCGCGCACACGCGAGGTGGCCGCGTTGAGCAGGCCCGACACCAGCGTGCCGCTGACTGGCGACACGAAGGAAATCTGGCGTTGCAGCCCCTTGTACCACGCCTGATAGACGTCGGCGTTGAAGCGCAGCTTCATGCCGCCGAGATCGACCGAGGATTTGATGCCCAGTTCAATGTCGTTGACCTTTTCAGGATCGAACGGCACCGACGCCGCTTCGGACGAGGCGCGCGACTGGATGCCGCCGGAGCGATAGCCGTGGCGGTGCGCGACATAGAGCAGCACGTCCGGCGCCACCTTGTAATTGACGCTGGCCGACCAGCTCGGCTGGGTGAAAGAGGCCTGCTGCGGCCAAAGGCAGGGCGGCGCGATCAGCGTGCCGTCGAGCCGCCGGAAGCCGCAGGCCGCACCGACCATCTGGAGGCCGTCCCCCTGCCGCTTGTCATGGGTGATGCGCGCGCCGGCGCTGACCGACAGCGCGTCGGTGAAGCGGTAGGTGCCCGACAGGAAGGCCGAATAGCTGTTGTTGAGGACATTGACGACGCCCGACGAGCGCAGGATGGTCGGCGTCGCGCCCTGATAGCTGTTGGCGACGTCGTCGCCCTTTTCGCGGAAATAGAAGAGGCCGGCGAGCCAGTCGAAGCTCTTGCCTTCGCCGATGACCTGGAACTCGTCGCTGATCTGCCTGGCCTTGGTGACCCCATAGAAGCGCTGCGTGAACACCGGCGAGCCGTCGAGGTCGAAATCGCTCTGTGTGCTGACCTTGCGATAGCCCAGCACATTTTTGAGGCTGATCCCGCCGCCCAGGTCCAGTGTCGAGATATTGGTGAGGTCCCAGGTCCTGGCGATCTCGCGCTGCGGCACGTCCGACCCGAAACGGTAGCGGTCGGTCCGGTTGAGCGCCACTTCGGCATTCAGCGCGGCAAGCGTGGGATTGGTGGAGGCGGTAGGCAGAACCGCGTAGATCTGTGACGCGGTGCCATGATCGTGCGAGTGCAGCCGGTTGAAGATGGTGTTGGTGACGAAGCCGTCGACCGGTTCCCAATGAAAGGTCACGCGCTGCGCGTCGTAATTCTCGTCATTGGAATCATAGCCGGTGGCGCGGTTCGTCATATAGCCGTCGCGGATCGAGCGAATGGCGCTGACGCGCAACGCGGCGCGTTCGCCGATCGGGAAGTTGAATACGCCCTCGAAAGTGCGCAGGTTATAGTCTCCCGCGGTGATCGCGACCTTGCCCTCGATCCGGTCGACTGCGGGACTGCTGGTCACCAGCACGGCGCCGCCGGTTGTGTTGCGGCCGAACAGCGTGCCCTGCGGGCCGCGCAGCACCTGCACCGACTGGATGTCGAACAGCGCACCGTTCAGGCCTTGCGGCCGCATCATCGGCAGTTCGTTCATATAGACGACGGTGACCGGATCGAGCACGATCGACGTGTCGATCAGCCGCTGGCCGCGAATGACGAAATAGGGGGTGTTGGACCCGCGCGGGGAGGGCGTGACCACCAGCGACGGCGCGATCTTTCCTAGGTTGAGCGCGGTGGTGACGCCTTGCGCGGTGAGCTGTTCACCGGTCTGGGCGGATACGGAGACCGGCACATCCTGCAGCCGTTCCTCGCGGCGGCGGGCGGTGACGATAATGTCGCCAATGGTGTTCGAAGCAGCGGCACCTTGCTGCGCGGCGTCCTGTGCGAAGGCGTGCGTGCTGATGGCGCCAGCCGCCATCACGACCGAAGCCATCAGGGCGCTTTTCAACCGACGTGCGCACTGATCATGAATCTCATGCATGAATCTCTCTCCCTAGCTCTTTTATAAGCGGACGAAAGGATCACCGCCCAATCGGGGCATGGGTGCGTCCTATTCATTCCGTCTCCGTCACCGCACAGGCACGGCCGAAGATCGCCATTCTACGACAAGTGGTGTCGGTCGCGCCTGTAATCCCGTCATGGATCACGCATATGATGAATGAGAGAGTGCCGACTTGCATGCAAAGCTTTGGGGCCGTAGCGTTGTTTCGTGATCATGCTTAGCGCGGGATCAGGGAACGAATAGCCATCCAGGCTATGGGCGCATGAGACTGGTATCAACGGCGAGCGCCCGGTTCGACAGGAGTGGAGTGACGCGTGTCGATATGACAAGCCGTCGCCATAATCGAGGCAATGGGATTGGCTTGGCGAATGCGTGGCGGTCGCTTGCCTCCGATCGCTCTTCTGCCCCTGCTGTCCACGTGGCCCACGCGTTTCGCCCGTCCCTTTGCGGGGGAGAGTGTTGCGCGCGGCGCATCCAATAATAAACAATCAAAAGCAGGGAGAGGGTATAATGAAAAAGTCTTATCTATTGACCGGCGCCGCGCTTGCCGTCCTGGCGATGCCGATGACCGCCGCCGCACAGGATGCTGGCGCGCGGGCCGATGCCAGCGCTGCCGACATCGTCGTCACCGCCACGCGGCGCGAACAGCGGTTGCAGGAGGTGCCCCTGGCGGTCACGGCGCTGAGCGGCGATACATTGCGTAGCCGCGGCATCGACAATGTGAACGACCTTGGGCCCGGCAAGATCGCCGGCCTCACCTCCTATCCGCTCAACGGCACCGAAACGGGTGTCGCGCTGCAGATGCGCGGCTATGGCACGTCCGATGCGTCGCAGGGCACGCAGGACAATGCCGTCGCCTTCTATATCGACGGCATCAACATTCCGCGCGCGCAGGGCGGCGCGCTCGACCTCATCACGCCTGAGCGTATCGAGGTGCTGCGCGGCCCGCAGGGCCAGTTGTTCGGTCGCAACGCCGAAGCGGGCGTGGTGCAGATCGTATCGCGGCGCCCGTCGGGGACGTTGGGCGGCGATTTCCGCGCCGGCATCGGCAATTTCGACGCCTATGAGGTCAAGGGCCGGCTCGACCTTCCCGAACTGGCGGGATTCCGCATCCAGTTGTCGGGCATGTACCGCAAGCGCGGGGGCTATTTCAGCAATGTGAAGAGCGCCGCGCTGGAAAATATCACGCCGGTGTCGAGCCCCTATTCCTCCTTCCGCTGGAAGACCGGCAATTACGACAACGACTTCCGCCAGCTCAAGACCTATGGGGGCCGCGTCGCGGTGGAACGCGACTTCGGTGAGCTCAATGTCTTCTATTCCTACGACAATGTCTGGGCTAAGGACGACCAGGCCTTTCCGCAGATCATCGTGTCGCCCAATGGCGGGACGATCCAGAATCCCAATGGCGGCGTGACCATTCCGGTGAGCGGCCCCGCCACCATCTTCACCACCGATGGCGGCCGCTATCAGCAGCAGCCGCTCGATTTCGACAAATATCCCGACAGGTCGCCCTTTGCCATCCCCTCGCTCTATTTCATCACCAAGAGCCGGGGCCATGCGCTCAATCTCACCTATTCGGCGAGTGACGCACTGACCCTCAAGTCGATCACCGGCCTGCGCCGCTCGATCAACTATGGCGGCGCGGTGACCTCCCTCGGCACCTCGCCGGTGCAGGCCTGGGCCAGTAACTATATTGATTCCAAGGTGTTCAGCCAGGAACTGCAGGCCATCTATTCGGTCGACAGCTTCAACATCACGGTCGGCGGTATCTATTTCCATGAAGATGTTCGGGACGAGCGCGATTCGGGCTTCTCCACCAATTGCCCGGCCGGCATCCCCGGCGCGCCCTGCACGCCCGGCGCGGGGCCCAGCCGCGCGCCCTATTACAGCCCGTTCGCGCCCAATGGCGGCTTTATCCGGCAATTTTCCAAGACCAACGCCTATGCCGCCTACGGACAGGCGAGCTGGACCCCGCCTGTCCTGGATGATCGGATCGAGCTGACCGCAGGCCTGCGCTATAGCGACGACACCAAGGCGGCGCGTCGCGACATCTTCAACGGCGTCGTCCTGCCCGCGCAACTCCGCAACGAGGCGAAGGAAAAGCGCGTCGATCCCGCCTTCACGGCCAAGGTGAAGCTGACGGACGACATCAACACCTATGTCCGTTATGCATCGGGGTTCCGCGACGGCGGCGCCAATGTGCGCTCGCAGACCTTTACGGCCTACGACACCGAAGTGCTTAAAAGCTGGGAAATTGGCCTCAAGTCGCAATGGTTCGACCGGCGCGTGACGTTGAACGTCGCGGCCTTCAGATATCGCGTGGAAAACCAGCAGCAGTCGATCCAGACCAATCCGGCGATCAATCCCAGTATCTCCGACACATTCAACGTGTCGGTGCCATACCGGGCCAAGGGCGTGGAAGTGGAACTGAGCGCGCGGATCGTCCCGGGCCTGAGCGTCGCGGCCAACTATACCTTCGTCGACAGCAACCGCCGCATCATCGGCATCGACCCGGTCACGCTCAAGACCTTCACGCCGGCCTCCGCGAGCATCCTGGCCTCCGGTCCTTGCACGGCGGCGCCGGCGGGCAATTGCGCGGGCGCGCTGGTCGTGTCGCAGGCGGACATCACGGCCCATCCCGGCTCGACCTACCTCGAATTGCTGGGCATCGGTGCCGCACGCCATGCCGGGTCGGTGTCGGTGGACTTCAGTCAGCCGATCCCCCCGGGTATCTTCAACGTCCATTTCGACTGGACTCGCAGCTCGCCCATGATCTGCTGCGCGCCCTATCGCCTGGCCACGATCGTGAACGCCCCGGGCACTGCGGCGTCACCGTCGCCGCGCTATAATCCCGGCGTGTCGAGCAACCGCATCAATGTGCGTGCCAGCATTTCCGAAATCCCGCTGCAGAACGGGGTGAAGGGGGAGCTGAGCTTCTGGGTCAAGAACCTGCTGAACCATGTCGATCTGGCCCAGGTGTTCCCGGCTGGCAACGCGCTCAACGCCTCGCAGCCTTACCCGCAGGCCGCCGGCTATCTCCAGCCGCCGCGCACCATCGGCGGGGAGTTCCGCATCCAGTTCTGACGGGGCGTATCGCAACCGGATCACCGCAAAAGGAAAAAGGGGGCGGTCTCGTCCCCTTTTTCCTATATAGGAGAAGACATGGCCGACCTCATCACATCCGCGCAACCCGACACTCCGCCGATGGGGGAACTGACGACATCCAACCATCTGCTGGGCGACCGCGCGGCGCTCGACGCGGCCTGGGAGCGGGACGGCTACTGGTTCTTCCGCGACGTGCTGGACAAGGACGCGGTGGGCCGGCTGCGCGGCGTCTATCTCGACGTGATGCGCGACCTGGGCGTGATCGATCCGACCCGCGACGACGCGGCGGTCCATAATGGCGCGCCGCTTGACGATTTCCCGATCCGTAACGATGGCACGGCGGGCAAGGACCCGCTGATGCTGCGTTATCCGCGCGATGCCTTTGTCGCCGAACCCGTGATCAAGGCCTTTTTCGAGGAGTTGTTCGGGGATGAGGTCTTCTGGGTGCCCAATACCGAATATCATGCCCTGCCGCCGGGCGCTGGCCGGGAGGGCCGGCGTTTCAACTTTCTCCATTGCGACGGGCCGAACAACAAGGGGCTGCCGCTGAAGATCTGCTGGATACCGCTCGCTCCGATTGACGAGGAGACCGGTGGGCTGGCGCTGGCCGAGGGGCTGCACCGGCCGCGCATGAACGATTTTCGTCGCCCGCCCGAGGGCATTGCCGACGGCGTCATCCCGCAGGACGCCTGGCGCCGCGCGCTGTACGAGCCCGGTGACCTGCTCGTGTTCAGCCTGGAAACGCCGCACAGCGGCCTTGCCAACCGGTCCGACCGCTATTTCCGGCTCTCGATGGACATTCGCGGAATGCCTAAATCGGGTAATGTGCCGACTGTTGGGACCGTGGCCGCGCTGGACGTCTGCGCCATCACCGTCGCGACGGAGGCGGGCGAGCAGCGCACCTTCCGCATCGACGAGGACACCTTCTGCCGCGTCACGCGCGGCCGGTTGACCGGCATGCCGCTCGCGCTGGAGGAAATCCCGCAGATGGTGAAGATCGGCGACCCCGTCTATGTCGCCGCCGACCACGGCACCGCCACCTTCATCCGCCCGCAGCACTGAGGCCGCCGCGCCGGGCGGCCGAAAGGGAGCCTCCCTTAAGGCGCTTTCTTCCAGAAGGCCGCGCCGGCCGATCCGTCCACCGGCAGTTCCGCCACTTCGGACACGCGCGCCAGCATCATATAGTTGCCGATGATGATCGTCGCCTCGACGATCTGGCGCGGCTGGTAGAAGGCGGCGACCGCGCGATAGCCAGCATCGTCCACCCGTGCCGCGCGCACCACCTGCCGCGTGAAGGCCAGCAGCGCCCGTTCGCGGTCGGTGAAGATCGGGTCGCCATAACGTTCCTGCGCGATCGCCGCGACCTTGGCGTCAGATATGTCCATGGCGCGAGCCACCTCGCGATGCTGGGCCAGTTCATATTCGCCACGTTCCAGATGCAGCACGGCCAGGGTGATGATCTCGCGCTCGACCGGCGGCAGCGCGTTCTCCCGCGCCATGACGGTATTGAAGTCGCGCACCGCCTGTCCCATCGCGGGCGCCGTGTCGAGCAGCCGCGAAAGGTTGAGCTTGGCCATCGGATCGCTGTCGTGCCGCTGCTGCTGCGTCGGCGTCATCTGGTCCCGTGTCGGGAGGGGGATGCGGCCATGCGGCGGCATATCCTGGCTTTTCGTTTCGCTCATCGTCACCTTTTTTCCTTGTGCCGCGTACGGCGCTCCGCCCAGCAGGGACGCCAAACCCATGATCGTCCACAGCGTCCGCATGCGCCTCTCCTGCTTTTACGTGCCACGCACCTTGGCGGCAGGGGACGGGGTGGCAAGCCAGGCGCGCACCATTTCGATCATGTGATGCCCCCTCGCCGCATCGGCTGCATGCATGATGTCTTCGCCGCCCGCTTGTCCGGGACGCCGCACCGATTAGGCTCCGCGCAGGACAGAAAAAAAGGATCGAGGATGACCGAACCGTGGCTGCCGCTGGTGCCCGAAGATATCACCGCCCCCTGGCTGAGCGAGGCTTTGGCACTGCACTATCCCGACACGGTGGTCGAGCGTCTGGACGTCGAGGAGATATTGTGGGGTACGGGCACCAAGATGATGGTGCGCGCCGCCTATAACGAGGCCGGCCGCGCCCATGGTCTTCCGCAAGCGCTGTGCATCAAGGCGGGACTGGCCGAGCATCGCGAACTGGTCAAATTCTGCTACCAGACCGAGGCGCGCTTCTTCGCCGAGCTGGCGCCGCGCCTGACGCTGGGCCTGCCGCATGTCCTCTATGCTGCGGCCAATGCGGACCAAGGCATGGTGGTGATGGAGGATCTGCGGCCCGCCGGCGCGCATCTCTGCCGCGTGCAGAATCCGCTGACCCGCGAGCAGGCGACCGCCTTCCTGGACGATATGGCCGCGCTGCATGCCAAATGGTGGGACAGTCCGACGCTGGCCGATGATGGCGAGCTCGGCTGGTTGATGCGGCACGATCCGCTGCCCGACGAAGCCTGGGGCGATTTTGGCCGGGGGCAGCTTCAGCCCGGAACCTGGGCGCATTATATGAGCCTGCCGCGCGCGCTCGGCATTCCGGCCGTCTGCCGCGACCGGGACCGGGTGCATGCCGCCCTCCAGGATCTGCGTCGCTTCGGCGAACAGGGGCCGCGCTGCGTCATCCATGGCGACGCGCATCTGGGGAACATGTATCTGACGAAAGACGGCGGACCGGGCTTTCTCGACTGGCAGACGACGCGGCGCGGACACTGGGCGCAGGACGTCACCTATTTCTACATTTCCGCGCTCGATCCGCTCGATCGCCGGGCCTGGGAGCAGGACCTGATCGCCGGTTATCTTGCCGCGCTGTCGCGCCATGGCGTCGCCACCCCGCCCACGCTGGAGGAGGCATGGCGGGCGATCCGCGCCCATGTCGTCTATGGCCTGTTCTACTGGATGGTGAATCCGGTCGAATGGCAGGTGGAGGAAAATAACGCCGCCACCGCGCCGCGCTTCGGCTGGGCGGCGGTGGACCTCGATGCGCCGCCGGTGGCGGCGCTGTAAGCCTTCGATGGCGTCAAGGGCGGCGGCCCCGCCCTGATGACGCCATCCAGCTCTAGGGCTGTCAGCCCCCTTTGACGAAGCGGTTCTGGATCGACCCGAAGATATAGTCGCGGTTCGCCGCCTCGTCGAATGCGTCGAGCGTCCAGCCACCTGGATGGATGCTGGTGCGGATCGCTTCGGGCTCGGGCAGCAGCGCGACCTCGTCGCCCTGGATGTAGAAGTCCCGGCCGCTGACATGGGCGGCGGCATCGGTGCACAGCCATACCACCAGCGCCGCGACATGGGTGGGCAGGGCGGTCATGCGCGGCTGCGCCATCGGCTTGTTCCACAGCAAGGGGATGCCGATGCGCGCGGACTCGGCGATGGTCTCGTCGATCTCCTTGGTATGGGTGCCGGTCAGGTGCGATACCGGCCGGACCAGGTTGGCGCGGATGCCGAATTCGCCCAGGTCGCGCGCGATCGTGCGGGTAAAGCCCAGCAGGCCTTCCTTGGCCGCCGAATAATTGGCCATTCCCCAGTGGCCGAAGCCCGATGGCGAACCGGTGTTGACGATCACGCCCGACTTCTGGGCGATCATGTGCGCGGCCGCCGCGCGGCAGGTGTAGAAACTCGACGTCAGGCTGACGTCCATGCAGAGGTTCCAATCCTGATCGGTCATGCGGTCGATCCGCGACGGGCGCACGATGCCGGCATTGTTGACGAGGATGTCGATCCGCCCGAACGCGTCGATCGCCGCCCGCACCGCCGCTTCGCCGCCTTCTCGAGTGGCGACGCTGGAACATTGGCCGACCGCTTCGCCGCCCGCGTCGCGGATTTCCTGCGCCACCGCCTCGCTGAGCGACGCATCGCCCGCTTCCGTGCCATAGGGGCCGCCGCCCAGGTCGTTGACCACCACTTTCGCGCCCTGTTCGGCCAGCAGCATCGCTTCGGCCCGGCCGATATTGCGGCCAGCGCCCGTCACCACGGCGACCTTGCCCTTCAGTCTTTGCATCTCTCCGTCTCCCTGATCGTGATGGCGCGAGGATAGGGCCTTCCACCCCGACTCCCTAATCGCCGATATGATGAATGAGCCTGCATCGCTTCCCGCCGTGCGGGCCATGCGACACAAGGGCGACCAAAGTGGAGAGCGCCGATGATGCTGACCTGTGCCCCCAATTTCCGTGATCTGGGCGGCCTGCCGACGGTGGGCGGGCGACAGGTGGCGCGCGGCCGGCTCTATCGCGCCGAAGCCATCGCCGCGCCACCGGCGGACGAGGCGGAGGCGCTGGCCGCGCTCGGGATCCGCCTGGTGTGCGACATGCGCAGCGCGGGGGAGCGCGCGCGGGCGGCGGGCCATTGGCCGGGCAGCGGCGCGACGGTGCTGTCGATGGACGTGGTCGCCGATTTCCGTGCCCAGGCCGATCCCTTCGCCGCGATGCGCGCCGATCCGGGGGAAGCGGGGGCAATCGCGCTGATGACCGACACCTATGACGCGCTGCCGGCCGCCTGCGCGCGGCATTTGTTGGCGCTGTTTGACCGCTTGCTGGAAGGCGAATGGCCGCTGCTGGTGCATTGCACGGCAGGCAAGGATCGGACCGGCTTCGTCGTCGCGATGCTGCTGCATGCGCTGGGCGTGCCGGAACAGGCGATCATGGCCGATTATCTGCGCAGCGCAGAGTGCGTCAATCCGGCTGTGGTGGATGCCACGCGGCAGATCATGGAGCAGGGGCTGGGCGGCCCGGTGGAGGAGGGCGCGCTGGTCGCGCTGACCGGCGTCCGGCCGGATTATCTGGAAGCGAGCCTGGCGCGCATCAGGCGCGATCATGGCACGATCCCGGCCTATCTGCGCGAAGCCGCCGGACTGGACGATCTGCGCCGCGCCCGGCTGGTCGCCGCGCTGGTGGAATGAGGGAGAGGGAAGGCATGAAGGCGATCATCATCAACCGCTATGGCGACCCGGACGTGCTGGAGGTCGCCGACATCCCCGCGCCCCGGCCTGGGCCTGGCGAAACGCTGGTGCGGGTCGCGGCCGTCGCCGTCAATCCGGCGGACGGCAAATGGCGCTCGGGCATGTTCCAAAGCTTCGCGCCGATCGGCTTTCCCCATGTGCTGGGCTATGACATCGCCGGGGAGGTGATCGGCGGGGAAGGGTTCCCGGCGGGCACGCGCGTCTTCGGCATGCTCGACCCGTTCACGAAGGGCGGCTATGCGCAGGAGGTCGCGGTCTTGGCCGATCACTTGGCGGTAGTGCCAGAGGGCGTCGACATGACGATCGCCGCCGCCGTCCCGACCGCCGGCCTCACAGGATTGCAGATGGTCGAACGGGGCGTCGACCTTCAGCCCGGGCAGAGCGTGCTGCTGACGGGCGCGCTGGGCGCGGTGGGCCGCTTCGCGCTGTTCGCTGCCAAGGCGCGCGGCGCCCATGTCGTGGCCGCCGTGCGGGCAGCGCATCGCGACGCCATGCTGGCGTTGGGCGCCGACGCGGTCGTCACGCTAGGGGAAGAGGATTGGACCGGGACGCCGTTCGACCATGTGATCGACACGGTGGGCGGCGCTGCGGTGGCCGCGCTCGCCCGCCATCTGAAGCCCGGCGGCCGGCTGATGACGGCGGCGACCACGCCGATCCCGGCCGACGACCTGTCAAGCGCGCCGGAAATCTACGGGGTCACCCCGAGCGGCGCGGACGCCGCGCGCCTGGCCGCCGCCGTCGCCGATGGGCGGATCGCGGTGCCGATCGACCGCATCATGCCGCTCGATCAGGCGGCGGAAGCGCAGCGCCTGGTCGAAGCGGGAGGCCTTTCCGGCAAGATCGTCCTGACGCCCTGAACCAAGGCGGTCACTCGGCCAGGGCGGCCAGCGCGGCGGCCTTCTGCCGCACTGGTGCCTTCATGTCGTCCCCCACCAGCAGGCGCAGGGGCGGGGCATCGCCATCCAGCGCCGCCAGGATCGCGCGCGCGACATGCTCGGGCGGGCTGGCGGCGTCGGCGTAAAAGCCCTCTAGCACCGCCTTGCCCTCGCCCGAGAGGAAGGCATAGTCGGGCAGCCGCGTCGCCGCTTCCCGCGTGCCGTGGCTGATGAAGCGGGTGGCGATCGCGCCCGGTTCGACCAGCATCACGCCAATGCCGAAGGCGGCGACCTCCTGCGCCAGCGCCTCGGTCAGCCCTTCCAGCGCGAACTTGCTGGCGCAATAGGCGCTAAGGCCCGCCACCCCGTTTATACCGCAGCCCGACGACATCTGCACGATCGTGCCAGCGCCGCGCGCGCGAAAATGCGGCAGCAGCGCCCGGGTCAGCGCCCACGGGCCGAACAGGTTGACGTCGAACAGGGCGCGCGCCTCGTCCAGTCCCACTTCCTCCACAGCGCCGAACAGGCTTTGCCCGGCATTGTTGACGAGGATGTCGATCGGACCCGCGCCGAGCGCCGCCCGCGCCAGCGGGGCGATCTGCGCCGGATCGCCGATGTCGGCGACCAGCGCGGTCGCGCGCTCTCCGCCGGCGGCTTCGAACGCGGCTGCGCCCCGCGCGCTGCGTGCCGTGCCGACCACCCGGTCGCCCCGCGCCAGCGCCGCCCGCGCCAGCGCCGCGCCGATGCCGCTGGAAATGCCGGTGATCAGCCAGCGTCGTTCGGTCCTTTTCATCGCTCTTTCCTTCATTTAGCGCGTCGCGTGCGCCCGTCGCCCGGCTCGGGGGCGCAGGCCTATACCCGCGCCGATCACCAGCATCACTAGCCCGAACAGCAGGAAAAGCCCCGACAATCCCGCCGCCGCGCGCACTCAGGCGGCGATGAAGGGAAAGGCGAGTTGCGCCCCGAACATGACGCCGTTGGCAAGGCCGATCGCCTGCGCGCCCAGATGCGGCGGACTGATCGCCATGGCGGTGGCGCTGACATTGGGCGCCATCAACGCGACCATCGCGCTGGCCAGCACGACGCCGACGGTGAAGAGCGGCATGGTGCTGCTGATCCCCGCGATGACGAGGCCGGCCCCCAGCGCGATCATCGAAACCGCCCATATGCCATAAAGGCCAAGCGCGTGGTGCAGTCGGCCATAGCTGGCCGATGCGGCGACCGCCGCGACCGCGCCGATCGTCACGGGCACGGCCAGTATATGCGTGTCGGTGACGCCGATGCCCGTCAGGAAAATGGCTGCGTAGATCGGCCCGATCAGCATGCTCATGCCCGCCAGCGCGGCAATCAGCAGCAGGAAGAGCATAGCCGGGCCGATCAGGCCGCCAGGCCCTGCGCCGTGGGTTTCGCTTGCCGCATCCCGTGGCGCGGCGACGCCCAGCCAGCCGGGTAGCGCCAGCACCGGCAGCAGCATCGGCAACGCCAGCAGATTGACCAGAAAAGCCGGCCGCCAGCCATGCTGGCCGATGATGCCGATCAGCGGGAACAGCAGGATCGCGGTCGCGCCACCTACGACGGAAAACCAGCCGAACAGACCCATCCGCAGATCACCGCGCAACGCGCCCAGCCCGGCGAGCGATCCGGTGAAGATCGCCGAGAGCGCCAGCCCCAGCACGACTCGCGCGGCGAGGATCGCCCAGAGTGAATCGAGCAGCGCCGGCGTTGCACCCGCCGCCGCGAACAGCGCAAGCGCGGGCAGGAAGACGGCGCGGCATCCGAAGCGGGCGACGAGCCCCCCGGCGACCGGCGCGCCGAGCGCGAAGGCGAAGCCGGCGAGGGTGCCGACCAGTTCGGTGAGCAGCGTGACATTGGGCGTGGCGGCGAAATGCTTCTCCATCTGCGGCAGCACCAGACCGGGGGAAAACAACCCGACCGTGGTGAACATGCCGCAACCCAGAAGCGCGAAAATACCGATTCTGGAGAGGGAGACGCCGTCCGCTCCGCTTGCGCCGCTGCCGTGCATCTCGCTCTCCCTGCTTTTTCGTTCGATCGCTAGCGGGGTCTCACAGACCTGTCCCTGCATGCAATATGCCGGCCCGGCTGACGGCGAGCCATTGCATCCGTGATGGCGGGCCAGTGCGCCATGGGATCAACCGCTCATGCCGCGCAGGAACAGCGCCACCACCTCGGCCGCCCAGCGGCGGCGAAAGGCGGGATCGGCGAAATCGTCGGTCAGCAGGAATCGCAGTCCGCCATTGGCAAGGGTGATGAAATGCATCGCTAGGGCCGCCGGGTCGCCGATCGGCTGACCCTGCGGCCGCAGCTCCGCCAGATAGGCGGTGATTGGCGCGACCGTGTCGGCGATATGGGCGTGCATCCGCGCGGCGACGTCCGGGAACTGTGGCTTGGCCGCGATGGCAAGGCGCAGCAGCGCGACCCGATCGGGTTCCGCCACTTCGCCCGCGATTCGCAGCGCGAAGTCGGCGAGCACCTGGGCCGGGTCGCGTCCCTCGGTCGGAATGCCACTTACGTCCCGGCGCATCGCGGCGACGGTGTGCAGCGCCACTGCTTCGAACAGCGCGGCCTTGGTGCCGAAGCGGGCGTAGATTGTCGCTTTGCTGACGCGCGCGGCGGCGGCGATCCGGTCCATGCTGGCGCCGCCATAGCCATGAGCGAGGAAGGTGCGCGCCGCTGAGTCCATAAGCTCGGTCTTGCGCGCTGGCGCATCCGCGCTTGTCGGGCGTCCCTTGCGGGGATCGGGGACACGCATGCCGGCGGGCTCGCTATGCATCACTTGCTCCATAGGAATAAAACTGTACGGTTTAGTTTATCGCAAGTGATTCGGCATGCAAGGCCGAACCGGACGGGAGGAGGACGTCCCATGAAATATGTCGCTTTGCTGCGGGGGCCTCATGTCCCCGGCACGCCCGATGCTGTTGGCGACTGGGTAAAGGCGCAGGACTGGGCCGAAACCGCCACGCGGCTGGTCGCGCATATGGGGCTGCCTGCACCGGTAGAGGCGGGCGGGGCGCCACAACCGCCGGCCTATGATATGGTGATCGAAATCTGGTCCGACGCGCCGATTGCGCCCGACGCGTTCGATGGCGGCTGGGACCGGGCGATCCTCCGCGCGTCCGCGCCGGTCATCGGCAAAGCGCCCATGGCCGAGGTCGGGGTGGGCCAAACGCCGGGTCTGTCGCAACTGTCCTTCATCCGCGCGATCGACGGCATGGCCCGCGTGGAGGTCGAACGGCACTGGGACGAGCATATCCCGCTCGCCCGCGACATTCATGTCGGCATGAACCGCTATGTGCAGGACCGCCTGTCGCCGGCCGAGCCGTGGTTCGGCATGGCGCACCTGCACTTCCCGGATGAGGCCGCGCTGCGCGATGGGCTGTTCCGCAGCGCTGACGATGTCGCGGTCATCACCGCCGACGTCGCGGAATTCGTGCAGGATTACGCCACCATGCTCGCTGTCGAGCATGTCCTGAAAGCATAAGGAAAGAGCAATCGTGGACTTGGGACTTGCGGGCAAGCGCGCTCTTGTCACCGGCAGCAGTTCGGGAATCGGCGCGGGCATCGCGCGGCTACTGGCGGCGGAAGGCTGCGCCGTTGTCGTGCATGGCCGCGATGCCGCCAAGGCGCGGGATGTCGCCGACGCCATCGGCGCTGCGGGCGTGGCGATCGGCGACCTCGCGACCAATGAAGGGGCGGACGCGGTCGCGGCGGCAGCGGGTGACATCGACATATTGGTCAACAATGCCGGGGGCGCGGTGGGCACGTCGGCGATGCACTGGACGCAGGTGGACGAGGCCGGCTGGGAAGGCACCTATCAGCTGAACGCCATCGCCGCCGCGCGCATGGTCCGCCGCCTGCTGCCCGCGATGCAGGCGAAGGGCTGGGGCCGGATCATCAACGTCGCGAGCGCCGCAGCGACCCAGCCCATTCCCTTCGGTCCCGATTATGGCGCCGCCAAGGCGGCGATGCTGAACATGACCGTCAGCCTGGCCAAGGCGCTTGGCCCGTGCGGCGTCACCGCCAACAGCGTCAGCCCCGGCATGATCCTGACGCCGGCGGTGGAAGCGTGGCTCGGGCGGCTCAAGCAAACCATGGGATGGGGCAACATATCGCTGGAAGAGGCCGAAACGCGGGCCGCCCGTGAACTGACGCCCGTGCCCGTCGGACGCATCGGCAGGGTGGAGGAGATCGCCCACGCCGTGTGCATGATCGCAAGCCCCGCCGCCGGCTACATGACCGGCGCCAACGTCCGCGTGGACGGCGGGCAGGTGCAAAGCATGAACTGACCGGACATCAACGCACGGGCATCGAATAGCCGATGATTCCGCCGTCCGCTGTCATTGCACACGCGAGCGGATAGAACCGCGCAGGTGCCTATCATCAACGAGGAAGTTCCATGGCTACTCTCGCCGCCCAATCCAGCCCGGTTCCCGATCATATCCCCGCCGATCTGGTAGTCGATTTCGACGCCTATCACCCGATCCAGGACGGGGAGGATTATCAACAGGCCTTCGCCCGGATGCACCGGGCCGGCGTGCCGGATATTTTCTGGTCGCCCTATAATGGCGGCCACTGGATATTGAGGCGACGAGAGCATATCGCGGAAGCCTTCGCCGACTATAGCCGCTTCACGTCCCGCAACGGCGTGTCGGTGGACGCGCGGGGGCAGGCCAATGAAGGCATACGCCCGCGCTTGTCGCCGATCGAGGACGATCCGCCGGCGCAGCAGACCTACCGCAAGCTGTTCGCCTCCGCGTTCACGGCGCTCGGCGTCAAGACGCTGGAGCAGAAGGCGCGCGCGCTCGCGATCGAACTGCTGGAAGAGCTGACGCCTAGGGGCCGGTGCGACTTCGTCACGGAATTCGCGCAGCATCTGCCGATCCGTATCTTCATGGCGATGCTCGACCTGCCGGAGGCCGACCGGCTGCGCCTTCTGCCGTTGGCCGCCAAGCAGGTGCAGGCGTCGGAGGACAAGCAGGCGGCGATGGCGGAACTGGCGCAATATATCGCCGGCCATGTCATGACCCGCCGCGCGAACCCGGGTAATGACCTAATCAGCCGCATCGCCACGGCGGAGATCGACGGCGAACCGATCGCCGTCCAGAAGGCGATCGGCATATGCCTGCTGCTGCTGGTCGGCGGGCTGGACACGGTCGCGACGATGATGAGCCAGATCATGCTCTTCCTCGCCAACTCGCCGACGCACCGCCAGGCGCTGGTCGACGATCCCAAGCTGATCCCCGCCGCGATCGAGGAACTGCTGCGCCGTTTTTCGCTCACCAATCCCGCGCGTGCGGTGGCGCAGGACATCGACTTTCATGGCGTCGCGATGCGGGCGGGCGACATGGTGATGCTCTCGACCCCGCTGGGCGGCGTCGACCCTGAAACCTATGCCGATCCGCTGGCCGTCGATTTCACGCGCAAGTCCACCACCAAGACCACGTTCGGCGCGGGTCCGCACGTATGCCCCGGTTCCATGCTGGCGCGCGCGGAAATCCGTGTGCTGCTGGAGGGATGGCTCGCGCGCATCCCCGACTTCCGCGTCGATCCCGATGACGCGCCGCGCATCACTACCGGCGTCAACATCACCGTCGACAGGCTACCACTGACATGGCCGGCGGCCTGACCCGTCCCGCACTATCGAGAGGATAATATGACCGACATTCGTTTCGACGGCCGCGTGGCCATCATCACCGGCGCGGGCAACGGCCTTGGCAAGGACTATGCGCTCGAACTGGCGCGGCGCGGCGCAAAAATCGTGGTCAACGACCTGGGCGGCAGCGGATCGGGACAGGGAGAATCGCACAACGCCGCCGACCAGGTGGTGCAGGAGATCCGCGACGCCGGCGGCGAAGCGGTCGCCAATTATGACAGCGTCTCCACCCGCGAAGGGGGCGCCGCGATCGTGCAGAGCGCGCTCGACGCCTTCGGCAAGGTCGATATCTGCATCAATAATGCCGGTTTTCTGCGCAACAACCGGTTCGAGGACCTGACCGATCAACAGATCGACGCCATCATCGATGTGCATCTGAAGGGTGCCTTCTATGTCGCGCAGCCCGCCTACCGGGCGATGCGCCAGAACGGCTATGGCCGTTTCCTGTTCACCGGCTCGGCCTCGGCCATGTTCGGCCATGCCTGGCAGGGCAATTATGCCGCGGCCAAGGGCGGCCTCATGGGCCTTAGCCATATCGTCGCGATCGAAGGGTCGGCCTATGGCATCACGTCCAACCTGCTGATGCCGACCGCCCAGTCGCGGCTGGCGGCGGAGATGGACGCGGGGTTCATGGAAATCCCCGCCTTCGCGCAGGCGGTACAGGGCGCGGACTATGCCGCGAGCGCGGAGCGGATCGAGGTGCCCTTCAACACCCCGCTCGCCGTCTATCTGGTCAGTGAGGCCTGCACATCCACCCACGGCATCTACAGCCAGAACAGCGGCCGCTACGCGAAGGTGCGGATCCTTGCCGCCGACGGCTGGGTCGCGCCGATGGGGCCGAAGGCGCCCAGCGTCGAGGATGTCGCCGCCCATTGGGACCGCATCACCGACGGGTCGGCAACGCATGAGCCACTGACCGTCTATGACGAGTTCACCGCCGTGGCGAAGGCCGCGCGCGGCCAGGGGTTGCTGTAACCATGAGCGTGCCCGGCGCGGTCGCGATGCCGCCCCACGTCCCCGCCGATCTGGTGGTGGACGTGGACATCTACGCCCTGCCGGGCCATGCGGCCGATCCGCAACTCGCGTGGAAGGCGCTCGACCGGCCGGGCGGGCCGGGCCTCGTCTGGACGCCACGCAACGGCGGCCATTGGATCGCGACGTCGGGCGACCTCATCTGGACCCTGCTGGGCGACATCGAGCGGCTGTCCGCGCGCGATCTGGCCGTGCCGCCCGGCACCGCGCTTTACCCGATGATCCCCAACCAGTCGGACGAGCCGGAACACAGCCATTATCGTGACGCCATTACGCCCTTCTTCCGGCCCCGCGCGGTCAAGGCGTTGCAGGGCGCCGTGCGCGCACTGGCGGCGGACCTGATCGAAGGGTTTCGGGCCGATGGCCAGTGTGAGTTCATGGAGGATTTCGCCCGCCATCTGCCGATGCTGATCTTCCTGCGGCTGGTCGACCTGCCCGCCGACGACCGGCAATGGCTGATCGCGCGCGCCGATGTCATGGTGCGCAGCGGCGATCCCGATACGCGGCGGACCGCGCAGGAGGAGATCGTCGGCTATCTGGGCGGCTGGATCGACCAGCGCCGCGCGGAGCCGGGCGAGGACCTGCTGAGCGCCATCATCCATGCGCGCGTCGGCGACCGGGCGATGACGCATGAGGAGGTGATGGGCGAATCGATGGACGTGCTGTTCGGCGGTCTCGATACCGTCGCCAGCATGATGGGCTTCATCATGCGCCACCTCGCCACCCATCCCGACGAATGCCGGGTGCTGGCGGAGGATTTCCGCCGGATTCCCGTCGCGCTGGAGGAGATGCTGCGTCGCTTCGGCGTCGCGTCGGTCGCGCGGCGCGTGATCGCGGACATCGATCATGGCGGTGTCATCGTGCGCTCGGGTGACATGATCGGGCTGCCGACCTGCCTGCACGGCCTGGACGGCGATCTGTGGGACGATCCGCAAGCGGTGGATTTCGCGCGGCCGCGCCAGCGCACCCATGCGGCGTTCGGCACGGGTGTCCACACCTGTCCCGGCGCGCCGCTCGCGCGCAGCGAGATCACCATCCTGCTGGAAGAATGGCTGACGCGCATCCCGGTCTTTTCGCTGGCGGA
>PJTO01000245.1_pt1 | contig 40856 bp, 31 predicted proteins | sample 1512101 | NCBI WGS metagenome assembly PJTO01 (sample SAMN08177690, study PRJNA422409) | Soil metagenome, whole genome shotgun sequencing project.
CGCGTCATCTCGGGAGAATTGTCTTGATTCTCCCTTTTCTTCACATCAAACCGGACAGAATGGCCAGCACCAGCAGGACAACTTATGCCGTCAACTTCCGGACATTATGCGTTAGCAGTAACACTATTCTTTCATTTATTAGCAGCATACTATTATCTTTTAATATCTTTTAATATCAATAAAAATAAGAATACTACAGTTCAAGGTGGGCGAAAGATTTCTGATAGTTTTTCGAGGATAGCTTCTTATGTTGTTAAAGGAAGTGTTAAAATCCCCTATTGTCACAAAGGATCAATTCTCAATAATCCCGCTAGGCTTTTACTCATCTTATGTACTGAAATGTCCCAAATAACTGAAACAGTATGTTTCGTTCTCTCTATTTCGATTAAATTATGGTGCGGTGTTGCGCGGCTGAAAAGATTATCTCAATAGCGCACCACTATGCAACAAAACGTACTATTCAGCCCCCTATCGAATATTGTATGGAATACAGGGATTTTGGAGTTTTTATAGAAATAGTAATGTACTTAATGCGGAAAGGGACTATAAAACTATGAACGATATAAAGCAAATACTTGAAAAATCAGTAGGACTTACATCGGAGACCAAATTACCTGAAAAAATTATCGATTACATTACAAAAGCAGAAATTCAAAATACGCCTGAAAATAGAGAAGCAAAAATTGTATTTGAAGAAAGATTGCATAAAGAATATGGATATGATCTTGATCAAATGCTTCCTGAGTTTCGAATACAGAAGGGAAGTACTCTTATTGGGCCTGCGGATATTGTTGTTTTTCACGACAATAAAAACAAAACTCAAGACAATATCTATATTATAGTTGAGTGCAAGCGAAAAAACAGAAAAGATGGGCTTGAGCAACTAAAAACGTACTTAGCAGGATGTGAATCTGCTGAATATGGTGTTTGGTTTAACGGTGACGATATTGCATATATTCGTAGATTAAAAAAAGCTCCTCATTGGAAAGTGACGATTAACATCCCAAGAAAAGGTGAAAAATTAGGTCTCCCGAGAAAAGATTCTTTAAGAGTAGCTACTGAACTAGTAAAGGTATTTGAGACCTGTCACAATCATATCTATGCTAATGACGGGCATCTGAAAGACAAAGTATTCAACGAGATGTTAAAGGTTCTGTTCATTAAATTAATGGATGAGAGAGACTACACTTCGCCAACTTGTAAATTTGGCATCACAGAAGATGAATTTGATGAAATTAATACGGGGAAGACAAATGATTTTGAAACCAGAATCAACTCATTACTCGAGGTTGCCAAAAGCCAATACAAGGACATTTTTACATCAGAGGAAAAATTTAATCTGAAGTTAACGACATTAGCTTTTGTAGTAGGTCAATTGCAATTTTATGACTTAAGCCATTCATCTAGGGATGTAAAAGGTTTAGCCTTTCAAAAATTCGTATATGCACATCAAAGGGGCGACAGAGGGGAATTTTTTACCCCTGATCCTATAATTGAATTAGCAACTAATATCGTTGCACCTACAATCAATGATATAATTCTCGACCCAGCCTGTGGTACAGGCGGTTTTCTAGTATCTGCTATGAAGTATGTTGAGAGAACGCTGATTAATGTAGTCCGAAATCAAGTGGATTACGAAAGAGCAAGAACTAATTTTGCTTTGAAAAATTTGAGGGGAATTGACTTTAATCCTGACTTAGTAAGAGTTTCAAAAATGAGGATGATACTAGAAGAAGACGGGCATACAGGCATATTTCATGCGAATTCTTTAGAAAGTTTTAACAAAATCGATATTAATGCGAAAAATGCTGGCGCACTTAATGTTGGAGAAGGATTAATAGATGTTATTCTTACAAATCCTCCTTTTGGGAAAAAAGGTACTATAACCGATAAAGAAATATTGACCTCATATAATTTGGGGCATCAATGGAAAAAGGAAGGCAATGAGTATTTACCAACTGAGAAAGAATTGGATGAACAAGTGCCTGATATCTTGTTTATTGAGAAATGCTTAGGATTCCTAAAGAATAAAGGAAGAATGGCAATTGTTCTTCCAGATGGAATACTAACTGGACCCAAATTACAACATGTTCGTGACTTTCTTGTAAAACGGGCTAAAATCGTTGCTATTATTTCCCTACCATATTCAACTTTTATTCCACATGGAGCAAATGTAAAATCCTCTATTCTTGTTGTCCAAAAATTGGACCCGAGTGAATTGAATAAACTAAATAAAAATGGATATTCTGTCTTTATGGCCGATATAGAGAAAATTGGTTACAGCGGTAATAAGGCTGGGACGATTGAATACCTAGTTGATGATTATGGAGAATTTGTCTATAACGAAAAAGGCGAAAAAATCATAGATGAGGATATATCAACCGTACTTTCAGAATGGAATAAATATTTGCAGGCAAATGAAAACGAGGTTTGGCGATGAGAATAGGAATAGTATCTAATAAATCGCTTTTGAGTAGGATGGATGTTAATTTTCATTTATCAGATTCAGCAAAGATTGAAGAGTACTGGATTATTGACGAACTAAAGGATACTCTGGTAAGAGATCCAAACTGTTATGGGTTTAATTATAGCCGAATTGGAATTCCGATAATAAGGATTAGTGATTTGAAAAATCCCTTTATCGATTATTCAGATGTTGCTTTTATAAGTAAAGAAATTCACGAAAATTATAAAAAAACCCAACTTAAAAAGTATGACATTTTAATGTCAGTTAGAGGAGTAAGTATTGGTAAGATAGGCATATTCTTGGGAGAGTTCGAGGAAGCAAATATAAGTCCCAATGTAATAATAATTAGGCTTAAAGATGTTTGCCTTGCTCCTTATGTTGCAATGGTATTAGTCTCTAGTATCGGGCAAAATCAAATAAAACAAATAATTGCTGGCTCATCCAAGCCAACAATAAATGCATCATTCATTAATAATATAAAAATACCCAAGCCTTCAAAGAGCCTACTAGAACAAATAAACTTACTATTTACAAATGCTGAAATCGCAAGGCTAAACTCCAAAGAGTTACTAAAAGATGTTGAGGATATATTTAAAAGTGATTTTGGGAAAGTAAACGAGCAGAAGGAAACCGTGTATCAAATAAATTCTTCAATGCTTGGATTCAGATGGGACCCACATTATCATAATCCTGCATATCAAAGTCTAAGAAATAAAGTTAGTAATTTTCAGGACACCGTTCTTTTATCAGAAGAATTGGATAATGTAAAAACGACGTATAAAGCGGATAGTAGTGAAAAGATTGGATACATTCAAATTACTAATGTAAACAATCAAACAGGAACTATCGATTCTTATATGAAAGATTATGTAAAAAAATTACCTTCGGGTGGAAAAATTGAATTGAAAAATGGAGATATACTCGTATCCAAAGTTAGACCATATAGAAATGCTATAACGATGTATCGCGGTGATGATATTGAAGTTATCACAGCATCAAAAAACGCATTTTCAGTGTATCGAACAGTAAACTATTACTTTCCATTTTATATACTTGCATTTCTTAAACAATCCATTGGAATAAATCAAATTATTATGAAGCAATCTGGAACTAGCTATCCAACTGTTTCGGAGGAAGAAATAAATGAAACAGTAGTATTGTTAATGGATGAGAAGAAAATGGAGCTTATAAACAAAAAATACGAAGAGTATTTTAACGTAAAAGAAGTCCAAGAAAATAATCGTACAGCGATATTGGATTTATTGGAGGAAAGTGCTGACAGGATATAAAGCAAATCCTCTAAAATCTAAATCAAGAAAATAAGACAGTTGGGAGAGCACTTCGCTAGGTTGTTCACACTGTCTACTCAACACATATAGCATATACTGAGGGGGCATAATAGCAGGAACCCCAAACCACCTTGTCGAATTTGTAGGTAAATGGTCTTATTCCTACATCTTCCAACCAAGGTGGTTTATTCATGAGTTTACCAGCCGAGTTATCCGGTATTTTCACTCATAAACAGAAGTCCTATAATATGGTTCTCATCATCGCGCTCATGCAGGAAATGAGTCAAACCAATCAGCGTGAAGTTTCACTCGAGAACGTGAAGGCACGCTTTTTGGCGTTCCTTCAGGAACGAGAAAGACGTAAAGAACCCGTTGATACTCCTGCAAATAATATTCCTCGTTGGGCAGATGTTACAATGTCGCTCATTACACAAATCATTTATTCGCCAATCTCTGCACTGAATAGCATACTGGATATGAATCCGCAGCAACAGACTATCGGATTTAAGGAACGCTTATACACTACTTGGCATCAGGATGTGTTAACCGAGTTGTACGATCATGCCGTACAAGAAGTCGAACAATTCTATCAGCGACAAACCTCGAGCTTTTCTATAAATGACTCTCTTTGGAACGTTTTGTCTAAGTACACGGAAGCGAAGCGGGAACCGCTGAAAAACAACTCTCTAGGCGTATACGTACGTCAACAAATCCCAACAGCCATAAGAGGGTACTCATTTATTAACGAGGACTCAAACCTAAAGGTTCAGGCATCGGTTGGCATGGGCTTCTGGGCGACGATTCCGTGGATTGCGATTATGGATCGTCGAATTACAGAGTCCACGCAAAATGGCGAGTATATCGTGTACTTGTTTGCGGAGGATATGAGCGCGGTATATCTAACCTTGGCACAAGGTGTCACAGAACCAAATAAAAACGGAAAAGTCGAAGCTTATAAGTATCTGCGCAACAAAGTCCAAGAAATCCGTTCAATGATTCCCTTGGAAGGTCTCCAAAAGGATGAGGAAATCCACCTCACTTCGGGCGGGTTAGGGCGTGACTACCAAGTTTCAACGATCGCGTACTACAGGTACGACCGAGACAACTTACCGCCGGAGGAGCAGCTCTCAGCGGATCTGGAAAACCTAGTCGACAACTACAAGCAATATGTTCGTATTGTTCTACAATCCGAAGAAGGACAGGAGAATTCCACTGTGGCTGAAGCTCAACCGCTCTTGCCTAATCTAAGCACAAGTGAACGACTGACAGCTATAAAAGACTATATCCGCCAGAGAGGTTTCTCGTTCCCAGATCGCCTAGTCGACAACTTTTACCTCGCACTAAAAACAAAGCCGTTCGTCATTTTGGCTGGAGTATCCGGTACCGGAAAAACCAAGCTCGTTCAACTCTTCGCCGAGGCGATCGGAGCAACGAGCGAGAACAGGCAATATACCTTGATCCCAGTTAGACCGGATTGGAGTGACCCCTCAGATCTGATCGGTTACAAAGATCTAAGCGATCGTTTTCGCCCGGGTCCTCTTACGGACGTTCTGTTGAAGGCATCCGAACCGGCCAATCGGGACAAGCCGTTCTTCGTCTGTCTGGACGAGATGAATTTGGCGCGGGTCGAGCATTATTTTAGCGATATTCTCAGTATCCTGGAGACCCAAAAACGAAAAGAAGATCGCATCGTTACGGATGAACTGATTCGTTCTTCCTCTCTCGCTAATGAGGAGGATCGCTCCAAATATGGTGGACTTCACATCCCAGATAACGTGTATTTGATCGGCACCGTCAACATGGACGAAACCACGCATCCATTCAGCAAAAAGGTGTTGGATCGCGCTAATACGATCGAGTTTAACGAGATTAAATTGGACGAATACCCTTCGTTAACAGCGGATGAAGCTACAGTGTATCCGGCACCTAACGCCTTCTTGCGCGCAGATTACTTGCAATTGATCGATGCGTATCGGGGAGCAACGATCCCTACCGTCGAAAACGTAACAAACGAATTGGTCCGCATCAATGGCATTCTCGAATCCATTCATTCGCACGTCGGCTTTCGCATTCGAGACGCCATTTGCTTCTATCTGATCTACAACGAGCAAGCCGCTCTCCTGACCAACAACGAAGCATTCGACTTCCAACTGCTGCAGAAAATTTTGCCGCGGATTCAAGGAAGTAATCGATCGGTGAAACGTGTTCTGCTTCAATTGCTGGAGATTGCTCTGGATAAGAGGCTTTCAAAAGGCGAGCTGGAAGACGACGCTTCCGAATTGTGGGGCAACGTGGCCAAGACGGTTGAGTCGGCCAAGTATCGGCACAGCGCCCAGAAAATCGTATACATGTTACGGAGGTTAGAAGAGGATGGCTTCACCTCCTACTGGCTCTCCTAATCGAACCGTTGAGCTGCTTCGGATCGAATCGAACTGGTTTCATCTTTACTTGCAAGGAAAGCCTTATCACCCGACCGTCGAAACTTTGCAACTTCATCGACAAGAGTCTTCCTGGGTAGAGGCACGGATGCTGCCGCAATCTCTGACTCCGGAACTGACGATACATGCCGTTGAACGATTTTCTCCCGAGGCGGGACGGCTCACTGAGTGGAAACTCGGGGAAGCTTGTCCGCCGCTTTTCTATGAAACGCAGACGTACGAGCTGGTCATCGAACTGGAAGAGGATATTCCTCTCACCTTTTACCATGATCATGTGGCGCTGCGGGATTCGGTATTGCCGAAGGGGAAGCGGCTGCTCACGGGATTGTTGAACTTCCAAAACGAGGTCGGATATACCGAGTTGGAGCTTCGTCTGCATGGGGAGCCGGTCTTTCGGCTGCAACTGGAGATTTTCCCGTCGAAAATGGACTACAGGAACGATTACGAGGCGATTCTGCAAGACGTGAACGAACAGATCTATAACCTGTCGTTCGATTTTCTGCGCAAGACCTACAACTTAACGGGATTAAAAGAGACCTCCAATCAAAGCAATCAAAGCCTGACTGAATTTTTCGTAATTCTGCAAACCCAGTTCCAACAGCTCGTACATCACTTAGAGCGGATAGAGCAAGCACCGCATCATCGCCATCGCGTGGAGAACCGAGTGGTCGATTCTTCGCGAGTAAAGAAAGCAGGGCGGGCCAATATCTCCTATCTCTCGAAGAATCCGCACCTACTTGCCCCGACAGGTGGACAGGGGATTATTCGGGTACAGGATCAAAATTACATGCCAACGCGAGTGCTGGAGACTAAAAGACAGGTGGATTACGATACGCCGGAAAATCGGTTCGTTCGTTGGGTTCTTCTTCGAATCCAGCAACGCTTGAAAAGCATGAAACAGTTCCTCAACAAGAAAGACCGAGCGACGGATCCTGTTCTACAAGCTAAACTCAATCGGATGCAAACGGAACTTCAACGATTGTTAAAGTTTGACTTTCTGCGTGTAGGGAACATGAGTCAGCTCACGATCTCTCTCGTATTGCAGATGGCTCCGGGTTATCGCGAGGTGTATCGGAGCTACCTGATTCTCATGAAGGGCCTGTCCATCCAAGACGACTTGTTTAAGCTGTCTCTGAAAGATGTAGCTCAGCTTTACGAATACTGGTGCTTTTTGAAAATTCACGACCTGTTAAATCGAAAATACGAGCTCGTAAAGCAGAATGCGATCAAGCTAAACCGAGGGGGGCTCTTCGTAACGTTGGATCGGACGCAGAGCGCGCGGATGGTTTATCGGAATCCGAGCAACGGCGAAGAGTTCACGTTATATTACAACGCTTTGCCTTCCGGTGATCGGAGCCAGACAGTATCGCAAAGACCGGACAACGTCCTCACGCTTAAGAAGCAGCAATCCCGCATGGAATATAAGTATATTTTCGATGCGAAGTACCGGATCAATTCTGCTTACGAGGGCACAGCGTATAAAAGGGACTATGTCACACCGGGGCCGCAAGAGGATGACATTAACACAATGCATCGCTATAGGGACGCCATTGTCTATGAATCGGGTGGCGATCGTCAGAAATTCGAACGGACCATGTTCGGAGCGTACGTTCTTTTCCCATATTCGAACGAGGAAGAGTATCGGGAGCATCCTTTTTACCGGAGCATAGAACTCGTGAATGTCGGGGCGCTTCCGTTCTTGCCTAGCGCGACTTCGCTTGTTGAGAAGTTTCTAGACGATCTGATTCTGGACAGCCCGGAGAAGGCGTTCGAACGCGCTACTCAGCCGAGCGGATCCAAGGAATATTACGTGGAGCAGATGGCCGGGAAAACGGTTCTCGTCGGATCGTTAAGCCATAGGGATCAATTGAGCGAACTTCGGGAGCATCGGTTCTATCATGTACCTCTGGCTCGTTTTGCGAGTCATGCCGATCTGGCGAAGCTGGAGGTTGTGGCGGTTTACCAATCGATTGATAAATTCGGGCGGCAGAACGCAGGAGTATATCTGTACGGCCGAATTAAAGCGTGGAGCGTCCTTCCTCGGGAGCAGATCGTTGAAATTCCGTCCCGGAGAAAAGCGGCAGATGAGCTTTACGTCAAGTTTGACGTGGAAGAGTGGCTGCCTAGAAGCAAGCCGATTCTGCCCGGCGGACATGGGATTAAAAATATTCTGCTCACGTCGGAGCACATCTTTAATCGTGCAGAAGAAATCGCGGAGCTGCGGCTGGATTCGGAAAAAGAGCTTCGCGAGTGGAGAGAAAAGCGTCGCCGGGGGAAAGTTAAGCTTACTTGGGACGACTATCACTTGGACCAGGCCAAACGATTGAATGGCTTAAACTTAGAGGGTGAACAACCATGATTGAAGTGGCTGCCGCTATTATCGAGGATGAGCATGGGCAGATACTGATTGCTCGGCGCCTGAAGGGGAAAGCCCAAGAGGGTTTATGGGAGTTGCCAGGTGGCAAGTTGGAGCCAGGTGAATCACCGGAAGCGTGCTTGGTCCGGGAGCTGGAGGAAGAGATGAATATTCGAATTGAGCCGTACGAGCGATTCGGGGCGAACGAACACGACTACGGAACTGTTCAGATTCGATTGATTGCCTACAAAGCCAGGTATATCCAAGGTGACATTCGGTTAGTCGATCACGATGACTATCGGTGGGTGGAGAAGGCGGAGTTAGATAGGTTCGAGTGGGCTCCGGCGGACGTTCCTTTTATCGAAAAGCTGAACCAGGGGGAGACAACGCATGAGACTTGAGGCGATCTCATTTGAAGGGTTGGAATTTCCGTTTCCAGCGGTTTTTAAATGGATCTTAATCGGTATTATCATACTTGGAGTCATAGCAGGCATACTGCAACCTACGAAAAAACAGAGGAAAAGAAAACGTAAGCCCGCAGCCAAGAGAAGCGTTCCATCATCCAATGGGAGGGGGGCTTCAAGTCAGAGAAAATCTAATACTTGTCGTCCGGACGAAGTCATCCTCTCTCAACCGTTGAACCAATTGAGCTGGGCTGAGTTTGAGCGTCTTCTTGCTTTATATTTTCGTGATAATGGATATGTTGTACACGAAGTCGGCGTCGGAGGGAAGGATGGAGGAGTTGATCTTGTCATCACTGACCAAAGAGGCGAGAAAACGGCTGTGCAAGCGAAATGCTACTCGGACAGCAACAATGTGGGGCCTAGCGTTGTTCGCGAATTAAATACGGCCAAAAGAAACCATGACTGCATGTTATCTATGCTGGTAACGGCATCGGATTTAACAATAGAGGCAAGAAAAGAGGCCGATAAATTCCGAGTTGATTACTGGCATGGAGCTCTTCTTGAGGACAAGTTGAGTAGATGGGGAAAATGGAGTCCGGTGAAGAAGCGAAGAGCATAAAGTAACAATTATAAAAACGCTGACCGCACGAGGTCAGCGTTTTTATGTTGAAGAGCGCTATTTTTTCCCCGCGTTGTTCTCCAAATGTCCAAACATCACTTTTATCACATCTAAAGCCATTTGTTTCTCATTGGCCGAACGGTTTGCAAACAGCTGTCTGATTTGATCGATAACGTTATCATCGTCCGGTACGAGGGAGTCAAGAAGGAGATAATCGATCGTGACGCCCAAGCGGCTAGCTAATTTAATGAGAGTTTCAAGAGTTGGGGAGCGCTCCCCTCTTTCGATTTGGCCAATATAAGCATCGGAGACTCCGATTCCCTCGGCAAGCTGCTCCTGGGTCAAGGAAAGCTTCTTTCTTTCCGATCGAATCCTTTGCCCCAACATCGAGTTATCCATGACAACCCTCCTCTGTACCTACAGTAGAGAAACTAATGCGAAGAATTAATATACTATTTGTTTTATTTATATTTACTAATAGTTGTTAAGTGGATAGAATTAATGAGAAGAATACCGTGAACGAGTGATTTTACCATCTTTTCCGATGGTAAACACTTTATTCGTTGGGACAAGGAGGAGCCATGATGTTATCGTTGGTGGATTCGAACGGAGACATTTGCTTGGTAGATATTCAGGACATGGTGTATTTACAGATGAACGGCTACGGAGGGCTCCAATTCTACACGGATAACGGCATGTACAAAGCATTAACGGCAACGAAGGATTGGGCAGCCTTTTTGCAGGACAAGGGCTTCCTTCAGTTGGATCGAGGAACGATTGTGAATGTAAAGAAAGTAGCGGCTTATAACTCGGAGTTAAGGGTAGTAACGGTAACCGCTTCAGAAGGCAATGTCTTGCTACCCGTCGCGGAGAAGGTCCAGAGGCAAATCAAAAGGTTGCTAAAATAAAGTTATGAATGATTCCCCATGATCATTGCCTTGGTACGATCACCATTCAAGGCGGAACGACACCAATAGATGCAGAAAACCTGAGGGCTTCGTCACTCGGGTTTTTCTGCTTTACGATGAATTGTATGAGGAACTGCATGAGAAAGATTGGTCCCTTAAAGTTAGTCCGACATTAGTTGTGAATGAAGTGACAGGTAAAATGCAGCAGAAATTAGAAAAAAATTGAACGGATTACTGATAATAATTGTCTAACATAGGAGGGGGTGACCGTTATCTCGGAGTTTGATTACGTTAAGCATTTATCGGAGGGGCATCCGAAGAATGAAATTATAAAACATATTGCGGAAGTGTACGGGAAAGATTTATGGAATTATGCATTTTCGATTGTGGGTAAGGCTGAGTTGGCTGATGACATTATTCAGGACGTATTCATCAAGGTAATTGAAAAACTTCAGACGTTTCGCGGCGGATCATCCATGAAAACGTGGCTACTTAGCATTACAAGGAACACAGCCTATAATAGCAGATCAAAATGGTTTATCAGGAAAACCACTTCATTCGATAAATGGGCAGATTCATATTCTTATCCATCTGCCGAAACTGAAGCGATTAAACAAATCGAGATGAACGATACCTGGAAAATTGTAATGGGTTTACCTATAAAATTTCGTGAGGTATTGGTGTTATACGTGCATCACGACATGTCACATAGGGAGATCGCGGAGACAATTGGTGTACCCGAGGGGACGGTTAAATCACGACTTCATCATGCAAGGCTCAAGTTTGCCAAACAATATAACAGGGGTGTGAAATGATGGCGGACTATCGGATGGATCTTGAAAAAGATTTGAAGAAATCACTTGTTAATAATGCCAGAATACAACACATCGTAAGCAGGATAGATGTCGGTCGCGACCAAAAGTCAGCAACGATGCTTCCAATTAAGAGGTTTTATGTGGCAGCTTCATTAATCATTGTCGGAATTATAACTATTGCAATTTCATTCCATGCACTTGATATAAATATTCTTAGAAGCTCAATTGCAGAAACCAAAACACTAACGGAGGTACCACCGATGGATTTTTCTATTGATGCTGACGGGAATTACACTGGTTTTTCAAATCTGCCTCAAAATTACACCGTTGAAGATGCTAAGAAGGATGGTTATGTTGTTGAGCAAGATTCAGTAATGATTGCAAACAAAGAAGTATGGGACGCGTTTTTCCAAAGCGCTGCGCAAGGGAATAATGCAGTTGTTCGTATGGTTAGCTTTTTATCAGAAGGGATCTCAAGTCCCTCTTTTCGCGATTTATATTTCCAAGATGGTTATTACTATCTATTTGATAGCAGTTCTGACAAACAAGATGTGCAGAAGTTTTCGTATCTGCTGACTTTAGAAGGGCAATTTGGAAATCCATTAAAGGATAGTCAGGTGGTTGTTTTAACAAATGACAATAAATTAAATTTCAATGCCGTCATGAAATCATTACTTTCCAGTAGCATGGATTATAAGCAAAGTGTTTCACCGTATAAATTGGTTTGGATCAATGTAAACGTATAATTTAAAACGCCGCTTCCTCAAGGAGGACACCGAAAAGTTCATTCACACAAAAAAGGCTGACTCATCAGAAGGTCGTACAAGATGATCGATTAAGAAAAAAGTGCATGTATCTCCTGGAGACTGCCTCATACGATCCTGAAATCTCCCTATTACGGGTTTACCATTCTCATTTCAGGATCGTATAGCATCGTAAGGAGATACATGCACGCCAAATTCTCTATCGATTATCTTTTCGTACGACTCTTCTTTACTTATGAGACAGCCCTATTTCCTCTAGTTACTTCCGCTTCCAAACCGTGCCGTCAGAGTAAGCGACTTTGGTAATCGTGATGTTGCGGAGGGAGCTTGTGTTATCCTGCCACAGCAGATCCCAGGTGAATGTCGCGTAGTCGCCGGAAGAGAGCTCAAAGGTTCGCGTAGTACCTTTGAACAGGCTGGAGCCCGAAGTCGGGTCGATTACCGGATCTCCGTAATTATCGTAGCACTTAAAGGTGACGTCGAAAGAAACGATCTTCTTCTCGGTTAAATTGGCCACCCGAATGTTGGCTTCCGGAGTATCGAGAACGCTGTAGGTGATGTAGGAATCGACGACTTTAAGCGGAACATACTTGTTCTTAATCAATTCCTGCTTCAGCTCTTGCTTGAATCGTGCTGTTTGCTCCTCGATTACTTTCTTGAATAGCGCGGTAAGCGTGTTCTCGAAATCCCCGGAGAAGATGTATTCATGGGCTTTGTTATAGCTCTTGCTCTCCGTAACGTTCTCTGTGTCATCGGTCCCAATAGAGATGCTCTTGACGGCGCGTCCGAGATAATAGGTATCATCTTCACCTGGAACGGCATCCCCTGGGATGAGCTTGTAGAGATTAAAGGCGCCCTTCTTGCCCGGCTCCAAAGTCACGGAATGGCTATAGGTAAAGTTGTGCGTATCGTTGGAAGAGAACTCCTCGTAGTTCACGGTGAGGGTTTGTTTGCTGCGGTTTTTGACATAGGTGTTGGTGATTTCCAAAGGAAGACCTGTGTAGTAAGGTCCTTTGTTCTCGGCAACCGTCTTAATGAGAGTCGTATTTCCTTTCGTGGTGAGACTTGCGCCAAGGCTGTCGGTCAGAAAACGCAAGGGCAGCATGACGCGACCGTTCTTCTCCACTGCCGGCGTTCCCAATATCAAATACATGCCGTTAATGGTAGCGGTGTATTCCCCGACAACGATAGAGATCGTCGTTTCGCCGCTATCGCTAGTGCCTATAATGCGTTTGCTGGATTTGTCCCATTGAAACTTAAGGCCCAGCGCTTCAATCGTCTCTCTGGCGGAAACAAGCGTAGTTCCATTTTCCGAAATAGGCTCCTGCGCATACTGCACCTTTGTCCCATTAACATAAATAGCTTTGCTGGCAGATGCTGCTGAAGAAACCGGGACGGCCGTCACAAAAAGAAGAATGGTTAAAAGCACAAGAAAAGGTATCTTTCGGTTAGTCATACGAATCCCCTATCTCTATGGTGAAATATGTAAGTCCTCATTGATTATAGCGAGTAAATGTCTGGAAAACTACTCTATAATTCATTTCAACTCCGTCAAGGGCGATATCCATGCCCCCCAAAAACATTAAGAAGTTCTTCATAATTATCCTAAACGGATGTTCATATTTTCCGCTTACTATTAAGATATGGAAAGACGACTGAGGGCGTGTCTGCAAACTCGCTCAGGGGCATCTTTCACCGCCTTTTCGCCCCCTGCTTCGTCACTTTTACTTGACGTACCTCCGGTACGCCTTCACAAAAGTTCCTTGCATGGAACGAAAATTCGGCCAAATCTGCTGTCCTCGGAGTATGCAGACACGCCCCAGGGAAAGTAGAGTGAAAGATGGATAATTTCTTCGTGCTCGTTGTGGATGATGATAAGGAAATACGGGACGCCATCGAGATTTATTTGAAAAATGAAGGCGTTACGGTATTGAAAGCGAAGGATGGGGTTGAAGCCCTGGAGCTCATTAACGAGCATCCCGTTCATCTCATTATTATGGATGTGATGATGCCCCGACTCGACGGAATTGCCGCTACGTCCAAGATTCGCGAGCAGAAAAACATTCCGATCTTGATGCTGAGCGCCAAAAGCGAGGATAGCGACAAAATATTGGGGCTCCACGTCGGGGCGGACGACTACGTGACCAAGCCGTTTAACCCGATGGAGCTCGTCGCCCGCGTGAAATCTCAGCTGAGAAGGTATGTGACGTTGGGCTCCTACGAGGGCATTAAGAAAGTGATCGATCTTAAGGGGCTGACATTAGACAAATCGGCCAAAGAAGTCGCCGTTCATGGCGAACCGGTAAAGCTTACGCCAATTGAATATAAAATTGTTGAATTTCTGATGACGAACGCCGGCCGAGTGTTCTCGATTAATGAAATTTACGAGCGAGTATGGAAGGAACCCGGTTTTAACGCGGAAAATACGGTGGCCGTCCATATTAGAAATATTCGGGAGAAAATCGAGATTGATCCGAAAAATCCAATGTACTTAAAGGTGGTGTGGGGAATTGGTTACAAAATGGAAAAGTAGACTGGGCTTTGGCGTATGGGTGTTTTTGTTTACTTTTGGCCTGAGCGGTCTCTTCATCGTATCCTCCCTCGGCTCCAATTACGTTCATCGCGATTATTTTCACACGCCGCAATTTCGCGACGAGCTCAACCTATTTGCTCAGTATCTCAACTTGTTTGAGCTTAACCAAATTCCAATAGAGAAGGCGAAGCAATCCATAACGGTATCTCAAGATGAAATCCAGGAGTATCGGAACGGGTTTGGAAATATCACGGAGCAAATGACCTCCCTCAAAGATGAGTATAAATTTCTAATTGATGGAGCCAAATTGGCGAATAATCAAGATGAAGCGGAGATCTACGTTGCGGAAAGAGATAAGAAGATCGAGGAGATCACTCAAATTTTCAAAAGCGACGATTACGCTAGAGCAAAGATTATCACGGATAAGGAAAAGAGGGTGGAAGAGTATTACCAGGGAAGAGAACAATATTATTTGGATTTTTTAAGCTACAAGGGGCAGCTCCAGTATTATTTTACAAGCAGTATGTCCGACAGGGTCTATACGAATATCCCTCTTGCCGATGACGAGTCGGTAACAGAGAAGATGAACTCTCGTAACATGAGCTATATCGCCAGCTATTCGATCCCTACGGATGACTCGGACTCTTATTACTGGCTTCGCCAATATGATAAACGAGCAAATTCCCTCATTCCGTTCAAAGGGGAGATAGCGGTATCGAAGGCCTTGCCCTCGTCCAGCTCTATTGCAATCAAGTACAATAAATACGAACAAGAACAAATCCTGTTATGGGCCTATACCATAGCAAGTATCGTTTCTCTTATTCTATGTTTCTTCGTCATGAAGAAGGCAAGAGTTATGCCGGGGGCAGTCGAAAGAGGGGCGCCCTACTACAATAAGCTCCCCATCGACGTACGGGCAGCGTTAATCCTCCTTACAGGTTGGGCAACTTTATATTTATTGTTTTCGCTACAAGATCAATTGTTGTATGTCTTTGATAATCCCTTCGTTTCCGGCTGGAGTATATTTATCGGGTTGGTATTGGCATCGATTTGTTTAACGATTACGCTTGCCCAAGGAAGGCTAATGGCGGGGCGAATAAGGGATTGGCAGTATATACAGGAAGAATGGCGAAACGGACTTGCAACTAAAGCGGGACGGAGCATAAAGGCGCAATTCAACGAAACCAAGCGCAGCCTAAAGGACGCTTTTCTCAAGACGAGCACGGGAACGCAATTGTTTATCGTGTTAACGATCGTATTCGGATTAGGATTAGCGGCATTAATGATAAACGTGGATCCCGATTTTATTGTTGTCTATCTTATATTGCTCGCAGTTATCGGGCTCCCTCTCTTAATGGTCTTGATTCGGAGAATCGGGTATTTTAATCGGATCGTGTTAAAGACGAATGAGCTGGCTGTCGGAAAGCTGGGCCAGGATCTACAGGTGCCGGGAAAATCCGTATTGGCCACACTTGCCGGAAATATTAACGTACTAAAGCAAGGCGTAACCACGCTGCAGAACGAGCAAGCCAAGAGCGAACGTCTTAAAACAGAGCTGATTACCAATGTAAGCCATGACCTACGAACGCCGCTGACCTCCATCATTACGTATACCGAGCTGCTGAAGAAGGAAGATGTCTCGAACGAGGACAGGGTGGCTTATGTTGAAATTATCGATCAAAAGTCGCAGCGGTTAAAGGTTCTTATCGACGATCTATTCGAGGTTTCGAAAATGGCGAGCGGCAATGTGGAATTGAATAAGGAAAAAGTCGATCTCGTCCAGCTTTTACAGCAGACGCTTGCGGAATACGATAACCTGATCAACGCTTCCAGCCTTCAATTCCGGTTGCCTAACATGGAAGTGCCGGTATATGCCTTGGTGGATGGGCAAAAGCTGTTTCGCGTTTTCGATAATTTGATCGGGAACGTCTTAAAATACTCACTCGACAACTCGCGCGTCTATATTACGATACACACGTCGGGCGATCATGCGCTGATCTCGTTTAAGAATGTATCCAAATATGAGATTAGCGAAAATCGGGATGAGCTGTTCGAAAGGTTCAAACGCGGGGATTCTTCCCGTCATACGGAAGGCTCCGGCCTGGGATTGGCCATTGCGAAATCGATCGTGGATCTTCATGAAGGCCATCTTACGATTGATGTCGATGGCGATTTGTTTAAGGTGGCGATTTCTCTCAAGATGCAGCCTTCTTAATAAGTTGAGGAGGCTCATAAAAACAAAATAATCCTCCTAGAAATAAAGTTAGTTTGTGAAATAAATCACAAAAACTTCGAGCTTCTTGTAATATAATTAAGACATAAAAAGAAGCAAGGAGTGATCCTCATGTTAAACAACCACAAGGATGAACGACTAACCGAATATCTTCTTCAGTTTTGCTATACATGCGATCGAGGGCACGAATGTACGACAGCAGAAATGACGATCGCATGTATGAAAGAGAAGCTTCCCGAAGCTACATGTCGCACAGCGCATGATGAGACACGTGAATTGTTACGATGGTACGAGCAAGCTTGAGTGCCTGAGCTGGGGGTTCAGCCGTCGCTGCCCTCCGCTATGACTGAATCGAGAACGTGTATAGTACGGAGAACAAATTAAGACCTCTCTCTAAACTTCGACTTAAGCGGTCGGAGTTTTTTTCGTTGAAATAATCTGCTCATGTCGAATAATTGGGGATTATGCGATAATAGAGGCAACAAAGGGCTTTTTTACCTAGATGCTTCTCGGTTAACAACATGAATCACGGGAGGAAGCGGCTATGTATCAATATAAGCTATCCGATAATATCGATCCTCAAGAGAATATCAATATGTTTCGGTATTCGACAACAAGCAGCGATTACGAGCACACTCACGAGTTTTTCGAGATTGTGTTCATCGCTTCCGGGAGCGGCGTACATAACGTAGGCGGGGTGAGCTATTCGGTTGAGCGTGGGGATGTGCTGTTCATCGACTTTGATCAGACGCATGCTTTCTCGTCGGATACGCAGATGACAATCGTCAACTGCCTGCTCGATCCCGTTTTTATCGGCAAAGAATTAATGAACGCGGAGAACGCGATAGATATTTTGACGCTGTCGGCTTATGTAGAGTTCAGCACGAAGGTCAGTCGGTTTGTGCCTAAGGTCATTTTCCGGGGAAAAGATCTTCTCAAATTGGATTTGCTGTTCGAGAGCATGCTGGAAGAATTCGAGGAGAAGTCGATCGGCTATAAAACGGCGATTCAAGGGTACCTGCAGGTGCTGCTCACGTATATTTTCAGAAAGATGAGGGAGGAAGGCGACGAGAGAGCCTCCCTTTTACCACATAAAGTGGCTTCCGATATGCTTCAGGATCTGGAGGCGAGCTTCTTCGGTAAAATCTCGCTGAACGAGCTTGCCGCAAAGTACAGCTACAACGCCTCCTATCTCAGCCGGATCTTTAAAGCATGCTACGGCAAAAGTCCGATGGCGTTCATCCATGAAAAGCGAATGGACGAAGCGATTCGTCTCCTAAGGGAAACCGACCTGACGGTAGAGGAGATCGGACGTCAAGTCGGGTACGGGGAGAAGAAGCAGTTTTATAAAATATTCAAACAGTATACGGGACTGACGCCAAGCAAAATGCGGGACGCCAAGAACAAAATGACCACTATTAAGTAAAAAGGTGCGACTGCTTTACATAAAACGACCTTCTATAATAAAGGAAACATCAAGGCAAGGAAGGTCGTAGAGTCAATGAATGTGCATAATCGCTACTATCGAATGGAACTGGACGATACGTCCGGAGCTTTGCTGGCACTGAACAAGGGGAATAAAGAATTCATCCGCGCAGGCGTGAACAGGCCGTTGTTTACGATTCGCTTTCGTGATCCCGGCGGCGGAATTCATGACGTCTCTTCCCGTGAATCGAAAGCGGTTTCAGTATCTGCGCCTGAAGGCTCCGAGAGGATCGAAGTGAGCTATTCGGAGTTCGGCGAGCTTCCGCTTCGCGTGTTGGTGACGATTCGCTGCCCGGAAGACTCGCCATTTACCTACTGGCGAATAGACGCCGAACATGAGACGGATTGGATCATCGAATGGATCGATTTTCCGAATGTCGTCGTGCCGAACGACCTGACTGCAACTGGAGGGACGGGCAAGCTCGTCTGGCCGTTTAACGAAGGCGTCTTGATCGAGGACGTCGCTGTCCGCGAATCGACCTTTGCGCACTACGTTGAGCCTAATTATCCGAGCCGCGGCATCGACGGCATCTACCCGGCTATAGTGCCGTCGCAGTTTATGGCGTACTACGACGACAGCGGCGGGCTCTATTTCGGAGCGCATGATCCGGACGGACACTTGAAGTGCGTCGAGTTCTACCCGGTTGATGAAGGGATTCGCCTGCAGTTTCGGCTGTATCCGGGAGGCGGCGCCTATGAGATGTCGTACGACATGGTGCTGGGCGTATTCGATGGGGACTGGCATGACGCGGCAGCGATTTATCGGGACTGGTACGAGGCGAACGTCCGGCGCGACTCGGTTCCGATTGCCGAGAACAATCGGCTTCCCGACTGGTATGCGGACTCTCCGATTGTCGTTACCTACCCGGTGCGGGGCAGGCACGATATGGACGTCATGGATCCGAACAAGCTGTTTCCTTACTTGGAAGCGATGCCGCATATCGAACGGCTGGCAGAAGAGTTCGGCGGCAAAATTATGGTGCTTCTGATGCACTGGGAGGGCAGCGCGCCTTGGGCGCCTCCGTATGTGTGGCCGCCGTTTGGCGGGGAGGAAGCGTTTCGGGCGTTCGCAGATCAGTTGCATGCCTCTGGACATCTTCTCGGCGTCTACTGCAGCGGCATCGGATGGACGGAGCAGAGCAATCTGATCTCGTCGTACAACCGCAAAGAGCAGTTCGATCAAGAAAATCTGGCGGATGCGATGTGCCTATCGCCTGAAGGCGATCTGCCTTACTCAAAAATCTGCACGGCCCAACGCCGCGGTTACGACTTGTGCTCGACTCATCCTTTTACAATCGAGACGATGATATCCGAAACCAGGCAAATGATTGAAGGCGGCGTCGACTATATTCAAGCGTTCGACCAAAACCATGGCGGAACTTCTTATTTCTGCTACAGCCGAACGCACGGCCATCCGCCTGCACCTGGAAAATGGCAGACAGAGGCGATGAATACTCTGTTCCGCAAGCTGCGAGAGACGGCCGATCAGGTCGGCAGAAAGGTGCTATTCGGATGCGAATCCGCTTCGGCGGAGCCGTATCTCCCGGACCTTTTGTTCAACGACGCTCGGTTTAACCTTAACTATTTTATCGGGACGCCGATCCCGCTATATGCTTTCCTGTATCACCGCTACATCAACAACTTCATGGGAAATCAGGTCATGGCCCACGAAGCCTTCGACCACGGCCGCTCCCCGGACAATCTGCTGTACCGGATGGCTTACTCTTTCCATGCGGGCGATATGTCAACCGTGGTACTGACGGAAAACGGCGAAATGACGTGGAACTGGGGAGTCGGTCAGGATGTCGGTCTGCCCGAGCAGGAGTCGATTCTTAAGTTCATCCGCAATACGAATCCATGGCGTACCGGAGCAGGCAAAGCTTATCTCTATCAAGGGCGCATGCTGAAGCCGTTCCCGCTATCCGGCGTTGGGCTGCAGCGGTTTAACATGCATGACGGCCGCGAGTTTGCGGTGCCTGCGGTGCTTACCACCCGATGGGAGGCGGACGACGGCAGTCAGGCTCAATTGTTCGTCAATTATACCCGTGAAGAGCAGGCGTTCTGCGTGGAAACGGGGACGCGATCCGGGAAGGATGCCGTCTTGCTGACGCATCCGGACGGCTCGCAGCCGCTTACGGTACAGGCCGATGAATCGGGAACATTTTCGTGCTCCGTGAAGCCGCTTAGCGCAATTCTGATTCAGTTTTAGTGAAGGATGTCTTTCCGCATCGTTTCCGGCGGATTTACAGAATAACTAACAAAAGGGGAGAGTAACAAGAATGAAAAAGATGTTAACGAAATCCGTTTGTTTGTCGGCAGTTGTCGGTGTGGCCTTATTGACCGTAGCTGGCTGCGGGGGAAGCAAGTCCGAGCCGAATTCGGCCGGGAAGTCGAGCAATACGGCGGAGCAGGGCGGGCAGACGGAGCAGGCCGCGAAAGTAAAAATCAAATTATGGGAAAAGCCTCAACCGGATGCGCCTAAGGGCAAAGTCGAAGCCTACAATGCGATGATGGCCAAGGTGAAACAGAAATTCCCCAACATCGAAATCCAGGATGAGACGCTGAAGCCGGGCACGGACTACAGACAGGAATATGACAAAGCGCTGATGGCGAATGAAGCGCCGACCGGTTGGCGCGAATTGCCGAACGTCGATATTCCAACCCGGATCAAGAATGGAACGATTGCGGACATCAGCGAATTCTACAATTCATGGGAATACAAAGACCAGATGATCGACACCTTCAACGAATCGATATCGACAGCAGACGGGAAATGGTATGCCGTCCCGGTGTTTAGCGGATTCATTAATACGCTGTATAACGCGAAAACGATCCAAGCAGGCGGCGGAGATCCGGAGAAGCTTCCGGAAACATGGGCGGAGTTCGCGGAGATGGGGCAGAAGATTACCGATGTCGGCGTACCGAGATTCGGCTATGAAATCGTAGGCATGGATTGGAATGCTTGGCCGTTCACGGCATGGGTATGGTCGGCTGGCGGAGAGATGGTGAGACCGAATGACGATGGCACCTATAAAATCGCTTTTAATGAAGAAGCGGGCGTAGACGCCGCTGTATTCTGGAACGAAATGGTATGGAAGCACCAAATGACGCAAAAGGATACGCTGCAGGACTGGAACAAGCTTCAGGATGATATTATGGCGGGCCGGGCAGCCTTCTCCTGGTTTGACGTCAGCGGCCTGGATCAGACTGCTCTGGATAAGTATGGTCAACAGATGAGCGACTTCGGCATCATGCCGATGCCCGTGAAAGACAAGTCCATCACCAGGCCTTCGCTAGCGGGAGGAAGAGTCATTACGATTAATCCGAAGGCCAGCAAGGAAGAGCAGAAAGCGGCGTTCGACGTATTGACTTATATCACCTATGACGAAGAGCTTCTGAAGGAGCAATGGGAAATTGCGGCGAGAGAGAATATTTCCGACCTGAACGTTCCAGCCCGCAAAGACCTGTACGAGCTCAAGCTGAGCATGTCTACTACTGTGCCGGAGAGAATTAAGCAAGAGCTGGTTGCCGCTGCCGCAGGCGCTAAGTCGGAGCCGTTCTGCCCGAACTGGAACGATCTGAAAAACGCGCTGTCGAAGCCTTTGCAGCAAATTCTGTTGAAGAAGGACATTTCGCGCGACGAGGTGAAGAGCCTCTTGGACAAAACCGCGGATGAGCTTTACGCCAAATATCCGGACTCTTTCCGTAAATAGACCCTGAAGATTGGGTGGTAGACAGAAATGAAACTTCTTTCGAGAAAAAAGAGCGGGAATGACCAATTCGCAGCATGGGTTTTCCTTCTTCCCGCTCTGCTCGCTTTTTTGATATTCAAATATTATCCGATCCTGCTAGGCTTTTTTATCTCGTTCTATGAGATCAATATCGTGGAGCTTCCCGGCAAATTCGTTGGGTTCAGCAACTATTCGCGCGCGTTCGCGGACCCGGACTTCTATGCCGCGCTACGCAATAACGTAGAGTTTTGGATCATCGGCTTAATCCTGAATTTCTGGCCTCCCATTATTTTGGCGTTGCTCGTCAACGAGGTCAGGAAGGGTAAGACGTTTTTCAGAATGACGTATTTTATTCCTGCCGTAGCGCCCAGCATTGCGATTCTTGTGTTATGGAAATACATTTATTCGCCGGATTATGGATTGGCCAACGCTATTCTTAATTATTTCCACTTGCCGGGTCTGACCTGGCTGAACGACGTGGCTCTGGTGAAATGGGCGATGTACTTGCCGGGTCTGATTATTTCCGGCGGCATGTCGATGGTCATCTATATGGCGTCCTTAAACGAGGTTCCGAAGGAGATGTACGAATCGGCGATGATTGACGGAGCCGGCGTCGCCAAACGAATTTGGCATATTACGCTCCCGTTCATCATGCCGATTGTCAAAGTCATGTTTATTATGGATTTGATTAATAGGTTTAACGAAGCGGCGGTTCCGCTCGTGTATACGGGAGGCGGTCCGGTCGGGGAAACGACGACGCTGATCCTCTATGCTCTCAAATCCGCCATGAACAATCTGGATTATAGCTACGCCATTACGCTCGCGAATATCGCCTTTGTCATCATCTTTATTATCACGGCGTTACAGATGAAATTGACTTCCCGAGAGAAGTAGGAGGAAAGCACGTGTCAGTCCTGAATGAAGCCGAGATCAAAAAAACGAAAGGCAGAGCGCTTCATGGAGGCATCATCGCGCTGTTGCTCATTGGCATACCGTTTCAGCTCTTTCCGTTTTTTTGGATGGTCTCCAATTCCTTTAAGACGAGCCTAGAAATCATCCAGATTCCTCCCACTCTGCTCCCGGAAGCCTGGAATTTCTCCGGTATCGTCGATACATTTGCTAAATATCCGCTGTGGGAGAATTTGTGGAACACGATTGTGTTGTGCGGAGGGGTTATCCTGACGCAAATCCCGATCAGCGCTATGGCGGCGTTCTCCTTATCCAAGCTTAAGCCTAAATTCAGTAAGACGCTGCTGTTGTTCTTTCTCGGTACGCTGATGATCAGCAGTCAGGCGCTCATGTTTCCAACTTATATCATGCTATCGGACCTGCCGATCATCCACGTGAATCTATTGAACAACTATCTGGCGTATATTTTGCCCTCGGCTTCCTGGGGGTACATGATCTTTTTGTTTAAGGGGTTTTTCGACGGTTTGCCGAACGAGCTGATGGAAGCGGGCAAAATCGACGGCGCGGGCGCCTTCCGGATGTTTGCGCAAATCATTGTCCCGCTTTCCAAGCCGGTATTTGCCGTAAATATTTTGCAGACGTTTATGGCGGTATATAACGATTTCATTATGCCGTTATTCGTATTTCCAAGCGACAAGCTATGGACGATCATGGTCAGAATTTATACCGCGCAGAACGGTTCGTTCGCAACATGGAACAACATCATGGTGATGTTGACCGTGGCGACCATACCGATTCTATTGCTCTATTTTGCCGTTCAGAAGCAGCTGGTTCAAGGCATTTCCATGACAGGTCTGAAGTAATCATTTTGATGAAAAGAGGGGATCACCGTGAAGAAGCATTTGCTATTGGTAATGTTGATGCTGTTCTCAAGCGGAGCCATGTCTGTGTATGCGGACAATCCACCCACACCTACGCCTTCAGGATCGTCTTTCTGGGTACCGACCAACACGGAGAAAGTGCTGCGCAATGCACCGATCCCGAATAACCCGAAGCAGACTCTGAGCATGGAAGCGGCCAAAAACGAGTACGAAAGCGGACAGGTGATTTTCAAGGCCGCCGATACGGCTTTGACGGGCGTGAACGTCAGCGTCACTAATCTTACCGTGACCGGCGGCGGAACGGCTGTCATTCCCGCAAGCAGCATTCAATTGTATCGAGAGCATTATGTTCAGGTAACGACGCCAACGACAGGCGCTTATCCGACAGGCTGGTATCCGGATGCCCTTATTCCGCTGAATGCGAACAGCGTCTTCAACGTGCCGCTTGGACAGAACCAGGGGATTTGGCTTACGGTCAAGGTACCGAAAGGGCAGCAGCCGGGCGATTATCAAGGCCAACTGACTCTTCAGGCCAACGAGACCTCATTCCAGGTGCCGATCACTTTCCGCGTCTGGGATTTCGAACTGGGCGACACGCCCCATACGCAGACCGCGTTTGCCATTACGAACAGTCAAGTGGCCTATTACCACGGAGTAACACCCAACACTCCTGCGTATTGGACGTTGATGGAGAATTATTATTGGGCCCAATTGGAATACAGAGTCGCTTCCGGGGACTTGCCGATTCCGACGGATGATGTCGACGAATATATTCTGAAGGCGGAGCCGTTCCTGACGGATCCGCGGGTGAACAGCTTCCGGATTCCTTATTACGAGGGCAATCCGACCAAGACGAAAGACCTTGTCGACAAGCTCCGGAACAAAGGCTGGCTTAGCAAAGGCTATTTCTACGTATGGAGCACGGATGAACCGACACCGGACCGCTATCCACTCGTGCAGCAAATCTCTAACGAGCTTAAGACGCTCGCGCCGGACGCCAAATTTCTCGTGACCAAAGAGCCGGTTCCGGAATTGACCGGCTACGTCAACACGTGGGCGCCGCTCCTGCACCTGTACGACCGTAATGCGGCTCAGGCTCGCCTGGCGGCCGGAGATCACTTATGGTGGTATACTTGCGTCGTACCGCAGCATCCTTATCCGTCCTATCATATCGATGACGACCTGTTGGGTGCGCGACTGCTGTCATGGATGCAGCGAGAGAACAAGATAGAGGGCAATCTGTTCTGGTCTACCACGTTCTTCCTGAAATATGACGGGACTCAAGATGTCGATCGCGACGTATGGAACGATCCGATGGCCTACCCGGGAGCGAATGGCGATGGTTTCTTATTGTATCCGGGCAGAGATCTCGGAATCAACGGACCGATACCGTCCATTCGGCTTGACGCGATTCGCGAGGGCTTGGAGGATTACGAATATTTGTGGTTGCTGGAAGATCGCATGAAGGCTGCAGCTCAGCAGCTCGGTATCGCTTCGTTCGACGTCGACGCGGAGATGAAGTCTTATTACGATCGGCTGTATAAGTCGGTTAGCCGATACGACGAGGAGCCTGAACGATTGCTGCAAGCGCGCCGGGAGATTGCCGAGCGAATTGTCGCCTTGCAACAAAGTCCGCTCGCTCTTGTCACTTCGGAGACGGTCGAGGACTTGAAGCAGAAGGTGACCATCTATGTTGGGACGGGCACATCAGTCGCGTTGGAGGGTCAGACACTGTCTCCGGCGGAACAGCACGGGCAGTATGTAGTCTACACAAAGACGGTCGATGTACAGCTCGGAATTAATGAACTGCAGTTGACGGTTTCTAGCAACGGGATCTCGCGAGAGCAAACGATCGTTCTGTTCGGTCAAGATCCGGCGCCTCCGGTATATACAATTCCGCTCAACTATGCGGAGACGAGCCAGGATCTGGCCAGCTGGCAAGCGAACAGCGTCAACTTGAGTTTGTCGACTGAGCACGTTACGCAGGGGAATTATTCGTTGAAGGCGGATTATACGACAAACGTAGAATTCCCTAATATAAGACTGTTCGGCGCGGGAACCGCATTCCCGTCGGCGGATTGGTCGAAATATCTTTCTGTGAACTTCGACGTCTACAATCCGAACAATACGCAGGTGATGGTGGCTGCGAAGTTTTTCGATGAGAACAACACGGCGAACGATACGCATCCGATCGTCATCGGTCCGAACTCGTCCAAATCGGTCAGCATTCCGCTCAATGAGCTGGGCAATCTCGATCTGACTCGGATGAAGGGAATCGAGCTGTGGATGAAGCCGGATAGTCCGACTACCGTCTACTTTGATAACTTCCATTTTCTCGGTTATGAACCGCTCCCAGTAATTCCGCTTAATTATGCGGAAACAAACGAGGACCTGGCCCGTTGGCAAGGAAACAACGTCAACCTGAGTTTGTCGACTGAGCATGTGACGCAAGGTAGTCATTCGTTAAAGGCGGATTATACGACAAACGTAGAATTCCCGAGCATAAGATTGTTCGGCGCGGGAACCGCTTTTCCGTCGGCGGATTGGTCGAAGTACATCTCCTTGAACTTTGACGTCTAAAATCCGAACAATACGCAGGTGATGGTGGCTGCGAAGTTTTTCGACGAGAACAATACGGCGAACGATACGCATCCGATCGTCATCGCTCCCAACTCATCGCAATCTGTCAGCATTCCGCTGAATGAGCTGGGCAATCTCGATCTGACCCGGATAAAGGGAATCGAGCTATGGATGCACCCGACTAGCCCGACTACCGTCTACTTTGACAATTTTCATTTTCTCGGGTTTGAGCCTCTTACGGTAACTCCGCTCAATTACGCGGAGACGAGTCAGGATCTGGGCCGTCTGCAAGCTAACAACGTCAACTTGAGCTTGTCGACTCAGCATGTGACGCAAGGCAATTCTTCGTTGAAGGCGGATTATACGACCAACGTAGAATTCCCGAGCGTGAGAATGTTCGGCGCGGGGACCGCATTCCCGTCGGCGGATTGGTCGAATTACATTTATGTGAATTTCGACGTCTACAATCCGAACAGTTCGCAGGTCATGGTGGCCGCGAAGTTTTTCGATGAGGACAACACGCCGAACGATACGCATCCGATCGTCATCGGTCCGAATTCGTCGCAATCGGTCAGCATCTCGCTCAGTGACCTGGACAATCTCGATCTGACCCGGATGAAGGGAATCGAGCTGTGGATGAAGCCGACCAGCCCGACTACCGTCTACTTTGATAACTTTCGTTTTCTGGGGTATTAGCCGCATACGGCGAAATTCGCAGTGAATTTGAAGACAATTTGCTCATAAAAAAAGCGGTGCCTAATCCGGAGTTTCCGGAGGGTGTCGCTTTTTTGGTGCTCAACGATCTGGGCGACGTGAACATCGAGGCGGAACTGATCAAGGACGGGGGGCGATCTCCTCTCCGGAGATGGTCCAGTATTACAGTACCGAGATGGGGCGCGCGATCAATCACGGCTTCGTCCTGTCGCTGGTCGTCATGTGCGCCGTCGGGAATGCCGAGCGTCGACGGGCCGGAGCCCGCGGCGACGAGCACGAGATCGGCGTGGCCGTGGTAGCAGCCGGCGAACTTGATGATCTTGTTGCGGCCGGTGTAGGCCCGCAGGTCATCCTTTTTCGCATCGTCTTCTTCCAGCATCTTTTCGATGAGACGATTGCGCAATTTGCCCTTGTTCGAATACGGAAGCCATGTTGCTCAGCAGGATTTCCGTTTCGCCGGTGGACAGTTCCACTTTCAGTACACGGACTTGCAGTACCCGGCGGATCGCGGATTTGTTCGTCTCCACGTATGGATGAAGTTTGCGTTGAAGGCCAGTGGGAATTCCCCTTGGTCTTTTTCATTTTTATTCCTGAACAGGTATGCGAGATTTGAACCTCCAACGCAATAGTAGAAGTTTCGCCTATCGCACAAAGAACGGCATATTGCGAAGGACGCGAGATTCGTTATAAATTGGGGTAGCAAATCACATGAAGCGCTTACATCGAGGGGAGATACGATTATACGAACATGACAAGAATAAGAAGGATCAAACACTGGGATCTGTACCTGCTGCTCCTGCCAACGGTCGTTTATTATGCATTGTTGGAGTACGTTCCGATGTACGGGCTGCAAATCGCATTTAAGGATTTCAAGGTTGCGCTCGGATTCGCCGGCAGCGAATGGGTGGGGCTGAAGTACTTCGAACGTTTCTTCGATTTTTATTTATTTTGGGACATTCTGAAAAATACGGTTTTGTTGAGCTTGTATGAATTGAGCACCTTTCCGATCGCGGTCCTTATGGCGCTGCTGCTTAACCAGCTTGTAAGCCATAAATTCAAGCGAATCGTGCAGACGGTAACGTATGCGCCCTATTTTATTTCGACCGTCGTTCTGGCCGGTATGCTGAACTTGTTCCTTTCGCCGGGCAGCGGGCTAGTTAATCGCGTCATTACGATGCTCGGAGGAGAAGCGATTTATTTCTTCGGGGATTCGTCCTGGTTTAAGTCGATTTTTGTATGGTCCGGCGTATGGCAGAACTTGGGGTGGGGTATGGTCATCTATCTGGCTGCCCTCACGGCGATCAGCCCCGAGCTTCATGAAGCGGCCGTCATGGACGGCGCCAGTAAATTCCGGCGGATCTGGCATATCGACCTGCCCGGCATTATGCCCACCGTAACGATTATGCTTATACTGAGCATCGGCAATATGTTCAATCTCGGGTTCGAAAAGGCATACCTGCTTCAAAATCCGTTGAACATTTCTTCCGCGGAAATTATTCAAACTTATGTATACAAGAAAGGACTTGTTGGCGGGCAATTCAGTTATGGGGCGGCCATCGGTTTTTTCAACTCAGTCATGAATTTTATTTTGCTCATCGCCGTAAATTCGATCGCACGGCGTATGAATCAAACTTCCTTGTGGTAGGGGGTGCGCCATGCAACGAAAAACATTGTCCGATCGCCTATTCGATCTAAGCAACACCGCGTTGTTTATTGTTGTTCTAATTGTGATTCTATACCCGCTATACTTTATTCTTATTGCATCGATCAGCGATCCGGTAGCCGTCAATTCCGGCAAAGTGTGGTTCTGGCCGGCGAACGTTTCCTGGAAAGGCTATGCGGCCATCGTTAACCATCATCAGATCTGGCTCGGTTACAGCAACTCGTTGTTTTATGCCGTTCTTGGAGCGGGGATCAGCACTGCGGTCACAATTAGCGGAGGGTATGCGCTGTCTCGCAAAGACCTGTTCGGCCGGAAAATCATCATGCTGTTCATCCTGTTTACGATGTTTTTTCAAGGGGGGCTAATTCCCACTTACATTTTGGTGAAAAACTTGGGGATGCTGGATACGATGTGGGCGATGGTCATACCTGGAGCCGTTTCCGCGTTTCAGATCGTGATCGTCCGCACGTTTTTTCAACAGACAATCCCCGACGAACTGCTGGAAGCGTCGATGGTGGACGGCTGCAATAACTTGCGGTTTTTCTTTCGGATCGTGCTGCCGTTATCCTTGCCAATCATTGCGGTAATCGTACTGTTTAATGCGGTGGCGCAGTGGAATTCCTACTTTAAGGCGCTCGTCTATTTGAGCAGCGAAGAGCTGCAGCCGCTGCAAATTATTTTGCGCCGCATACTGATCGAGAATCAGTCTAGCGAAATGATGGGCGATTTGAATTCTGCACAAGAAAAAGCCAAGCAGGCGGAACTGGTCAAATACGGACTCGTCATCGTGGCTAGCTTGCCAATGATGGTGCTCTATCCGTTCCTGCAGAAGTATTTTGTGAAAGGTATGATGATCGGTTCTGTGAAAGGATAGCTTTTCATAGTTTCGGCATTATATATATTAAACGAAAAAGGGGAAATTGATTTGAGGAAACGGGTAGGCACGGCTTTCGTACTCATGATGTCACTGATCTGGTTGGCTGCGTGCGCCTCGGGCAAGAACAATGCGAATTCGGGAGGCAGCGTTGCGAGCTCGTCGGCAACGAAGACGACAGAATCGACGGACACTCCTCCAGCGGAAGGGGAATTCGGGTTTCCGCTCGCCGAGCAAGCGAATTTGAACATCCTGGCCTTTAAAGCAAGCGCAAGCAAAATTATGGATTATAACGAGTACGAACTGTTCAAGCGGCTGGAAGAAGAAACAAACGTCCATATCAACTGGACGCTTGTCGACGAATCGACCAAGATGGAAAAGCTGAATCTTGTGTTCGCAAGCGGGGATTACCCCGACGCCGTATATGGAGCGATGCCAAGCGGAATCGATCTGACCAATTGGGCGAACCAAGGCATATTGCTCCCGCTTAACGATTTGATCGATCAGTATGCGCCAAACCTGAAAGCGATATTCGAGAAGCATCCCGAGTACAAGGCGGCCATTACGCATTCGGACGGCAAAATTTACGCGCTTCCGAAAGTGGTGGATGCCCCGTTCTATCAAGCGCCGGATACGATGTGGATCAACAAGAAATGGCTGGATGCGGTAAATCTTCCCGTACCGACGACGACGGATGAGCTTTACGAAGCGCTGAAAGCGTTTAAGGGTAAAGATTTGAACGGCAACGGCAAACAGGACGAAATTCCGATGAGCTTCATGTACAATTCCAACTGGATCGGCGGCAACGCCTTGTCGGGTTCCTTCGGTATCATGGACCATGAGGGCAACCACTCTTATATCATGGACGGCAAGCTGTTCTATGCTCCTCAGGAGGAAGGATATAAGGAATACGTGCAATATATGCACAAGTTATACAGCGAAGGCTTGCTTGACAAAGAGTTGTTCACGCAAACCGCCCAAGTGTACACTTCAAGGATGCAAAACGAGGTTCCCGTACTGGGCGTCGCGTCTTATCCGATCAACAGTTATTTGACGAACGGCGACGAATACGTACCGCTGCTCGGTTTAAAAGGCCCGAAGGGCGATTACGGCTGGAAGCGGGAAAACCCGGGGATTTGGGGCGGAGCGTTCCTGCTGACGACGGCGAACCAAAATCCGGAAATTACGATGAAATGGGTCGATAGCCATTACGATTTGGAGATGAGCCTGGAAATTCAGGAGGGCCCCGTCGGAATCGGCCTGAAGAAGCTGGACAACGGCAAATATGAGAGTCTTCCGCCGCCGGAAGGCATGGATAATGTCGCGTTTAGATTCAGTCTGGCGCCAGGCTTTAACGCGCCGAATATTATTCCGTCCGAGAATTATTCCGAAGGGATCTTCATCACCCCGCGCGAGACGGAGGAACTGGCCGCTTTCGAACTGAAGGAACCGCTCCTTCGCTACGGAGCGATCAATGCGCTGCTCGTCTACGATGCGGAGGACTATGAAGCGCTTGAGCAATTCAGCGACTTGAACGGCTGGAACGGCTACGTCAACACGATCTTTGCCGACTTCGTTATCAACGGGTTGACGGACGAGAAGTGGGAGAAACATCTGGGTCAGCTGAAAAAACTGAATGTAGATCAATTTCTGGAAATTCATTCGAAATATCAATTGTAATGCTATGATGACAGCAGGCGGCTTCGTATTTCTGTCTTGAGCCGCCTCCTTCCATATAGAAGGTCGAACCGCTTTCAGTCAGATGAGGGGGTTGGGGTTGTCATGAAAAAGCGGGTAAGGCTGCCCATATACATGCAGTATTTGATTTCGTACGCGATCGTTCTGCTTATACCCATTTTTATTACAAGCATGTTTATCTACAGCAGCATCCTCGATAAAGTCCGGACGCAGTCTCTGACCAACAACGAACAAATTTTGAAGCGGGTCGAAGAAGTCGTGGATACGCGCTTTAAGGAAATGATCAGCATCGCGGCGGATTTGTCGAGGAATCCGTTAGTGTCGCTGAGCCAGTATAGGAACTATTTCTACTTCTTTTCCATGCGGCACGTGATGAATTACAAAATGAGCAATACCTTTATCGACCAGGTGTTTCTATACGATCGCGAGGGAGAGTCCTTTTACTCTTCGGAAAGCATGTATTCGCTGGATATGTTTCATCAATTGTTCGCTTATCCGGAGTGGCCGGACGACCAGGTAAGAAACGAATTCAACACGGTCGCATCCCCGGTGATCCGCAAAGCCGAGCCGCTGAACGGCGACCGGTATATTACTTATCTACGGCCGATACCGATATCGTCAAGCAAGCCGCGTGGAACGGCTGTTTATTTGATCAGGGAACAGACCTTTCGCGACCTCTTGAAAACCGTTTTGTTGTTTCAGGGAAATGAAGCGTTCATTATCGACAACAAAGGTACGGTCATAACCGGCGTTTACGGAGAGGAGCCCTTGGAACCGCCGCTCATTGCCGAATTGCTGTCCGCTGCCAAGAACAACGAGACCTTGCACGAGACGCGTTACGGCGAGCCGGTCTATGCGTCCGGAGTCCAGTCCAAAACGACCGGGCTTACCTATATCGTACTTACGCCTGAGCAGGAGCTGCTTCGGGACGTCAATGAAATCAAGCAAATTGCGCTCATATCCTATGTGATTATTTTGCTGCTCGGCAGCATCGCGATTTACGTCTTTATGCGGTTCAATTACAATCCGATCCGGCGTTTGCTTGAAGCCGCAGAGCGTTGGAACCGGCAGAACGAATTCAACGCGCCCTATGTCCGCCAGCATTTGCTGCTTGGCCTGCTGCAGGGAAGATTAACGGATAAAGAGGAGTTTAACCGCCAAGGCGGTTTTGTCGGACTTAGTATGGCCCAAGAAAACTACTTTGTCGCTGTCATTCAGAATGAGAGCGGACTGGCGTCCGATTCCGTAGACCGATCCTTCTACCGGGAGCTCGAGCAGAAGGGGCATCAGGTATTTGCCGTGCATACGGAGGCAGGCGTTACATTGATTGTTTCCGCAGAGGATAACCGGCTGATTCCAGAAGCCGAATTGGCCGCCCTACAGACGAACTTAACCAGAAGCGTCAACGCGCCCGTTACAATCGGCGTCGGAACGGTTTTCAGCGAGTTAAGCCGGGTTACGCATTCTTATATTGAAGCCTCTACTGCGCTGGATCATAAATTCATATACGGCAGCGGGAAGGTGCTGTTTTTCGCCGACCTTGATCTGAAGCTGACGCAGCAGGGTTGGGACGTAAGAACGTCCGTGGAAAACCTTCTCGTCCATATGGACCGGGGAGCGGTCGAGCAAGCGATGAAGACGGTTGAGATGATTGCGTCTGAAATCAGGGAGAGAAGCAATTCGTTGTTTCAAGCCAAATCGAGCTGCATTGAAGTGATCAATACGATTCTGAAATATTTGCGCCAGCATTACAATTCGGGCTCCGGTAAAGGCTCCGTGCCGCTGCCCGATATTATCGCCTACGCCAACTTCAACTCCATCGACCGGTTGCTGGAGGAAACGGTGAAGGTTTGCATTATGGCTTGCGAGACAATCCAGAGCGTTAACCGGCATCCCGATCGTTTAGGTACGGACCGCATTATGGAGTATGTTCAACAGCATTTTGACGATTACAACCTGAGCATCCAGAGCATGGCCGACGATCTAAGCTATTCGGTCTCGTATATCAGTCGGATTTTCAAAGAGGAAACGGGAAGTACGATTATGGATTATGTCAAAGAAATGCGTATCGCCAAGGCGAAGGAGCTGCTTAAGACAACCAGTATGCCGGTGCAGGATATCGTAGAAGCGGTCGGATATAAGGATGTGTCCAGTTTCATTCGCAAGTTCAAGCAAAAGCTGCAAATGACGCCCCAGGAATTTCGGAATTATTACAAAGGGAAATAAGAATAAGCCGTTGAGATGCACTCTAAATCGAATAAAGCGAGGTTAATCGCATGACCGCTTACGAAAGATGGATTTGGATCGAGCTGATCGGGTTCGACAATACGCTGGGCGATTTCGGCGTGGCGGAATATATCGAGCGGATCGGTTTTGTGCCCGACGGGATGTGTTTGCTCCTTTTTACGCCGGACTTCGTACATGCGCATGCCGGCATGGATCAAGAGTACGCCTTGCCGGTCGAAGTTTGTTCTTATAACGCCAGACCGTATGGCAGAGACCGCAATCGTCAGTCGTGGACGAATGTGCAGCTCCAGGGTCTGGTCTCGGAGCTCCGCAAATTCGGCGTACCCGTTTACTGCAGCTTCTTCGATCTATTCCACGCCCATGGCGACAGAGACGGCGAATGGTGCGGCGCGCATCCGGAGCTCTACGAGACAGGAAGAAGGGGCGAGCGATTCGGATTTATTAATCCGCTGAAGCATTTTGCGGACGGGTCGCTATACGAGGATTTGTTCATACGGGAATTGCTGATCGTCATGCAGGATTACGGCTTCGACGGTTATCATGGGGCGGATGGCTATACAAGCCCGCGCAAATGTCTCGCCGAGACGGATTATTCCGACGATATGATCGGGCAGTTCGCGCGTTACGCCGGTATATCCTTTGAAGGAGCGTTCGCCGAAGCTTGCGACGGGGATCCCGACTCGATGGAGCGACGGGCAAGCTGGATTTGGCGCAGTCGGCGGCTGGATTGGATTTCTTTTCACAGTCGACGCTGGGCGGCATTCTGGCAAAAAATCGTCGACGCCGTGCACGGAGCGGGCAAAAAGACATTCGTCAACACGGCATGGACGCGCGAGCCGATGGAAGCGCTGTATCGCTATGGCGTCGATTATAAGCTGCTCGCCGAAACGGGGATCGACGGCTTTATCGTTGAATCCGTCGGCGCTTCGCTTTCGGCCGGGGCGGACGAAACGGAATACGAGCCGGGCACGGAGTTTATGACGATGATTATGACGATCAAGGCTTACGTGCCGGATACAAAGCTTATTTGCCTTAATGCGATTCAGGATACGAACGAGCAGTGGGATGCGCTTCGCCACGCGCCTGCCGTGCTGGAGCGGGACATCTTCGCTTTCTCCAACGTTTATTTGAAGGAACCGGAAGGCATTCGCAGGGCGTCGTCCGGATTTATGGCCTGTCTAGGGGACGGTATCAGCCGCGATGGCTGGCAATGGCTGACGAGCCGCTGGCAATTGGGCTTCGACGGTCAGCCGCAAGATATCGCCGGACCTACGCTCGTCTGGTCCGACAAAGCGCTTCATCATTCGCTTGAAGATTATGTCGCTTCCCGGGAGTGGCCTGTTCACAAATGGACGAACGAGTTGGTCGACCGCGGCGTTCCGCTGCACGGCGTCGTCAATGTTCGCGATCTTCCGCGGACGGAAGGGGCGATCGTGGCGACATGCGTTCACGCGCTTCCCGAAGACGAGCTGCGCGAGCTGCTCGCCTATCGTGGCGGCCGCGCCGTGCTAATCGGCCGGATGACGGAGAGGATTGTTGCGTTTGCAGCCGCCGAAGGCTTGTCGCTTGCGTGCGCGATTGGCGATTATTTCTGCGCTGTGCGGGAAGCGGACGGCAGCCTGGACCATTTGGTCGCCGCGCAGAACGAAGCCGGGTGGGCGAAATGGCAGGAGGAAACCGGCGAAATTAACGATGCGATCATTTGGCTGGACCACTTGGCGTTCTCGCCGGTTCCGGACGCTTTCGTCGACAGCTGCGCGCAGACGGCTGCGAAGCACACCGGCGCGCCGCAAGCGCTGGCCAATGCCGATCATATTCGCACAATCGCGCTTGAAATGGCTCCGAACCGCTGGCGGGTGCTTATACGCAATCTGCATTTGAATTACAAAATTGCCAAGCTTGATGTCGGCCGAACCATTGCGGCTGTGCGCGTCATAACAGATTTTCCGGGCATTCCGGTGTTTCCGGACGATTCGCGGTTTCGCTTGTACGTTCCCGGACGAGGTATGGTCGTCGTCGAGCTTGAATTTTAACCGGATTTCGATGCGATACAGCTGATACTGTGCGTGGCTCAAGGAGGGGTTCGATTGGCTATAATGACGGTAACGGGCAGCGTGGAGAAGGAGAAATTGGGCTGGGTGCTGCCTCATGAGCATGCGTTCATCGATTTGCGCGGGCTTATCCCCGCGCCTCAGGCCATTTCCGACAAGAGGTTGGCGCAAGAACGAGTAAGCTTGACCAATCTGGGTGTTCTGCACCGCAATCCGTACGCGGTGCTGGACAACGCCGTCATCGACGAAGAGGAGGTCGCGAAGGCGGAGCTGACGGCGTTCAAGAAAGCGGGAGGCGGCACGTTCGTCGACCTGACGCTGCGGGATATCGGACGAGATCCCACGTTGCTCGCTGGATTGTCTCGGGAAACCGGGGTGCAGATCGTCGCAGGCTGCGGGTATTACGTTCACGCTTCGCACCCGCCGGATATGGATGCGAAGACGGTAGACGACATCGCGGACGAAATATACCGCGATGTCAAATACGGCATGGAGGATACGCGCATTCGCGCTGGCGTTATAGGGGAAATCGGTACGAGCGCGGCGATTCACCCGAACGAGCGCAAGACGCTGATCGCAGCCGCGATGGTGCAACAGCAGACGGGGCTCGGTCTGCACGTTCATACGGATCTGTGGGCAAGGCAAGGACTGACTGTCATCGATATTTTGACGGAGCACGGGGCCGCACCGGATAAAATATGCATCAACCACGTCGACGTTGACATCGTGCCGGACTATTTGAAGGCGCTGCTCGATTGGGGCGCGTACATCGAGTTCGACAACTTCGGCAAGGAGTTTTATGCGGACCGGCGGCACAAAAGCGTGCTGAAGGGGCTGTTCGCCCGGGATATCGAGCGGGTACGAACGATCAGGACGTTAATCGACGACGGCTACTTGCGGCAAATTCTCGTGTCCAACGACGTCTGTCTGAAAATCGGGCTGCGTCGCTACGGCGGCTGGGGTTACGATCACATGCTGACGAACGTCGTGCCGATGATGGAGGACGAAGGCATTTCATTCGAGCAGATTGGCGTATTGATGCGCGAGAATCCGGCCGTTTTTATGGACAGCGCATTCGAATAGAGCGAAGGGAGAACGACACGGATGAATCGGATAGGAAACGCGGAGTTTCGAGAGAGAGCGGACAGATTAAGAAAGTTGATGGCGGATAAAGGGCTTCAGGCGTGTCTCGTCTACGGAGACGAGTACCGGAAGGAAAACTTGCGTTATATGAGCAATTACTGGCCGCTGTTCGAGCGGGGCGCGATTATCGTTCCGCTCGTCGGCGAGCCGATCGTTATCGCCGCGCCGGAGGGCGAGTTGATGTGCCGCGAGATGGCGGCTTGGCCGGATGTACGCCTGCTGCCCCAGTTCACGTGCGTTACGGTGCCGGATGAAATCCAGTATCCGCAGGCGAATTATACAAGCTTGAAGGCGATTTTCGACGAGCTGAACGCGGCCAATCCGCTGCGCGCGATCGGTATCGCGGGCATCGACGCGATGCCGGCTCCGCTGCTGAAGGCGATCGAGAGCAGCGCTAAAGACGCGGAATGGATCGACGCGGGCGGGCTGCTGTTCCGGCTTCGCATGACGAAGACGGCGGACGAGATCGCCTGCCTGAAGGAAGCGGCCCGCATCGCGGACGAAGGCTACAAAGCGATGATCCATAACGTCAAGCCGGGGATGACAGAGCTTGAACTGGCTTCTTATGCTTACGGGGAATGTATGAGGGCGGGGGCGGAAAACGTGCCGTTTATCGTCATGACCAGCGGCGAGCGGGTCGACACGATTATCGGCAGACCAACGCGCAAAATCATTCGGGATGGCGACATGATTATGACCGCGATCGCCGTTCAATATGAAGGATATGTGGCGACCGTTGGGTTTCCATTCGTAGCGGGGCGGATGAGCGAGGAGCAGCGGGCCTTTATCACGCTGCTTGTCGAAGCGGAGGATATCGCGCTTTCGAAGCTTGCTCCCGGCAGGCAAATGGGAGAACTTGTCGGCGCCGTCAAATCTTATTTCGCGGACAAAGGGGTATCCGACTATGATCTCTATCCGCCGCTGCACGGCTGCGGGCTGGCGGAAGCGGAATCCCCGTACCCTGACGAAAGCAGCGAATCGGCTTTCGAAGCCGGTATGACGGTAAATACGGACATCAGCCTGTTTGGACATCCGCACGGTTCGAACCGGGTGGAGGAAAGCTTGATCGTTACCGAGGACGGCTACGAATCGATGTCGGCGCTCGTCCGGCAGCTGAGTCGGATGTGGAAGGAACGCGGCGTCGTGGCGCTGCCGTCAGGGGATGGTGACCGGGAATGAGCCGACAAGGCGCGAAAAACTGGTACATTATCGACGGCTACTTGCCATACAAGGGAAAAGTGGATGGCGACATTTTCGAGGGCCACGAGGCGGTAATGATTTTGAACTGCCAATCGGAAGACGCGGAAGTGCGCATGGACATTTTCTACGAGGAGCGCGAGCCGGACCGGGACATCTCCATTCTCGTCAAGGCGGAGCGGGTGAAATGTATTCGCATGGACCATCCGGAGGAGATCGGCGGCATTCGGCTTGAGCGCCAGCAGCAGTATTCGCTGCGGTTCAGGAGCGACAAGGATGTCATCGTCCAGTATGGGAGAATGGACATCGCCCAGCCCAATTTGGCTTATATCGGCATGATCGGCTATTCGGAATAAGGAGAGGCTGTCTCATAACCAAATCAAGTTGCTCTGAAAGATAATCGATAATAAAGGTGCCAGGTGTATATACCTCCCTCCGATGCTATACGCTCCTGAAATCTGAATAGGTAAACCCGTTACAAGGTGATTTCAGGAACGTATGAGGAAGTCTCCGGGAGGTATATACACCTTCTTTTTTTACCGATCATCTCAAGCAACTCTGCTTATGGGACAGCCTCCTTCTTTCTTAATGTACGTGAATGAAAAACATCTCGAAACACAAACAAAGCCCTTCCGACTCCCTATTGGGAAACGAAAGGGCTGAAAAGCTTACTAGCGAGCAGGGGCCGCTGTTGCCCCCGAATGCTCCTGCACATTCTTGGATGCTTCATCCTCGGTCAACGGCTTAACCGGGGCTCCTACGGAGAAGCTGTCGATGATTTTTCCAAGCGTAACATTGTCGAAATCCTCTTGAGCGTACAGTTCCACAGTGAAACCATGCGATTCCCACATCACAATGCCGTTCGCCTTGTACACGTTCACCCCGTCGATCAGTTCCGTTGTAACCTCGTCGGTTGTAAGAATTTCATTTTCTCCGCCTGTGGAGATTAGGAGGTTAACGCTTTGGTCGCCCGAAGCGTACTGAACCTCGGCCATCGTAGTGCCATGAAGGACGCTGTTAACATATTCGTAGCCCTCCATCCAAGTCGGAGCCGGGAAGTTCAGGCCGATCGCAGCACGCGCTTCATCGACGCTTAGTGAGGCTGGTTCCTGTACTTCTATAGGTCGTCCGCTTTCCTCCTCGGCCTCGGCTGACGGACTGCTGTAGGAGGCAGGGAGCTCGCCTTCGTATTTCGTAATCGTCATATTGCCAACCTGAAATTTCGCCGCAATAGATTGGAAGAGGTCGTGGGCGTAGGAGGTTGTCGAGAATGCGCCTCCGAGACAAAGTACAAGGCTGGAAGCGATCAGTCCTTTGCGCCATTTTGCTTGTTTCATAGAAATCCCGTCCTTATTCTGAATTTGAGGTTCCATTGTGCGTTTGTCCATTTTGTCGATCAGGCGGTTGTATATCCGCTCTTTGATTAAAGGGCTGCCGGGATCAAAAGCTTCCAGCCGCTGAACGGTCGTATGAAATGCTGCAGGATCGTGCTTTTTATTCATTTCTGAACCCTCCCGCTTCTAAGGTTGCATGCAGTTTCCTCAAGCTTCTGTACAGAACAACGCCGATGTTGGACTCGCTGACTTCCAGGAGCTGCGCGATTTCCGAGTTTTTCAGCCCTGCCCCATATTTCATCGCAATGATGTTGCGCTCTTTGTCGCGCAATCGGGCCAAAGCCTCGAACAGTGCCCGGTTATTGTCATCGCGAATCGCCAGCTCTTCGGGAGAAGGCTTGGGAAAGACTCTATCCAGAATCGAATCCAACGAGAAATGGCGGCGTTTGTTCTGCATCCGGAAATAGTCGGTTACAGCGTTGCGAACAATCGCAAACAACCATACCTCGAAGTTGCCTTTTTCGCTGGAATAGGTGTGATATTTACTTATGACCGTTTCAAAAACCTGGCTGCAAATATCCTCGGCGGCATAGTGGTTATTGATCCGATAGCAGATATAGTTGAAGACGCGTTGAAAATAACGATCGTATAGCTGTGCAAATTCCTCTTTGGATACCGTTGCCCCATACAGCGCTGTTGCATAGTTGCGGCGGTCCGCCTTTCCTTGGACAACTTCCATTCGCCCACCTCCTTGGCCCCGTGTTCCCTCTTAACGAAGCTCTACAAATTGCGCAATTTGTTTTGAAGGAATTCACATAGGTTAATACGCTAAATTATCAAAAGCATTAACAAATCGTCAAAGCGACGTAAAAAAAGTGAAACGATCGATCTACGAAGAAGGGCCATACATTCATTGTTCCGAAGCTTTCGACCCTTGGGCTTTTTCTGTGGTGTTCTATGGTGTATATATGTTACTACGAATAGAACGTAGTTTGCGGTGGAGTTTGTAGTCGACATTGCTAAAATGAGGGTAATCTTTGGAGACGATGAAGTCGGGCAAGCTTTCAGATCGAGCTGACACATTGCCCGTGCATTTGTTTTGGGGACCGGAATATGCGGAAGAAATCTCCAGTAGATGAATTAAGGTGGCTAAATGATAACTTGGCCGAGGGAGGCAAGGTTATTAATGCGTCTAACCCGAAGGTTGCTGTTTTATGGTGGAGAGGACATTCTGAACGATATTCCTCGTTATTAATTTCCTTGATATCCTCTTTACTTCTTCATAAGATTCATTTTCCAAATTCGAAAATTCCTTTGTGCAGTCATCGACTGCTGCCCTCTCCGGAGTTCCTCCCATGGATCGATAAGGCGATCATCTGCTCGATTTCGCTCGCATAACGGTCTGGCAGACCGCTAGAGGCAATCATTCGCTCGATTTCGCTCGCATAACGGTCTGGCAGACCGCTAGAGGCGATCATCTGCTCGATTTCGCTCGCATAACGGTCTGGCAGACCGCTAGAGGC
>PJTO01000246.1_pt1 | contig 40847 bp, 30 predicted proteins | sample 1512101 | NCBI WGS metagenome assembly PJTO01 (sample SAMN08177690, study PRJNA422409) | Soil metagenome, whole genome shotgun sequencing project.
CTCGGCGAGCGCTCATACGAGGCTCTTTTGACTGCTCGATATCCACTCGCAAGGCCTCCATCTGCCCTGCGAAATTCACACCAGACCCGATCCACACAAGGCCGGGTTCCGTCGGCGCTTACCACCCATCTGTCTATGTTGTTGTAGGGAATAAGGAATTCTGATCGGGATGCGATCCCGCGGGGTGTCTGGGGCTCTGCCGTGCCCGATAGAGAAGGTTTTGGACTTCAGGTTCTGCAAGATCTGACCGGCTGAATATCCATGGACCGTCAGGCAATGGGTGCTGGCGCTTGATTTCCCCCGCCTCGGCAGCGAGGCGCAATGTCTTTGAGGCGACACCGATGAGCCGCGCGGCTTTGTTCAGGTTGAGCCATGGCTCGTTTCCATCCGGTGCGGGGCGGAAGACCGGGATCTTGTGATGCGATCTGTGCGCTGTAACGCGTTCCCTGGTCCAGCGATTGCCATGACCGGTCAATAGTCCATTGCGGTTGAGTGCCCCGGCAATCAGATCGTCGCTGGCAATCAACACGAGTTGCCGGATAGCCGCGACGATGTCGCCAGAAGTGCTGTTGCGTTGGCCTCGCCGTCGCTTCGGCAGGCGCATTTCGGTATGGATGCCACCAATCCAATGAACCATCAGGACGATCTCGGAAGTCGCGTCGTCGATATCCGCGACGACTTCCTGAATGACGGTGCGCACGATGCGCTTCTTGAGCCGGGCATCTGTCGTGGGTGCCGTCCAAACCGTACGTAGATCCTGGGAGAGTGAAGCGATGCCGGTTTGCATCAGCAGTGACGGTTTTGGTGCCGTCCTATCGTGCGCGCTGATTTTGGCTTCAATTTCACCCACCAGTTCAAGGGCGCGATTCCAACGTCCCTCAAGTTCCGCTGCAACAAGCCGGTTCTCAGGGTCTGCTGCATCATATTGCCGGAAGGCTCGATTGGCAGCGTAACGTGCAGCTTCCAGATCACGGCCAAGCGCATCACGCACCTGATCACGACGACTGGAGGCCTGGGCTTCAGCTTCGGCCGCGGCAGCGATCGCTCCCGGTTCAACGACGCGCAGGATGGCCCCCTCTATTGCATCATCTACGCGCAGCCCGCCAAAGGCGATGCATCGCGGCTCGCCATTATCCAAATGGCCTCTCCAGCACGAGTAGCGCGGAATGTTGTGCTTTGCCCCTGTGTAGCGAACCGTGAGCTTGCGCCCGCAGCGCCGGCAACGAAAAAGCCCGGCGAGAAGGGCATCGCCATGCCTGGGCGCGCCGTGATGACGGCTCGTGACCGCATTGTCGCTTACCATCTTGCGAATTGCCTCGGCCCGCTCCCAACTGACATAGCCTTCGTGCGCGTCAGGAATGAGTGCCAACCATTCTTCCCGCGCATTGCGCCGGATGGTGGCGGATTGGCCAAATCCGGGCGCCGCGCTTGTCTTACCATAAGCATAGGCGCCGCCGTAAACCGGGTTCTCGACCATTCGGTGGATCGTCGCATAATTTGGCCTGCGCCATACTGTATCGCCGCCGTTGCGCTTGGCAGGCAAATCCAACTCGTGTTCCAGAAACCACATGAGGGCCTGACGAGCGCTGCCAAGTTCAGCGACCTTATCGAATACCAGCGTGATGGCTTCCTGCACACGACGGTCAGGATCCTTCTCAAGTCGATCTCCAGCCTTCACAAAACCCACAGGCGCCGCAACTACAAGTTCGCCGCGCCGGGCTTTCTCGTAACGGGCTGAGAGCGAGCGCTGGCGTAGCAGATCCAGTTCATATTCGTTGAGGCTCCCCTTCAGGCCGAGCAGGAGGCGGTCGTTACCCTGTCGAGGAGCGTAAACGGTCTCCTGATCAATCAAAACGGTATCGACGACGCGGCACATCTCGATGAGCTGCTGCCAATCCCGGCTGTTGCGGGCAAATCGTGACACTTCCCGCGCGGCTACAGCGCCGATCTTGCCAAGGCAAACCTCAGCAACCATCCGTTCGAAGCCGGCGCGTGTTACCGTCCCGGCGGCCGAGCGACCGAGATCGTCATCGATGATCTCGACGCGGGACCAACCCAGTGAGGTCAGGCGATCGCGCATGGCATATTGCAGAGCGCTGCTCTCCCGGTTGTGTAGAACCTGGTGGGCAGATGACTGCCTGACATACAGGATTGCCTTGCGCTCAAGATGATGCGGCCTGATCTTTTCATGTATCATGATCCGCGCCCTCCTGCGAGTTTGTCGGCTCTCCCGCGACGTGATCGAGGATCAAGCGCGCCATCAGTTGCTTCAGCTTCCGGCGTGTCTCGTCCGGCAAGGTCTGCCACGGCGGCACTGGCGCTGCCTGTCCCTCGTTTGAAATTTGGAACAGGTCGAACTGGTAGGCTGTGGGCTGGCGAGGCATCGGCATCTCCCCGAATCGTGTCCTGAAAAACCGATGCTGCGCCGATTTTCTCGGATTGCGATGTCGCTCCGCCGTCCATCAACAACGCTGAGAGGGCATCGATGGCAGCCAAAGAAACCTGGGGTGCGTAGGCGAGAAGCCAGCCTCCACTCGCACCCCGGTCGAACATCCAACCGGGCACCTCCAGCAAACGGTCGCAATCACCTCCCGACAGGCTACAACGAAAGACCGCCACGCCATTCTTCTCAATCACTTCATGAACGTAAATCCGGCATCCGGCCCAAGGATGCCAAGGGTAAAGGAGCTCGCGCTCACAGGTCCCGTGGGTGTTCTGTCGTCGAGTTGTACAACGAGGATCGGCCGCACGGTACCATTGGCAACAAGCCCCCGATCACGCTGATGAAACCCGGTGACGCGCCCAGCCCGTCACCGTGAACTTGGCCGTGAAACTCTAACCCGGGGTGGTCTAGAGAACGGTGTCGGAAGCGCCGAGAAACCAATCGGAGCTGGATGAAAGTGTCATGGTCGGTCAGTCGGTATTAGAGTTGCATCTTGCGTAAGGATCGACGACACAGCCGCTGCGTTCGCTCTGCCCGGCCTAATGCCGGTTGTTTGTGTCACACGAGGGAATATATGAAGACTGCGATAGTAACGGGAATTTCCGGCCAGGATGGTGCTTATCTGGCAGAACTGCTGCTAAGTAAGGGATACAAAGTCTACGGCACCTATCGCAGGACGAGTTCCGTGAACTTTTGGCGGATCGAGGAAGTCGGCGTCGCCAATCATCCCAATCTGACGCTGGTGGAATATGATCTGACGGATCTGTCGTCCAGTATCCGTCTACTGCAGACTACCGGCGCCACCGAAGTGTACAACCTTGCTGCACAAAGCTTTGTCGGCGTGTCCTTTGACCAGCCCGTCACTACCGCCGAAATCACCGGTGTCGGTCCGCTCAACCTGCTTGAAGCGATCCGGATCGTTGATCCCAAGATCCGCTTCTACCAAGCGAGCACTTCGGAGATGTTCGGCAAGGTGCAGGCCGTGCCACAAAAGGAAGACACGCCGTTCTATCCACGTAGTCCCTATGGTGTCGCCAAGCTCTATGCGCACTGGATCACGGTCAATTATCGTGAAAGCTACGATATTTTCGGGTGCAGCGGCATTCTCTTCAATCATGAAAGCCCGCTGCGTGGCCGCGAGTTCGTGACCCGCAAGATCACCGATAGCGTGGCCAAGGTGAAGCTCGGCAAGCTCGATTGCCTCGAATTGGGTAATCTCGATCCGCGGCGTGACTGGGGTTTTGCCAAAGAATATGTCGAAGGCATGTGGCGCATGCTGCAGGCTGATGAGCCCGACACCTACGTGTTGGCGACCAACCGGACGGAAACAGTCCGCGACTTCGTGCAGATGGCGTTCAAAGCGGCGGATATCGACGTAGAATTTTCCGGCAAGGAAGACCAGGAAATAGCTGTCGATACGGCCACCGGCAAAACAGTCATGCGGGTCAATCCGCGGTTCTATCGCCCTGCGGAAGTCGATCTTTTGATCGGCGATCCGGAGAAGGCGACGAACAAGCTGGGCTGGAAGCCGGAAACGACGCTGGAGCAACTCTGCAAGATGATGGTCGATGCCGACCTCGTGCGGAACAGCGTGAATGCATCCTTCTGACGTCCCTGACAGGAAGTCAGTCGATTAAGTAGTAGAGCGTACCCGGCGGTGTTTGCCGCCGTCGGGTAGCGCACTATCAGCGACGGTGAGATGGTTATGAGCAGAATATTAATTACCGGCGTAGATGGCTTTACGGGCCGCTATCTTACGACGTTGCTGGCAGGGCAGGGGCATGAAGTGGTCGGTATATCGCATAGCGTTATTCCGGTGCCAATCGAAGGCCTCGCTTCCTCGCACATATGCGATCTTACCGATGCGCAGGGCCTTAAGGACATCGTTCTCGCTGTACAGCCGGACAAAGTCGCGCATCTGGCTGCGATCGCTTTCGTCGCTCATGGTGCTGTCGAGGACATCTATCGTACTAATATCGTGGGTAGCCGCAATCTTTTGGAGGCGGTGAGTGCCGCCAGCAGCGTCGATGCGGTGCTCCTTGCCTCCAGTGCCAATATTTATGGCAATCGCGTCAGCGGCGCGATCAATGAGACTGTCGCACCTGATCCGATCAACGACTATGCGGTAAGCAAGCTGGCGATGGAGTTCGTAGCTCGCCTCTATCAGGATCGGCTGCCGGTGATCATCGCGAGGCCGTTCAACTATACGGGGGTCGGGCAGTCGATCAATTTCGTCATTCCCAAGATCATCGATCATGTCCGGCGCGGGGCGGCAACGATCGAACTGGGCAATCTGGATGTAGCACGCGACTTTTCCGACGTACGCGACGTGGTGCTTGCTTACGCCGCGTTGCTGAACGACCCTGGTGCTATCGGCCAGGTTTTCAACATCTGTTCTGGCAAGGCGCAGACGCTGCGTGATGTAATCGCGATGATCCAAGACATTTCCGGGCATCACTTCAATGTCACCGTCAATCCCGCTTTCGTCCGCCAGAACGAAGTTAAGATGCTTTGGGGTGATCGCAGCAAGATCGAAAATCTGATTGGGCAGCGCTCCCACCACGATTTGCGCGACACGTTGGCTTGGATGCTCGAAAAATAGGATTATACTACCCGATAAAACGCCGACACACCTTGGCATTGTTCTGAGTCGCAATATCGGCGAGAAGAGTATATATTGCTTCGTCGGGGGCTCATATCGATCAAGCCAGCGCAGGCCTGGAGTTATTGGCTTGTCCAGCTGGCCCCCGGCCCACGGGACGCATTATTAGGAAAGTTTCTCGATCAATGGGGATTCGGTCCCGCGCCCAGAACTTTGAGGACGTCATGTTGTGGCGAGCTCTTGGTGACGTGGGGGCCGGGTTCTTTATCGACGTCGGGGCGCAACATCCGATTAAGGATTCGGTCAGTAAAATATTCTCGGAACATGGTTGGCGAGGTATCCATGTCGAGCCGACGCCCGAATACTCTGACATGTTGCGCGCGGACCGACCAAACGAAACGGTTATCACGGCGATTATTTCAAAAAAGGAAGGGGAATGCACCTTTTTTGACATAGCCGACACAGGCCTCTCCACCGGAAGGCGGGACATTGCAGAGGTCCATGCTGCCGCCGGGCGCCCCTATAGGGAAATCACCGTCCCGACACTTTCACTCGATGCTCTTCTGGCGCTTGCCCCATCGGATGACATCCACTGGCTGAAGATTGACGTCGAGGGTATGGAGCGAGAGGTGCTTGAAAGCTGGCGTACGTCTCAACGACGCCCTTGGATCGTCGTCATCGAGGCCAATTTTCCCGGTAGTCAAACGCCCAGTCATGAATCTTGGGAAGGGCTGATCCTCGCTAAAGGCTATCATCATGTCTATTATGACGGCCTCAATCGCTTTTACATCAGCGATGCACATTGCGCGCTCGATGCTCATTTTGTGCTTCCACCCAATATCTTCGATGGCTTTCAGTTCGATCCTTTGTCCGATCATGCGATTATCGTCCAGCGATTGCATCAAGCGGAACTCGATGTGCTTAAAAGCTCGGTCGCGACACTAGAAGCCTCCCTTGCAGATACGCGCTCGGAAGCTGAAGCGTTCAGCAAACAATGTCGAATCGATGCTGAACATCGAATTGCTAATGTCCAGCGCACGGCAGATGCGGAACTCGCTAACTTTCGCAAACGGGAACGGAGCAGAACGGAACTCCTACTGGCGGAAATTGTATCGCGGGAGCGGGATGCCGCGATCGCAGCGGCAGCAGATAAGGCTCGTTTGGAACAGCAGGTTGCCGGACTGCGTACCGCGTCGGAAAGCGACCGCTCCATTGCGTCGGCGCGTGAGGCTGAGCTATTGGGCATGCTTGACCACCTGCGGGCGGTTGCAGCCGCAGAGATGAGGGTAGCGCATACTCAAAGAGACACGCTCGCTATGCAACTTAGCCATAGTGAAGGTCGCATGCGTGCTGTCATCAACAGTCGAAGCTGGAGACTCACCGCTCCCCTGCGCTGGCTCTTGCGCGAACAGATTAACGACCAACCTTTGCTCGGATCTGGACCGGTGTCGGCCTTTCCCGCCGGTTCCATGCCAATCGACCATGCCGAACCTCAGGACGTGATGGTTATGGCATTTCAATCTGCGGAGTCTGTCGTCGATCTTCTCTCGCTCCCGGCCGCCGAATTTGTCTACGGGGTCTTCCAGATACTGTTAGTCCGCTCACCTTCAGAATCTGAACAAACCGACTACGAACGTTCACTGCATTTGGGGCGCGGTCGGATCGCCATGATTGCTGATATCTATCAGTCGACCGAGGCAACCGTCCATCGGAACAAGCAACGCGAACAAGGTAGCAACACGGAATTTGTCGAATGGCTCTACCAAAAATACATGGGACGTAGGGCAGACCCGGGCGGTCTCGCACATTATGCAGATTTGATCCAACGAAAGGGCCGCGCAGCAGCCGAGGCGGATGTCGGTGTATCGAAAGAGGCTGTTGATTATCGATCGCTCCCCTATGAATTGGAGCGGCTCGTGAGGATACATCAGTACAGTCGGCAATGGTGGCGCTGGTTCGGTCGAAGCCTGCGGGAAGAGCAGATCAGAAATATCGAAAGCGAAGCAAATGCGGTTCGCATTGCTCGTCACTATAATCGTTGACCTGACCCTGTCCCGGAAAATGCCTCCAGCGTGAATGAATGGTCGCCTCGTCAGCGTCGAACTCGCCAAGATACCTTACTTCGCCCATGCGTCCGCCGTCGGCAACGGCCACGGCGTTGCGTAGCTTTGCAACGTCAATGCCGACGAACGCCTCTCGTAGCTCATCCATGACACCATCTCCGCGATAGCGAGGGCTCAGCACCTGTGCCGCCCTCGCCAACACAGTGTAAGCGCAGAGTCGCCCTCAGTCGCGCAGCGGACATACGGGCTTACTTCATGACGTCGGCCGAACTTGCTTCATTGGCCGGGGTTAACCCCGGCCAATGAAGCGCCGGATATCTTTTTCTGGCCGGTGGCAAAACTAAGACAGCGTTGGGTCAGGAGCGAGTTCAATGTCGCCTTTTGTTTAGAATGCGCACGATCGCATCTTCGAACATTCCAGCGACGCGCGGATAAGAGAAGGCTTCGAGGTCCTTACAGCGCATGGCGAGGTCTTGTCGCGAGGGGGTTTCTGCCTGCGAGCGCTGGATCAGTTGACTAAGATCACTAGGTTGCGGATTTCGCTGAGCGTTCAAAACATAATCCCCCCAATATTCCTGGGCAGAAGGAATATTGGTGATGATCGGAATTCCGACTGTAATTGCCTCGGATATGGTTGCGGACGATTCCCCATTGGTTCGTTTACGTATTTGCACCGCGACGTCGAGTTTTGCGATCTCTCGTGCAAACTCCTCATCGTCTAGATAACCGTGCATCTCAACAACAACGTTCATCCGATGCGCGAGAGACTTGAGTTGCTTAATATAATCTTCCGGCGCCTGTCCCAGAACGACAAATGTTACAGGCATCTCTGGCGTTGCCAATAGGCCACAAGCTCGAATGATGGTCTCAGGATCACGGATCGGATGCAAAAAACCTAATGTGCCTACCCGCAGAGGTCTTGTCCCATCCCAGCGCTGGCGCACAGGAAGCTGGGACGGCGGGACTATCGTGAGCGGAATGACTTCAATGGGTGGGGCGTTACCGGTGCCTCCCAAGTCTTCGATTAACAATTCCTTGGCCTGCTGCGAATGCACGACAAAACCGGTCGCATTTTTCAACAGGGTTTTGGCAAAAGAAAAGACTAGTGAATCCAGATCGTTGAATGACGATACCGGATTGAAATGGACTCCGTAGCTCGTGGCCATTTCATTGATAATGCCTGTCGGATTTTGAGGATTGGTTGCGTGCGCATAATCCCATGTCAAGAATGGAAGGCGCACATCGTGCAACCACACTATCCCAGGCCGCTTTTGTAGCCTATGAAGTGCGGGCAGATGATGGAAGCTATTGCCGATTACATAGACTAGAGAGTCGAACTTAGCCCATTCTTTGTCGTAAGAAGATAAGGGAAGGCTACGCCGCTCACCATGGATGGAGGAAAAGCCATGGGGGCAAAACCATTGGTAATTTTCGCCAAGGAATGGAAGAATTTCCGAGTTGTAATTGGCAATTCCGCTGACGGTAGGCCTTAGTGGTCCAATAACAGCGTGTTTGGTTTCTGGTAAAATGGGCGTGTTTTGACGAGCGTTAACAGGCATGCCCGCCGACAATTTACGCCCAACATGAGTCCATCGGAATTTTTCCCGGCTGGATTTCGCCCATTCTCTGAAGTGTCTGCGCAAGTCTACATCGCTGCAAGCCAGTTCAATTCGATCCCGCATTTGTTCAGGCGAATTTGGATTGAATTGAAAATCGCTTAGCGGCATTATTTCTTTGAGAGATGAGCGATCGGACGAAATACATACGGCTCCGCATGTAATCGCCTCTGCCAAGGGAAGGCCAAATCCCTCATATAGGCTGGGATACACAAAAAGATGGCAAAGATTGTACAAAATTTGAACATCTTCATCGCTGACGTGGTCAAGAATAAATATTCTTGAAGGAGCGGAGTTTTGATTTATAAGTATTTTTTCCCATTCACCCTCAAGATGTTGGCGTGATTCCATGGAAAACCCTCCGCCGATGACGAGAGGATGCTTGACACGGAATTCGAACGGGCACGCTCCATAAGCTTCCATTAGCGGACGAAGGTTCTTGCTTTTGTGAATTCCGCTTACGGTGAAAATGAACTTTTCACCGTTCAAAAAGGGAAAACGACTGAAGAAGCTTACTAATTTTTCTTCTTCGTCAATGTGGCTTTCGAGGAAGAATTTTTCATCTACCCCTGTTCCAATTGAGGTTACGTCGCATTTTGGCGAGAGATATTTTTCGATATCCAGCCTTGTGTGCTCGGATATCGAAAATATCTTATCACCAGCGAGCATAGATTGCGTGCCGATCGCGTAGCGCGCGCGCTCTAGCGGATCTGCGAGATAATTGGCCTCGAATACCATTGGAATGAGATCATAAGCGATCGTTGCGATTTTCGCCTTGGGAAAACAGGAACGAAAAAGCCGATGAGTGGATCCAAGACTCGCTTCAAAAGGAGACATGGTCAAAAGCCAGTCGAAATGTCGACCGGCAAAATTTGCGCGCGTTGCTGGAATGAACTGTTCTGGCACCGATAGTCTATTGATATCGGGCGGAACCAAGTTCGGGTTATAAGTTACAGCAAAAGGAATTTTCGCATCTCGCGCTGCGGCAAGCAGATTTCGCACATAACGACCTATACCGCGCGTTTTGTAGGCGTCGTTCTGAAGCGGTTCTATATCAAACAGAATCATTTCATATCCTGCATTTCAATGCGTGCTAAGATGGCCAGAAGAAGCCCGTTGGTGTAGCTTTCGCGTCCATGGGCACCTGTTTCGCCATTCATGCTTCCGCGCATTTCTGTGATCTGGAAGGTTAAATGGCGAAGTTCAGTGCTCAGCATCTGAATTTCCTGCTCGATGCCAGAAAGCCGGTTTGCCGTCTGCCTCAAGGACAAGGCTCCATCGAGTTCGTTAAAAATCTCTTCCGTGCCCACGCCGAAGAATGTACGCTGCGTGTTCATTGCAATAATACTGAATATCGAACTGGCTTTATTTTTAAAATCATCCGCCGTCGGCGCAATGTCTTTCATGAGTTCGCAAAGGATCGGGCTGGCTTCGGCGTATCCTAAAGCTCTAAAAAACGATTTGAGAAAATCGTTGTAATCGCGATTTCTACCATTGCGGCTTTCGTCGCTCATGAGAACGTCAACGAGGTATACCATGCGGTCCCAACTCTCTCCTTCTGGCATGGAGATATTACTTTGGGTCGCGCTTAACTCCGGAGATCTGCCTAAGATGGTCAGGTAAAGATGGCGAATAAATTCCACTTTATCACTTACCGCATGAGCACGGGTCATGCGTATGCTTTTCAGGAACTCGGCTTCCTGGATAGAATTTATCGACATGTTACACCCTGTTTGGCAAAGATTAAAATTTTTTAATTTCAGAGAGATGGATGTGGTCAAGGCAACGCTGATATTCCGCGTGGTTCACCCACGGTCATCGCTCCAGCCCGTACGATGCTGCATTATCAAGCCGTGTATCATGCCTTCGAGTGTGCCAGCAACGTGCTTCCAGTCATGGGCGAGAAGCCATTCATGCATGGCAGCTTGTACGGTACGCCGCCGTTCCGGGTTACGCAGAAGCGCCGCCAGCGTATCTGCTAGCACTTGTGGATCGTTGTTTTCCGCCCACTCGGCAGCCCCTTCGAGTTCTGCGAAGATTTTCACCCTCGTGGCCACCAGTGGGACCATGCTGGCCAACGACACACGGACGGCGCCGCTGGCGGAATCGTCGCTTTCATCATAGGGCAGGGCGATTACATCGCAGCTTGCCAACAGTGCGTTGATTTCTTCGATTGGAAGAAAGTCCTGATGCCATTCAATTGCATCCGCAATGTTTAGGCTGGCCGCAAGACGTCGGCATTCGTGAATATAGGCGTCATGCCCTTCGCCGGGAAACTGGGCATTGACTAACCTCAATTTGAGGTGGGGCCACTCTTGGCGCAGCAGGGCGGCTGCGCGGATTAGTTTATCAATGCCCTTATGGCGAAAAAAGAACCCGTGGCAGCCAATGACGGGGGCGTCGGTGGGGCCAAGGCGGCGGGGCCAGGGGGCTTGGCCCTTAGCGAATGCACCATGAGGGAGTAGTGCGACGTTGTCGCTGAGGCCAAGCGATGAAAGGAAATTGATATCAGCGATGTTATGGACTAATACGCGGCTCAGTTTCGCAAGTCCTTCAAGCATTGATGCTCGTTGAGCATCCCCGCAGCGTATCATGTTTCCAGCATTGTGAAGGATGGCGATCGTCGCTTTGCCTGCTAATCTGCGATCTTTTGCAATGTTTCCGAGCTGGTCCCAAGATAGTAGGCCGTCTTGGTGTTGTATGACGACGGCTTCAGCCTCACTATCGATGATCGCCTGTAGTATCTGTTCGGCCTTGGGGACATTGGATACTTCCCAAACCGGCGTGAAGGCAATGTCAGCATTGGGCTCAGGCGGTGTGCGGGTATCGCAGATAATCCGCACATGGCGACGCGTTGTTTCAGAAAAATGGTCAAGCAGATAACTGGAATACTGCGCGATGCCGCATTGGACTGCCCACGTGCTGACCCACGCGATATGCGCGGGCGCACGGCGGGAACCTTTGCTGAGCTCATCAATCATCATGTCATAGCGATGCAGCCATGTTGCAGCATCGCTTTCGCGCATGGCGGCTAACATGGCATGTTGTCTCCGTGCTTCGATAGCCGGGAAACTGTTGGGATCTACATGCTCGCGCAAGGCTTCAACCAAGTCATTGACATCGGGTTCCGCCCACATTGAATGAGGCCCGCCTACATGACTTTCGGACTTGGCGAAGCTGTAATTCAACAGGCGCGCTTCCTGATCGCTGCAGAAATCGCGATGGCCGCCGTGTCCCGTTACTATGAGCGGAAGGCCTGCAGCCATCGCTTCCAGTGCTGGAAGATTATAACCTTCGCCCCGGGTGGGCAGCACCATGACATCCGCTTCCGTATAGAATTGCGGCATGTCTATAGCCTCAACGTCGCGGTTTACGATTTCAATTTTGGCAAGGTCTGCATGCAAGGCCTGCAGTTCAGCAACTTGTTGTTCGACTTCGTTATGTGGATTTGGAAAGGTCTTTATCACGAGACGAACGTCATCCGCAGACGTGAAGGCTTTGGCCCAAGCTGCGAGCAGTATGTCGATACCTTTGCGCCGGAAACTGGACGAAACATGCAAGAAGGTGGTCTGTCCATCGCGAGGCGATCGTGATGCGGCCAGCGCTGCGTAGCAATCGATGCTCACGGGCTGGCCTATAGTGGCGATAGGAATGGTTAGGCCGGAATCGATCAGTGCTTTTGTAACGCTACGGGCAGGCGAAATGACCGCATCGAAGTTCTCTGAAAGCAGGCTGATCGTGTCTTTAGGAACGTGGCTTTCCTCCCAGAAAAACAGGGCTAGTGAGAGGCGGTAGTGACCTTCAGGGATAAGGATGGGGTAATGGTGGCTGATAACAATCTCATCCTGGGCCATCAACGGTGGCCTGGACGACAGTTCTATCATCAGCGGCTTTTCGTTGAAGGGCACACCCTCGGTATGATTGATCGGCGTGGTTTCAACCGGTTGGTAGCGCACCTGTCCTGGATAAGCCGCCTCAAGAGTTCGCGCCAAAATTCGGTTGATAATGGCCAAACTGTAGCTGCCGAGAAGGTGGCCGGTCACGACATGACCAAAGTCCTTCGCTGAACTGCCTTTGGTCGTCGTTTCCGCTGCAGACTTCTGGTGCTGAGCTTCCCATGACTCGTAGAGCTCTAGGATCCGCGGCGAGAGGTCGGCGATGACCGCCTCCCCCGTGAACGATCCGGACATGATGTCGTCACACAAGAGAATGTTAGGGCACAATCCAACTGCTGCAAGTGCGGCAACTCGCTCATGATGCTGGTGGGGTGCCCAAGATGACGAGCGCGCCTTTATGCGCCGCGGCAGCATGGAGATGCTAGTGTTCAACTGCAGGTGGGTTTCACGGCTCCATGCGAGCAATAGTTTGGTCAGCCCCGGTAGGAATTCCGCTCGATCGTGCGCAATACTACCCAAGACGACATAACTGATGACTAGGCCGCGGCGGCGACCCGAGAGCAAAGCGTTGAATGTTGTATCGGGAAAGGCATGGCATAAATCGAAGCCGAGAATTCGATCGCCAGGAATGGGAATGACGACACTGTCCTGAAGCCCGGGGCTTTCGATACCGCAGACGCGACCGGTGAACTCATTAGCAAGTAAGAAGTGGTCACCATCCGCATAGACTGCGCGGACGTCAGGGCCGGCTTGAAGGAATAAGGCTTCAAGCCATTTACGACAAGTCGGGTTAAGCCGATGGCTGGGGCGTGCCCCGGCGAATGCAGTAACGTCGATGTAAAGCTTGGCAGGCCTGCCGTGCGCTTCGTTTCGGGTCAAGCTTATAGCTAACTGTGCGATATCGTTCCCGTCCGGCCTTATTCCTCGGACTTGAGCAGGAAGACGGCGGGCAAACGCTTGAAGTGCATCGTCCCGAGTGCCCAGAGGGCATTTACGGACCAGAGACTGAATGTGAAGGGCCGCCGCGCGAGCTTTGGCTGTACCAGTTATATTTGGATCACGCTTGCGATCGTCCTCTTCGGATGACCTTGGATCAGTTGGCGTGAGCAGCGCAGCCAAGCTGCTGGCGAAGCTTTCGCCCGAGAATGGGAAGACATGCAACACCGGGGCATCGGCGGCGAGAAGCATCTTGATCCGCTCCGGCAGAGCGCTGTCCAAAATGACAATGTCCGTGCTGGACAGTAGACCCCGATAGATTGAATCAAGCGAACCGCTGACGGTGATGACCCCGCCAAACAGGTGCGTTACGACGTCGCCAGCAGCGATCAAACCGGAATGGGGCGGCGCCGCCTCGCGGAATACCAGGAGCGTGCGGGCGGGCTCTTCACCAGCAGTCGCTTCACGGAAGACACGTATAGCTTCCTTTGCTGCCTGCTCGTCCGCGGGTATAACAACGATCAGCTCTGCTGTGTCCGAAACGCCTACCCGAATGCGGAAGGCGCGCTCTGCATCCTGGGACAAGGCGGTCGTAAAGATGCCGATCTGTTGTTCGGCCGAAATGAAGTGAGCGTTGTCTTCCGCGATGATGTTGGTTGCCCGTCCGGCCAAATCTCGGTGTAGCAGGGCAACGACCTGCTCCGTCGACAGCAATGCCGCAGCTGCTGCAGACAAGCCGCGCGGACCTTCAAGATCAAGCAGCGCCAGTTGGGCTCCATCGAAGATCTCTCGACCGATCAGGGCTTGCTGCGACATCGATAGCCGGGCTGTTAGCAACAGGCTTCCCGGATGGCACGACATTAGCCGCCGAAGGTTGGCGTCAGCCATAACATCGGTGCTGTAAATGATATGATCAAGCCAGTCGGTGTTAGTGTCGAGCCAATCGCTATCCTGAACCGCACAATTGGCTTCGATCCATGCCGATAGAGGGGCGGTGTTGCCGGCGCTGCGTCTATCGATCACCGTGAGGTCGAACAGCTCGGCAAGAGAGGCGATGACGGCCTCATCAACCCCGGCGAGACGATGCTCGACGGGAACGTCTGCCAAGACGTAAGCCATTGTGCACAGCTTGTCGCCAGGGTTGAGAGAATCGCCGTTGTCTGGCGTTACCAGTAAGGGCTTGGTTGACGTGGCGGAAAGGTGGAGGGCTTCGAAGGCATCAAGAATCGTTGCAGCGGCTTTTTCCCAAGTGAATGAGGCGGCGCGTGTTGGGCCGTAGGCACGCAGATCGGCTTGCAGTTGCGGGTTTGATAGGATCCGTTCTATCGCCCGGCCTATCGCTATCGCGTCGGTAGGATCGCACAGTAAATCCTCGCGGCCTACGACTTCAGGAATACTGGTACGGTTTGAGCCCACCACTGGGGTGCCGCAGGCCATCGCTTCTAGCAATGGCAGGCCAAAGCCCTCACTTAGGGAGGGGAAGGCAAAGACGCTGGCGCCGTGATATAGGAACGGCAGATCGCTATCTGGAACGAATCCAGGGAAGACAAGAGTATCAGCCGGGAGACCTTCGTTCCTGGCAAGATCGCTAAGATAGTTTCGGGCGAAAGCATCCATTTTTCCTAATAGGACTAACTGATGCGCATCCCGCGCTGTGGCGGACATGCTCGCGAAGCCCGCTATTAGGCCTTCAATATTTTTTCGTGCTTCGAGCGGGCTGGCAGTCATCACGTAGGCACGTGTGATACCATATTCGTTCAGCAATGAAGTCCGGGGTGCGGCGGACTGCCCTGCCGGGACGAAATGACGTTCTACTCCGCAATGCGCAACTGTCATTAAATCATAATTTAGGTCCAGCTTGGAAGCAGCATCCTGTGCCACGTACTGGGAAATCGGCAGAATAAGATCAGCCCTGCGCAGTTGGTCTAGGCGCCTTAGGTAGGCATCGCGATCGCTTCCTCCCCCCAGATAGCGCTCCGGATCTTCAAGCGGGATGAGATCATAAAGAGTCACGGCAGTGAGATATGGCGCGTCTTTCTCCACTGAGACTACGGTGTCGTCCCAAAGACCCTCGTTCAGGCTGGGGATGAATACCAAGTCAGGCTTCAAACTCTCAAGAAAATGAGAACGCGCTTGCTCGGCTACGCGGTTACGCCATGCATTAATTGGATCGGCAGCTGTAGCGGCTCTCGGAACGGAGAAGACGGCGAATGCGTCTTGTGGAAGCAGGTCGCTCAGTTCCTTGCGGATATCGTCGATTGCTTCAGGAAACGATTGGTTCAGTGCGATGATGAACTGGTGTGTCGACCCCAGCTTTATGATGGCTCTGGTGATCGCCATCGAGTACCGACCAATACCCCGGTGCCGGCTGCCGTTCTGGCAAGGCTGTAAATCTATTACGATCAGCATGATCAGGACTTGCGCTCGATCTGTGTCGCCAAGCGAAGCCAGACAGATTCTTCGCGAGGGTTAAGGTCGTTGGGACGAACCAGTCTCCTGTTCAGGAATGTGTCCGGTAAATCTGTCGAGGTTGCTGTCATCAGAGAATCCGCACTGTCCAAAATGGGATGTTCCTCGCGCCGCGCCGGCGCGAGTCGGTTGACCATCGCAAAGGCAGCGCGTGCCATCATATGCTGCTTGCGGGCTGAAAGAATGTAGCCCAAGTGAAGCCACGTCTCTGCAAACAACGGTGCTACCGCAATAGCTTGCCGAAAGGCGACCTCAGCCGCTTCAAGCTTTTTTTGTTCGTTAAGGGAGTGCCCCAGCTGGATAAATGCATGTGCGTCATTGCTGCGAATGCGCGTCAGTCGGCGATATAACCTTTCGGCATCTGCCCATCGCCGTTGTCGAGCTGCAGCACGTGCCTTGCCACGAAGGATCGTCGCTCGTGGTCCGATATAGGTGGGATTAGGAAGATTATCTGAGAACGCCAGGGCAGCGAGGCCCATCTGTGCTTCAACTTTCGCCTCGCCTTCCTCGCTGACCAGAAGATCGCGCAGTTCCGCATCTTGCGGATTAAGAAACAGGGCGCAGGCGAGCGAACTCATGGCTTTGTCATGCAGGCTGGTCTTGAGTCCTACGATGCCCAGATGTTTGTGCCCAGCCGGCATTCGTGGCTGTGCCAGAGTGGCGTTTAAGTACGCCATCTGCATCGCTTCAATCTGACCTAGATGCCCATAACTGTGCCCAAGCTGTACCCAAGTCGAACCGCTGCGCGGGTTAAATCGCAAGGCTTTAGAATAAGCGTTAGAAGCCTTCTCCCAGTCTGCGTTGCGCGCAGCTCTGCGTGCCTTAGAGATCAAGAGACGCGACAGCAAAATTGCAAGCCAGCGTATTCTAGCCAAAGCAAATATCGAGAATGGAGATTTTGAAACAGGATCAACCAGACTCATGGGCACCGCTCTAAATGAAAAATCAGAGGTTCTAATGGCGAAAAATTTTCGACAGGGCAAAGCCTAAGCAGGCATTCTAAAGGTATTTTTCCAGACCGAGAGGCTGGCAAAATGCCTGCGAAAGCTTTGCTGCACGGCAAAAGCTGCGTGAAGCCTCTCCTTCTGCCTGATATTCTGGGTCGAGCCGGTAACATTGTACAATCTTCGTGCGTTACCAATCGCGACGGACGTTCATCGGCCAAATTGCCCTGATCGGCACAAGCGGCTTTGCCGTTGAACTTCTCCCAAAGGGCGGCGGCAGCGCAAACAATGTTGCTGGTAATTGGCCAATCACTGCTGGCGGTATTGAAGATTCGCTCTAAGAATTATCAAGAATTTATGTGCAGGTTGTTATTGTGTGCTTCAAGTGCTTGATCAAAGTCCGGATAAAAAATCAACTTACCGTCATTGAGTACCGCGAACCTGCCGCAATGGCGTCGAACATACTCAGTATCGTGCGAGATGATCAGCATCGCTCGGTCGCCGCGCTTATAAAATAGTTCCGTCTCGCATTTTTCGTGGAACTTGGCGTCGCCCACAGCAGAGATCTCGTCAATGAGGTAGCAGTCGAACTCGATGATCATCGAGATCGCAAAAGCTAGACGGGCTCTCATACCCTGCGAATATGAGCGTAAGGGTTCACGCAGATACAGGCCAAGTTCTGTGAAATCGGATACAAAATCGATGTTCTGACGATAGTCCTGCCTGTATATCCGGCTGATGAAGCGAACGTTGTCGAGGCCAGTGAGCGCGTTCTGGAATGCGCCACCGAACGCTAGCGGCCAAGATACCGACATTGTCCTGCTAACTTTCCCTGAAGTCGGGTTTTCGGCCCCGCTGACAAGGCGAATTAGCGTGGATTTTCCTGCCCCGTTCCTGCCTAGGATACCCAGCTTTTCTCCGCGGTTGAGAGTGAAGGAGATATCGTCCAGCACGAGCCGATCACCGGCGCGCGTGGGGTATACCTTATTCACATTGGCGATATGGATCATTCCGGTGTAACTCCGCGGTTGACCACGGCGATTTTAGTCAGCGCGAGCAATGTCAGAACAACGCAAAAACCAGCAAGATAGGGGACGTCGTAGTGAGCCCTAATTTGATGGCCGAAGTACCCGTCGCGCACCATTTCCACACCACTTACCATTGGAATGTAAAGCACGTACTTTTGTGCAACTGCAGGTAGGGCGTCCACCAAGAACACTGCGCCCGAGAGGGGAAACAACAGATAGGCGGCTGGATGCCACAGCCTTTCCACAAGTTCACTTTTCTCCGCAAGTGCTCCAAGCAGCATCGCTAAACTGGCTCCGAACCATGCTATAAGCAGCCATCCCGCGACTACGGTCAGAACGTCCTGGGGCGGTTCTAACCAGCCAATGTAGATGTAGAACAAGCTTAACGTCACAAAGGAAATGGTCGCTCCCATTGCCTCGAGCAAAACGCGAGCGGCGAAGATGTCGATGACCTTGACGTTGCGATGATACATCAAGGCGAGATTAGGTTCGATTGCGCCGATGCATCGAGATGGCATGTTGCGCCAAAGCAAAACGCTGGAATAGCCCGTCAAAGCGAAGGCTACGATCGGTAGTGATGAGCCGTGGGCGGATTTGGCTATCGACCATAGGACAGTCACCCCGGTCGTGAACAACATCGGCTCGACGAACAGCCACAAAAAGCCGATGTTGTGCCGACCGTACCGCGTAAGAATCTCGCGCATCAGCAACGCGTATATTACGCGTCCTTGGACGCTTGCGCTACGGCCCAGCGGTGCAAGTTGCGAGATCATATTTCGTCCTAGTCTCGATGCTCTAGCATGCCGGCAGTGAGCATGCTGATAATGGCCCAAGCGGCCAAGCCGAGGATAAGTGTCGCGAATATGCCCCTCAGGCGGCGCGGTTCAAGGGCTTCGTCAGGTAGATTCGGCGAGACGATGCGCTCGACATAGGCCTGCTTGCGCCGCGCCTCATTACGGGCATCCTGAAGCGAGGCCATTGCGCTGGCGAGCTGTCGATCGGCGAACTGGCTTTCTAGGAAAAGTCGCTGGTATTGAGCGGCGCGCGATGACAGCGACTTGTCGCCGCCTGCCACCAAGCCGAGTTGCTCGTTGATTTCCGAGCCGAGGCCTTTCGCACGGGTTTCGAGCACTGCAATTTGCGGGTTCTGTGGCGCGAACGCTCGTAATTCGCGTAATTGGGTGCGCGTGGCGATCAGTTCGTCTTGCAGCTTGGAAATCATCTGGATTTGAACGGCAGCTTGCTTTTCAGGGTCGATCACGCCCTGTTGGTTGCGATAAGCAGAAAGTGCCAGTGCTGCTTCCTGAGACTTGCTCTTGGCTTCTTCAACTTCCCTTTCGGAGAAGCGCACAAGGTCTTGCCGCCCCCGTTCGTTCAGTTTGTTGACGACGGCTTCCGCCATCTCAAGCAGTTGCTCATTGAAACGGCGCGCTTCCTGAGGCGTAAATGCGTCTACCGACAATGTCACGATAGAGGAGGTGGCGTCCTGATCCACCTTCACCTTTTTGCCGTAGTACTTGTACAGATCTTCGAACGTGTTGCCAAATCCGAAGGCGTTGAAACGATCAAAAGCTGATATCGAAGGTGACGTATAAGCTTTCGTGAAGGCGTCCTTGCGGTTCAGTGCCTGCAGAGCATCGCGCGAAAGAACATACTCCTGCGCAGCGTAGATTTCGTCTCCAGCGCTACCGAATCCGGTGGTCTTTAGGAGCATGCCCAAGCCGGACGTCGACTGCTTATCCGGGCTGCGCACAACGAACTTCGCCTCAGATATGTAGATATCTGAGGCGAATATTCCAAAGTACAGCGTAGCAAGTACGGTTGGAATAACTACCGTCACAAGGAAAAGTGGACGAATTTTCCCGGCGTATTCTTTGAATGTAGTTTCCATTCGTCCCTTGTCATTTACACCGTTTTGCTTCGTCGCCTCGATTCTAGGCGGCGGCAACAACCAGAATACATCAAAACGCAGCCCTATCGGCGTGGCCACGCGTACGCTGGCAGGCCCTACTCTACCAACTCATCCGCGTCCAGAGGCGATGATGGTCGAGCTAAGGCCATCTGTGAATTATGCTCTGCTAGCGTTCACGTCAGGACTTCTTGATCCGCGCGTCTGGTTGGGCCATAGCCGGACGCCTCTGATCCCGCTCCGCCGGGCTTGTAAATGTTTGGCTGATTGTAAAATGAAGAAATTGACTGGTCCAGCCCGCCTCATGAGTTGCACTCTTGTGGCCTTGACGCTTTCGGCTTGCGCGAGCTTACCGGCAAGCGGTCCGTCCACCGGAAGCATCAATGGGATTGCCGAGAAACCGACAGGTGCCGGCATCAAAGTCATAGACCTTACCGATGCGGTTGCGCGGAACCTGCTCGTCAGTAGCCGTGAAACTCTGTTCTCCGAGGATTTGGGTGAAGGACACGCCGTTGGCTCTGTGGTCGGCAAAGGGGATGTGCTGGATGTTGCGATTTGGGAGGCGCCGCCCGCTGCCCTGTTCGGGATGGCTGGGGGCGGCGCGCAACTGAGCGAAGCACCCTCGACCACTACCCGGGGTACTTCGCTTCCCGAACAGATGGTCGACAGCGATGGTCAGATTACATTGCCTTTCGTTGGCCGCGTTCAGGCTGACGGACGCACTCCCCAAGAAATTGCACGGGATATCACCGCACGTCTCGTCGGCAAGGCGCACCAGCCACAAGCCATCGTCCGCGTTACGCGCAACGCATCAGCCAATGTGACGGTCGTAGGCGATGTCGTAAAAAGCACGCGAATGCCGCTTACATCTCGTGGCGAGCGCATCTTGGACGCCTTGGCCATGGCTGGCGGCGTGAAGCAGCCGGTCAGTAAGATGACGCTCCAGATTACCCGAGGCGTGAAAGTAGCTTCGCTACCCCTAGACACCGTGATCCGCGATCCCAGCCAGAATGTGAGATTGCAGCCTGACGATGTCATGACGGTGCTCTACCAGCCCTATAGCTTCACTGCGTTGGGCGCGGTCGGTAGAAATGAGGAGTTGCCGTTCGAAGCGACGGGGTTGACCCTCGTGCAGGCACTCGGTCGTGTTTCGGGGTTGCAGGACGCCCGTGCCAATGTGCAGGGCGTTTTCATTTTCCGTCTGGAAGATCCGAGCGCGTTGAGTCCCGAAAACCGTGTGGCGTCGAGCATAACGCCGGCTGGAAAGGTTCCTGTCATCTACAGAATTAACCTGAAGGATCCTTCGACGTTCTTTATCGCGCAAAGCTTCCAAATTCGGAACAAAGACCTCCTCTACGTTTCTAACGCGCCGATGGCGGACATCCAGAAGTTCTTGAACGTGATCTTCTCGACGGTGCTCCCGGCGGCGACTACCGCAGCCGTGGTTTCGCAGTAACATACCCAAGGTTGGTCCATTGCGCGTCTTTCTGCAACTATTGCCTTTTCGTGTCGATCAGCTTCTGGCTTTCCGAAGTTTGCGCAAGTGGCGCATTGGCCGCCGCCGGGCCCATTCAGCCTCAGTCAAACACACCTTGGCGAATAGGCCCCGTCGGCTTTACGTAGATCTTGCGGTGATCAGTCGGCATGATGCAGGCACTGGTATTCAGCGCGTAGTTCGAGCCCTAGCGCTTGCACTGGTGGAGGAAAAATCGGCGAATTGGGATATTTGCTTCGTTGCGGCCGACCGTCGGCGCCTTTACCATGTGATATCGTGGCCTGATAAAGGCCAGGGGACTAATTTTACCGAGATCAAAGCCCGGCCCGGCGACGTCTTCTTGGGGCTCGATTTTTCGCTCGACAGCGTTCGGATGCACCGCGCCCAGTTGACCAGTTTCCGGCGTGCCGGGGGAAGCCTGTGGTTCCTGGTGTGCGACTTGCTGCCTGCCGAGCGGCCCGAGTGGTTCTCTGCCAACAATGTCATCCGTTACAAGGCGTGGCTTGAAATCATAACCGGCATCGCGGACGGCTTCCTGTGCATATCGCAGCAGACCGAGGATGACCTGCGGCGGGTATTGGCCGATCGCTTCGGCCTTGAGGAAGGCTACGCAACCAGCATTGTTCCGATGGGGCATGCCATCATGGATTCCATGCTGCAGGAAGCCGCCGCTGCAGCGCCGCCAACGGCCCGGTTCGACATGACGCAGCCGTTTTCGCTGATGGTGGGAACACTGGAGCCGCGAAAGGGACACGCCGATATTGTCGCGGCCTTTAGCGAATTGTGGCGGCAGGGTTCGGAACACCGCTTGGTGCTGGTCGGCCGGATGGGCTGGCAGATCGAGACACTGCGCAACACCATACGCAATCACCCCGAGCATGGCGATAAGCTGATGTGGTTCGACGACGTCGGGGACCTGGAACTGGAGCAGATCTACCAAGCTTGCGAAGGCGTCATCATCGCTTCGCATGCGGAAGGCTTCGGACTTCCGCTGATCGAGGCGCTAGGTCACCTCAAGCCAGTGCTGGCGCGCGATCTGCCGATCTTCCGCATCCATGAGGAACGCGGCGTGCGCTATTTTCCCGCATTCGGCGATGCCGCAACGTTGGGGACCTGCATTCGCGCCTGGGTGGAGGATATACGGGTAGGCCGGGGGGCGGTTACGGCCCCGGTCGCCAATTGGAAGGATGCCGCCGCCGTCATTCTGGACGCGCTCAGCGATCAGCCTGCTCCGATTGTTGCTGCGCAAGCCCGGGCGATTGCCTGATTTGAAACCGCGCGGGGCTGGTAACCCGCGCGGCGATGATCAGCTTGTTCCTATCATCTCAAGCACCGCGCGGGCCAACGAGGCTGCCCGCTCCGGTGTGGCGCTTTCAGTGTAGCAGCGCAGTTCGGGTGCGTTGCCGCTGGGACGCAGGTGGATGATGTCGCCCTCGTCGAAGGTGATGCGCAGACCGTCGGTGGTGTCGTAAGCGGCGGCTTTGCCCACCAGTTCGCCGAACATTGCGGAGGTGCGCTTCAGCACGTCTTCGCGGGTGCCGTCCTGAAGCTGCGCTAGCAGCGCTTGGCTCTGGGCGGTGGGATAGTTCTGCAGGCGTTCGCTGAAGGTGTATCGGGCAGGCAGTTGCGCCTGCAGTGCGCCTAGCGTCACACCTTGGCGACGCGCGGTGGCAAGCACGGCGAGTATGGGCAGAACGGCGTCGCGGGTTGGCAGTGCGCCCAGTGTGCCGCCCTCGGACTGCACCGGCGTGGCGAGCAGGAAACCGCCGTTTGCCTCGTAGCCGCAGACGCTGTCGAAATCTGCCAGCAGTGCGTTCATCGCCTCGATCACGAAGGGCGAACCGATGCGGGTCCGACGCACTGCGGCAAAGGCGCTAGCCAATTCCACCGCTGAATTGCTGCTGACCGGGGTGGCCACGGCCTTGATTCCGAGCGCCCGTGCGCACAGGATGCCTAGCACGTCGCCGCGCATCCATGCGCCGGTTTCGTCGGCCAGTAGAGGACGATCGGTGTCGCCATCGGTCGAAAGGATCGCATCGAGACCGAAGTCGCGCGCCCAGTCGAACGCAAGCTTCTGATCTTCGGGCCGGACCGCTTCGGTATCGACGGGAATGAACTTTTCGGAACGACCGAGGCGCACGACTTCGGCGCCCAACCCCTTGGCGATCGAGGCGAGCACGTCGCGGCCGACCGCGGAATGTTCGTAGATGCCAAGTTTCAAGCCGCGCAGTGCTTCTGCACCGAAGAAATCGACGTAACGCGCGGCATAGGGCGTTGCCACGTCGATTAGAGGGCCGCAGTCCTTTGGCAGGACAAGCATGCCCCCGGCATCGAATAGGTCGGGCAGGGTAACCGTCTGTGCACGCATCGCAAGCTCGTCGGGCTTGAGCACCTCGCCGTCGGCCCGGTTGAACTTGATACCGTTACGATCTTCGGGGATGTGGCTTCCCGTCACCATCAGCGACGCGATCCCTTGCGCAAATCCATAGGCTGCTACGGCGGGTGACGGCACGAAGCCGCAATTGGCGACTTGCCCGCCCATGTACCGGATCGCAGCGGCACACGCGGCCAGTATGCGTGGGGTCGATGGACGCAGGTCTCCGGCGATCGCCACCGCTCGGCCCGCGGTGAACTGGCCGATGTCGGCCATGTGCTGCAGAAAGCCACAGACATAGGCGAAGCAGACTTCGTCTGTCATCGCCGTTACGAGCCCCCGCGCCCCACTGGTGCCAAAGGCGACGCCGGAATCCGCCATGATCGCGGCAATTGAAACGGTGCGCGTCATCGTTATTCCGCCGCTTGCAGCATTTCAGCGTCGCGGATGGCTTCGGTTACCTTGCGGACCTTCTGGGAGTCGCCGCGGCGCAGGATCATCACTTCGCCTTGTGAAACGACGACGATCAGGTCGTCCACATCGACCAATGTAACGCGCGGGCCGTCGGTATGGATGAGGCAATTGCTCACGCCGATCGGCAGTGCGTTGCCACGTACGGCGTTGCCGCCGGCATCCTTGGCGCTGATAGCGTGCAGCGCATCCCAGCTGCCGACGTCCGACCAGCCCATGTCCACCGGCACGCAAGCGACGAGCGGTTCGTGTTCCATGATGGCGTAATCGATGGATTCCGAAGGCGATGCTGCAAAGGCCTGCGGATCGGGGGTAACGTGCTTGTCCACGCGGACTGCGCTTTCGAGCGCGGCGGTGGCGGCAGCGAGCATGGCGGGCTGGTGGCGGCCAAGAGCGGTAAGATAGGCGTCGGCGCGGAACAGGAAGATGCCAGCGTTCCAGGCATGATCACCCTGCTCCAGCATGACGGCGGCACGCTCGGCATCCGGCTTCTCGACGAAACGCGCGACTTGGTGCACACCGTCGGCACAGATTTCGCCCATCTGGATGTAACCGTATCCGGTCTCCGGGGCATCAGGCGTTATGCCGAACGTGACGAGCCAGCCTTCGTTCACCAGCGGCAGAGCTCGGGCAATTGCGGCGTGAAAGGCGGCGATGTCGGCGATGGTGTGATCGCTCGGCATGACCAGCAGAGCGTCGTCAGGACGGGCTTCGAGGGCCGCCAGTGCGATCGCCGGTGCCGTATTGCGGCCGAAGGGTTCGAGAATGACGAGGTGGTCGTCAATGCCTGCGGCCTCCATCTGCTCCGCGATGATGTCAGCATGTGCTGCATTGGCGACAAGCATTGGGCGACCGATTGCTCCGGCGGCACATCCATCGGTTCGCCCTACGGTTAGCTGCAGCATGGTCTCTTCGGCGGTTAAGGACAGAAGCTGCTTGGGGCGTTCAGGTCTGGAGACTGGCCAGAGCCGGGTACCGGATCCGCCGGAAAGTATAACAGGAACGATTGTGGGGCTGTTGATCATGGGAACTCGCATCTGGAAGAAAGGGACGCTTAGCTAAACTTTCTCATTCATGCAAAACGGCCGTGACATCGTAAAGAAAGGATGTTTGCCAGAAGCTGCTCCCGTGGTCGTAATGGAGCACCAGCGATTATGGCCGATACCAGCACCTGCCGCATTGGGCGCCGTTGCGACCTGTCAGACATAGCCCCGAGTAGATGAGCGGGTGTTTTTCGCCCTGTCCACTGCTTAGCCCTGTTGAAAAAACCAGTGACGTTAGGCCAACGTTCAGCAGCGGAAGCTTCGTCTGAGGAAGACGGTCAAGGCTAGCACTCAGTGTCTACGTCCTGTGAGAGGTGGGAGGCAGCTTGCTGTGTTCCGTTATGCAGACTAACGGCAGCGTGAAAGACCCGTCGTGCCGGGAGGGTGCAGTCTTCGTGGCGCTATGCGTTTCAGCTTGAATTTTTTTGGAGTGCCCTTTCAGGATGCCTGCCCGTCCCACATCTTCGGCCCGCCTCGCCAGCGATGGAAGTAAAACTGGAAGCCGGACACGTACGGTTCTGATGCTCCAAGGCTTGATGGGGCCGCTCTTCCGCAAGCTTGGCCAGGGCCTGATTGATGCTGGCCACAAAGTTTACAAAGTCAATTTCAATGGCGGAGATCGCTTTTTCTGGCGGCTTCCCAACGGAATAGATTACCGCGGCTCTTTGGATGAGTGGCCGCAGGCTTTCGCAGGTTTAATTCGAGAGCACGGCATCACCGATGTCACTCTCTTCGGCGATTGCCGAGATCATCATATGCCGGCGATTAGAGTTTGCCGCGAACTTGGCGTGCCCGTCCATGTTTTCGAGGAAGGTTATGTCCGGCCCGATTGGGTCACACTCGAGCTTGGAGGTGTGAACGGACATTCATCGTTGCCACGAGACCCTGTCTGGTATCGTGAAACGGCTGCGACAATGCCAGAAGTTCCTCCGCATGCCCAAGTTCCAGCTTCTTTCCGCCGTCGAGCAATTGAGGGACTGCTCTACAATGCGGCTGACGTTCTAACCCGCTGGCATTATCCGCATTGGAACAATCATCGCCCCTGGCATCCTGTGGTCGAGGGCGTAGGCTGGTTCCGGAAGCTACGCCGCCGAAAAGAACGAGAGCAGTTTAGCGCTAACCTTTTGGCTCGGCTGGAAACATCGCGTGCGCCATATTTTCTGTTCCCGCTACAGCTCGATTCGGATGCTCAAATCCGCCTTCATTCCCCATTTGCGGGGATTCTCCCTGCTCTTCACCTGATTATCGAATCATTCTCCCGGCATGCGCCATCTGACATGCGGCTGGTGGTAAAAGAACATCCGCTAGACAACGGCGTGCGCGATTGGCAGCAGGAAACCGCTGACATAGCGGAACGGTTCGGTGTTGCTGATCGTGTGGACTATCTCCCCTGGGGGGATATCGTTCCTGTCGCCAAACGCGCGCGCGGTATGGTGACTATCAACAGTACCAGCGGAACCTTGGGGCTTGCTATGGGAATTCCCGTGGTCGCGTTAGGGCACGCAGTTTATGACATTCCGGACATTACCTATCAAGGAGGCCTCGATGCCTTCTGGCAAGATCCCCTTATTCCGGACGCAGAGACATTTGCGGCCTTTCGTCGTGTTCTTGTTGAGCGCTGTCTAATCCCGGGCGGTTTCTTTTCAGAAGAGGCACTTGCCAAGGTCGTGCGTCACGCAGTTGCGAGATTTGAGGGAAGGGCATTGTTGCCTGAATAGCGGACCGCGGAGGGACGGGGAGCATGCCAATTGCTACCTCAGACCAATGCCGGAGGCCTGCGCCGCCAGTCAACTTGTAGAATTTCAAGTTTGCATTGCCAGATCGATTTCTTCCTCTCGTTGGATGGCGCTGGACAGACTATATCGAATATTGGTGTTCTCTAGCTATTTAAGTATTGGGCGCTTTCTAGTCCCAAGGTGCGAATTAAAAGTGCTATTTGAGATCGGAGCAGGGCCGAGTTTGAACGAGATCAGCCTCGGCCATTGTTTAGAAGGCTAGACGCAGGCCCACGCGCGCGCTTGGGCGCGTATCGGCGTTGCCGGATTCTTCGCTTACCGCTCAGAACAGTGTCAAACTTGAGTTTACGACAACATCTGCGCCCATTGCCCCCGTGGTGAAGACGCGAGCGCGCGGGGCACCAGTTGCGGCAAGGCCGAAGTCTCCGCCACCGAGAGCGGCAAGTGCGAAGGGAGCGCAGCCTACCACCTGATAGCGCACCCCGACCGTGAGATAGGGAAGCAGAGCTGACCGTCTTGCATATCGCCCTTGAAGGTGAGGCCGCCGTCGACGAAGACCGCATGGTCGCGTTCCACTGCGAGAAGGGAAGGGCTGTCGCTTTTTTCCGCCACCCGGTCGTGGACGGTGCGGATTGCGGTCAGACGTACAGTCGGCCGTATCATCCAACCGCAGCTGAGCGGCATGGCATAAGTGAGGCCGAGATCGCCAGTCCAGCCTTTCAGGTCAGAGGTTCCCTTCGCTCCCTATGAGTTTCAGCCCTTTATAACGCAAAGCAAAAAGTGTTCAAAAAACCCAAAGAGATGACAGGATTTTCATGGGCTTCGGCAATTTCCAAAGTCTCCCAACATTCGATTTGCCGACGTCCCGCATTGCAGTAGCTGAAGGGGGACCTTCCGGTTCAAACATGTTCGATTTGGATTTTGAGAATCGAACCAAGTATTTCTTTCTTGACACAGGTATAATGAATGGACCGATTTCAAGAAATTTGTGTGAGAATCACATTAAATCAGATGCCTGTACAGGATTTTTGATTCACGCTACCCTCCAGTCCATGATGTGTGCTTATAGAGGTACGTTAATGGTCGTCTTCTGCGATTTTTTTTGAATGATACACTGTCCGGACGATTCCGGATATGGTCCATGCCGTTTCGGCCATGGGTCGGTGCCATTGTATGGACCAAAAGCCCTCATGCGCTGATGGCCTTTACGATCGCGGGCGAATAGTCCGGATCGGGTCTCTCGGCAATGACGGTCGGATGCTTGAACGGCAAGGCGACAACCAGCACGAAACGGCAGTTTGCTGCGGAACGTAGCCCGGCTTCAAAGCCAGACATCCTGCTCTTGCTGCCAAGCCGGGAACATCGAGAGATACTGCACCAAGCGCGGTCGATCCGAGCGATTGGGACTGGCGCCGTGAGGGATATCGTGGCGGCAGATGACGAGATCGCCTGCCCGTCCTGATATCGGCACGGCCTCGTCGTCGAGATCGACCCCGCGCGGATCGCGATTTCCGAGGCCGTCCAGCCAGGCATTGAGGCGATGGTGGAAGCCCGGCACCAGGCGAAAGGCGCCCTGGTCCGGCCCGGTGTCGGTCAGGTAGAGCACACCGAACAGGCCGAAAGGCACCGGGCGGTGCAGGCTGCAATCCCAGTGCAGCGGGGTCGCCCGGAAGGGGGCCTTCGGCGTGACGGGGGGACTGAAGCCGATCCGGTCGATGCTGGGCCAGAGGTCGGCGGTGCCCCATAGCTGCGCGAAAGCCTTATGTACCCGCTTGCCGCGCCGGGCGGCATCCTGCTGCGGGCTCTGGAAATGCTGGAGCATGATCCCTTGCGGGCGCGGGGCGTACCATGTGGCGGGTACGTCCGGCCGTGCCTGCGCCCGTTGCCAGACCAATCGCGTCAGAGCCTCGATTTCGGCGGGGGCGATGGCATCGCTCAGCACGGCGTAGCCATCGCGCTCCCACCGCGCGAGTTCGCGTTCGTCCAGAACCTGCGGCATGGCATCGATGGCAGCGAAGTGATCTTTTGCCGTGGCCGGAGCAGGGCGGTCCTCGATCCAGGCGGTGTAGCGGGCAAGCGCATCCGGGTGCGGCATTCCCGCGACTTCGACGATCCAATCCCGCAATTCCTCCGGTGAGGGGCGGTTTTGCACCAGCCAGGTCATCGTCTGTTCAAGGCCCAGGCCGAGCATGCTGAGCATCACGCGGGTGTGGGTGCCAAATGTTCCGTTGAATTCGCCAAGCATCAGGCCGCGAAAGGCGTCCAGACCCGGGATGTCGGGAAAGGGGGGATCCGAACTCCTGCGCGAATGCGGGCTCACACGCGCTCCGCTTGATGCCCGGCGATGGGCAAGGCCATTGTCGCCACCATGGCATGCTGGAGCAGGGCCGGAAACTCCTCGCTTTCCAGGACATAGGGGCCGGGGCGATTGCTGAGCGTATTGTTGAGCACCCCGTACATCACCTGAAATCCGAAGCGCACTTTCTCGGCGCTTACCTGGCTTCGATCGATGTCCGGGCGTTCGAGGACGCGCTCGATATAGGCGCTCGCGAGATTGTAGGCGTTGCGGCGGAAGGGTTCCCAGGCCTGTTCCGAATCGAGGCTGACCTTGAAGGCGGAGCGAAAGAATGTGTCGTGGCGCAAATAGCGTTCGACTTGCGCATTCACCAGTTTCGGCAGGATGTCCTCGAACGCTTCCTGGCGGACGATGCGTTCGAGCATCGGACCGGATTCGGCCGCAGCGAAGACCATGACCGCCTTGAACAGCGTTATCTTGTCGGGAAAGCGCGCATAGAACGCACCGGTGGAGCATCCTACGGCAGTGCAGATATCGATGATGCCGGCTTCGTCGAAAGGTTTACGGCGGGCCATGGCAAGGGCTTCGCGGATGAGGCTGTCCCGCAAGGCGCGGCTTCGCGCCTGCGTCGCGGGCACGACGCCCACTTTCGCCAAATCGTCCTCGATGTCGATTGTACGGCCCGTATCCATCATGGGTATGGGCATCGCCGATAGCGCGCGCATTGTCTATCGCAACTAAACCGAATGAGATTCTGATTCGTATTGACCGGAGCGTGGCAGCGATGTTAGGCGGCCCGCAACAAGCTCGATCAGGGCTGGATACGCAGGTTGAGAGGAATTCGATGATTCTCGAGTCGCATAAGTCTACGTTCAATCGCCGCGCACTCTTGCAGGCGGCCATGACGACCGCTGCCGGCGGCATATTGGCCGGTTCGGCATCTTCCCTTCTCGCGCAGACATCGGGGCCTAAACCGGCTTCGAACCCGACTGCCAACAGGGGCGCAAAGCTCGTGCTGCTCGGCACCAAGGGCGGGCCGCGTGTCGGCGGCACCCGCTCCAATCCGGCCAATGCGCTGGTGGTGGACGGCAAGGTCTATGTCATCGACACCGGAATGGGCGTGACGGCGCAGATCGTGAAGGCGGGTCTCAACCTCGCCGATATCCGCGCGATCTTCATCTCGCACATGCATTCCGACCATGAGCTGGAATTCGGCAACCTCGTCTACAACATTTGGGCGGCAGGCGCGCTGCGCACGCCGGTGGATGCCTATGGCCCGGTCGGGATCGAGGCGATGGCTGCCGATTTCTGGCGGCTCAACCGCATGGATATCGCCACCCGCATGGTCGACGAAGGCAAGGTCGATCCTGCCACCCTGCTGCGCGCGCACGACTTCGCGGCGAAGCAGGGGCCGGTCATGGCGGAAGGCGGCGTGAAGGTCTCGGCGTTCACCACGCCGCATCCCCCGATCGAGAACCTCGCCTATCGCTTCGAAACGCCTTACGGCAGCGTCGTCTATTCGGGCGATACCGCCTACAATCCGGCGCTGGCGGATTTCGCGCGCGATGTCGACGTGCTGGTGCACGAGGTGCTCTACGTTCCCGGCGTCGACCGTCTCGTCCAGAGGGCCAACGGCACGCCGGCTTTCCGCAATCACCTGATCGAAAGCCACACGACGGCTGAGCAGGTCGGACAGATCGCCACGCGGGCGCGCGCGAAGAAGCTGGTGCTCAGCCATTTCGTACCGGGCGACATGGACTGGATCACCGATGCCATGTGGCGCGAGGAAGTGGCCAAGCATTACAAGGGCGAGATCGTGGTCGGCCGCGATCTCATGGAAATCCCGCTCGGGTAAACGGCGAGAGGATGACGATGCGCAACCGGATATTTCCGCTGCGCGATCGGGGCCTCGCCGGATGCGTGACGATCGGACTGCTCATGCCGGGCTGCGCTTTTGCAGCCACGGGCGATGACGTGCAGCCGGCGTCCACGCAGACGGCCGCCCCGGCGCCGCAGCCCGCCCCCGTACCCGCCGACCCGCTCAAGTCGCCCTATCCGGCCGAGGCCGATGGACAAGGGCCCAGAACAGGCCCGAACTACATGATGCTGCGCGGCGGCGAGGATTGGCGGTTCCTCCGCAGCCCAAAAGCGAAGCGCGACTGGGCCTCGCCGCTCAAGTTCATTCCGCTTGATGGGGACGGCGATGTTTCGCTGACACTGAACGGCGATCAGCGCAGCAGTGTCAGCCTCTCCACCCGGCCCTTGCTCAACGACACGACCGACCGTGTCGAAGTGCTGTCGCGTACGACCATCGGTGCCGACCTGCGGATCGGCCCAGCGGTGCGGTTCTACGGCGAACTGGCGTCGGGGCGGATTTTCGGGAAGAACGAGAACAAGCATATCCCGATCCAGAAGAACGACCTGATCGTCCAGCAACTCTTCGCCGAAGTCCGCGCGCCGGTCGCAGGCGGCGTGGCGCGCCTGACTGTGGGGCGGCAGGAGTTCTTCGACGGTCCGCGCTTCATCGTCAGCCCGCGCGAGAACCCGAACGTCCGCGTCTCGATGAACGGCGCGCGGCTGTCGATGGACTGGAGCCGCTTCCGCTTCAGCGCCTTCCATTTCGAGCCGACCGAACAAGGCACCGGCTGGCTGGACGACAGAATCGGCAACGGCGAGCAGCTCAGCGGCATTTATTCCAGCGTGCTGGTCTCGGGCGGCGGTCCCAAGGCCGGGTCGGCGGTCTATTTCGATCCGTTCTACTACCATTTCGAGGATGACGACCGCACGCTCGGCCGCCTGTCCGGCAAGGATCGGCGCGAGACTTATGGAGCGCGGTTCTGGGGGCATCTGGGGCCGGTGGCGTTCGACTGGACGGCGATGCAGCAGGACGGCCGCTTCGGCGTGCGCAAGGTCGATGCCTGGGCCGTGAGCACCAACCAGTCGGTCGCATTGGGCAAGGGCGTGGCGGCGCCGCGGCTGGGGTTCCACGCCGACTATGCTTCGGGCGGCGGTACGTTCGATAAGACCGGGAAGGTCGGCTCGTTCAACTTCCTCTACAATGCCACCGTTATCTTCAGCGACGACAACTACATCGGCGCGGTCAACATGATGGGTGTCGCCCCGACGCTGGCGGTGCCGGTCACGAAGAAACTCCAGCTGACTGGAGAGGCGGGCTTCTACTGGCGGCCGAACGAAAGCGACGCGGTCTATCGCGGCAATTCGCAGGTCTATGCCGGAACGCAGAACGTGGCTGGGCGGCACGTCGCCAACATAGCGCGGATCAAGGCGAACTGGGCGCTGAACCCGCATGTGGCGCTGGCCGGATACGTGAACTACGTCGAGGCCGGGAAGGTCCTGCGCCGCGCCGGATATGGCGACAACCTGTTCGTTCAGACCATGCTGACCGTGCGGTTCTGATCCGCGACCCCAGCAGTCCACTGTCTTCCAGAGCGGTAAGGATCGGAGTGCGCCATTTACGCAGGCGCACTCCGATCGATCGGCATCCTCGTTTGGGTCTCCTCACGAACGGGAATTCGCAGGGTCGGAAAAAATTCCGCGATCGAAACGACACCGCCGCAACTTTTGGCGGTGCTCCAGCGAACAGGGGTACGAGGCGGCCTGAAGGCGTGCCCTCGATCACCAACGCATCGGAGCATTGCAGATGAAGAACCCGAAGAACGCAGTCCTTTCGCTGGCCCTCGGAATGCTGATGGCAGCGGCGCCGACACCGAGCTTCGCAGCCCTTCCGCAAGGCGCCAAGGCTCCTGATTTCACCTTGCATGCAGCGCGCGGCGGCAAGCCCTTCGACCTGTCGCTTGCCAAGGCGCTGAGAAAAGGCCCGGTCGTCCTCTATTTCTTCCCGGCCGCCTTCACGTCCGGATGCACCGTGGAGGCGCATCTCTTCGCCGAAGCCACCGATGGTTTCAGCAAGATGGGCGCCAGCGTCATCGGCGTGACCGCCGGAAACGTCGAGCGGGTTGCCGAATTCTCGAAGTCGGAATGCCGGGACAAGTTCGCGGTCGCCGCGGATCCGGGCGCCAAGGTTGCGGCGAGGTTCGATACCGTGATGAAGGGCACGAAGCAGGCGATTTCCGACCGTACCTCCTTCGTCATCGCGCCGAACGGCACGATCCTCATGAGCTATACCGACGGCAATCCGCAGGCGCACATCCAGAAGACCATGGCGGCCGTCCGCGTCTGGAAGGCAAAGCACGGCTGATCCCGCCGCCGCTTCCTTTTATCGCCTGCTCCCCGTCGTCTGCGAGGCCCCGCCATGCTTGTCGCCATCCTTTCCGCCTTTCTCGGCGGCGTGATCCTGAATCTCATGCCGTGCGTTTTCCCGATCATCTCGCTCAAGGCCTTCGGGCTTGCGCGGCAGGGCGGCGATCCCGGTCGCATGCGCCGGGAAGGGGCTGCCTTCTTCGCGGGCACCCTGCTGGCGATGCTGGGACTGGCGGGGACGCTGATCGCCTTGCGGGCCGGGGGGCAGGCGGTGGGCTGGGGTTTCCAGCTTCAGTCCCCGCTCGTGGTGGCCGTGCTGGCGCTCGTGCTGCTGGGCTCGGCGCTGAACCTGTTCGGTATCTTCGAGTTCGGCCTTGGTCTCCAGCGCGTGGGCCAGAAGCTGGACGGCAGGGAAGGGCTGCTGGGCGCGGCCCTGACCGGCGCGCTTGCCGTGGTCGTCGCAACCCCCTGCGCCGGGCCGTTCATGGCGGGCGCGATCGGTTACGCGCTGGTGCAGCCGCCGCTGGCTGCTCTTGCCATCTTCGCGGCACTTGGTGCCGGGGTGGCGGCGCCTTTCACGTTGCTTTCCTTCAGCCCGGCCCTGGCCAGCCGCCTGCCGCGCCCGGGAGCGTGGATGACGACGCTCAAGCATGCGTTGGCTTTCCCGATGCTGGCCGCCGCGGCCTGGCTGCTCTGGGTGCTTGCCCAGCAAACGGGCAGCGCCGGCCTTGCCGTGATGCTCGGCTGCGCGCTGATTCTGGCCTTTGCCGGGTGGATTTTCGGCATGGCGCAGCGGCAGCGCATGGCAGGACGGCCCTCAGGCGCGCTCCATGTCGTGGCGGCTTCCGGCGTGCTCGCCATTGTACTCGGCCTTTGGCCCGGCAACGGCTTCCTGGCCAAGCCCGACGCCGCGCAGGCATCGCCTGCCTCGGCGGAGTTCCGGTCCGTGGCCTGGTCGCCCGAGCGCGTCGTCGGCGAACGTGCCGCCGGACATCCCGTCTTCGTGGATTTCTCGGCGGAGTGGTGCCTGACTTGCAAGGTGAACGAGAAAGCCGTCCTATCCACCGCCGCATTCAAGACCGCCGTCGCGCGGACCGGAACGACCTACATGGTGGCGGACTCGACGAACTATGACGCGCGGATCGAGCAGGCTATGATGGAGCTTGGACGATCGGGCTTGCCGCTCTACCTCGTCTATCCGGCGGGAGGCGGCGATCCGGTAGTATTGCCGCAGGTCCTCGATACGAAGACGGCCGTGCGGGCGCTCGAGGCGGCTTCGGGCAGGAAGGGATGAAGGCAATGGTGGAACCGCGATTGCCCTTGGCAGGCGCCTCGTAGCCAGCGCGTGCCGGACGACCTGCCCCTCGAAGACGATTGGCCCGCCCTCATGCGGCTGGCGCAGGATGGCGACCAGCGCGCCTACCGGCTGGTGCTGCGCGCCATGGTTCCCGTGATCCGCATTCGCGTGCGCCGCCGGGTCTTCGACGAGACCCTGGTCGAGGATGTCGTGCAGGACGTGCTGATTGCCGTGCACCGGCTCCGGCATACTTACGATCCCGCGCTGCCGCTGCTGCCGTGGATTTCCGCGATCGCATCGGCCCGCGCGATCGATGCTCTGCGGCGGCAGGGCCGGTTCCGCAGGCGGGAGGTGAGCGACGAGGCAGCGCTGGGCGAGGCGATCGATGCCGGTGCCTCGGCCGCTTTCGAAAGCCTCGACGCCGGGGCGGACCTTGCCGGAATGCTGGGCGTCCTGCCCGAGAGACAACGCGAAATGGTGGAAATGGTGAAGCTGCGGGAAATGTCGCTCGACGCAGCAGCGCAGGAAAGCCGGCTCTCGGTATCGGCGGTGAAGTCCCTGCTGCACCGCGCGATCCTGAAGCTGCGCGAACATGGAAAGCAGACACATGGCTGATCATGCAACGCTCATCGATGCTCTCAGCGCCGAGGCCGGACCGGTCCGGCGCGTTTCGCCTGCGTGGGTGAGGGCGCTGTTCTGGGCGCCGCTCGCGCTGGGACTGGGTTATCTCGCGACCAATCTGGTGCACCGTGCGAGCACGGACTGGGCCGACCCGCTGGCGTTTGTCGCTGCCGCGAATATCGTGATTTCACTGATGCTGGGTGTCGCCGCTTTCATCGCGGCGTTGTCGGTCAGTATTCCGGGCGGCAGGGTCCGGGCGAAAGGCTGGATTGCCGGGGGCGTGGCGGCATGGCTCGCGCTGGCTTTGTTCAGCATCTCCCTCTCGGGCGATCCGCGCGGCGTGTTGGGCGAGGGCAGCTATTGCTTCACGTTCGTCGTGACGGCCGGGCTTCCCATGGTGCTTGTCGGGATCCTTGCCCTCAGGCGTACGCGTTCGCTGAAACCGGTCGAGTCGTTGGGCCTGGCCGGTATGGGGAGCGCGTTCCTTTCGTTCGGCTTGCTGGCGTTCTGCCACCCGGTTGAACTCTCGGCGATGGATTTCGCCGCGCATATCGTTGCCGGGATGCTGCTGGGCGGGGTTGCGGTCCTGCTGGGCCGCAGGATTGTCGCGCTGTCTCAAGTGCGGATCCGGTAGGCATGGAACGTGAGAAAGGCCGTTTCCGGCGGCAAGAACCGGGCGTGCCCTGCTGGTCGCATCGGCGGAGGTCAGGCGCTATGGGTCGCGGGTGATAACAGCCCAGCCGCCTCCTCCCTTGCATGACGGAAACGCATTTTGCAGCGCTGGGAGCGTGCCAGGCAAGGGTAAGGCTTGCGTTACGCCAAGGCCGCCGCCTTATCTTCGCGCAAGGTTCGGGCAGCGCTACGCCGCGCAGCGATTATCTCAGGATCGACCAGACAAGCGCGTCCGGAAGGGACAAGTTCTCGGCTTCGTGAAAGGCGCGGCACAGCGCTAGGAGACGTACTTCCTTCGCTCAAAAGGAATATCTGCGAACGCTCGTCTATTCGTTATGATGTGGCGCCCTATACCGAAGTATGTACTGGGTTTTTTGGCAATCTATATCTTCATATAGTTGGATAACCGGAGGCGAGAAAATAATCGGCGTCCAGGCTGCCGGAGTGTTCTCTGATCAGCGTCGAGCGGAAGATAAGGCGCCATGAACCGGAAACGTCTGGTAGGCACAATTGTGCTTGCAGCATCAGCAGCTGGTCTCGTTGCGCTGGGCCTGACCTGGAGGCCGTCGATGGCAGCGATCGATCCTCCCAAGGCCGGTTCGTTCCCTGCTCCTCTGGTGGATCGCGGCGCGACGCTCGCCAAGCTCGGCGATTGTGCCGTGTGCCATACCGCTCCCGGTGGCCGACCCCTGGCGGGCGGAAGGCCTTTGGCAACTCCATTTGGCACCCTGTTCGCGAGCAACATCACGCCGGATGCGGAAACGGGGATCGGCAATTGGTCCTACGACGCATTTCGTCGGGCGATGCGTGACGGTGTGTCCCGAACGGGTTCCCATCTCTATCCCGCGCTTCCTTATGATCACTATACGCACGTCAACGAGGGCGATCTCAAGGCCATTTACGCCTATCTGATGACGCGCCGCGCGGTTCATGCGCCCAAGCCGGACAACAAGCTCATTTTCCCGCTGGGATTCCGCCCGTTTCTGGCCGGATGGAAGTTCCTCTATCTTCACCACGGCGAGATTCCCTACGACAGTGACCAGTCTCCTCAGTACAATCGAGGCGCCTATCTGGCTGAAGGGCTGGGTCATTGCGGTGGTTGCCATACGCCGCGAAACCTTATGGGTGCTGAGGTGGCATCGAAAGCTTATGCCGGCGGCATTGCGGAAGGTTGGCGTGCGCCCCCTCTGAACGCGGCAAATCCTGCGGCGCGTAAATGGACGGCCGAGAGTCTTTATACGTTCCTGCGTACAGGTGTTTCACCGGAGCATAGTGCGGCGGGTGGCCCGATGGGCCCGGTGGTGGAGAGCCTTTCCTCCGTACCCGAAGAGGACGTGCGAGCGCTTTCCGTCTACTTCGCGGCAAAGATGGGGAATGCCTCGGTCTCGGGGACGCCGGAGGTGCTGGTGGATCGCCCGGTCGAGGCGGCGGCCGCTTTTCCGGAAGGCGCCAGGATCTTTGCCGGCGCCTGCGCCGGCTGCCATGGGAGCGGCGCGCCGATGATGGCGCAGGGCAGACCGGCGCTGGGCCTTTCGACCGACCTGGCCGACAGCAGGCCGACCAGCGCCATTCAGGCCGTTTTGCAAGGTATCGAACCACCCGTGGCAGGTCGCGGCCCCAAGATGCCGGGATTCGCGCCCAGTCTGACCGACGAACAGGTCGCCGCGGTCCTTGGCTACGCCCGGACCCGCTACACTCGTAAACCGGCCTGGAACCACCTTGAGCGCGACGTGCGCCAGGCCCGCAAAGAAGGTGGTCAACCATGACATTCGAACTCAGCGTAAACGGCAAGACCCACATGGTGGAAGCCGGAGCCGAGACTCCGCTCCTTTATGTGCTGCGCGACGAACTGGGGCTCAGCGGCCCGAAGTACGGTTGCGGTCTTGGACAATGCGGCGCGTGCACGGTGCAATTGGAAGGCAAGGCCGTCTACTCCTGCCTTACCCCGCTGGTCGCCGTGGGCGAGCGGGAAGTCCGCACGGTAGAAGGGTTGGGCGGTATCGACTCGATGAACCCGCTCCAACAGGCGTTCGCGGATGAGCAGGCTGCCCAATGCGGCTATTGCATCTCGGGAATGATCATGCGGGCCCAGGCACTGCTTGATGCGATACCGCATCCCACGGAGGCCCAGATACGTTCTCACATGCAGCCGAACTTATGCCGGTGCGGCACGCATATGCGCATTCTTCGGGCCATTCGCCGGGTTGCTGCCGTGCCGACGGGAGCAGCGGCGTGAATGCGCCGGTTCTCGATCGCCGCAAGGTTTTGTCCGGCGGGGCATTGGTGGTTGCCTTCGCCATGACATCGCGCCTTCTGGGCGATGCGATCGGCGGAGGCGAGGGTGGTGCCGGTCCCAAGGTAATCCGTCCCGACTTGGAAGGCAGCCTCAAAACCGATCCCTGGCTTGACGCGTGGATCCGCATCGATGCCCAAGGGAAAGCCACTGTGTGCTCGGGCAAGGCCGAACTGGGACAGGGCATTCGCACGGCGCTGCTGCAGGTGGCGGCGGAAGAGCTGGACATGCCGCCGGCCGCGATCACATTCGTCACTGCGGACACCGGACGGACCCCCGATGAAGGCCTGACGGCCGGCAGCCACTCGATGCAGGACAGCGGTACGGCACTGGCGAATGCCGGTGCCAATGTGCGCATGCTGCTCATGAGGGCTGCGGCAAAGCGCTTGGGCTTTCCGGCGGCGGAGCTCGATACTACGGGCGGCGGGCATATCGTTGCCCCCGACGGCAAGCGTGTCGGCTACGGCGAAGTAGCGAGCACCCTGTCGCTTCATGTCGAGGCTGTGGCGAACGCGCCCCGCCGGTCGCCGCAGAACTACCGAACGATGAACCGCGACTTTCAGCGCGTGGATATTCCTGCGAAACTCACGGGGGGACAGGCGTTCGTTCAAGACATGCGGCTTCCCGGCATGGTGCACGCGCGGATTGTACGGGGACCCAGTTATGGAACCCGGCTCATCGCACCCGACATGGCCGCTGCGCAAAGAATGCCGGGCGTGCTCAAGATTATCCAGAACGGCCAGTTCCTGGCCGTGGTAGCCCGCAGCGAGTGGCAGGCGATCCAGGCCATGCGCGTGGCGCAGGCGAGCGATTACGTGAAAACGGGTCCGGATTTGCCCGGCGAGCAGGGGCCGCGCCGGTTGCAGGCGCTTGCGAGCCGCGAAATCATCGTGGAACAGAGCAGCGACGGCCCCAGGGCTTCGACCAGGACCTTCAAGGGATCTTTCTCCCGGCCATGGTATAGCCACGGTTCTATCGGGCCATCTTGCGCGGTCGCGCATCTGGAAGGCGATGAACTCACCATCTGGTCTCACAGCCAGGGCGTGTTCGATATGCGCCGGGCCACGGCCGAACTTATCGGCCTGGCCCCGGAAAAGGTTCGCGTGATCCATACTCCGTCGGCCGGCTGCTATGGGCAAAACGGGGCCGACGACGTGACGGCAGAAGCCGGCCTCATCGCCATGCAGTTTCCGGGTGTTCCCGTCCGTCTCCAGTGGATGCGCGAGCAGGAATTCGGATGGGAGCCGTGTGGATGCGCAATGGTCACGCAGGTCGAGGCTGCGATCGGCCCGGACAACAAGATCGCCAGTTGGAAGTACGAAGTCTGGAGCAATTCGCATAACAACCGGGCGGTCAGTGCCGGCGGATATGCGGTCGCGCAAGAGATCGTACCCGGCTTCCCGATGCAGGTGCCCGCGCCGATCCCCATGCCCGAGGGTGACGGCGACCGAAACGCCAATCCGCTTTATGCTTTCGACAACATGGATATCCGCTATCATTTCGTACCCAAGATGCCCATGCGCGTCTCCGCGTTGCGATCGCTGGGGGCGCATCTCAATATCTTCACGATGGAATCTGTGCTCGACGAACTGGCCAAAGCCGGTGGGGTCGACCCATTGGCATTCCGCCTGGCCCACATGGAAGACGAACGCGCCCGCGCCGTCATGCTTCGTGCGACCGAGGCATTCGGCTGGAGCAAGCGCCCTCGCGGCAATGGGCGGCGCGGATGCGGGATGGCATTCGCACGCTACAAGAATCGCGTTGCCTACTGCGCAATAGCCTTGGAAATCGAAATCGAGCGGGAAACCGGGGCGATCACGATCCACCGCGTCAACGCGGCTGTCGATGCAGGACAACCGGCGAACCCGAACGGTATCCGCAACCAGATCGAAGGCGGCATCATCCAGTCGCTGAGCTGGGCGATCCATGAAGAAATGACCTACGATACGTCGAAACGGACCAGCTTTGACTGGGGGTCCTATCCGATCTTGCGCTTCGACCAGGTTCCGGGATCGATAGACGTCGAGATCATCGAAAGTGTCGGATTACCGTTTCTCGGTGCCGGCGAAGCTTCTCAGGGTCCGACTTCAGCGGCGCTGGCCAACGCCATCGCCGATGCCGCAGGCGTCAGGCTGTGCGACATGCCACTGACGCCGACCAAGGTGAAGGCCGCGATCGGCAATGCCGGTTAGGGCATTATCAAGTCGGTGAACCTGACAGAAACGGGGCCGGTATCCTTGGAACCGGGGGCGCCCGCCCATCAGAAACAGTATTTAACTTCCCTGAGCGCCAATGACGTTTAACACGCCGCGGAAAAAGTCAGCTTCGGACCGTTTGAGCGCCTGATTTTGATTAGGTTTAGCGCCAACGGGGTGGTGTCATCGGTATCTGTTGACTGCCGCGCTTGCCAGGACCCTTTTTC
>PJTO01000259.1_pt1 | contig 38274 bp, 27 predicted proteins | sample 1512101 | NCBI WGS metagenome assembly PJTO01 (sample SAMN08177690, study PRJNA422409) | Soil metagenome, whole genome shotgun sequencing project.
ACCCGCTAAGGCGACATGCTGTGTATTTGTACGGATAGTTCTTTTTATTACTTCGTAGCTCCATAACTTCCTAACTGCACGCGAGGTTGTCGTCAGATCTTTGTTCTTTAATCTTTCATCTAAATACTAATACTCTGTACTCAATACTCTGTACTTAATACGATCTGCGCACCACAAAAAACCCTTTCTCCCGTTTCCACTCACCACCGACCTTGATGTCCAGGTAATAGTAGTATGTGCCGTCGCGTACGGTACGGTTGTTCGGGAACATACGGTCGCGGTTGTCGTAGCTCTCGATCTCTGCCAGCACCTTGCCTGACTTGTCGAAGATCGTCACCTTGTTCTCCGGATAGTCACGTATGCCCTCCAGCTGAAGGAACTCGTTGATGCCATCCCCGTTGGGCGATACCGCCTGGTGGACACGGATCGGTAGTGCCGCATCGCCATCGTTCACGATACGGATGGTTACCGATACCGGCTCCGCGGGCAGGTAATTGTCGTTGCCCGGCTGTGTCGCCGTGACGATCACCGTACCCAGACGTTTCACTGTCATCGTCAGCGATGTGCTGTTGACCGTCGCTATCAGCTCATCGTCTATGGTAAGTGCCACAGGGAGGTCGCTGCTCGCTTCTGCGTCCAGATTGACCGTGCCCGCATCGCGGGTTAACTCCGAAGGGGCTGTCAGCGTGATCGTCTGACTGGCTTTATTGACCGTGAGCACCCTACTGATCTGCGGTCGGTTACTGTAATTCCCATTCTCCGGAACGGTAGCCGTGATCGTAGCTTCGCCCGCACCCGTGATCCGGATCAAACCCATTTCCGTGATTTCCGCTACTTGCGGATTGCTACTGGTATAGGTTATCTCCTCACCGGTACTTGCCGTAGCACCTCCATGAAAGTCTGTATCCCCGTAGGTCTTCGTCGTCAATGCCGGAAAATCCAATGTCCGCTCTGCAGGCGTGATAGTCAATGTGGCTGTGAGGGTGAGGTCGTCATAATAATCTCCACCATTAATCACTGCCGTCACCAACTGGCTCCCCGCATCAGTTCGGCTATTATTTTCATAACTTACCGAAGCACCATCCGGTAGTTCGCCTTCGATCTCCAGAAACTTAACCTGCCCATCGTAGATAAAGCTATTGTCTGAAAGTGTGACACCCTCAATAGCGGGAGCAGGTCCAACTTCAATGGTAAATGCCGGAAGCGCAGCCGAAAGGGTGCCGTCACTTACCGAAATCACAATATTATTATACAATCCTTCATCGTTCCGAAGCGGTGTCCCTGTCAGCGCACCAGTTGCTGTATCAAAATTAGCCCAACTTGGTTGGTTTATGATAGCGAAGGTCAGGTTGTCGCTATCGACATCCGTCGCTGAAGGCTCAAACTCGTACGTCTCACCGCGTCTGATGACTGTGGCCGGCGTACCGGTAATGGTTGGTGCATCATTTACAGCGACAATCGTGACCGTAGCAGCTATGGCAGGAAAGCTCGTGTCCACACCGCCATTGGCGGTACCGCCGTTGTCCTGTAATGCTATAACCGTCACCACACGATTTCTTTCCGTCGGGTTGTTGCTATTGTTGGAATAATACAAGGTATTCACCACTTCTTGCGCTGTAATAATGGGAATACCCGCCGTCTTGGTCAGCGTTAAGGTCGCTGTCGTTCCGCTTACAATAACATTCGCAACTATAGCATTATTCACTGTTGTCGCAGAGAAACCATCGGTCAGCGGTATGATGCTGCCATTCGTATAAATTAATTCACTGCTTCCATCAACCACCCCGTCAATTGTGAATACCAATTTTTGGATCAGTTGACCGGGTTCAACGGTACTGATGATCACCGTACTGAATAAATCAACGGGAGAACCGCCTTCCGTGAACGTGGGTAAACCGCCTGTTGCAGTCAGAATCGGTGCATCATTCACTTCCGTCACGGCAACAGCAATATCCGCTGGACTGCTGGTGCCACCATCACCATCATTTACGGTTACCCGCACTGTACGGATAGCCGTATTAGGCGCAATCGTGTTGGTGTTGATATAGGTCAGGTTGCGAATAAGTGCCTGGACAATCGCTGGTGTGGCAGCACTATTGAGACTGATCACCAGATCATGAATATCTGTACCGCCCTCAGCCGTACGGGCACCTATGACAGTTCCATTATAGGTGATAAGCAGTCCGGAAGTACCGATTTGGCCGGTGGAAGTACCCTCATTCCGGATGGAAAGTACATCTTCGGTATTGACACGATTGCCCACAATAGCAACGGTGACATTCCCACCGTCAAAATCAGGAGAATCATCATCCGCAAGCGTTGCATTATTAGCTGCATCCAGTAATACCAAAGCGCTATCTTCGATAAAATTGACACTATCTCCATTCAGATTACCGATAACAGGTGCTGCATTAATAGGAGCGGTCAACGTAAAATCGTTGCCTGTGCCACCGATGTAACTAGCTAATAGTACCGTTCCATTCCCCCCCGCGGTTATCGCTCCCCCTTCGGCAAGCCCAGTAAAGGCTCCTCCTATGATATCAGCAGCATCATTCACGATTATCGTATAAATAGCCCCTTGCTCAGCAGCATAGCTGTGCATGACATAAAGCGTCGTGCCCGCTATACTTACCGCACCATTAACTATGATCTGATCATAGCCCGTACCTGCCGCAGCACTATTGATCTCGACGGTCAGGGTACTTCCCGCATCCATGAGCAGGTTGCCATTCACTGTGAAGACCCCCGGACCATTGCCGGGTGAAAATATACCACCACTGCTGACGGTAAGGTTGGTCACACTACCCGTTCCCGTAAGCGTTGCACCAGTTGCGACAGAAACGGAAGAAGTACCGGTTAATCCACCGGTTACGGACAAAATACCCGCTGAAAGTGTTGTACTACCACCATACGTATTGATACCTGACAGGGTCAGCGTACCGGAACCGTCCTTTTTGATGCCACCACTGCCGGCTAGCACACTTGCGAGCGTCAATTGGTCTCCAGTACCATTCGTGAAGGTTTGCATAGTTCCGTTACCAAACGTAATCGTGCTGCCCGACAAGGTCAAGCCACTCGCGGCATCGCTGTTGAACAGCAAACTCTCGCCAATGGACAAGTTGCCCGCCAGGGTAACCGTCTGGCCAGCCAGTGCACTGGAAAAAATGAGGGTCTGTGTCCCCGTGGCATCGGCAGCAGCTATAGCCACCGCTTCGCTGAAGCTCACCCCATTACTGGGGTCGACAACCTCTGTATCGGTAGAATTCGTGATATAGATGGTATCGCTGTTGACGCTGACATCGGCCGTAGCGTCGCCCCCGCTATTGCGCAATGTAAAGCGAAAGAGGGCATCCCCAGCTGGCGTATCATTGCGATAGGTAATACGTTGGACGACATCCTTGATCAATGTCGTTGTAGCAACCGTACCGATAAAAGTAATCTGCAATACCCCACCGGTGTTCGTGAAGGTAGCGAATATCTGTTCACCGGATTGCAGGTTATTGCCACTTACGCTAAAGAGCGCCCCGGAAGTGTTAAAGCCAAATTGATCCTGAGAAACCGCCGATCCCGATCGTTTCACCGTCAGGCTTTCCAGTTCATCACCGCCTACAACAGCATCTACGCCTAGATCCAATACTACCGCATTGCCCACTCCACCCCAGACTACTTGATCACCATTCAGATTGAGTATGCTGGGTGGCATCCTCACTACGGTAATCGTAAACGCTCTTTCATAGAACGCTCCATTATTATCCGTAGTCCGGATGCGCACATGCTTCAACCCCACCGATAACGAAGATGCATCATTGACGCGTAAGGAAGTACCACTGATGTTAAAACTCCCATTATTGTCACTTCCTACCCCAGTTATCAGGGAATAAGTATGTGTATCGCTCGCATCAGCATCGATAGTACCAAGTGTCCCTACTATCCCATTGGTACCTGCACCTCGGTTTATGGTTATATTGCTCAACGTAATATCAGTGGGCGGATTGTTGGTCACGCCGATCAGATCGAGTGTATTTCCGTTCTGTATGTTATAGTCAGCCAATGTCCGACCATCCTCCAACTCCACAGCACCCAAGAAAAGTTGCTGCTGATCGACAGGTATGTTCTCCTTATCCTGTATCTTCTGTTTTATTTGTTGAATTGAATCACTGGACTCGGCAAGTATAATCAATGTTTTTCCTGCAGACGTCTTCACGAAGATGAGCATTGACGCACAGGCAGGTGTATCTCCACTAACGATCCAGCTGTGCTCATCAATCAGCTTTTGCCTAGCCTCCGCGCCGCTGCAAAAGGTCAGATCCTTGGCACCCAGTTGTACCCCACTTTGTAGACCGCTTTTTGCAGCCCAGCCGGTCAGAAGGGCATCATAATTTGCAAGCGACAGTCCGGAGAAGTCCAACATTTCATGCATGTTAGTTACCTGGGAAATATCCCAATTGGCAATATTTTGGTTAAATGCCGTAGCTTCATGGAACATCCGGTGCATATTCTTTACGCTTGAGACATTCCAACCTCCGATATTTTGATTGAACGCCAAGGCTCTATGGAACATTTGGGTCATATTCTCTACACGCGAGACATCCCAGCCTCCGATATTTTGATTGAATACCAAGGCGTCGTGGAACATTTGCATCATATTCTCTACGCTCGAGACATTCCAGCCGCTGATGTTCTGGTTAAATGTTCGCGCAAGACCAAACATATAGCTCATGTCTTTTACCGCGGAAACATTCCAACTGCTGAGTGGTTGATTGAATTGCAGACACCAAAAGAACATATAGCTCATATTGGTGACATGACTGACGTCCCAACTGCTGAGCGATTGATTAAAAAACACGCAATCCCGAAACAAACCCGTCATATCGGTGATCGTCGATACATTCCAATGGTTGACAGGTGCATTCATTGTCTCTGCTCCAAAGAACATCTCTTTCAAGGAGGTTACGTTACTCAGGTCCGGTGCATCGGTAGCATTGAGCTGCATTTGCTTTGTTTTATAAAAAGCCCGTTCCATGGACGACCAGGCAATAGTCCCCCATTGTTCTATGGAGAGCAACGTGAGTGCTTCATCTCCGAACATGTTATCATCCACTGGATTGAGTTGCGACGACCGCTCTAAGCCAATCCGTGGAAACTGTCCCGAAATTTCGATGCGAATGGTCGTTTGTCCGAAGGGAGCGAAAGGTTGCGAAAGCGTAAAATCCCCTGTGACCCCGACAGTCGTGCCACTCTGCGTTGAAAACCCATCATTATATTCCCAATAAACATCATACAAATAGGTTTCACCCGGAATCGTTGGAATGACGATCTGCCCCGGGTTAAGCGCATGTGCGGGATCAAATCTCCATGTCGTAATAAAATTATCGGCACTTCCTGGGGTAATGGCGAGTCCTGCATGGGTTTTCGTCGACGCCGAAACGGCTGTTGATACAATAGTTAAGAACAAGAGGAAAATAAGCCTCCGGTAGGTTGGTCGTGCTTTATTCATATTTTCTATTTTACCGCCAACAGATTATCCATCTATCGAGCGGTGATTTTAGTTAGTATTGTGATTATTCGCTAACAAAAATATAATCATTTCCTGAAAAACTTCCCACCCTTTAGGGGTAGTTTTTAAAAAAAAATAATAATTTTCGTTTCTTTCGGTCAATAAAATCAAAAAATCTTAGCTTTGTACAGCTAACACTCAGCCCTACATCACTATGACATCTTTGTTGCGCTCTATTTATCGGCTTATTGCTTTTATCTATATATTTCCCCTGATCCTTACGACCGCCGGAACACTTTACGCGCATCAAGCTGCTCCGACACTCCCCGTGGATGTACCCCAGCTGCCGTTTAGTCCCATCCCCGGCAATGAAGGTTTGTCCGTTGCAGAAGATACACAGGGAACCACCTGGATAAGAGGCCCTATTTCGCCCATTATCCGGAATACTCCTCTTGTTTTCCACATCCCGTCCATGCAAGTCACCGACTATACGCTGTATGTCGATCAAGGAAACGGCTTTATCGCGGTCCCCAAAAACATCAACCACAGCCAACAAAAAGTGCAAAGTCGCTACCCCCTTTTTTTTTTTAAAAGCCGGGTGCCGGAATACTACCTCCAACTAAAAAACCAATCGATCAAGACCTTGCACACCGCCATCCACAGACCCTCCCAGTTTATCAAAATGGAATCGGTCAATCTCATGCGAAATAGCTTATACTACGGCTTGGCAATCATGTCCATCATCTTCAATTTTGTCCTGTATTCTATTTTTAGGGATAAGCGCTTTATGATCTATTCCTTCTTACAGCTGAGCTTGTTTCTGATCTTCCTCTACCAAGATGGGATGTTTTACTTTTTCTCACAAGGAACATTCGTCTGGCCCCAATTTCTGGTGTGGAACATCGCCCTATGTGCCACGCTTTCGGGCATATTCGCCTATTATTTCCTAGACCTGAAACACAAGATGCCTCGGTTCAAACAGCTAGCCACACCGATTATCATTGGCATGTTTAGTATGGTATTACTCTATACATGGACGGAGATCTTATTCTTTCGTCATTTGGCTAGTGTATTTTTTTATCTACTGCCGGGTATCTGCCTCTATCAAGCTGTTAAAACATTTCGACAGGATGTGTACGCCCGCTTTTTAGTACTCTCTTTTGGGCTCGTAGCGCTTGTGTCAGTTTGTTTTACCTTAAACAAGTATATTGATTCAGCTTTTCTATCGTATTTTGACATGAACAGCATCCGGTTTGCCAGTGCAGCGGAAATGATCTGTATCAGCCTAGCCCTTGTTTATAAAGTGAAAGCTGTGCAAGAGGAGAACGAAGCCTATAAGGAACGGCTGAATAGGCACCTGTATGAACTGGAGGAGCTCAAAAAAGCCCAACACATGCTCTTAAAAAACGGCAGCAGCCCGGAGAGCATGCAGGACATCAAGCAGGAAATGATTGCCGAATTAAAACATCAATATGATCTTACCGACCGGGAAGTCGATGTGCTATTGTGTATCTGGAACAGGCTGACCAACCAAGAGATCACTGACAAACTGTATATCAGCATCAATACCACCAAATACCATATCCGCCGGCTGTACCTCAAGCTCGAAGTCAATAGCCGGGAGGAAGTGCATCAAATCATCCAAAGCACCATAATCGTCTGAATCTAACGCTAAAAATCTTCGCTCTGTTCCAAATCTTCGTGGTTATCGCCACCTAGGCTATAGTAGTTGTTTTCTTCATCTTCCGAGCCTATCTCTTCCTGATCGTCATCCAATTCAGAACCTGGAACATCCAGGCCTTCATCCAATGAACGTTCTTCCTCTTCGGCCTCTGTCTCCTGCCCTAGCCGTTCGTCCGGCACCTGCTCTTCCTGCTCGTAAATATCTTCTTCTTCCGAATAGTGGGGGTAGCCCGGAAATTCTTTATCCTCTTCCGCCTCTTCGTTGTATTTTTTTGGATCTTGCATCATCATAATGATTTATAAAGAATAAACAAACGAAATGCAAAATAGTTGAGAAAACAATTCGTAGACATTCACTAAACAGCTTGTGTGCTCATTACCAAGTATACACTAAAGCATCACCCGGAGAAAGATTTTCAGTGACCAATCCTTTTACAGATTGCAGTTTACCATCTTTTGTCACCTTTTTAACCTTCTCATCAACCTCTATGCTTACCGGTATCGATGCATTCAGATCACGACTCACCACAACAAAGAAGTTTTTACCATTTTTCTCCAATACCGACACCACGGCACCTTCATTACCACCGGTCAGAAATTTCTTGATGACAGAAGGTGCCTTTTCAAAACGTGTGGTGTTATAAGGAATTTGCTGCCCGGTATGCGTAACCGATTTAACTTTTGCATGTAAAAACACCTTTGCATAGTTTTGGATTTCTTTGTTCAACTGCTTGATTGAAGCATACAATGGGCTGTTTGGGTTTTGATATACATAATATTGTAACCCTTGTGCGCCATAGGCTAAATTGGTATACATCTGCAAACGTAAGGTTTCAAGTGTAGGCGTTGCTTGCACAGATTCAAATTTGGTACAGCAGGCAAAGGCCCAAAATGTCTTTCCTTCACGTTCGGCAGCATCAGCGAATAGCTGTAAATTGTCGTACCAACGATCAAAAACATAGAGTTTACCATTTTCATCAATCTGACACGGATATTTGTCAAAAGAAAGAAAATCAACGGGTATATGTTCAAGGTAAGCATTGAAATAGGTGCTGTAGTTGGCTGCTCCCATCTGTTCTGGCGTCGCGTCTGCTGGGCGCAAATTGACATAAATATAATTTTTGGAATCTATCGCCTGAATCTCACGTGCGAGTACACCCAGAGGAGCAATTTCTGCTAGGACAGGCTCATCTTGCAAAAACCATCCTTCAATAGCAGGGTGGTCTTTAAAACGCCGGACAGTAGCTTCTGTGTCGGTATGCAATTCGTGGCAGCCAGCAATCACTTTTATATTCGTCTGCTGTGCATATCCTAATGCTATTTCTAATAAATTCGCATTATAGGTCGTTATAGGGTCTTCGTTTCCCCAAATAGTAGATAAACTATGGGTATACCCACAATTCGCCAGATCCGTATAGTTTTTAAGGGAACTATTTACTAAGTCAATAGATTTCCACGAAAGAATGGGCATTTTCTCATCTGTTACCCATTCCACCGTATCGGATTTGCCCTCACCTTCCTTTGCCTCTTTGCTGCAGGATACCATAGGCAACACAAACAAGGAAAATAGCCCAAATAAAGAATATGTGATATTTAATTGCATAATAGATTATTTTTAAGATTGAATAACTGACTATTGTGAATTTCCGTAGAGTTCGATTTCCGAAATTCTCCAACATGGAACACCTTCCCATGTCTCCAAGATTTTAACCCGTATATAACGTACCTTTACATCATAGTTGGCTAGATTGTAAAATTTCTGACCGTCATTGGACGCCTGTACATCGGCATTATTATATTGCATAAGTGGCAGCCCAGAAGGCTTGATGACTTCGCAATCCATTAATTTCGTCCAACTTGCCCAAGATCCGGTAGCATCTAACGTTTCGCTTCCCCAAACTTCAAATTTTTTCACATTGGCTTCTGAAAAAGGGGGGTAGCCTTCGTCCATCGATTTCCAGGTAAATAAATGAAGATAAGCCAGATTGCCCGTTATGCCCATATCGAATGTAAATGCTTGTGGACCTGGCAGTGAGCAAGACGACCCTCCGGCAGACTCTCGATTGCCATTCCATATACCCTCAATATACCACCATTCACTTCTATCCAAATAATTATCACCAGGTAATATTTGTCGTGCAAACTTGGTTCGATCGAACATCACCGGATCATCGCCAGTCTTCGTCACAGTGACTTGTATTTCCTTCTTGACAGTTCCGCCACTACCCGCAACCGTAATTAAGGCACTACCTGCGCTTACCGCAGTCACCATACCTGTACTAGTTACACTAGCGACATTTTGATTAGAAGTCGTCCAGATAATAGTTTCGGAGGAACTTGCCGGTGCGGGTGAATAGGTAAATTGCTTACTCTCGGCTGCTCCAAAAATAATTTGCATATCTAGTGTAGTCAATGCTGGATCCAAAATAATATCCGTCAATGGCTCAAACACATCTACCTGCACACTGGCACTCAATGTACCTATGGACACATTTACATAGGTTGATCCAATAGATACTCCAGTCACCAGACCATTTTGATCTATCTTCGCTATCGACTCATTATCACTCGACCATGTTAATTTTGATTCCTTCTCAGAATCAGGAAATGGACTTGCATAAATAGGTTCTGATCGACCTACTCCCACTGCTATTTTTTCTGAGGCTAATACAATTTTAGTTGCAGTAGTTGTTTCTTTCTGACAGCTTGTGATCAGAAAAATAAAGGATATAATACATCCTAGGAGTTTATAAACAGTTTTCATCTTTGATTGGATTTGGAATTTATATTTGGTCATACTATATTACTAATTTGTTCATGTCTAAATGGTACCTATATTCAACTACTCAAAAATGGATAACAACCGCTAAAGTCTGTTACATTATATTAACCAACCTATCCTAAATCTTAACATAATCGTCTTTTGGACAACAGTAAAAAAAGATTCCTTAAAATATAGTCCCCACCTCCAGTAGGATATTACCATACCGTCTTTGTTCCCCTGTGACAATGATCAAGACCGTATCATCTCCATGTACGTCACTATAAAAGTCAAATCTACTTCTATATTTCACCGGAATGTCTGAACCAATAAGGTCAATAAAAGCTCGCTGTATCGCTACGGGATTACCCGCCTCAACCGCCATCATGGTGACCGTTTCGATGGCAATAATCTCCCTTAAAACACCCAACACATCTGTACTACTGACCAAACCTGGAGCCAAATTGAGATACACAACCTCACATCCTCTGTTATTTTTATGTGTACTTGGGAAATTTCCATCAGCGATCAAAATCTTGGATCCATGTCCTGCAGAAGCTATGGCCCTGAAGATTTGCGGATGCTGTAACGTTGTTTTAATCATATTACTTATTTATTTCGGTAGTTGTAGAGTCTTCTTCCTGTACATAATCAAATAATTCCTGATTCTTTACCAATGGCCCCATGAAAAATAAAATGATAGACAAACCGATTAAGGAGATCAATCCGTACCCAACGAACACAGCATTGTAGGCAAATTCATATCCAAAGCTCAGTGATAAATGTTTGATAGAATAGCCTGATACCGATTGAAAAATCACGCCTCCCAATCCTGCTCCAACACTACCTATACCCCATACCGAAGCGGCAGCATTTTTGGGCACGACGTCACCGGGAAAGGCCATCGTATTCGATGTATATGCGGCATACCCAAAGCCTGCAAAACTCAAAATTACTAGGGCTATAAACGGAGAGGTAATAACAAAAGGTCCTGCGATCAATGACATGGCCATAATACTCCCAAAAATAGATACAGCAATCTTCCTCGCTTTAAATATGGGTATCCCCCCCTTTTTTATGAGAAATTGAGTAAACAATCCGCCTAAGATATTACCGAAATCGGCAACAATAAATGGTGCCATGACAAACCAACCTATCTCAGCCAAACTCCAATCATGCACCTCCACCAGGTAACGACCTATCCAGAAGGTTATGAAGTACCATACAGGATCTATGAAGACTTTAGATAAGGTAAACCAAGATACAAATCGCGTTTTGATCAACATTTTAGCAGGTATCTGCTTAGACTTCGATTCCTTTACAACATTCTTCGGTGTATAATAAATGAACCAAAAAAATGCAAGCCACAGATACCCCACAGCACCTATAATAACACATGTCCACCGCCACCCATAATGACCACTTAGCCAGATGATGAGTGGAGGTGTGATAATCGCTCCTATCGCTGCTCCACTATTGAAAATACCCGTTGCCGTTGAACGCTCCTCGTCGGTAAACCATTCTCCCGTCAGCTTGATTGCCGCTGGCCAATTGCCTGCTTCACCAATACCGAGTAAGGCTCTAAAAATGCCAAAATGCAAGGGAATTCGCCCCAGCGATTGTAAGATAGAGGCGGTGGACCAAAAGGCCATACACAGGGCATAACCTAACCGTGTACCCCATCGGTCAATCAAGAAACCAGAAAAGAAATTGGAGACTAAATACCCAACAAAAAATGCTGTCCCTATATATCCAAAAGCATCGTCTGGAATCAAATCTCTTAATGCTCCTTCGGCACTTAAGTAATTAAAAGCAAGCCGATCAACATAGTTAAGTACGGTTGCAAAAAATGCAAAAGCTAACATGGCCCATCTGATTCTGGACCTTTGATCGCCTGTTCCTGTCCTTAGAATTGTCATGGTTGTAAAAGGTTAAATATGTATTTTGAAAACGTATCCATATGCTGAAAAACTAGGTAGTGTATTTTTTAATTCCGTAGATAACGGAATTTGTACCTGCCCGTCTTTCGCATAAGTCCACCGGAGTGGAACCTTGGAACCCAAGAGATAGATTTTTGTGCCCTTCCTCGGCATAACGTTTTTCAAAACCAATTGATTCCCTGGCCATTTCATGCTAAAAGCATAGACTGTGGTATTGCTTTTGGATCGCGTATAACGAATATGCTCACCTTCTTTCCACAATTCTCCATTCCGCGCACGTGTACCATAAATCCCTTCTGCATTCCATTTAATCCATTTACCGGCTTCCAACAGCTGACTTATTGCCTCAGTATGAAATTCACCATTCCCGTCAGGGCCAATACCGACCATGAAATTGCCCCCTTTGGATATCGAATCCACCAGATTTTCGACGATCCATCTTGCTCCCTTATACTTGGCCGACACCGGTTCGTACGAAAAGCTTTCTCCCAACGGATAAATCACAAACCAAGGAACATCCGTATTCTCTTTACTACCCGGCACAAAGCCCTCTGGAGTATAGTAGTCACCATAGTTGCCGATACCGCGCGCACGATACATAATATCAGGTCGTCGTTGCCGCAGTTGCAACATCGTCTCCCGTAGTTGGGGCCATACTTGCGGGCCTAAAAACATATCCAGACAGACCATATCGATTTCACCGTACTGCGTGATCAGCTCCATCAGCTGTGCACGGTGTCTTTCCATCATCATTTGTACTTCCTCGGTGGACGGCTGAGCCACGACAGTAAATCCAGACTTTCCAAAACGGTAGGTCGGGTCCTCCAATTCAGGACGCATTTCCTTTCCTCGCACAGCCATCTTGTCCGCATGTGGCACTTGTAATGGATGAAAGGTATATGGTCTAAAATTGGCATCATACCAATCCGGATGTGAATAATAGAGATCTACTTTTATCTTTTTCTTCGCAGCAGCCTCACATAGTTCTTTGACCACATCACGTTTGAATGGGGTCTCCATAATACTATAGGCCAAGTCACATTCTTCAATCTGAGGCCCATCTTCCGCAATCCAGTTGGCCCTTCGCCGTACACGCGTTTTTGTATCATACATCGAGAAGCCATCATGGTGTTTGCTGGTAAAGGAAAACATTTGGGCTCCCGCTTGTGAAAATATATCCATCCATTCATCGGCATTAAAGCCGGTTGGATTCCAGCTTTTATACAGCTCCTGATACATATGCCTTTCCGGAGGCATCATCTTTAGAAAGGGCCATGATTCCTCCTGCATATGCAATAAAGAATATACCCCCCAATGTATACGAATACCGAATTTTAGATCTTGGAAATTTTCGTACGCCTGTTCAGACGCCCAACTATAGTTTGGAACAGGTTCGTCTTCAATATAACCACAGGTCCCTTGATAGTGCCCATCTGTAGTCGGTAATCGATGTGACCGTTTTAAGCTCTTTACATCAGGAATACTTTGTGATACAGCACGATAAGGTATTGCAGCATGTATAAGCACGCTAAGGGTAGCGACTCCTCCTTGTTGTATAAATTTACGTCTATCCATATATCGGTGTTTTGGTAAGTTGATGTTTTATAGCTAACAAATGATCCCCGAATTCATTTTCAGCATGACGGTCTATGCATTTGTGGTCAAATAATTGGCTACCCATTCCAAGGCCCGATGCCCCAGCCACCATGTATGAATGGCAGTTTTCTAAGCCAATACCACCGGTAGGTAGTAACTTGATGTCCTTATAGGGACCTTTGATTTCTTTGATATATGCTGGACCGAAACTCGCTGACGGAAAAATTTTGACCATATCCGCACCAGCATTCCACGCCGTTAAAATTTCTGTCGGTGTCAAGGCACCACAAAATATCGGAATGTCCAACTCCTTACAAGCATGAATAATTTTGATATCGGTCATTGGTGTCACGATGTAAGATGCACCGGCGGCTATAGCACATTCGAAATCCGCCAATGAACATACTGTGCCAGCTCCAATATTCAAAACACCCCCATACCGCAACACCAAATCTTCAATCAACGTCGCCGCATCTGGCGTATTCATCGTAATCTCTAAATTCGTGAATCCAGCATCAATATAAATAGGTAATATAAAATCTAACTCGTGTTTCCTTAGGTTTCTCGCTATTCCAACGATTGGTAATTTATAAAATTTTTCCCAAGAAAAGGATGTATTTCTATTTTTAGGAGACATAATTTAATAGTTTTAATTGACCATATATAGCCAATTTAGCAGATATTTCCGGTTCAATGAATACGGTCAAAGCGGCTAAGCCCAACGATTTTATCGCCTCTTTGTAAAGCGGAAATAAAGCTTCATTGGCACATAAGACGATTTGACTATCCTTTCCGGTCGGCAGATCTTTCAATTCATAGCCTATACAAATACCACTTAAATAATAGTAATTATCCGTCGGTGTCACATTGCCTGCAAGGGCTTGTGTGCGAACTTGAAACAATTGATGAAAGAAGTTCTTTTCAGATGCACACTGAACACCTGATAGAAAGGTTGCTTTTTCACTAGCCGACCAAGGTTGGTTATTTTTTTGAATAACATCTTTCAATATACTAGCATCCACTAATAATTGAAAGACCTCCCCCGTCATATACGTTTTGAACCCTTGTATCTTTTGCTGAGCTATTTGTACATGCTTAGCGTGTGTGCCCGGTAAAATACATAATGTCGAATTTGAAAATAAATCCGGTCGCAAATCTGCCAAGCCAATAAGCTGTACCTCTTCGCCGCGTACGACCTCCAGACCATCCTTAACGCCAGATATCAAATAGATCTCAAAGCCATAATTCTTCGGATTAATCGTTTCGATTACCACTTGATACCCATCTATCGGAAAGGGCACAACGGCATAGTCCAGTAAACGAAATCCCAGAGTCGATGAGGCCATCCCAGATATGAGTACCTTCAACCCCTGATGATCAATCGCCTGTTGCCTTACCAATTTCAGAGCCTGCCTAATCAGATAGTCAACATAATAATCTTCCTTAGTTCGATTATTGTCAGCACCTAATTCTACCCACCTGCGATGCAGTACCGCAATACCATCTTGGTTGCTGATCATCCCTACGGTTTGTCTCGTCTCGACATGCACCAGATATAATCTAAAGGTGGATGTCCCCCAATCACAACATAATATGTAGGATGTCTTTACCATTCTGTAATACTACCATCTTCATTACGCCAAATCGGATTTTTCCAATCATTCGCCATTTTAGAAAAGCTGCGAACTTTATCTTCATCCACTTCAATACCTAAGCCGGGGCGTGTATTACGCGTGATATACCCCTCTTTAATTGTAAAAACCTCCGGGTTCACCAGATAATCTAACAAGTCGGCGCCTTCATTATAATGAATCCCCATACTTGTTTCCTGTATGATGGCATTGATGCTACTAAAATCAACCTGTAAAGCAGCGGCAAAAGAGATAGGGCCTAACGGGCAATGCGGTGCTAATGCAACATCGTAGGCTTCCGCCATATCCGCTATTTTCTTTACTTCAGATATTCCACCAGCGTGGCTAAGATCCGGTTGAATAATATCCACTACACCCTGATGAAATAAAGGCTTAAAATCCCAGCGACTATACATACGTTCACCGGTAGCTATTGGAGTTGCACAATGTTGCGCTAAATGTGCCATAGCCTCCAGATTTTCCGCTAATACAGGTTCTTCGATAAACATCAGTTTTAAAGGCTCCAATTCACGCATAAATGATTTGGCCATGCCTTTATGTACGCGACCGTGAAAATCCACCCCTAAGCCATACTGATAGCCGATTGCATCACGTACGGCCGAAATTTGTTCGACGGCATCCATCACCTTTTGAGGTGTGTCAATCCACTGCATTGCAGCACAGGCATTCATCTTTACTGCCCGATAGCCGCTTTGCACGCGCCGCTGCGCATCCGCTACGGCGGACTTAGTGTCATCTCCACCTATCCAACCATATATTTGCATCTTATCTCGCACCGCACCACCCAGCAGCTCATAGACCGGGACGCCCAATGCCTTGCCCTTTATATCCCATAAAGCTTGGTCTATACCGGCCATAGCACTCATTAATATGGGTCCCCCCCGATAAAACGACCCCCGATATAGTAATTGCCAGATATCTTCAATCTGCCACGCATCTTTACCTATAATCGCTCGGCCCATTTCCTCCACGGCGGCCATCACCGTATCTGCCTTCCCTTCTACTACAGGCTCCCCCCATCCGACAATTCCACTTGCTGTAGTAATCTTCAAGAATAACCACCTAGGTGGTACCTTAAAGAGTTCCATTTTCGTTATTTTCATTCGAAAGATTTCCCAATAAATTATACAATCCGCATAGACATACCACCGTCGATGACAATATTTTCTCCTGTTATGAATTCATTTTTGACCAACATTTCTATTGCTTCAGCAACATCTCGGCTCGTACCTTCCCGACGCAGCGGGATCCTATTTTCCAGGTTGTTCTTCACCTGTTCGGCACTGAGATAATCCTGAAAGCGGGTACGTATGATACCTGGAGATATACAGTTGACACGTATATTCCAATCCGAAAGCTCGAAAGCCAGCGCTCGAGTAAACTGAGGAACAGCGCCTTTTACAACGGCATACGCCAAGGCATTCTTTACACCTCTTAATCCTGCGGCAGACCCTAACAGAATAATAGCACCCTCATCCGATTTTTGCATAAATGGCACCGCTGTGCGACACAAATGAAATATTGCATGCAGATGTAAATCAAAAGCATCCGACCAAACCAAATGAGCCCCGCTAAGTAGTCCACCGGGAGCCGCAGCCCCGGCAGCATGTATGATAATGTCTAAGGATCCGAAAAAATCAACAGTCTCTAGCACCACCTTAACACACTCCTGTTCCGTTGATAAATCCGCCTGTATCATATGATAATCCGCATCAATAGCATCAAGCTCTTGGCGGATTGTAGTCATCTCTACATGACGTGCGGCCAAACATATCTTTACACCTTGCTGTGCTAAACGCAATGCTGTCTCGGCACCTATCCCATGCGTACCTCCCGTAATCAACGCAACCTTATTCTGTAATTCCATAATAAATTAAATTAACATGTTCGTATTCTCTTCCTTCCTAAAGGGGCAAGTATTTGTCTAAGAAATCAAAAGTTCCTTTACCATGAATAGTATGAGGCCCCATAAAATATTCGATAGCGGTAGATTCCGGAATAGCCAATTTTGCATAATGCCGACGGACTTTTTCATACTCATATCCTACCCACTCGTCTACAGCAACACCATCCAAATGCCCTCTTTCTACCATGAAAGGTCTAGGCGCAATGAGTGCCGCCATCTCCGCATAATTGAAAGTATGGCCCAAATCCCATTCTTGCATATCGTACTCTTCTGTGTACATATAACTGAATATATGCGTTGTACTACTACATTTTCGCACCCATTCATTAAAATCGCCCGAGCAGATCGACAGGCAATAATCCTTTACAACCGCTGGCACACGCATGGCCGTCTTCCCTCCATAAGACAACCCATAGAACCCGATTTGGTGAGCACGTACGAAATCCAAACTTTTGAGCCACTGTGTAATGCGCTGGTGTTGTCCAATGATAATGGAGAACAAACTCAATCCGATTGGATTAGCCTGTCGTTGCAATACCCGGAATTTATCTTCCCCCCGATATAAGTTTGCAGGAGCAAATACGATATAGCCTTTGTCAGCTAAAGTAGAGCCAAACCCCTTATAAAAGTGGAAAGTTTTGCCTGTCGGGTCGGTATTGATGACATCTTGAGGCAGTCCCTCTAGACCATGCTGGCAGACAACTACCGGTCGCCTTTCACCTACCTTCATGTGATGTGGAATTAACAGAATCCCCCAAGTATATACATCCTCCCATACATCTAGTTTAACCGCATAGCTTGTCCACTTATCCGTACGTTGTAATAAGCGGGCGTGGGTATTAAAAGGTAAGGTAGGCACCGGTAGGCTTCCCAATTGTTCCCAAAAATCCCCCCTAAATTTTTCTTTGACTTGTCGTTGAGCAACCGTATCCCCAGTTAACTTGTGCCAAAAATTCGCATTGCGCGTTTGCTCACACCAATCGAGTTCCTTTTGAATTTCACGTTCAATCCCTCGCACCGTGCGCTCTTGTCGTTTCTCGATATCGAGCCATGTCTGCATAAAAAAGGACGACAGCGGTATATGTTTCTGTGGTACGTAGGCTAACCCCAACCCTTCCATAAATGGAATAATTGCTGCAGATCCAAAGAAGGGTGATGACGAATTTTTAGGATCGTCATCTGTACTTTTCCAATGTAGCGAACTATCATTTTTTGGGCGTAAAGATTTTGCTCTGTCCCATTCCGCTTTGCTACTTGCATAGGATATAGGGTCTATATTCCCGGGGCTGCCTTTGGGTCTGTTCCCATGTACTACAGGCGTTCCATCGACCCTAGGACCACTTGCATGTTCGATCACAAGCTGGCGCGGCCATACCATGAGCGCAAGCTCAGCATCGCCAAAGTTCTTGAGCAAATCGAATACATTACGATATATGGGTTCTTTCCAAAGTTGCTGTCTATCTGCGAAGTAGCCACTTACTAGGGTACTCGTTATTCTGGTGTCGATGGCCGATGCATATAGTGCGAGCAGCCCCCCTTCCCCATATCCCGCCAAACCGATAGGCAAATCTCCTTTTACGGCTGTGTTAAACCAGTCGATACCTGCAAAAATTTTTTGTAACTCGTATCCGATCACATGTCTACCAAGTTCGTATCCCTGCCGATAGAGCCATTCTCGATGACTTTGCGTTGTCCACGCATTGAGTCTTGAATTGCCTGAATAGGTCTGATTACGATCTACCAATGTCGGGATCAACACCATCATTCCAGCCTGCACCATATCCAGTACCAACTGATGGCTTTGTACTTCTGCACCATTCATTCCGAGCAAATGCTCAGGCAACATATCCGCATCCGGAAGCACGATCGTCAACCCCTTTACCTCAGATTTGGGTGTTAACAACAACCCCTCAGCTCTTAAATCACCCAGTACTGCCCAGTTTACGGCCTGTACCGTATACCTATCAAAATCCAATAGAAAAGGCTGTATGTAGGAAGCACTTTCCACTTGCAAATCAGGTTGGCAACGCTTGTCGACTACCCCAAGTCTCGATTGCAATGCGTTGCGCTGAACAGCAATAGATTCGTTAAATCTCATTTCATTGGCAAAGTCGGGGTGCCAATACTTCCCTCTGTTCTTTAGTGCATTACCCGTCTCCTTTTCTAAAAACTTAGCGATGCCCGCTACCATGTCCGCCGTGTGGTCTCCTGTATCGGTCCAGACCTTTGCTATAAAAGGCTTGTCATTTTTAGGCTGACTATACAGGCCGAGGCAACACATTAGGACTAATGCAACCATCGGAAAGACCTTTTTAATCAATAAATTTTTCAAGATATACTAATTAATATTTTGTGAATAATGGACGATAGGCTGTGTCCATGCACTTTCATAATCATCCTCCAGCGCTACATTCTCCCGCAATTTTGAAGAAACGATTCGAGCCCGTACAAATAGTTCATCATTTTTTAAGGTATATGCTGCGGATGTTCCTGTGACCTCTTTAATAACTTCAGATTGTTTTTTGCCTTTTTTCAGTGTAATAAATTGAATCGCATAGGTAACCCCTTCTTCAGGCTTTACCGTTATCTCAATCGTTTTATTACCAAAAGAAACATGTGCTAAATCAACACCTGTGGACACATAAAATTTCCCCTCTTCCATGGATTTCATAATCTCGCTTTGCTCCAATTTAGGTGCATACACCATAATCCAGGCCCGCCCAGCGTTCAGAAGATCAGGGTTGCGTGAATGATAATTGTGTGCATCATCCACACCAACACCATACAGCAGTGGTATATTTTGGGTCACACGTGCATAGTTTACCTTATCCCAGATAACCTCCGTAGGGTCATTGATGCGATTTCCCCTCGTGTTCGATGCAGGAGCGCCATTGATCACTTCAAAAAACCGCAGATCTTTAACAGGTATAATATCATCAGCAGTCACGGCATACCCAAAGTTGGGGTGGCACAATTGTACAATCATACGTTGGCCTGTAAGTTTACGCTGTTCGCGGATTTTGTCCACGACTTTCTGAATAATACCAGCCTTCGTTTTGGCGAACTGGCTTCCCACGAGGTATTTCGTATTCGACGCGACTAGGTGAATAGGCTGTGTATAAAAACTACAGGTGACCTCTTCATTTTGCAGGAATATAAACTTCTCCTCTTCTTCAAATAAAGAGCGATACTCCTCGAGTGTCTTGAGACGAGACGCATTCAGTCCATTTCCCCAATCATAATATTCCGCTTCGACACCAAATTTTTCCTGGTATTTGAGAAACGCGCTTCGTTCTTCAGGTGATTTGAAATTTTTCCACGCTGTGCCTTCTTGTAGTTTGTTATGTTCAGAAAATCCCAAAAAATGATAACCATTGGTTTTATACCAATCGGCAATCATTTCGGGATAATCATCCCCATCTGACCAATAGGAATGCGTATGTAAATTACCTTTGTACCAGTTTTGTGCCAGGAGTACAGTAGAAAAACAATAGGTAAGTGCGAAGAATAATAATCTCTTGATCATAATACGTTTTAGTTATGTTATAATTCCCAACCCGGATTTTGCGTAAGAATGGTTGGATTCAAAGTAATTTCAAGCATTGGTACAGCGAACAAATAATCTCTTCCGAGATCAAACTTATAGCCGCCAGGAAGAGATTTTTGATATGGATCTAAGTACCCATCCCCATCTACAAATATATTAGCACCTACAATCAGGTTTGGAAAATCAGCTTGTCTGAATTTAAATCCCCGAGGTCTTTTGTTAACGAGATGCTTCATCGCAGCCCAACGCTGTAAATCGTCGTAACGATATCCCTCACAGGCGAGCTCCACACGGCGTTCACGACGAATCTCATTCAATAACGGACTAATCTCCGGAAACATCCATTTCGGATCATTTACGATGGAGGTTACATCTAAGGAAGGCATTTGTACCCGATCTCTCAATTGATTGATACTGATATCTGCATCATCTTGCGTCAATTGGCCAAGCTCTGCTTTGGCTTCCGCATAATTGAGTAAGGCTTCCGCATATCTGAATATGATCGATGCCGTCTCTTGGTCTCCCATCCCCAGTTGTCTGTTTACGGTGCGCCCCTTTACCAATTGATAACCCGACGTACAACGATTCTCGCCTGTACGATCTATCCAAGGAAGGGTGAAGTATTGTGATATGACACCATTGGTATATGCATAGGGTACTCCCGGGACCCAGAAGGATTGTGCTAGCCGGGGGTCTCTATCGGCGACAATGCTCGTTAATGTCGCATCGCCCTGATATAGTGAACTGACAGCTATCGGCTGACCATCCGTACACAAGAAGCTTTCTACCAAGTCACGTGATAAGCCTCTATCCCCCCCTTGATACAAAGCACCCTGAATATTTAATGCCATTCCCAAATTTGCATCGTGCTTTTTCCATAATAATATCTCTGGATTGGAGCTTAGATCCGTATTGCCAAACAGTTCACCAAAATAGTCGAGATGATTGGCGGGCTGATACAGCGACATCGTATTCATGCCAATCAGGTCTCCAGCTGCAGCTGCAGCCACTTGAAAATAACGTACAGATTCATTCTCTTCAGCCGCAAATTCGGTATTCGCATGATATTTATGCCACGAACCTTCATATAATGCGACCCTAGACTTGAATAGCAGTGCACATTCCTTATTCAATCTATTGGCTGCTGCTTGTGCTTTGGCCGGTAAGTACGCGATTGCTATATCTAAGTCTTGAAGGATCGAATCGATGACTACACTACGGTCCGTTCGTGGATGGTACAGTTCCTCTGAATCTATATTAAGCGTTTTACTTAGCCAAGGCACATCACCGTAACGCTTTACGAGATTAAAATAGAAATAAGCCTTAAAAAATTTCAACTCGCCCACTCCAGATTTGATTGCATCAAAAGGAGCCTCTATACGGTGATAATTTTCCAAGCCAAAGTTTACACTTCTGATATCCGCAAAATTCCAACTCCCATTGTTTGTCGTGATCGTATTTAGCCCCCCTAGTCGCGCGTCGAACGTGCCGGGAATCATATCATCACTATTAATGTCTGCCCAAAATTGACTCGTGAAATAACCACTATTGACTGGGAATCGAGTGTAAAATTGGTTCACATAGAATGTCAAATCTGTGGGATTCGCCCAATATTGTTCATTATTAATCTGGTCTTGAGGCAAAAGATCCAAGTTATTTGTACAGGAGTGTAGAAAAATGATCTTAAGAAAGCCTAAAAAGCATAATTTTAAGTATCTCATGGTCTTACTATTTTAAATTTAACTTAATACCTAAAGAATAGGTTGTTGCTAGAGGATAAGATTTCCCCGATCCATAGGACCCCGCCAATATCTCCGGATCGAAGGTTTTGATCATATCGGTAAAAGTGAGTAGATTTTCTCCCGTCAGATACACACGTACTGAATTGAATGCTAACTTTTGCAGCCAATTGGAGTTAAACGTATAACCCATTTGCAGATTTTTCAAACGTAAGTATGCTGCACTTTGAAGCCAACGATCGCCGAGCTGAACATTCTTAAACTTCAATTCAGTCATATAGGGCTTCGGAAAAAAGGCGTCCGTATTATCTGGTCTCCAATAGTCGAGGTGTTCGTCGAAAATGGTAATCTGGTTGTAGTTCCCGAAGTCACCAAATAAGAAATTACCTCCTAGCCACACCTGTCTTTCTGCAACACCTTGCCAGAGCATACTTAGATCCAGACCTTTCCAATTCAAGCCGATATCCAAACCATAGCTATAACGAGGCATATTATTACCGATAATCTCAAAATCACCATGGTCTTCGAGTGTCTGCTGTCCATAATTGATCTTTCCATCATCATTTAAATCTTTATAATGTACATCTCCGGGTGTCCATTTGGTGCCAATAAAAGATTGATCAGGACCATTTACAATCTCTTCGTCAGTTTGGAATAAGCCATGAATCCGATATCCCCAGATCTCCCCGAGCGTCTGACCTTCGTAGTAGGTAGTCAATGTGCCTGTTTTATTCTGATATTGCGTAACCGTACTTACATTATCCGCCAGATATCCAGTAATGGCATAGCCAATCTCTCCAATTCGATCTCTCCAGCCAAGGCTAAGTTCAAATCCCTTCGTTTGCATAGAGGCATTATTTCGACTTGGCGGACTCACACCAAGGACACTTGGGTAGGACTCCGAAGGCCCAAACATATTCGTGGTATTCCGTCTGAATAGATCAAGCGTCATATTTAATCGATCTTGTAAAGCATTCACATCCAACCCAAAATTTAACGTCGTAGCAGTCTCCCATGTTAAATCTGGAGATACTAAACCAGGTGCCGTAGTATACAAGGGACGTTCATTCCCCATCATCCAATCCAGGTTAGTACCCATGCCCATATTGGCGATGTAAGGGTATAAGCCCGCTACATTTTGATTTCCTAATGTACCGTAAGAAGCCCTAATTTTCAGCATAGAGACATTATCCACCAAGCCTGCCCAAAACGACTCTTTTGCCACATTATATCCGACTGATACCGATGGAAACAATCCCCAGCGACGACCTTCCCCAAAACGTGATGTACCATCATATCTGCTCGATACCTCGATGAGGTACTTCTCATCAAAATTGTAATTGATCCTACCAAATATACCCGTGGTTCCCCAATGACTTTTCGAAGCACCTACAGTAGGATCTCCCGTTGCCGTGGTGATGAAGGGCACATTATCCGTAATCAATTCGCCACGGGAAACAGTCAAACTTTCACTTTGATTAAGATCATACTGACCACCAACCATCGCTTTAAAATAATGTGAACGAAAAGAACGCTCGTATGACGTAAAGATGTTATTCGAATTATAGAGTTGGGATGATTTGGATAAGGAATATCCGTTAGGCCTTGAAAAACCTTCCGGTGAAGGGGTATTATCTACCTTGTACATATATATCGTCTTCGCATGATCCGAATTGGTGTTGAAATCCTGGGTAATATTAAAATCTGCATTGATCTTCCAGTAAGGATTTAGAGTGATTTGAAACAAGAAAGAATTCACCATTTGATTACGATCGGAATTTAAACGTCCTCCATCAGCCATGAGTGCCATTGTATTGATAGCAAAGTGACCGTTCTCATCATAAATTGGCCATATCGGCCAACGCCTGGGGATGTCATGATAGAAATCACCTGTACCGGCATAGACATGAGGCATTTGAATTTTGCCTTTAATGTACTTACTATTGATACCCAACTTTAGCCACTTCGTCACATTCGACTCCAAATTAGCCGTCAGCGTATATCGCTTAAAGTTTTCATCACCATATCTGAATTGTGCACCTTGATTATATAGACCGCCAGATATGTAATAGCTAATTGCATTACCACCACCGGAAAGACTTAAATCATAATTTTGGTTTAAGCCAAAATCTTTATAAAAAGCGTCATACGCATTGGTATTCGCATGGTTTAAATTTGTATCCCATTCATTCGGATTGGAGCTATTAGGTATAGTTCGGGGTAGACTACCAGGGGTTTTAATTTCTTCCATAATCATTGCCATTACTTCATCCGGATATCTCTTCTGCTGTCCAGCATTGACAAACGCATCATTCACCATGGTTGCAAATTCGAAGGAGCTCACAATTTTGGGCAGTAAGGTCGGTTTCTGTAAAGCGGTATTGACACTGGCATTGATATTAGGTTTTGCACCAATTTGCCCCTTTTTAGTCGTGATCAAAATCACACCATATGCCGCTCTTGCGCCGTATATAGCCGATGCTGATGCATCTTTCAGCACAGTAATACTTTCAATATCATTGCTATTGATATTGTTCATATCTTGGGGAACACCGTCGACAAGCACAAATGGTGAGCCACCGGACAAAGAACCGGGACCACGCAAATTAAAGCTTGGTGTCGAGCCTGGCTCACCCCCGTTATTTCCGTAAGATAAACCTAAATTAGGCACCAGCCCTTGTAGGCTAGAGACTACATTTGGGCTCATTCGATCTTCAATCTTTTTCCCCGAAATCTGTGTCACCGATGCCGTAAGATTTCCCTTCTTCTGCGTACCATAACCAACGACGACGACTTCATCTAGATTACTTGAAGAAGTATCCAATGTGACTGCTATGAAATCACGATTGTCCACAGATACACGCTTTGTCGTATAACTCACCGATGTAAATATCAGTATCGCATTCGCTGGTACATTTGCAAGCACAAATTCGCCTTCCTCATTGGTCGAAACCGTCAAGTTACTCCCCTCCACAGACACGGTCACCCCATTCAAAGGAAGACCGGACCCATCGGTGACCTTTCCCTTCACATTCCTTTGTATGACTTCCGTAAAATGAACAGGTAAATCCCTATTAGACTTGAGCCGTTCCGGATGATGGGCAAATAGGACAGAACTCGATGAAATCCATAAAATATTACCTAAGAGCACATATCTGTGGCATCCATATAACTTAAGTAATCTGAGCAGATGTTGTGAGGTCATTTTATACATAGAAAATAAAATTTTATAAATAGTTAAATAATTGATTTGACTTCATAACAAAGTAATGCGAAACGAGAACTAAACCGTTACTGGATTTTAGCAGGTCTATCCATTATTTTATCAAAAATAGACGGACAAAAAGTTAAGGGTAGGGATAATGGTGGTTAGGTGTTATGAAAGGATTGGCTAGTATGTTTTAAGAATTTAGGATGACCTAATAAAGCCGCTTAAGGTCCTTTATGGGAAGATTCTCTGTTAATAATTGAACTCTGGATGACTACTCTTTCAAAATCTGATAGCGTCTTGTTATCACGAATCTTATCAAAATATATGCTAATGGCCTGCCGCCCTAAGGTAGTACAATTTTGATCCACGGAGGAAAGCGAGGGTGCTATGATCGCACTAAAATTTTCATTCGCGAAGCCCATAATCCCTATTTGTGCAGGCACCTGAAGGGATAATGATTGCGCAGCTTGTATAGCAGCAAGGGCTGCATAATCCGATACGGCGAAAAATGCATCTGGAGGGTTTTTACCCTTTAATAATTTTAAAGCAGCATGTTTAGCCGCGTCACTATTATTGACATCATCGACCACAAACCGATAGGGTATATCGATTTCCGAATCCGATAAGGCTTGTAAATACCCACTCTTCCTTTCTCTATAATTACTCAAGTGATCCGGCCCACCCAACAGCGCAATCTGTTTATAGCCCTGTTGTATCAAATGCATAACCGATTTATAGGCTGCCTCCTTATTGTCTGACACCACAATATGACTATCTACAAGCTCATTCACACGATCAAACTGTATGAGTGGAATCTTTAAATCTACCACACGCTGTAAATGTGCGACATCCGTCGTCTCCTGAGTAAGCGAAATCAGTATACAATCTACTTGTTTACTGATGAGCAACTCTATTGCATTGATCTCCTTTTCTAGCTTTTCATCAGTTTGGCAGACAATAACATGGTGATTGTGTAGACTACATTCTTTCTCTATAGCAGAAACGATGTTGGAAAAAAAAGCTGTATTTAATTTAGGTACAATGACCCCAATTGTCTTTGTATATCCACCTCTCAAATTGGCCGCATTTGAATTATGCACATACCCTAACTCTTTTGCTTTTGCCTGTACTAGGTCACGCACACGTTGACTAATATTGGGCAGGTTATTCAGGGCTTTAGATACCGACGAAGGTGCTATTCCAAGATCTTTGGCAATATCATAAATAGTTAATTTATTTCTCATAAAATTCCGCGTTAGGCTTTGTATTGCTGTATATTTAATAGATTATATTTCAAATATAGAAATCGGTTTCCTAAAGAACAAATTCCATGAAAACAAACTTCGAGAAAGTTGTAAAAAGCATCATAAGCACACATTTATACAGCAAAAAGCAACAATAACAACAACATAAAAATCCTATTCTGGTAATAATAAGTAAATTATATTTTGATATTATCAACCGATTTCCTTAATTTAGTATCACCAAGGTAAACAGCACATGAATACAAACATCAAACCTTTTTTTCGACAAACGAAATGGATGAGTAACATGTCCTTAAATGTAAAAGTTGACATCAAAGAGAACTTGTCCAACCAGTATCATTATCATCAAGAAATGGAACTCATTTTAATCCGAAAATCAAGAGGAAAACGTATTATCAATGCAATTCATGATGTATTCGAGGACAATGATCTGTTATTAATAGGAAAAAATGTACCACATGCTTTTTTTCATGACAAAGACAGCTATCTTATGAATCCTTTTGAACAGCCTGAAGCGATCGTTGTCCACTTTAATGATAATTTGATAGCTACTGATTTTTTTAAAATTCCCGAATTCAAAGATTTAACTATTTTTTTTCAATCCATTGGCCTGGGGATGAGCATTACGTCAAGTGGGAAAAAACAGGTTATACCACTTATGGAAAAAATGGTTTATATGAACTCTTTCCAACGCGTGATTACACTTTTCGAAGTTTTCAAGATATTGACGGATAATAGAAATTGGAGCCCCCTTTGCGGTGATACATCTTCACATTCAAAAATACAAAGCTGCAGTGAACGTATTCAAAAAATAATAGATTACACGCAAAAAAATTATTACCTAGATATAAAAATTGAAGAAATCTCTGCACTGATCTATATGACTAAAGAATCATTTTGTAGATTCTTCAAATCACAAACAAACCAAACCTACGTTGAATTTTTGAATGAATTTCGTATAAAAATTGCATGCAGTATGCTCTCACAAAATCAAATGACCATTAAGGAAATTTGTTTCGCCTGCGGCTTTAACAGCCTCTCTAATTTTCATTTCCAATTTAAGAAAATCATGAAGGCTAGTCCATTAAATTACAGACCAGCCCCCTTATCATCCTAATCTCGCCTTATATAGCATAATGCACGACCTATTATCCATCTCTAGCAAAAGAGCTAAGCCTGAAGATTGGCACTCCTTCGCTTAATTTTCCACCACAGCATCATCCCAATAAGCACAATACCCAAAATCCCCCAGTACTTTCCTTTACTTGTCCACTTATCGAACATTGTCTGCGCCATCAATTGGTCTTCATTCGCTTGATAGACTAGACTATCGTAGCTTTGCTGCCCGATACTTTCCCGGTGCCGTATCTCCTGCAACCATAGCCGACCTCCGCTTGCATAGAGGCCACTATCGGGATGAAAATAAAATGCCGTATCCGTCCGGAACATCCAATACCGGTTGCTGCTATCCTGTTGCCGGAACAAATGTGTTCGATGCTGCTCTTCCTGCGCATATTGATGGGCGGTTGCCAAATAGCTTCTCGTGCGGCTTTCCTTGGTCATGCGGCAGCTACAAATTAAGATGATGACAATGATGTATGCTAAAAACTTCATTTTTTAAATGTTAAATTGTTAATCAGTGGCTAGTAACTAGCGGTTACAATCTTCTCAAAACCTATCGATCCACCTCGCTAAAGCATAGACGGTAGACAGATGACGCCGGCGGGACTCAACGCGGTTGTTGCTGTTTCCTTCGATCGTCAGCAGGTACTTGCCTTCTACCGCTTTGACGAGTCCGACGTGGTTGATGCGTTTGGCGCTGCTGCTGTATATGCCAAAGAGATCAGCTTTTATGTCCTCTATGCCGGACGGGCAAGGTGATGTTCTCCCTCGCCAATAGACACGTGCCTTTGGAAACAAGGCCGGGCTCCAGGGATTACGGGGCTGGAGTAGTCCAGCCTGTCCGTAACACCAGCAGACAAAAGCAGCACACCAGGGCTGTCCTTTGCCCAGATGGGTGTAGGCCAGATATTCTTCTACTCGCTTGCCGTCATTGTTGCCCGTCGCTTCCCGCACACCGATTTCTTTGGAGGCTATCGCAATAATACGGGAGCGAACCTCTTCCGGCTCGAGTACGAAAAAAGAGGTTATAGCACCATCGCTAGCGCCCACAATACCGCATACAGCAGTAAGAAGAAGACCGCAAAATAAAGGATACATTGTTGCCATAATGATAGTTGATTAAAATGTGTATGAAATTGTTTACGGAACATCTTGAAGGGCTGCCACAGCAGCTCCAGCAGCCAGAGGCTGCATAAGATGGCCAGAAGGCCGGCGATCAGCCCAAACAGGAGGACCGAAAGCATGCCGATGTCCAGTATGCCGGCAGTAGGATCCATGAGCTGCAGGATACTTCCTGCAAACAGGAATAGTGTCAGGACATTGACCAGGATGATAAATAGCGTAAATACAGGGCTTAATGCTATGTTATTTGATAATAATCGTCCTTTTTCCCGAAGCTTATCCTGGATAGGCCAGAAGAAGGGTGTTTTTAATGTTGTCATTTTTTTATAGTTACAGGGTTATATAGTTACACAGTTACAGTGTATAGTTACAAAGTGAAGAGCAACCAGCACTAGCTAGCTACTGGTTACTCGCCACTGATCTGACCACAGATAATCTACCTGGCAATCAGCGATACATGTTCGCTCCAGTCCCCGGTTCCTTTTCTATTACGTGCACGTACATGTACATAATAGCGCGTACCAGGTGTCAATGACGCAATGATATTTCCCTTGGAATTCGTGGTCGTGTAACTCTCTTTCCATACCACACCATCGGCTCCCGATGGCCAGTCCCCAATCTGCATCTCATAATCCCATATTGACTTTTGAGGTGCAAAATCCACACGTATCTGTCCACTGAGATTGCCATCTCCGAGCGTTACATGGTCAATAACAAAAGGTACCTGGCTATCACTTGGCTGCTTAGCCAGGATCATGCCCGAACTTGTCAATATAGCCAAGTTGCCATCTGCTACCGTATTGACATAGTGAGCCAGTTGATGCAGCTGGTAGCGCAAGGCTTTCTTACTCTCGTCCTTTAAGCGCTTATCCAACGAACTGCCTCCGTTAACGGCAATCTCCTGCTTGTTCCTGTAATCCTCGACGACCAGCTTTAACTCTTCAACAGAAGGCACAGGATCTACAAAATTTGCATTTTCGGTCATTGCTCCCAGTATTTTCCCGGCAACTATAGCGAGCTCATCTTCTTTCACGCCTTTATAACTAGAAATTACACTATCTTTTTTCATTTTTATACATTATTAGGGTTTTAAAAATTATTACTTAAAATTTGTTATTAACTACTGAATTACGTCCCGCCCGGCGGTCCGCGTAATACTATGTATTTCTTTTCCATACCCAAAAGTGGATAATGAAAAAGGGCTAGGCGAAATTTTAGCCAAAGTTCGCCGAACTTATCCCATAGCTTTCCAAAGCTATCCAGATAATGCTTTTTTCCTGTTGGGTACACGATTTTCCCAATTGGGTGCGGAACTTTCCTGAACAGGAAAATGGCGAACCTAACCGGGTGTATAGCGTTCCTAATTGGGTGTGTAGCTTTCCCAGATAGATTCGCTGTATTCCTAAATAGATTTTTGCTCTCACCCACATTACCACCCTGGGACTGGTTAGTAAAACAGCACACCCAATTGGGGCCATGATTTCCCTAAACGGAAAAACACCACGACCAGTTAGGTCAGCACTTTTACCAATAAGGTGTACGGTTTTCTCAATTGGTGACAAGTTATACCTAGTTGGATAGGCGATGGCACCAACTGGGCATGAAGCTTTCCCAAACAAAAAAGCGCTCCACCCGATTGGGTGAGCGCCTTTCCTAATTAGGTATGGATTTTCCCCTATGCTCTTCCAGGGAGGAAGGATAGGGAGATAGCTTTCCTAACTGGGTCCACAACTTTCCCAACTAGGTGTAGCATTTTCCTGATTGGTAAAATGTCAGACCCAATTGGGTATGGAGACCCTCTGCCTATCCTTTTCCTTTGGGGATACTGTACCATCTATACAGTTTCTTCACATCTAATGTGCGAAAACGTACGTTTTTACTCCCCAGCTTGACGTCTGCCAACATGCCTCGAAGGCGTAACTTCCGTAAGGTAGCTCGGGAGATGTGGAGCATAGCACAGGCATCATCTATGGTCATAAGCTCTTCATCTCCACCTACATCAAATAGTGATATTGACAAAGAGACAGCAGTAGGTTCTTCACCGTGCGTATGCGGAGGTATCTCCTTATTTCTAACGTTTTCGAGGAGGATATAGATCTTGTTCAATACGGAGATACACTGACCGGCCTTGCCTATCAGTATATGTATATAACGGATCACCATAGCTTACCACCTTCCCACCACCTTCTTTGTTTGAACTCCCTTGGATCAACAATTTTTCTCAGACGAGCTTTATACGTTCTGCCTATCGTTATCGGTTTCGAACGCATTGAATGATAAAGTGTAAGCTGCTTTTTTCCAAAATTGATGTATTTGACACACCTAAGGCACACGATATAGCTGTGGTGGACACAGACAAATTTCGAAGGCGGTAGCAACTTTTCAAAATCCGACAGGCTATAACATAGTTCCTCCTGTCCGTCACAATAGGTGACAAAGGAATGATTTCCTCTCCCTTCTATACACTGGATATCCTGCAGCTTGAGATTTAAAAATTTGCCATTGGCCATCTGGAAAAAGAAAGTATCATCTACCTCATGTTCGTCTATCATACCGACTATAGGGCATGGATCTACTGTAGTTTTAACGACTACAACGGCATCATATTTTTCAAGGAGGTCAATAAGTACCTCCTTACGGACGCTGCCAGCGTCAACAATCAAACATTTTGATTTCATTTTTTAAAGTATTAATGTTAAAATTGGTGGGAAACGAAAAACGAATCCCTAGATATATCTATACCAAACCTCGTATATCCTTTTGACAATAAAGAAAAAAAAATTAGACAACATCTCTCAGCGTACAGGTGGTAGTTGTGGAATGATATCTGTTTTTTAGAAGGTATAGAGCACCCATCTCATCAGGGTCGTGGCGTAGACAAGTTGCCCAGAAAAAAAGAAAAAAAATGTTATACAGTCGTGGGGGGATGACCACAGTAGAATCTAGGGGATGACAACATTTTTTGAAAGTGAAAAAAGCGGTAAAAAATGAGGAAACGAATGTCAGCAATCACGATATACATGAAACTAACAAACCTTATATCCGCCCGACGAACTACATGTCGGTTGATTTCTTGAAGTTTTCTGGGTATTGATCTCTTAAGTTCTTGTGATATGTTTCTCTCCAGTTGTCAGCGTTAACTATAAGATATAACAAATTAAGGACACAAATATTCAACAGGAAAGTTATAATATTTAAGGATTACATTCCAAAAATATTATAATAATTAAGGATTATATTCCCGTATTATTATAATATCGATGAAGTGCTATTATCGTACTGACGTTAAACGTTTAATAGCCATTCACATTTTCGTTATCCGTTTACTCTTGAATACATCGACCACTTGCAGAAAAAAGAGGACCGTCCACTCCTAGCTAAGGTAAAAGGTATTTTAGGATCTAGCTTTCCACAAGCCCTGTACAACAGCAGCGATACGGCTTTGCTCTTCTGCGGTCAGATTAGAACCTGAGGGCAGGCATAGGCCATTGTCGAATAATGTTTCAGCAAACTGATTTCCGTAGTAAGGAGCATCAGCAAATACCGGTTGCAGGTGCATGGGCTTCCACAATGGACGAGACTCAATATTATCCGCCAGGAAAGCCAGCCGCAGGTCTTCTCTCGTCTTGCCTGCCACCACAGGGTCGATCACTATCGCAGACAGCCAGTGATTGGCGTAATAATCCGCAGAAGGCTCAGAGAATACCGTTACGCCCTCAATACCTTCAAACAGCTCTACATAAAAAGCATGCATTGCACGACGGGCATTCACTCTATCCTTCAATACCTCCATCTGTCCACGACCTATACCTGCACAGATATTAGACATTCTATAGTTGTATCCTATCTGTGAATGCTGGTAATGCGGTGCATCATCCCGCGCCTGCGTGGATAGAAATACGGCTTTCTCTTTATCCTCCAGGTTAGGACATACCAATGCACCACCACCCGAAGTCGTGATAATCTTGTTGCCATTAAAGCTCAGCACACCAAAACGACCGAATGTACCACAGGCTCTTCCTTTGTAGGTAGACCCCAGCGCCTCTGCAGCATCTTCGATCACAGGAATATCAAACTCTCTGGCCACAGCCAATATCTCATCCATTTTGGCCGGCATACCATACAGGTGTACAACGATGATGGCCTTTGGTTTTTTTCCTCTGGAAAAACGATCACGAACAGCTTCACGAAGGTGCACGGAATCCATATTCCATGTATCCCGCTCGGAGTCCACAAAGATAGGTACTGCCCCCTGGTAAGCAATAGGATTGGCAGAAGCAGAGAATGTCATCGACTGGCAGATCACCTCATCACCGTAACCCACACCACAGGCTATCAATGCCAAGTGTAATGCAGCTGTACCGGCCGACAAAGCGGCGACATGCACATCAGCACCCAAAAAAGTTTCGATATCCAGCTCAAAGCCGTTGACATTAGGGCCTAAAGGCGCTACCCAGTTGGCATCAAAAGCCTCGTGGATATACTTGAGCTCATTGCCTCCCATATGTGGTGAGGATAACCAGATTTTTGATGACATGCTTTAAATAAAAAAAATGTAAAAAGTAACAATGCAAAAGTAAGGAGACAATACGCAATAAAAAAATCTTTCGCTGAAATTTGCGGAATGTCTTTATTGTAAAAAAGTTTTATACTCTTCCAGCAAAGCTTCCCAGACTACCCGTTGCTCATATCGCTCTTCGATCATCCGCCGAGCGTTAGCCCGGAGAGACCAATAGTACGTCGTATCTTCAACCATCCGACTCATCGCCCGTTCTAGCTCCGGAATATTTTTCAGGGGGATAATCCTACCATTTTGACCTTCAATAATGATTTCATTGCAACCGTTAATATCAGACACGATACTCGGTAACTCCATCGCACCTGCTTGCATGACCACATTGGGAAAGCCCTCGCGGTAACTCGGAAATACCAAGGTATCCGATATTGCAAAATAAGGACGCACATCCTTCTGAAATCCTACCGCGATAATATCGGGGTTATTGTCTATCTCACACAATGTTTCGGGTAGCAAAGGATCCAGCTCAGACTCTAGGGAGCCAACAAGCAAGAGCTTCACTTGTCGCATACCGAGCCTGCCGAAAGCATTTACCAGCTCATTAATACCTTTGTCCGCCACCAGACGACCGACAAAAATAAAAACAAAATCATCGGGCTGGATACCGTATGACATTTTTAGATTTTCCTGCAGTTCACCCGGAATCTGGGTAAGTGAGAAGAAGCCGGTGTCGATCCCGTTTGATGAGCCATTGCCGATGACCTTAAGCTTCTTTTCCGACGTATAACCCTGGCTCAGGATAAAATCATATAGCCCTTTAGCGTTTGGATAGACTTTTGTTGCGCAGCGGTAGGTCAGCTTTTCAACAAAGTCCAGCAGCTTACGCCTCATGCCCCTTGCTTCCATCAAAGGAAGCCCTGCCACAGTATGTAAACGAACCGGCACACCAGCCAACTTCGCCCCCAACATCCCCACGATCCCTGCTTTGGGTGTATGGGAGTGTACCATATATGGCTTTTCTTTTTTACAAAGCTTATAGAATTCCCAAAGGGACTTTAGATCTTTCAAGGGGGATATTGTCCGTGTCATCTCCAAAGCAATGATAGGTATACCCTCGTCCTGCCGGACATCCGAAAGCTCCTGTCCCGAACTAGAAATTCCCGTCACCGCAAACCCATTTTCAGACATAAACCGAAGCTGTCCCTTTAACAAAGTCTTTAAAGAGATGGGGACAGTCGTAACGCGAAAGAGCTTATAAGGAGACAATTTTATGCTTTTACTCTTCAAACCGCTTCGTAAACAAAGAACGAATCTTCTTCTTCATCCTTTCCCTCAGGGAGTGATTACGATTATCGCCATAACCGTAGCCATAACCATAGCCGTAGCCATAACCGCGGGCAAAGTCAATATCATTCAGTACGACCGCCATATTCTTCAGCTTACCCTCCTGATACAGCTCCTTAGGTATGTTCAACAGACGTTTATCCAAGAAGTTCGCCCGGGCTACATAGACCGTCATATCCGCATTATGCGCAATTAACAAGGTATCCGTGACCAAACCAACCGGTGCTGTGTCTACAATCACATAATCATAATGTTCGCGCCCATAAACAATGATATCGTCAAAATGGCCATTCATCAATAGCTCGGCCGGATTCGGAGCCACATAACCCGAGTATATAATATCAAACTGGTAATTCCCCGGCTGTTTGATGATGATATTTTCGATCGGCATATCCGGATTGATCAAATACTGCGTAATCCCCACATTAGTATGTTCCAAATAAGATATTCCCAGATAGTCCAACACTTTTGGACTACGGATATCAGCCCCGATCAATAGCACTCGTTTGCCCGACATGGATAGGATACGCGACAGGTTGGTTGTCACGAAGGATTTTCCTTCCCCCGATACCGTGGAGGTCACAAAAATCACGGCTGTATTCTTTTTTACGCCGAGCATAAAAGTGATATTGGTCCGTAGGATGCGGAAAGCTTCGGCCAGCGAACTTCTGTCGTTTTCCTTGACGACGGACTCCTCCGATGTAGGCAGCTCGCCCAAGATTGGTGCATTAAACTTGTCTTCAATATCTTTACGGCCGTGTATCTTGTTGTCGAGCATGAATTTGGCAAACAATACACCTATAGGTAGAGCCACCCCAAGCACCAATGCAATCAGATAATAGTTTTGAACTACCGGCGCTATAGGTCCATAGCCTCTTGCAGGCTCGATGATCTTAATATTCTCCGGTTTGGCCGAAGCGGCGATTTCCATTTCCTCCCGTTTCTGCAAGAGAAAGAGATACATGGCTTCGACAATCTGCTGCTGCCGCGCGATACTCTTGAAGTCGTTCTCATTTCGGGGTACCGATCCCAGATCAGACCGCAGCCCCCGCAATTTTGTCTCCACATTACGAATCTCCAGGTTATTGACCTGGGAAGCATTTTCCACGGAAGCATTCAGGTTGTTGTACAGCATGTTGATCTGTTCGTTCATCCGTATGACGGCCGGGTTTTCGCTAGTGGCCGACTTGAGCAAACCTTCCCGTTCGAGAAGCAATCTATTCAGGTTACTGATAGCTGTCGCGACTTCCCCCGACTGCAGCCCCAGATTTTCGGGAAGAATATTCATACTCTTCTTTTGTACCTCCGTCCGTATATAGTCGATAAGCTGCTGCTGAAAACGTAAGTCAAACAATTGCTTCTCATACGAAGTCAGCTCCCCTTGCGTAATACCCGCATTGGTTTCCACATCGACGATCCTGTTACTCGTCTTAAAATCCTCCACCCGTTTATCTGCCCGCTGCAGATCATCGCTAATCAAATTCAAACGTTCGTTGATGAAACTGGTGGACGCCAAAGTCACCTTGTTCTTGTCCTTGTTCAAATCCTTATCATAGGCCATGATCAGATCACGGAGCACCATCTCCGCCTTTTCTTTAGAAGATGCCGAATAGCCAAAGTTCAAAATGGTATTACTCTTCTCCGACCGACCGACGGTCAATGCCCCTTTTAGTATATTGCTCGCACTCTCCAAAGTCCGGATAACCACTGTAAAGCTACGCTCTATGATCTCCATGCCCTGTCGTCGGCTGATAAGCAACTGAACCCCACCCAGGACAAAAGGCTTGTCGGGCGATGTCACCCATATTTTGTCTTCCTGTCTGACCTCTATTGCTCCGTCTTTCAGGAATTTCAGCCGAAAGGTCAGGGACAGCTGTTCCTGTTCTTCGGGAGACTTCCCCACAATCTCCAGTTGAAAGGGAAGATTATCAGCCAGGATTTCGGCATTATTTACCCGTCCCTGTTCGTAATAAGTCAGGTAAAACTTATTCTTGCGCACCACCTCCTGCATCAATTTGCTGGAGCGTATAATTTGTATCTGGTCATCCAAAGCCGTATTTGGATTAAGCATAGGCATCGTACCCAACGCCGACATCTCGATAGCAGCACTCTCCTTATCCAGCACCATAACCTTTGCTGAGGCAGCATAGGTACGCGTGACATAACGCAGGTAAACATGCGCAATAGCCACAGCCAAGATGATGGAAATGACCAACCATTTCCAATAATAACCGTACTGTTCAATAAGCTGGCGGATGTCGACTGCCGATTCCGCATCTTGCTCATGAATTGTTGTTTTATTTTCCCGAATATCTTGCATCCTTACTACGTTAATTAAACAAGCTAAAAATAGTCAAACCTACTCCTAGTATAGTCATTCCCAGGGATAGATACCACGGTCGGCGATATGCTTGGATAGCCGTCGTATTCGGCTCTACATAGATAATGTCATTCTGTGCCAGATAATACGCCGGCGAATTCATCATATTCGCATCCCGGATATCCAAACGATAAGAAGCCCGTTTGCCATCCTCTTCCCGGATAACGAGGATATCGTTACGTTTTGCCGTAATTTGGAGATCACCGGCAGTAGCAATAGCATCCAGTATCGTTGGTCGGTCGCTATCACTGAAATCAATAATCTGGGAACTAGCATGTCCTAGTACCGTCACCCGGAAATTCTCAATACGCACATCCACTATGGGGTCGTTGACATAGCGTTTCAGTGTCTCCCGGATACTTTCTAGAGCCTGCAAACGTGTCTTGCCCGCTACATGTACAGCTCCCAGATAGGGCAATACCACATTTCCACTCTGATCGACGGTATACAGAATAATATTTGACCCCCCACCTTGGGTGGTCTTTACGATGAAAGGAGCGATAGCTTCCTCATCGGGTCCCGAGACACTTATACTTAGCTGATCCATCGGTTTAATTTTGACAAAATCTATAGAAAATGCTGAATCCAATACCTCTTGATTATTTTGAAAATAGATCACATCTTTGCGTGTCGCACAGGAATTGAACAAAAGCAATCCGAGTAGTATGATTAGGTTTATGCTCACAAAATTACTTTTCATAGCATATATATCTGTTTATTCAATATGTTAAGTTTACAAAGATACATTTATTACTGAAACTGTATGTTCAGTAAAAAAAAAGATGCTTCTTATAATTAGGAATTTAAACAATGAACACATAACAAGGATTTGACATAACACAGCCTGACGTTCAATCCTTACTTTTTCCTTTTGGGTATTTCGGAGTGATGATGCCAGTGATTTCGGTCAAAGCGTGCCACTTAAAAGATCATACAATTATATAAAAAAGTTGTCGTTATTCTTGTTTCAATATTCCTTTTCTCAACGATTCC
>PJTO01000260.1_pt1 | contig 38088 bp, 38 predicted proteins | sample 1512101 | NCBI WGS metagenome assembly PJTO01 (sample SAMN08177690, study PRJNA422409) | Soil metagenome, whole genome shotgun sequencing project.
ACGGTGGTCTCCCCAGATGCTTGGCGCAGCCCAACCGCTGACGCCGCTCTACCATCTACCGGGAGGCCACCAACCCTGCATATGGGTTAGGTCGCCAACGCCGGGACCGTTACTCCATCTAGAGCATTTTTCATTTCGATAGTATCGAAGCAACTACTCTCCTTTTTTTGGTTTGCCGTATCTTACGGTTCATCAGGATATTCCGCCTGATTGGACAAGCCCCTGAGCTTGAATCTGGATTTCGAGATGAGAATCGATCAGGCTTCGGAATGCTTGCGCCTCGTGCGCATTTTTGGCGCTGAACGTTACGTAACCCAGTCGGCAGAGTGGGATGACGCCGGATTCTATTACATCGCCGGGATTATAGTCGAGCGCATAGGAAATGATCCGGGGATCATTGATGACGGCATTCGATAGTGAAATCCTGTCTACAGGCCCTGCTTCTTCTGTGCAGAGATAGTGCTGGCTAAAAACGCCGCTTGCCTCGCTCAGGCCGGAAAATTCCTTGCCTAGAAGCAGCTCGATGTAGCCGGAAAACGGGGAAAATCCTGTTCCTGCGGCGACGAGCTCCATCATGAGGCCACCGCCAAAGCGCGTATGTGCCTCGATAACCTCGTATCCGGAACTTGTTTTCATCATTTCGATATGAAAGGGGCAAAATGTCATGCCGAGTGCATTCACGACGCTTTGAGTATAATTTTCGAGTTCGTCGCTGGGCCTACATGGCTGGAAATCGTGTCCGATTCCAACGAAGAACGGAACCTGTGACGTGTGGCTGGCCGTTATCCCAAGAAAGAGTATCCGACCGTCGATGACGACGCCTTCGACGCTGAATTCGTTGCCATCGATGAAACTTTCCAGGACCAGCGCTCCGTTGTTGAAGGAGCTCTTTTGGTCAATTCCTGCAGCGGCACCGAGAATTTTGTTGTTCCTGTATCGAGAAAGATACCCTGGAAGGTCTTCGTGACTTTGGACGAGCTCCACGCCAAGGCTTCCCGATGCGCTCGTTGGTTTGACGATGAACGGCACCGCGAAGTCAGCGGCATCCCGTTCGAGGTGGGTGGGATCGGTGATTCGGTGTTGGACCCGAGAAAGGCCAGCTTCACATAGTCTTTTTCGCGTTGCCGCTTTGTTGACGACGATGTTCTCGGTATCTACCGAATTGCCCTGCAGGCGACGCGTTTCCCGCAGTTGTGCTGCGGGAACTACGCCGCGGTCCGAAAATGAGATAATCTGATCCACGCTCAGACCAGCCAGTGCGGGCAGTAGGGCCTCCATATCCAACTTCGGCACTTCGAGAAATTGGACGTTTTTCGGAAGGTCGTCTCCGATCATTGTGGTCGCGCCGTCGTGTGTGTCGAAAATGATGAAATCATGCGGCAGGGCCCTGAGCTGCCATAATATAAGGCGCTTGGTGTGCCGGTAATTTGGCTGGCCGATGAGTGCTATTCTCACTAGGCGCTTCCTAAAAGGTGTCGAAATTGAAACCGATAGATCCAGGACTAGAAAGATCCGGGCCTGGAAAAAGCTGGGACAGTGGGGTATCCGGAGCGCCGAGAAGGAGGCTTAGGGAATATTTGAAGCGGTCCATTATTGCTCGTGCTTCATTGCTTGTGAAAGCACCTTTCCGATAATGGAGATCGATAGTCAGTTCATCTTCACGCTCCCATGCCACGAACCACAGGAGAGCCGAAATAAGTTCCGAATGGTCCGGCGGACGACGCGGCATAGTCGGCGAGGTGTCGGGTGCGGTTGCGTGATTTTGCAGCGTGAAGCCAACATCGAATAACGGATCCCGTCGTTTCAGATCTCCGCTGATCGTCGTGAGCGGGACGAGCTTGTTGTCGAAGGCCTCCAGTGTGGCTTCTTTCACGTCGGCGATGATCGAATGGAGCGGGCGATCGCAGGAAATGCGCGTGCGTATGGGCAGGGTGTTCATGAATGGGCCGACTTGTCCGGACAAGTCCGCGGCGTCTCTAGTGCTGACGGCGCAACCCGTAACGATGTCCTCGGCTTGGGTTTCGAGGTATAGAAAGGCTTTTATGCTGCTTTGAAGGACGACGAAGAGGCCTGTATTCGGCGCGGCGCACAGAGTTCGCAGTCGCTCATGTACGATTGGATCCAGAGTGAAACTTTCACGCCCGCCTACAAAGCAATTCCTTGCTGAAATCGCTCTTCCGGTGAATGCATCGGGCGCGCGAAAGTCGGCAAAATGCTGTTGCCAGAATTGACGGCTGCGTTTTCCGTGTTCGCTGTCCAGCCAAGCTTCAAGAGCGTGGGCGTAGTCCCGATAGTCGGACAAGAGCACGGGGGAGGGGTGATCTCCCCGCAGGAATGCAAGGAAGTCATCCAGGAGGATATCGGCGGAAAAGCCATCGGACACGATATGATGGATGGATAACAGTAATGCGCTTCGATTGGGAGCGATCGCGGCCAGGACGAGCCTGACGAGCGGACCATCCTGTATGTCGAGCGGCTTATGGAGCTCATGCTCATAGAGCGACTGCAATGAGCTTCCCGTGATATCATGGAATGAGAAATGCGCGCAGTTCTCCGCGGTCGTCTGTTCGGTTTCGATCATTCCGTGACGGAAAGAGAATTTCGTGCGCAAGAGGCTATGGCGCGCGACGATCTGCGCGAAGGCCAGGCTGGCCGGGCCCGGCGCAATCCCTTCCTCTACCAGGCGAACCGTAGTGACATGGGCGCGTTCCTCGCGGCTTGCCATCTGGTCGAGGAGAAAGAAGTCAAGCTGGATCGACGAGGCCATGTAATAAGTGTCGGGTGCCGGCGTGATCGTAAGCCCGGTGTGAGCCTTGTTTGTGGAGAGCAAAGACAACTGACGGCGAATTGTCGACGCTCTCAAGACGTCAGCAATGCGAAGGCGCTGCCCCGTTTCCCGTTCGATGCGGCGAGCGAGCGACATGGCTTTGATCGAGTTTCCGCCGACGGTGAAGAAATCGTCGTCGTCCCCGATGGTTTCCAAAGTCAAGACTTCGCACCACAGGCGATGCAACAGATCGCGATGGTCAGTGATCATGGGCTTCCGCTTCTGCGAAACGCTGAAGGGTTTTCTCCATGGCGGCAGTGATGCCAGGGAGGCTGTCGAACGATTCCAATACAAAATATTTGGGCTGAAGCGCAAAGGGACTGTAATCGGCAGCGAGCACCATTTCCAGATCGAAGGGAATTCGCGTGGTTTCCGAAGACATGGCTCGCGCGCATTCGGCACCGGACGTGGCTATCGCTGCTCCAAAGACTTTGAGCACGCCTCGCTCGTTTACCAGACCGACTTCGATCGTGTGCCAGTAAAGCCGGCCGAGGGCTGTTGTTGCGGTATGGGAATGACTAAATAAGCGAGAAACACGCGCGAATTCGATCAGGAAAGCTCTATAGGCGGGATGAATGAGCAGCGGCAGATGCCCGAGCGCGTCATGAAAGAAGTCCGGGAATTCCGCAAACGCGTATTCATGGGGGCGGCGCATGTCCCCAGCCACGGGAAACGTGCGCGACCGCAACAGTTCGACGAAGGCGTCATTGTCAATGAGACTGTCGACCGCCTCAATTCGCCACCCAAAGGCGGCTTCGGTGCGACGGCTGAGTGCTGCGATATCCTCGACCCGTACCAGATGGAAATGCAATCGCCTGAACCCATCGATCAGGGGCGCGCAGCCGTGCAACTCGAGCCGGTCTATATAGGCATCCATCAGTTGTGCCCATGTGGCATCGTCTTCACCGGGAGGATCTATGTCCGGGTATAGTTCGGCGTGAATCATGACGGCACCCGTTGATCCAGTTTATCGGAAATGTTTTGAAGCCATGCATTCGCGGCGGCGACGGCAGCGGCCACCGAATCCTCGTCGTAGAGGCCCGTGTCGAACTCGACGCGCCAATGCCCGGAGGTGTCTACGCCCTGTCCGTTTATGGCTACGAAGATGTTCATTGGAAAATGGAAGCGATCATGCACGCTTCCCTCACGCAGGACGACCGTTTCGTGGCTCCTGACATTATGGAAATTCACGAAATTGAAGGTCGGAAATCCGGGATTATCTCGAAATGCCCGGCTTACTGCGCTGAACGGAAAGACGCCCAGAGCTTCGACGATATCGAGCCGTTTTTGCATGGTCGCAGGTGAAGGATCTACCGGTCCCACAAGTACGGGGACGATGTTCCAGAACAGTCCGGTCGCGCGCAAGGGATCTGTCAGTCTTTCCGATCGGCCGTTTACGACGACGCCCAGTTGCGGAGTAGACAGCAGACCTGTTTCGCGAAGACCCTGCACCAAGGCGGCGAGGAAGGCGGCTTTCATCGTGACGCCGTCTCGCCGGGCAGTCTCTTGCACGCCATGAAGAGTGAAGGGGGGGATTTGAGCCGAGAATGTGGTTTGACGACCGGAGCCATGCTTGGCGGACTGCGGACCTGGTAGGAGCGATGCTTTCGCAACGCCTTCCAGATAGTCGGCCACCGACGCGTTTTCATTCCCCCTTCGCTCAAGCGCCGAGAATTCCTGCCGTGTCGGGTTCCCCGGATCGGCCCATCCCAGCGTCATGCCCTGTTTGAGCGAAGCGTAAGTTGAAACCAGCGCGTTCCGCAGTTCCACGCCGCTCCAGCCATCAAGCAAGGCATGATGGAAGGAAATCAGGATCGCACAGGCATGGGGTGATTGCCGCCACACGCGAAAACGCACCATCGGTGCGTGGCCATCGGCTGTGAAGCGATTTGCAATATCTTCCGCCATGGCGGCACGGAAAACGATCTCTTGCCCCTCGGTGTCGTCCGGAAGACCGTCGCAGATGGATAGTTCAAGTGTGTGTCTGGGGCGGACCAGTTGGAGAATTCGCTCCCCGGTTCCCTCGATAAAGGATGTCCTTAGGCTACCGTGGCAATCGTAAAGGTGTTGCAATGACGCTAACAGTATCTCGAAGTCCAGTCGCGGATCTTCGAAATGCCAGATGGCACAGCAATGATAGGCGCCCGTGCGCCCACCATCTTCTCGATAGGCATCTAGCATCATCCGCTGCATGGCAGTTGCGGGATAGGCTTCCTCTGTGCCTGGCGGCAGGAATCGTTTCTCGCCGGCCGGCAGTTCGATGCCGCTTCGGAACGGGATATCGTCGCAGTGTGCGGCCAAGGTGGGGACACGCAGTACGGCGGCAAGCGATCGGATCGTCGGCCGCGCGGATACATCGGCGGCGCTGAACTGAAGGCCCTGCTGCCGGGCAAGATGCACGGCCTGTATTACCCGGATCGAGTCGCACCCAAGGCTGAACAGGTTCTCTTCGACGCCGACGTTGGCTGTCTCCAGCACTTCCGCCCAGATCGTACAGAGAGCTGTTTCGAGCGCGTCCTCCGGCTTTGCCTGGCTTGCCTCGGTCGACGTTCTAGTATTGGCTAGATCGATGAGAGCGGCGCTGTCCACTTTGCCGTGAGCGGTAAGCGGCCAGGATTCTATTTCGATAAGCCGATGTGGCAGCAGATAGTCGGGGAGATGTTCCGCAAGCCGTTTGCGAAGTTCGATACCGCTAGGTCTCCGTCCAGCTTGCGGCAGGCCGTTTTCGGCGAAAAGCGAGCGATACAGCGCGGCGTTCCGGAACGCTTCGGGGCGATGAGGGGAATGGATGGCGAAGCGCTTTGCGGGCTTGTGCTGCCGGTGGATTTCTCCGGTGATCGTATAGTCTGGATGGCAGCCATCTGCACCGAGCGAGCGCATGAAGCGGATCGTGACCGAGTCTCCTGAGGAAATCCGCAAGCCCTCGAAGCTTAGTGGCAAATAGATGGGCAGGTGATGCGTTGGCCGTGCGCTGTCGAAAAGCAGGTCATCGCCAGCATACGCCTCGATCCAAAGCACGAAGCCCGTCAAGACTCCATTGCGTGCGACCTCGAGGCGAATGTCGTTTGCTTCTTCTGTGTCCAGCTTTCCCGCGTAATCAATATTTTCGGCCTCGCCTGCATCTGTGAAAATGTGATCGTGCTTCATGTTGCGAAGGCAGAGGCGGACATCGAAGGGGTGGCCGGATCTGGCGAAAAGCTCTTCCAGATAATGCTTCGAGATATCGCTGAATCCTGCTTCGACCACTTCTGTCGGGAGGGAGAATCCAGCGATTCTGGTCACGTAGCGACCTGGGACGAATACGACGTCGTCCGGCAGCTTCCGCTTCATTGAACTGACCAGCGCAATGCAGCCGTCTGAACTGGCGATATTGCCGGCCAAGGCCGACACGACGACCTCCACCGGCTCGGGCAATCTATCGAGCCCGGCAGCATCATCGTGGATCAGAAGAATATGATCCTCCAGTCCCAATTGTCTGATGGTTTCCGAAGCTGCACGGGCGGCCTCATCGTCCCGTTCTACTGCATAGACCTTCGCGGCACCGGCGGCGATGCAATGGCGTGCCAGAACCGCTTCCGAGCCGGTTCCGGGATCCAGAACGATCTTGCCCCGGACACGATTGGCAAGACCGTGCCGATAGGCGGCAACCCGCACATCATCGGTCGCCATGGCTTCATACAGGAACGTATCGTAGACGTCGTATTCGCCGAGCGACGGCACCAGTTCCATCCCATCGTCCGGCTGAAGGAAAGCGAGAAGCTCCTTGCGTCCAGAGCGAGTTTCGTGGACGAGCACTTGGCTGGCGCGCAGGGCGCATACTTCATGAAGTGTGCGGTCTATTTCCGCCAGGTCGATGCGAAGTCCATTGATCTTGACCTGACTGTCAGTACGCCCTTGGAACAGCAGTATGCCGTCGGAGGTCCAGGCGCCGCGATCTCCGCTTCGATAAAGCTTGGTGCCCGGCATGAACGGGTTGTCGATGAATTTTTCGAAAGTAAGCGCCGGGTCCCCTAGATAGCCACGCGCGAGTCCCGTTCCGGCTATGCAGATCTCCCCGACTACGCCAGGGGGTACGAGGCGCCCCTGTCGGTCTACCACGTAAATCCTTTTGTTCGCGCTGGGCCTGCCGATCGGGATAGTATCGCCAAGCTCTTCCGGGGCGATATCATGAATGGTGGTGTTGATCGACGCTTCGGTTGGGCCATATCCGTTGTAAAGGGCGAGCCGAGGCGCATAAGTCCGGGCGAGCGATGTCGGCAGGGCTTCGCCAGCCGCAACAAGGAGCCGCAGTTTTCCCATACGATAGGGATCAAGCATTTGGAGATAGGAGGGAGTCAGCGTCGAGATTGTCGCGCCATGGCGGTCAATCGCCTCCATAAACGCGGTTGGACTCGCAATGGTCTCTTCGTCGGCAATAATCAACGCCGCCCCGGATCCCAGGGCGGTGAATGCATCCAGCAGGAAGCCGTCGAACGACGTTGCCATGAATTGAATATAGCGATCGCGACCATCGACGTTGAAGCGCTCGATATGATCGAGCACCGTATTCGTCAGTCCCCGATGTTCGAGCATCACGCCTTTGGGAACGCCCGTGGTTCCGGATGTGTAGATCACATATGCCAGATCTTCACCGCGTGGCAGGGAAGCGGCAAGCGCAGTGTCGGGCAGACCGGCGACTTGAAGGTCCATCGCGAACATCGGCAGCTCAACGCACCCCATTACGAGTTCGAGCTGGCTCGAATGCAGCAGCAGTGCCGCCGCCTGGCTTTCGTTCAAAATGTCGACGAGCCGCTCGGACGGCAGTCTGGGGTTCAGCGGCAGGAATGCCGCGCCCGCTCGCAGGATGCCGAGGAGGGCGACGACTGACCATTCCGATCGATCTTGAAGCGAGGCGATCAGCATGCCCGGCCCCGCACCATAACTGCTCTGCAGATGGGCGGCGAGCCTTCGGGATTGCATATCGAGCCATGTGTAGCTGAAGCTGTTGTCGCCGACGATAATGGCGGGATCCGAACCTCTTTCCGACACGCAGCGTTCGAAAAGCTCGACAACCGTCGCCGCCGGACCAAAATCGCGTTCCGTGCGGTTGAAGTCGCCGATGCGCGCCGCAAGGTCTTCGAATGCGGATTCTATCACCGCTGCTTGCGTCTCCCTCGGTGTCGCGAAGCAGGTGAGCAGACGCAACAATCTCTCGCCGATTTCCCGGAGAAACCAGATGGGCAACCGCGCCGAGGGACTCGCCAGGACAAATCCGGGTTCGGGTGTGGAGTGGAAACGGATGGTGAGATTGTACGTTGCATCTCCTTCTCCAGCCCCGTGCAATTCCTCCGATGCGATGAAGACGTCCGAGCTGGCGGATGATCCGAGGTGTTCTCGAAAGCTTGCGACAGGGAAACCGCCAAATGCCGTGCAAGCGGGAAGCGTTTCGCCGATCATGCGCATCAGCTCAGCAACCGCCCGTTCCGGCTCGATAGCGATCGCTAGCACCGGCCGTTCGTGTGCTGCCGAAAATTTCGCCGCGGGCAATTCGAGCACGACGAGCTTTTCGCCGGTAAGCCGCGAAAGCAGCAGGGCGACCGCAGCCATGACCACGGCAAAGCGACCGTCATCTTCGCACCGCCCAATGTGATCCAGAATTTTTCCGGTGTCAGGGGGCAGCAGAATTTGGATCGCGGCAGGTTGCTCCTTATCGGCAAAGAGCAGGCCGCGGCTCAGGTTCCATGGTGCTTCAGCGCGCTCGAACTGGCCCTTCCAGAAGGTGCGCGCTGCATGAAACTGTGGTTCCGTGAAATAGTCAGAGTGATGGCAGTCCATCGTGCTACCTTCCATGAAGCTTCGCCGAGCGCTGCGATGATTATCGATCAATTTGAGAGGATGATCTCGGTAGCGCCATGCAGTCGCTCAGCAGAAATGCCGCGCGCGCGGCATGCGTCGATCAGCTGGTTCGACTGGACAATCGGATTGGAACTATCGGTGTAGTGAACGTCGAGGATATATTGCATCCATGGTTCGGACCCCATCGCATAGATGTAGACATTCTGGCAGGAGACGCTCTCCAACAGGTTGAGAACTTCCTGGCAGTTGCTGGCACGGCCGCGACGCGAATGATCTTTGTCGCGCGGGAGCCTCTTCGTGAAAGCCGGGCCGTAAACCCAGGATACGGGGGCCCCGTCACACTCCATGCCGATGAAGAGCGCGTCGAGCGCGCCAAGCTCGCGACAGGCGCGCTCATACACGAAATGCCCGAAATTGCACGCATCGGCTGCGAACAGAAGCGATCGGTCGTTTACCCGGAGATGGTAGCAAAGCTTGCTGCCGACGCCGAGGTCATGATGCTCGCCCAGGAAAGGAAGCGCAGTGATTGCGCCTATGCCGACGTCGACCCGATCGAACTCGGAGAGTTCGCGGATATTTTGAAATCCCTGCCGCTCCAGCAATAACTTCAGCGAGGGGTCGAGCATATTGCCGGCAACATTCCTGCCGAGGATGATCGAGCCGATCTGGCTGCGCAGTTGGATCAGGGTTTCGAGCGAGATATGGTCGTGATGCCCGTGCGTGATCAAAACATAGTCGATCCGATCAGGTAGGTCGGCAAAGGTGAAGCTACTGATCCCTGTGCGATCTCCGGAATATGGGATCACCGGATCGATCAGGAAGCTCAAGCCGCTCGCCTCGATCAGTACACAGGCATGGCCGAAATAGCGTATACGGGGTTCAGGCGCGTCATAAGCAGAGCGCGGTTCCGGAGCCTGCTCGGTGAAGAGCGAACGGAACGTGGTCTTGTCCTTGTCCGCTATTTCCAGCAGTTCTTCCAGCTCGGTAATCGGGCAGGATACGGACCGGGTACGGAACAGAGCATCGTAGGCGGCCGACTGGAAAGGCAAGCGGATTTCGACACTGTCGGGTTGTTCCAGGCGCGGCGTCGAGAAAATGAACGGGCGGGCATCGTCTCCGACGAAGCGTCCGAGCATAAGCGATTGCGCATCCTGATCGTAAAGTTCGCTGTCGTACAATTGGGATTCGAAGACCCGGAAGTCCGGGCGATGGTGTCGGTCGTACGTTAGTTCGACATAGCCTCGCAGAAGGGGGGGAATGTCGGAATAGAGCGTCTCGAGCGAACTTCCGTCACCGCGTTGCTCCAGCAGGTCGTCGAGTTCGCGCACGGCTTCCACGAACCTGGTCTGGCTTTCGGTTCGTTGCGCCATATCCCGGAGCAGATCTCCGACTGCGGGAGCGTCGCCTACCGGGAGGTCGATGAACGGTCCGCCGCGCATCGCCGGGCTCTTGAGCGCCGCGACATGGAGATCGGGCGATGCAACGAATGACTTCATTGTCTTGTATTGCCGCTCAAGGACATTGAATGCCGCTGACGCGGGGGCAATGATCTGCACCCAAGCGTACCACCGATGAATCAGCGGATCGACCTGAACGTCTGGCCGCAGATACACAGGCGTACTTTTCATGTTTTTCCTCTCAAGTACCGACGAGCTGCAGCAGGGCGCCACTTGGCGAATTCAGCCCAGTCTTGCCCCCAGGCCAGCGCGGATGATCTTTCCGGTGGCGGTCCGCGGTATCTCCTGCACCTTGACAAAACGCATCGGCAAAACCGCTTCGGAAAAGCGCGCAAGAAGATGTTGCCTGAGTTCGTCGATGTCGAAAGAAACATCACTTACGACAGCCGCTGTAACGGCATCGCCGAGCAGTTCGTCCGGTACGGTAAAGCAAGCCGCATCGAGGACGGCTGGATGTTTCACTAGCGTATGTTCCATTTCTTCGAGCGAAACCGCGATGCCCAACACTTTCGCAATGTTCTTTTCACGCCCGGTCAGGAAGAACAGTTCCATGCCGGTCTCTTCATCTAGCTGCTCATAACCGATATCTCCGGAATGGAACCATCCTTCCCGTAGCGCCTCTCGGGTCGCTTCCTCGTTGCGGTCGTAGCCTCGCATCACGTTATAGCCGCGCATACAGATCTCGCCGCGTTCTCCATGGCGTGCTCGTGAACCGTCGGGTCGCAGGACCGCTACCTCATTGCCGAAAACAGCAGCACCGATCGATGGAATCTCGGCATCGATCATGGCACGGCGGTAGGTTGCCTCATTCAATTCGGGTGGGAGCGTGGTCGAAAAATTGGTCGTTTCGGTCAGGCCGTAGCCTTGGTTCACACGAACGCCGAAGCGATCGTGGACCTTGCGGCAGGTACTTGCAGCGAGCGGCGCGGCGGCCGATATGAAATATCGGAACTCTCGCGGTAGTGACAAAACGTTATCGTCATAGAGTAAAACTTCTAGAATGCTCGGCACTGCACTCGCGAGGTGAGGTTTGTGACGGTGTAGGCAATCTGCATATTGTCGCGGATTGAAACGTTCGAGCAGGATGGCGTGTGCGCCGCTCCAGAGTGTTGCCATGATCGTAAAATGCAGCCCGTTCACATGATGAATGGGCAGGCAGCCGAGAAATTTCGTTTCCCGATCCAGCTTATGGAGCCGGCGCATGGCTTCGGCATTGGCGCTAACATTCTCGAAAGTTTGCGCGACGATCTTTGAGGCGGCCGTCGATCCCGACGTACCGAAATAGAAAGCGGTATCGGAAAGGCGCGGCAACGATTTGGTCGTTATTGACTGGTGTCGCTTGAAGGCGGGGGCACTGGTAATATGTCTGGCGCCTTGGAGCTGTTTGGCCTTGTCGACGTCGGTGCAAAGGAGATGCCGTATCTGCCTTCCTTTGAGAAGTTCTTCCAGGCGCTCGGCCTTTTCGTCGGGGTTTACGAAGAAAATTTTGGCTCCGGCAACCAGCAAGGCAAAGATGGCAACTACTGAAACCACATCGTTGAGGGGCGCAATCGCCACGGTTTCGCCCGGTTCGATAACCAGTTCGGCCCTGAACCACTCAGCAAGGCATGCACTGTCATCTCGCAGATCGCGATAGGTGATAGTGGTCTCGTTTCCCAAGGCGGACACCGCAGTCATGTAGGGCGCATCCCCATCGCTGTCGGCCTGAGATACTAGCCGTTCGAGGATATGGATTGCGCCGGGAAGAGCGGCTTCGATCGGGCTGTTGCCGTAACGGCGGGACGCCATGATATCGAGGCCGCTTGCCCGGGTCCTGATATCAGCCGTCGTCACTTCGCGTTTTCCGGCAGTGGAATGCGGACGGCTTGATCCGCTTTAGCAGGGAAGGCTGGGGCATGGGAGGCTAGCGCCATGTCGGGGACATCGGCTGGCTGGATCTCGCTTTGCCGGATTTCGCTGTCGGCGGCCATCGGCCGCATGGGGGCGACGTTAAGCCCCCGTTCCGCTGACCGGATCCTGTGCAGGAATTTGAAGAATGTCCGGTTGAGCATGGGGTGATCTTCGTCCGTCGGTCCGAAATCGCTGTCCGGATGAAAGGCGATCACCGTGAGCGCCGATTTCGTATCCTTTTGGCGCGCCTCGTGAGTATGAAACGAGTGATAGGTCTCGGGAGGGAGGAAGAAGACGTCTCCGCATTCAAGCGGAAAATCCCCCGAGGGTGTTTTGCAAATCCCAGAGCCTTCAATCACCATGCCGCAGCGGATGCTGGGATGGGTGTGCTGCGTCTGCTTGATCCCTGCGGGAAAATAGAGTGCGTTCAGGCAGGGATCGCCGCGTCGAAGTGGGGGCGTCAGCAGCGTGTCGGTGCATCCGTCTATGTAATTGAGGCGGCCCCATTCTTCTACTTCGCCACCGTAATGCGTGATCCCTGCATAATCGAAATGCGTGAACACGATGCAGCGAGCGTCACCCACGACCTGTGCTTCGCCGTGGATCGAAAAGAAGGTGTTGCGTGTGACGGGAACGACGCGAGACGCCTCGCGAACGACGCATCCGTCATCGGCGACATAGCCATAATGCGTGGCGCCGCTTTCCAGCTGGGTGATTTCTCCCGGAGCGTGACAATACATCCGAACGGGATGATGTCTGTCGGAAGCTAGGCAATTTGTGTGAGCGAGTAATAATTCGATCGCATGCCCCCTGGAAGAGGGTTTCGTATAGATATTCAGGCGATCTAGGCAGTTCTGCAATTGCGCGTCGATGCCTTCGAGGCCCGTATATGTATGAAGGCTTGAGGCAAAATCTGCAACATTGTCCGTAATGCCGAGGGAAACCAAAGCATCACCGCCAAGTTTTGCAAGGATGTCAGGCGAACTTGTCTCGTTGAAAGAACGAAAATCGAAGTTCTGTCGTAGATTATTCAGGTCACTGCTTGCTGCAGGGCTTCGAAAATCTACTGTGAATCTGGGGGAATACGGCTTTACAATGAATGTCTCGGGACTCGAGATGATGCCTTGATGTGACAAGTCTCAAACTCCTCGGGGAGAGATGGTTTATTTGAACTGATTCCTGTATGTAAAATTCCAACATCGGTAATATCTGTCAATACACAGATTGATTTCATTCTGGCGTATAAATTAGTATTTGGTTAATTATATAAATGACGTCGATCTTGTATGAATAATCGATTGCAAAATGGATGGGTCGGCGTGAGAATTTGTTTCTCTGAAGGCCTTAAAGGCCAATCTCCTATCCGACCTCCCGTCAAGATACACTCGCGAGTGGCGGAGCGGGCTGGTACCGTAACATTCGCCTGCGAAGAATTTTCAAACGGGTCCGGAAAGATGTTCGATTCAGCGCGCATCGGTGTAAAGAGCTCCAAATATTCGCAGTTCTCATTCCCAACCGAAGACATCTTCCTTTCCAATTGTAGCCATCCAGCTATGCAACGAAATACAGAATGACGTCGGTCCTCGGTGTGAAGCGGCACGGCCAAACAGGTGAACATCCAATGATCCGGCACATTTGATGCTCCGCCTCCCCCATTGCGATGTCGCACTCTACCTTCTCGACCGACGCAGCCTCGCCGCCGAACATCTGCGCGCGCGTGGGTACCTCGACAGGAACGAGATCGCACGCCGGGACATTTTCGCGCGCGAGGAAGATCGCGACCGCTTCACGCTGGGCCGCGCAATGCTGCGCGCGGCGCTCGGCAGGGCACTCGACCGCGCAGCACATGCGATTTCGTTCACTCTAGAGGTGTACGGACGCCCGTTTCTTGCAGATGAGCCTGAAATCGGCTTCAGTCTTTCCCATAGCGGTGATTACATCGCGTTGGCCGTCTCCGCGATCGGCCCAGAGGTCGGCGTAGACGTTGAGGCGTTCGACCGCTCCATCGACTTCGTCGATATCGCAAGAAGCGTGCTTGCGATCGAGGAACACGCCCGCCTCACCGCGCTTCCAGCGGCGGAGCGCGAGGACTACTTTCTGGCACTTTGGACGCTGAAGGAAGCGCACCTGAAGGCTACCGGCCAAGGCCTCCAAATTGATCCATCCCAATGCGTTATAAACCCGGACCCACCTTACGCGGCACTTCGGGTTCCTGGCGAAGACGTTCACAGACTCTCGGAATGGCGCTTCGCGCGCTGGAGGATCGCCCCGCGTGCCAGCCTTGCACTAGCGGTCCGCAGTGCCTTGGCACCACGAATAGCGCGCTTTTCGGCAGACACCCTGGTAATCGCGTAAGGGCCTCTGCTTAAGCACGGCATACCGTCGGGCGCCGGCTCGATGGCCTTCTGGAACGGAAAACGATTGCCCTTTCTGCTGGTCCGCAATAATCGTACCAATGCATGGCCGTGCTTTATCGGGTCTCACGGAGGCGAGTCGCACTGCTGCCAGTGGTGGTGCGGAGCAGCGGAGACATGGTGGTGCGATGATTCTTACCGAGATATTGCTGCCCGAGGGTGCGCTCGAAAACGCGACCGATGCGGTCGAGAATTTTCGGTGGCTCGTCGATACCACATCGCCGCGCGAGGTTCTGTGGTCGCCCGATGGGACCGATGAGGTTGTGAACCTCTATTTTGCTCTGTGGTATGAAGGGGAAGTCAACAATGGCGGGCATGCCCAGTTCGTCAGCAACAGCGACAATCAGAGGCCGATCGCAATCGCGGCGCAGAACGGTCTGCAGCTGATTGGAGCGCAGCCTTACGAGCGATTCGTGGAATCGACAATCGCTTGGGCGCAACACCATTCCGATGAAGTCGCGCGCGTGCTGAATTGGTCGGAGCTGCCGCTATTCCAGCCACCAATGTTGACCCAGTTGGATGATCTGTTCTTCGCTGAAAAAGGCGATCATCAAGTTCGGGACTATGCTCTTGCATGGCTCCGCCTGTCGCCGCGAGTAAGCGTAATTCCGAAAGAAGCGTTCAACGAGGCGGTTCTCAAGCATCAGGCGAAACAGGCTTGAAGCTAGCCTGCGCGCCACTCGTAATGAATACCGATGCAAGCGCTATGGTGCCAACCGCGCAAGCGATTCGGGTATTGGGCTAATTCTTCTTAAAGCCGGACTTTCTGCCCGATTGCGGTGAGTTCAGGCCGTGTCAGCCGTAGCGGCAGATCGCATCGAGCAAGGTCGACTGGAGGCGGTGAACGATCCGTTTAAAGCTCGCGCCATCACCCAGCGCCCGAGCCAGGACGATTGCACCCTGTATTCCAGACACCGCCTCTTCAGCGAGATCCACTGCGATCGCTGGCGGAACCTTTGCCACTCCGAGACAGTGAGCCAGAGCCGAAATCCACCTAGCGAAGTAGTCCTTCACTTTCACCGCGAAGGTTTCGCCCGAGGAGTTAAGCCCCAGGCACCCAACCACGCACACCCGCCTCCCAGAGCGGAAATACGCAGTCACGTTGTCGAACATGGCCGTAACAGTCGCCGCCGGATCAGAGACATTCTCCAGCGGTGTGAATATCGCGTTGGTGAACCAACCCTCGATGTTCTCGAGGACCGCCTCCATCATCTCCTCCTTCCCGCGGGGGAAGAAGTTGTAGAGGCTGCCTTTGCCCAGGCCCGTTGCCTTCGACAGCACGGCCAAGCTTGCGCCCTCGAACCCATGCTCGCGAAAGGCTTCCGCCAGTGCTGGCAGAGCGCTTTCGCGATCGGTAAGGGCGCGCTTGGTACTCAAAGGCCGAGGTCGCTCAGCGAAGCGTGGTCATCCGGACGACGGCCGAGGGGCCAAAAGAACAGCCGCTCCGATTCCTTGATCGGCATCTCGTTAATGCTGGCATGGCGGTTCGACATCAGTCCCTCTTCGGCAAAGAGCCAGTTTTCGTTTCCGTAGGCACGGAACCACTGTCCGGCGTCATCGCGATACTCGTAGGCATAGCGCACGGCAATACGGTTGCCGGTGAACGCCCACAGCTCCTTGATAAGGCGGTACTCGTGTTCCTTGTTCCACTTGCGCTCAAGAAAGGCCTGCGCCTCCTGGCGGTTGGTCGCGAACTCGACCCGGTTACGCCAGCGGGTATCGAGAGTGTAGGCTAGTGCGACCTTGTCGGCGTCACGGGTGTTCCAGCCATCTTCGGCTAGACGGACCTTCTCGACAGCGCTTTCGTGGGTGAACGGGGGCAGAGGAGGACGGGACATTTGATTTCCTTTCGAGATGTGAATGGTCTTGGCAAGCGCCGGGGCCGCAAGGGCCGCAGCAGGAAAAGCAGCTATGAAAGTGCGGCGGTTCACTCGATTTCCCTTTGGGGCCTTGACTTGTACCTATTGGTACATGCGTGTACCGATCGGTACAAGTCATTTTTCACGAGGTTAATCGGCACCCGGCCCAGCGACCGGGAGACGCTGCATTTTTAGTGTCTGTGGTGTGCGAGCGTGCGCCAAAAATGTGGTTGGCGCTGGGAGGCATAGGCCGCAATTAGGGGCTTGTACCTCGAAGCAGCGGAGAAGATGGAGGCACCTTCCCAACCCCTTCAGTTCGGGCGCCGGTCGGTCAGAAGGGCTTGGTCGGGAGGTAGTTGCCGTCCAGCGTGATGACGCAGCGGTGGCCGCCGTCAGCTATCTCCGCAATCCGGCTCTGAACCGGACGATCGCCTACCGGCCGATGCTAGTCGTTCACGTTCGCCCACACTTCGGTTAACGGAAGGCAGCTTTCAGAATGCCCGGATGAGACGCTGAACGTCCGCTCCGTCGGCGAAGAAGGAGGCTGCGATGCCCACAGCCTCCTTCAGTTTTTTAGTGACCGATGGGAATGGGGTTGTCGACAATGCTTTGATTGAAGGCGTGAACGAGGGCATGTTCGTCAGCACCCGGGTTGTCGCGCAGCGCGCGGATGGCGTCGACGATTACTTCAGGATCGTCTTTGGCAAGCGCGGCAATGGTCTGCTCGACAAAAGGACCGAGCGGCATGGCGCGCGGATCGCCGCTCTTGTAGATGAGGTCGGTGTCAACCCACGGCGGCGCGATTTCCTGCACGCGCACGCTGGTGTCGCGCAGCTGGAAACGCTGGGTCAAGGCATAGGAATGCAGCGCCGCCTTGGTCGCCGAATAGACCGCGTTGGTGGCCAACGGAACGAATGCCAAGACGCTGCTCGTATAGAGGATTGTCGCTTCGGGCCGGGTTTTGAGGTGCTCGATCAGCGCCGATGTCATGCGGATCGGGCCGAGCAGGTTGGTGGTGATCACACCTTGCGCGGCGGCATCGTCGACAGGCGCCGATGTGTCGTCGAAGGGCATGATACCGGCGTTGTTGAAGAGCACGTTGGTCTCGGGAAAATCGCGCTGGATGATTGCGGCAGCACGCTCGATGCTGGCGGGATCATTTATGTCGAGTTCGATCGCGGCCATGCCGGGGTTGGCGGCGATGACCTCATCGAGCAAGGCGCGCCTGCGGCCTGAAACGATCACTTTGTTGCCCAGCGCGTGCAGAGCCTCGGCAAGGCCACGGCCGATGCCGCTGGTGCCGCCGGTGATGAAGATGGTGTTTCCGGTAAGCTTCATGGTTCGTGTCCTTCGAGAGGGCGAAACGGTCAGGCGGCCACGTGGTCGACGCGGGGGAAGTCGAGCGTGGTGCCGACGATCGTATTGATGCTGTTGGTGAGGATGCTCATCGCGGCATGGGCCACGGTTTCGAGGATTTCTGCATCCGAGAGCCCGGCCGAACGGGAGCGGTCAAGCACGGAAGGGCCGGCGCGCCCATGGTCGGCGTTGACCTCCAGGGCGAGTGCCAGAATGGCGGCGACGTGCGGATCGCCGGCTTCTCCGGACTGGGCTTTTGCCAGATCGTCGCTCGAAAGGCCGGCAAAGCGGCCGGCGCCGGTATGTGCGGCAAGGCAGTAGTCGCAGCCGTTGGCTGTAGCGACGGCGATGGCGATCTGCTCCTGAACAGGGGCGGGAAGTACGCCCTCGGCAAGGGCGGCGCGGCCATTCCAGTAGACATCGAGCACGGCCGGGGCCCGGGCCATCACGCGCAGGAGATTGGGTACTTTGCCCATGCGGGCGCGAGCTTCGCGAAAGATGGCGGCGGAATCCGCCGTGGCATCGGCGTCGGCAATGAGAGGGATCGTGGACATCATGGTTTCCTTGTTTGCCTGCGAAGTCAGTGGGCGTGAACGATGCCGAAGCGGGCGGCGGGGCGGCTGGCCGAAAGCTCAGGGCCGAGGGCGGCGCGAGCGGCTTCGAAATCGCGCCAGAGGTTGGCGTCATCCAGCGAAGGGATAGTCGTCGTTTCGCCGCGATCGAGGCCGACTAGCGCGGCATCGACCATGTCTTCGGCGCGCATGACGATGCTTTCCGGCAGTTGGTCGAGAGGTAGCCCGCCGGTTTCCCAGAAGTCGGTGGCGGTGGCACCGGGCAGGACGGACTGGATGCGGATGCCCTTGCCCGCCAGTTCGTGATGCAGCGAGGCCGAGAAGGCCTGAACGAACGCCTTGGACCCGCCATAAACCCCATTGAGCGTTTCCGGCGTGATCGCGACGATCGAGGCGATGTTGATGATGGTGCCGCGTCCGCGTGCGACGAAACCGGGCGCTGCTGCATAAGCGAGGCGCATCGGCGCAGTCACGTTCAGGCGGACCATCGCTTCCATCCGGTCGACGTCGCTGTCCAGCAGCGCGGTGTGGGTGCCGACGCCGGCATTGTTGACCAGAGTGGTGATGCTGGCATCGCTGCGCAGAATGGCTTCGACGCGGGCCAGATCCTGCGCATTTTCGAGGTCAGCAACGACGACTTCGACTGCGCGTCCGGTCCGGTCGGACAGGCTGGAGGCGAGGCGCTGAAGCTTGTCGCCATTGCGGGCGACAAGGATGAGGTCGTGGCCGCGGCGGGCCAGACGGTCGGCGTAAATGGCGCCGATGCCGCCGGATGCGCCGGTGATGAGAGCGGTGCCGGGAGTCTGCGTGGTCATGGTTGAAAGTCCTTGGCGATGCGTGTTGCCGGTTGGCAGGCCGGTTATGATCGTATTGCGCAATGTCTCAAATGACGTATAAATTACGCATTCAGGCCATGACGGATTTCGGATGCCGCAAGTCGCTATGGTGCTCACGCCGGGGTTCCAGTTTCTCGCTCTGGGCGCGCAGGCTGCCTTCGAACTCGCGAACACGGTTGCCGGTGAGGCGTTCTATTCACTCGGCCTCTATTCGGCCGAAGGTGGGCCGATGATGTCGTCCAGCGGGTTTGCCGTGCCGACCGAACCTCTCGCCAAGGCTGGGCAGGTCGATACGCTGCTGTTGATGGCCGGGCTGGTGCCGCCGCCTGTGCAGGACGCGGCAATGCTTGAGACTCTGCGGGAGGCGGCGCAATCCGCGCGCCGGGTGGCCGGGCTTTGTACCGGCGCGTTCCTGCTGGCGCAGATGGGTTTGCTGGAGGGCAAGCGGGCCACGACCCATTGGTCCTATGCCCGGCAGCTTCGCGAAGAATTCCCCGGGGTCCGCGTGGAGGATGACCGGATCTTCATCAACGAGGGGGCGGTCTGGACTTCGGCAGGGCTGACGGCCGGCCTCGATGTTGCGGTGGCGCTGGTCGAGAAGGATCTGGGAGCAGACATCGCGCAAGCGGTCGCGCGGCGGATGGTGATGCATCATCGCCGCGCTGGCGGCCAGTCGCAGCATTCCGAACTGCTGGAACTGGCGCCGAGCAGCGATCGTATCCAGAAGGCACTGATCCACGCGCGGGGGCATCTCGCCAATCCGCTGACGGTCGAAGAGCTGGCGGGCGTGGCGGCGCTGTCTCCGCGTCAGTTCAGCCGGGCGTTCCGCGCCGAGACGGGACAGTCACCGGCCAAGGCGGTCGAGCAGTTGCGGCTGGAAGCGGCGCGGCTTCTGCTGGAAGATACGCGCCACAGCCTTGAGGCCGTGGCGCGAGAAACCGGCTTCGTCGACCTTCGGCGTATGCGCGAGGCTTTTATCCGGCAGTACGGGCAGCCGCCGCAGGCCGTGCGCCGCATGGCGCGCGTCGCCTGAGGGGTATGCGTCAGCCCAGAAGCTGAAGCCGTTCCCGCGTCGGCGGCCGTGCCAGAAGATCACCGAAGCGGGCGGTCAATGCGGTGAAGGCAGGGGCCTGCGCATGGGCGTCGAGCGCGGCCTGATCGGCCCACGCCTCAACCATGACGATGACCCCCGGCGCGTCGCGGCTGACATGGGCCGTGTAGGCCAGGCAGCCCGGTTCCTTGCGGACTTCGTCGAGAATGGCAGTGATGTCGGCGGCAAGTTCCTTCGCCTTTCCGGGCTGGGGAACGAGCCGGGCGACGGGATCAGTCATGGGCGGGGTTCCATCCTTCCAGCACGATCTTGCCGCGCGTAGTTGCACTTTCGATCTGGCGATGCGCCGCAATCAGGTTGGCGGCGTTGATAGGGGAGAGGGTCTGCGTGAGCGTGGTCCTGATCTTGCCGCTATCGACCAGCCCGGCCACCTTGTCGAGCAGGGTGCCCTGTTCGATCAGGTCCGGTGTATCGTACAGCGGACGGGTGAACATCAGCTCCCAGTGAACCGAAACCGCCTTGCGCTTGAACGCCACGATATCGAGGCTGTCCGGATCGTCGATAAGGGCGAAGCGGCCTTGCGGCGCAATCAGCTCGGCGATTTCGCCCAGATGCCGGTCGGTGTGGGTGGTCGAGAATACGAAGGCCGGTGCACCGATGCCCAGAGCCTCGACTTGTGCGGCGAGCGGCTGACGATGGTCGATCCCATGATGGGCGCCAAGTTCGCGAATCCATTCGTGCGTTTCTCCGCGCGATGCGGTGGCGATCACGGTCAGGTCGGTCAACGCACGGGCAAGTTGTATTGCGATCGAGCCGACGCCGCCGGCCCCGCCGACGATGACGATGGAGTTAACCCCACCTGCCACCGGCTGCTGCACGCGAAGCCGGTCGAACAGGGCTTCCCATGCGGTGATGCTGGTCAGCGGCAGAGCGGCGGACTGGGCCCAGTCCAGCGACTTTGGCTTGTGACCGACGATCCGTTCATCGACGAGGTGGTACTGTGCATTGCTGCCGTCCCGCGCGATATTGCCGGCGTAGAACACGGCATCGCCGACTTTGAAACGGGTGACTTCGGGGCCGACGGCCTCGACGATTCCCGAGGCATCCCAGCCCAGAATGCGCTCATTACGGCCTTCGAAAGGTGCGGCGGCGGCGCGGACTTTGGTGTCCACCGGGTTGACCGAAACCGCCTTCACCGCAACCAGAATGTCATGACCGGCCGGGACGGGGCGGGGAAGTTCGATATCGATCAGGGCGTCGGCGCGGTCGATCGGGCCGGGCTGGCGATAGGCAATGGCATGCATGGATCTTGCTCCTTGGCTTGAGAGGCAAGTTCGATGTAAGCGCAGGGTCGATTTCTGTCATAAGCACAAAAAACGCATATAGTGTCAAAAAGGATACCGTGAAATGGTCAAGGCCCGTCACTCCCGGCTCGACTGCACGCCCGGCTGCGCGGTGGAAGCGGCTGTCAGCCTGATCGACGGCAAGTGGAAGGCCGTGATCCTCTACCACCTTCAGGACGGCCCGGTCCGCTTCAACGAACTTCGCCGTCGCTCCGGTGAAGTGACGCAGCGTATGCTCACCAACCAGCTGCGCGAACTGGAAGCTGACGGCTTGATCGAGCGGGAGGTCTTTCCGCAAGTGCCCCCGCGCGTGGAGTACAGCCTTTCAGAGCGCGGCCAATCGCTTACGCCGATCATCACCGCGCTGAAGGACTGGGGGGATGCCAACATGGACTTGTTCGGCCGCAGGTAAGAGGGTTTTGAGACGGCGCTTAATGAACGGCCGCTTTTGGGTTGCCATTTGGTCGCGCGAAATGTCGGTTTCGTCGGCGGATGCGGATAGCATTAGCAGGTTTAGCGCTGTCTGCGATGGCATAAGGTGCTGCCGGGGTACTACCTAAACTGCTGCTTGGTCCCAAAGGCCCATCAACGATGTAATCGCTGCGTCGATCTGCGATAATGGTACGCCATCTCTTGCCTCAAAGGACATGCCGCTCAGAAAGATGCTGAACATCCTCGCCATTGCCGTCGTGTCCACGTTTGGCGAAAGCTCTCCGTTTGCTTTGGCTCGCTCTACATGGCGCTCTATTCCCTCGCGATTGCGTCGACGCTCCTGCGCCAGAAGCGCCTCAACTTGCTGGTTTTCGGGCGAGCAATTGCTGGCTCCCAACATTATGAGGCAGCCGAGTGGATGCGATTTGGTGGTTTGCATCACAGCGGATTTGCGCAACGCGGTCTCGATCGCTTCGCGCGGAACGAGAGTGTCGTCTTTCAGACTCGCGGTAACCTGACCATAGGATCCGATATAGCGGTCCACAACATCGCGAAACAATGCTTCTTTGGAAGTGAAGGCCGCATAGAAGCTGGCTGACGATAGTCCGCCCATGCTGTCCCGTAGCTGCGCCAGAGATGTCGGCTCATAGCCCTGAGCCCAAAACAGCGTCATGGCAGCATTAATCGCAGCGTCTCGATCGAAGGTTCGCGGTCGTCCTGTCCGGGGCATGGCCATCCTCATTTGCGGATCGGTCATTCTATAAGTCATTGCCATTCGGATGTCACCTGCGTAATTACGGATCGATCAATCCATAAATGCGAAGGCCCTCATGCCGAACGAAGAACTCAACGGGTCGAATGACCCCATGCCAGTTTCCGCGCTTCTTGCGCTCGCGATGACCGGCTTCATTTGTATCGCTACAGAAACCCTGCCGGCAGGACTCTTGCCGCAAATATCGTCGGGTATGGGCATTTCATCAGCGCTCGCGGGACAAACCGTTACCGCTTATGCCGTCGGCTCATTGGTCGCCGCCATCCCCCTGAGTATCGTGACCCAAGGGTGGCGGCGGCGCAGCGTCTTGTTGCTGACGATTGTTGGTTTCCTGGTCTTCAATTCGATCACCGCACTCTCACACGATATTGTACTCACAATGGTGGCCCGCTTCATGGCCGGCATGGCGGCGGGATTGGCCTGGAGCCTGCTCGCGGGATATGCGCGCCGGATGGTTGCACCCGAGAAACAGGGCAGGGCGATGGCAATCGCAATGGTGGGAACGCCTGTAGCCCTGTCGTTCGGTGTTCCCTTCGGCACATGGTTGGGTGCAGCCGTTAGCTGGCGTTCTGCCTTTGGCATGATGTCCCTGTTGACGATCGCGCTGATCCTGTGGGTGTTTGCCAAGGTTCCTGATTACCCCGGCCAGCTTCGCAGTGCGCGCATGCCACTTCATCGCACTCTCGCAACACCGGGGGTTCGCCCCGTCCTTGGCGTCGTCATCAGTTGGATGCTCGCGCACAACATTCTCTATACTTATGTGGCCTCTTTCGTGACGCCTGCGGGTCTTGCAGAGCATGTGGATCTTGTCCTACTCGTATTCGGCATGGCTGCTCTGGCCGGAATATGGGTGACCGGGAAGCTGGTAGACCATTTCCTGCGGTTGGCTGTGCTGGCCAGTCTTGCGTCGTTTGGGTTCATCACAGTGATATTCGCGCTGGATGCCCGCTCGGGCATCGTAATTTACGCATGCACTGCAATCTGGGGCCTGAGCTTTGGCGGCGCCGCTACCCTGCTCCAGACCGCGCTCGCAGATACCGCCGGTGACAATGCGGACACGGCCCTCTCGATTAACGTTGTGGCCTGGAACGGGGCGATCGCTGCCGGCGGCCTTACCGGTGGGTTCATGCTTGAGGCTTGGGGCGTTGCAGCATTTCCATGGGCCATGCTCGCGTTGATATCCGTTGGATTCATGCTGGCATGGTCCGCGCGTGCGCACGGATTTCCCGCAGGAAGCCGCACAGGAGGGACGGCGATCGTAGGATATTGATGTAACCCCGGCCGCATCGTGAAGGGCGACGCCAAGGATTCAATACATCATCGAGCCATTGATCCTCAAACGAGCGGGGCCGCAATCTGCTAATAGATCGGCGGAAAGCGAGGAAACGCCCCATCTGGATTTGAAGAATGAAAATCGGCTGCTGGATGGCAATCAAGTACCAGCAGCCGACACTTGCATTAATGTAGGGCGGGTCTTGAGGAGTGGGGGCTTGAGCTCTTCAGCGACCGCTAAGTCGGCGGGTCCGGATTGGAGAGCGGGGCAGGGGCTTTGATCGCTACGCTCCCTTATCGGTCGTTCAGAGGCAATTTTGTTGCCCAGGTGCGGACGGGCAGCTTTCCCTCTCAGGACTCCCAAACCGCCTGCCAGAAGAGGAAGTGGACGAAGCCCTTGCTTGTCGATTGAATCAGAGACTCCGGGGCCGGCTGGTGCGCCGGCCCCGTCTAACGTCAATAATCCATCGCCGGCATCGGGGCGGATTTCTCCTCTTTCGGCAGTTCGGCCACGAGCGCCTCGGTGGTGATGAGCAGCGAAGCGACCGACGCTGCATCCTGGAGCGCAGTACGCACGACCTTTGCCGGATCGATGACGCCAGCCTTTACCAGATCCTCGTACGTGCCGGTGGCAGCGTTGAAACCCCAGTTGTAGTCCTCGCTCTCGAGCAGCTTGCCGACGATGAACGCGCCGTCCTCGCCGGCATTGTCAACGATCTGCCTAACGGGTGCCCGAAGAGCTCGGCGAACGATGTCGATGCCTGACTGCTGATCGTCGTTTGCCACCTTGAGACCATCGAGTGCTTTCAAGGCTCGCAGTAGTGCGATCCCGCCGCCCGGCAGGATGCCTTCCTCTACGGCAGCACGGGTCGCATGAAGCGCGTCGTCGACGCGGTCCTTGCGCTCTTTGACCTCCACCTCGGTGGCACCACCGACGCGGATCACCGCCACACCGCCCGCGAGCTTGGCCACTCGCTCCTGCAGTTTCTCACGGTCGTAATCGCTGGTTGTGGTTTCAATCTGTGCGCGGATCTGGGCGACGCGGGCATCGATGTCGGAACGCGAGCCCGCGCCATCAACGACGGTCGTGTTATCCTTGTCGATGATGATCTTCTTGGCGCCACCCAGCATCGAGACGGTGACGGTCTCGAGCTTGATCCCGAGATCGTCGCTGACAACAACGCCGCCGGTGAGGACGGCGATGTCTTCGAGCATCGCCTTGCGCCGATCGCCGAAGCCCGGGGCCTTGACCGCCGCGACCTTGAGGCCGCCGCGCAGCCTGTTGACGACCAGGGTCGCCAGCGCCTCGCCTTCGACGTCTTCGGCGATGATGAGCAGTGGGCGACCCGACTGCACCACCTTTTCGAGCAGCGGGACGAGCGCCTGCAGGTTCGAGAGCTTCTTCTCGTGGATGAGAATATAGGGATCGTCGAACTCGACCTTGAGCTTCTCGGGATCGGTGACGAAGTAGGGCGAGAGATAGCCGCGGTCGAACTGCATGCCCTCGACCGTTTCGAGTTCGGTCGCGAGGCTCTTGGCCTCCTCGACGGTGATGACGCCTTCGTTGCCGACCTTATCCATCGCCTCGGCGAGAATGCGGCCGACTTCCTCGTCGCCATTAGCCGAGATGGTCGCGACCTGCGCGATTTCGCTGTTGGCGCTTACCTTCCTGGCGTGGCTTTCGAGATCGTTGACGACGGCGTTCACCGCGAGATTGATGCCCCGCTTGACGTCCATCGGGTTCATCCCGGCGGCGACCGCTTTTGAGCCCTCACGAACAATCGCCTGGGCCAGAACGGTGGCGGTGGTGGTGCCGTCACCGGCCTTGTCGTTCTGCTTGTTGGCGACTTCGCGCAACATCTGCGCGCCCATGTTCTCGAACTTGTCCTTGAGTTCGATTTCCTTGGCGACGGTGACGCCGTCCTTGGTGATGCGCGGCGCACCGAACGACTTCTCGATCACGACGTTGCGGCCCTTGGGCCCCAGCGTCACCTTCACTGCGTTGGCCAGCGTATCCACGCCGCGCAGCATGCGATCACGCGCATCGGACGCAAACTTTACTTCCTTGGCAGACATTGCCAAACTCCTTTCCGATTTTTCCTTCCTGAATGTTAGAGGGACGGCAGGCGTGCTCAGGCCACCTGCTTCAGCTCAGCCTGGGTTTCGACTACGCCAAGGATATCGCTCTCCTTCATGATGAGCAGATCCTCGTCATCGATCTTGACCTCGGTCCCCGACCATTTGCCGAACAGGATCCGGTCGCCGACCTTGACGGACAGTTCGGCGAGTTGCCCACGATCGTCGCGCGCACCAGGGCCGACGGCGAGGATTTCGCCTTCTTGCGGCTTTTCCTTGGCGGTGTCGGGGATGATGATGCCGCCTGAAGTCTTCTCTTCAGCTTCAATGCGGCGGACGACCACACGGTCGTGCAAGGGGCGGAAATGCATGGCAAAACCTCCAGATGCAAAACAAGATGTGATGGGCCTGTCGCTCTTCTGCGCGACAGGTGCGGGCAAATTATGAAAACCCCTTTTGCGCTTCAAGAGGGTGCCGAAAAAATTTTGGCAGCGACGCTCATTGAGTGCCAAAAGCGCGCGTTCGAGCAGCATGCAGTCGCGGCATTGGCATCTTGACGCGACTCAATGAACCACCAAAATATCTCATGTGCGGCATCACCGCGCACGTGATAATCGCGACTCAAGGAAAGGAGAGACGGCCATGTCGCAGCCATTCTCGCGTTTTCTTCACCCCTTCGATGTTGCACATCACCCGAGCCTGGAGCCGGAAGTGAAGCGTGCCATCCTCGCATCGTGGGCTTCCGATCGGTCCGCGGTCCGAAACGAACCCGCCCTGCGCAAACCGCCCGGTGCGAAACGCGCCGTACAGATCGACGACATCCTTGCCGCAATGCGCGATCTTGACCGAGGCGAGAATCCGATCCGCTCGCGCCAATGATGGACCGCAGCTTTCTGGCGCAGCTGGAAGGTTACGGGCTGACGACTGCGGAAATTCATTTCTACCTTCCGGATGCGCCCTCGATCTTGCAACTGTTCATCTGGCAGGAATACGATCTTGCGCCTGATTTTCCGGTGCTGTTCGACTTTCTCGACCACTGGCGGCGCGAGATCGAGGGCGCTCTCCATTCAGTCAGAATCGCCCATGACCGTCTGATCCGACCGACCGAATGGCGGCCGGTGAACCATGTCCTGCGGCTGGAATGATATTCTGTCGCGCCAGGGATGAGGCGCCGTTGCCGCCGATGCCTCCCGTTCTGCAAAAAATCTTCGAGACCCATCTTGAAGCGGAATTCGACTACATTAGCTAGGGATTGCCGGGCGCCGCGTTCGGGCCCGGTGGGTCATGGAGAACGCCGGCTCTTTTGCTACCGGCGAAGCTCATGCCCAGATCGCTCAACAGAGGATTTGGAAAAATGAGAACCAACTTTGACTTTACGCCTTATCAGCGCTTTACGGTCGGTTTTGACCGGTTGTTCAATCTGCTCGAAGCAGGCGCGCGTGAGGAGGACGGCTATCCGCCCTTCGATATTTTGAAGCTCAGCGAGGATAATTACCGCATTACGCTCGCGGTGGCTGGGTTTAGACCCGAAGATATCGAACTGGTCGCTCAGCAGAACTTGCTCATTGTCAGCGGCAAGCGCGCTGAAGACGACAGCAAATGCGAGTATCTGCATCGCGGCATTGCGGCGCGCTCTTTTGAGCGGCAGTTCCAGCTTGCTGATTTCGTCGAGGCCGGAAATGCCACATTCGAAAACGGCCTGCTTTCCATCGATCTCAAACGTGTCGTGCCTGAGGCGATGAAGCCGCGGCGCATCGAGATCCGCGGCGGCGAGCCGGTCACTGCTCGACTTGGCGAGACGAAGGATCAGGTTAGCGAAGCTGCCTGACCCTGGTTACTGGCCTGTCGGTGTCGGGTCTTTGCCAATTCCCTTCCCGGCGGCGACAGGCCAGAGTGCCACTCGTGACCGATCCCGCCACGCCGGGGCGCAACGGCTCCATGAGGCTTCGAAGGCCTTTCAGCTCTAATCCACCGAAACGGTGATCTCTGATGCGGCAAAGGAGAAGTAGCCTGGACAACGGTGCGAAGGATTTGTGATGCGAGAGGAAGAGCCGACCGGGGCGGCTCCGTACGCTTCTCTGAGGCTTTGCGCGGAAAGGTGGAGACAAAGAGGATGAGACAGATTGATCGCTCAGACCTAGCTCTCTATGTGCTGACGAGCACTGAACTTACGCGGTTCTCACGCGGCGTCGCCCTCGGGCTGCTCGAACCGCCATGTTCCGTGATCCGTCGATCCGACACCGAAATTACCGTCAGATTTCGCTCCCATCGCGAAGCCGAACGAACGAGAAAGTACATTTCCTAGCATTCGGATTGCTCGGCTATGACCTTTAACAACCGAGCCGTCGGTTTGCCTCGCCGGCCTTCAAGTTGTGCAATAGCGCCATCTGCAAGAGCCGCTTGCTGTGAGGGCAGAGAAGCTTTGTTCTCTAGCGATATGATCGCAAACACCCCTTGTTGTACCTAATTTGTCGCGCAAAGGGGACATGAGATGCGGACGTTTCGCAATGCTCGGGGAGCGGACCCTATTTTGCAAACGACGACGATCAGCGAGTGATTGTCGATCCAGTCTTTGGCGCTCTCCAAGCGCGCCATTGCTCCCTGTAACGAAGCGGATCACAGCTAGGCAAGTATCGTCGCCCCGCATCGAACCGAATTAGGTCTTGGCCCCTCAAATCGCCATGGCTATCTGCGGCGTTGCCCTCAACCGCCGTAAGTCGCGGACAGGCGGGGCGCCGAAGAGGCGACGATATTCGCGGCTGAACTGGGAAGGACTGTCGTAGCCAACACGGAAGCCCGCCTCTGCCGCATCAAGCCGGTCGGCTAGCATCAGCGCCCGCGCTTCCTGCAACCGCAGCTGCTTTTGATATTGCAGCGGAGTCATGGCGGTGGCGCGGCGAAAATGATCATGGAAGCTCGACATGCTCATGCCGGCAAGGGCGGCAAGGTGCGGTCCGCTAAATGGTTCGCGAAAATGGGCCTTCAGCCAGGCGATCGCTTTAGCCAACTGGCCGGTGCGGCTTTCGCCGCTCGCTATCGCGCGCAGAACGCCCGCGCCCGGCCCGGTCATCATCCGCACCAGCAATTCTCGCTCGATGAGCGGCGCGAGCAGCGGCGCGTTCTCCGGATCGCCGAGCAGCGCCGTCAACCGCGTCGCCGCGTCAATCAGTTCAGGCGTCATCGGGTGTAGCGTCATCCCGCCGCTCTCCTCCGTGCCCGCCGGAAGGGGCGGCAGGGTCAGCGCGATCTCCGACAACAGGGCGGGGTCGAGATAGAGGCAGAAGCAGAGATAAGGCGCGTCCGCGCTCGCGCGTGTCACAGCGCCTGTGATGGGCAGGTCGAGTGAGGCCAGGAGGTAGCTGGCAGGGCCATAGTCGATCACCGCATCGCCCAGCAGCACGCGCTTGCCGCCCTGCGCGATGATGCACAGCGCAGGACGTTGGACCATATGCACCGGCTCGCCTCCCTGACCCGAGCGGACCAGCGTGAGCCGAGGGATCGGCGTGTCGATGATGCCTTCGCGCTCGGCATATCGGGCAATCTGCTGAGCCAGTTCTTGATGGGCCATCAGCGCTTCTCCCAGATTGATAGGTATGATCCACCTACACAGCTGCTAGCGACCGATCCAGCCCGTCGCTGGCAATCTGGAATATTGTGCAATCATTCCGGATGACCGTTCTACCTCCTTCCGACCAGATATCGCTATCTAACGGGCATTGGATCGATGGTTCGGTCCGTCTGAACAGGAGTGACTATTATGACTATCGAGGACAAGGTCATCGCGATTACCGGCGCCAGCAGCGGCATCGGCGAAGGCACGGCGCGGCTGCTAGCGGTGCGCGGCGCAAAGCTGATGCTGGGCGCTCGCCGCACCGACCGGCTCGCCGCGCTCGCGGAGGAACTGAACGCAGCTGGAGGCACGGTCGCCTTCCGGTCGCTCGACGTAACTGACCGCGGCGATTTCGAGGCGTTCATCGCCGCGACGGAGGCCGAATATGGCCGCATTGATGTACTGGCAAACAATGCCGGCCTGATGCCGCTGTCGCGCTTCGACAGCCTGAAGGTAGACGAATGGGACCGGATGATCGATGTCAACATCCGCGGCGTCCTGCACGGCATAGCCGCCGCCCTCCCTCGCTTCAAGGGCCAGGGCAGCGGTCAGTTCGTCAACATTTCTTCGATCGGCGGCTATGCCGTGTGGCCGACCTGCGGCGTTTACAGCGCGACAAAATACGCAGTGCGCGCCATCTCGGAGGCGCTGCGCATGGAGCATGACGACATTCGCGTCACCATTATTGCGCCGGGCGTCGTGGAATCGGAACTGGCCCACACTATCACCGATCCGGTCGCGGCGCAGGCAATGGTCGATTTCCGCTCCATCGCGCTCACCCCGGACGCGATCGCGCGCGCCATCGCTTATGCGGTGGAGCAGCCGGCGGATGTGGATGTTAATACGCTGATCATCCGGCCGGTTCGCTCAACAACCTGACGAGGATGGGGGCATTCGCATCTTGCCCCCGTAACTCGGCAGCAGACAAAGTCCTACGCGCTCCTGAAGTTCTCAAGCTATAGAGGATAAAGGTGGCCAACCGGTATAAATTCTCGAACTATTTCTACGAAACCGAAGTCCAAAATGGCGCTCGATCCGGCGCTCGCCCTTGTCCGAACCGACCCTTCTAGGCCATTCAGCCGCCAATTTTACTCTCCCAGGCGCGGACCGGCAGCTTCCTCATTCTGGATGCCTTGGACTGGTCGGTCGGCGACTGTCCGATTCGAAGCCGGGTTGCTTGGATAGCTGACGATCGTGCGGAGTCGGCAGCGGCTTCGACACGGGTATCCGCTCGGCGGCACCGTGCCCGAGGACATGATCGCCCAGCGCCTCTCACCCGACATCCGCTGGATCGCGGCGGCGGGCCCCGCCTATCTGAAGCGCTTCGGGACGCCGCAGACCCTGCATGACCTGAAGGATCATCGCTGCGTGCGCATCCGGCTCGGCAACGATCGGGTCTATCAATGGGAATTTGACCAAGGCGCGGACACGATCCCTGTTGCGACACCCGGGGCGCTGACCGTCGATGCCAGTCATGCTGCGCAGAACGGGCTGGGGATCATCTATGGTGGCGAGCCGGTGCTTCGCCCTTATGTGGAGAGTGGCGCCGTACGCCCGGTATTGGCAGACTGGGGCTGTATGGGGTCGGGGTTCCACATCTATTATTCCGGCCGCCGACAGGTTCCCACCGGCCTGCGGCTACTCATCGCACTCATCCGCGAGCGGCGCCCGCTCGGGCTGTAGGGATGCCAGATCAAGCACCGCGTTCCGGCCAACGATGTCGCAACGCCTCGACAAGCAGCGAGAAGGCCGGGGATGGCTGCGTGACGGTCGGGTAATAGAGGTGGAAGCCCGGAAAGGGCAGGCTCCATTCGCCCAGCACGATCTCCAGCCTGCCGGCCCGCAGATGTGGCTCCGCCAAATCCTGCGGAATGAAGGCGAGACCGAGGCCCGCCTGGGCGGCGCTGAGGCAAGAATAGCTGTTATTGAAGATTAGCTGCCCACTGACCTGCACCTTTATCTCCGCCTCGCCCTCCCGCTGCAATTCCCAGGCGTAGAGGCGACCGGAGGATTGGCGCAGCCCGATGCAATTGTGCGACTGGAGGTCGGATGGGCTTTGGGGCCGACCATATCGTCCGAAATAGTCCGGCGAGCCGACGGCGACCATGCGCGCGTCCGGCCCGATACGCACGGCGATCATGTCCTTCGCCAAAGTTTCGCCGTAGCGCACGCCCGCGTCATAACGCTCGCTGATGATGTCGATCAGGCCATAGTCGGTGATCATCTCGACGCGGACGTCGGGATAGTCCTTCATGAACGCGGCCAGCTTGGGCAGCAGAAGCTCGTTGATCGCGTGATCCGACGCGCTGATGCGGATATTGCCGGCCGGCCTGTCCCGCGTTTCGTTGACGGCTGCCAGTTCCGCCTCGATACCGTCCAGATAGGGGCTGACTTTCTGCAAAAGCCGCTCGCCGATCTCGGTCGGCGCGACGCTTCGGGCCGTGCGGACCAGCAACTGCACGCCGAGCCGATCCTCCAGTTTCTTGACGATCTGGCTGATCGCAGACTGGGAGAGGCCGAGCTTTCCGGCCGCCTTCGTGAAGCTGCCCTCACGCGCCACGTGCACGAAGGCGGTGATGTCACTCAGCGTCTCTCGCGCCATTGATTACAATCCCTACTGATTATCAGAAGACTTATGCATCTAATAATGGATGGCCGCTCGGGCTAGATAGGGAGGAGAAATTCATCCGAAAAATGAGGTAGACCATGCCGGCATCCGGCAAGACCGTTACGGTGCCCGCCTGGGGCGCTGTTATCGCCATGGCGTTATGCGCGACCATCCTGATTGCGTCAGAATTCATGCCCGTCAGTCTGTTGACGCCGATCGCGAGCGATCTGGCGATCACCGAAGGCCATGCCGGGCAGTCGATCTCCATCTCCGGCTTCTTCGCGCTCATTACCAGCCTGTTCATCTCGGCGATCATCGGCATGTCGGATCGGCGGCGCGTCGTGCTGATCTTCACCGCCCTGATGGTCGTATCCGGCGTGATGGTGGCGCTGGCGCCCAATGCGGCGCTGCTGATGGCGGGGCGGGCGTTGCTCGGTGTCGCGATCGGCGGCTTCTGGTCGATATCGGCGGCGATCGTCATGCGGCTCGTCCCTGAGAGTTCCGTGCCAAAGGCGCTGGCTCTGCTCAACGGCGGCAATGCGGTCGCGACGACATTGGGTGCGCCCATCGGCAGCCTGCTCGGCGGTCTGATCGGTTGGCGCGGCGCCTTCTTCTGCGTGGTGCCGCTCGCCGCGATCGCTTTCCTGTGGCAGTGGCGCAGCCTGCCCGCCCTGCCGCCCGAAAAGGCGACGGTCCGCGCGCGCGACGTCTTCGCCCTTATGAAGCATCGTCCGTTCGCCATCGGCATGATCGCGGTCTCGCTGTTCTTCTTCGGCCAGTTCACGCTCTTCACCTATCTGCGCCCGTTCCTGGATCTGGTGACAGGCAACGACGCACCGCTGATCTCGGGCATGTTGCTCGCGCTTGGCGTTGCGGGTTTCGTCGGCACGATCGTAATCGGCTGGCTGCTCAAGTCGCATCTCTACAACTTGCTGATCGCCATTCCGGCGGCCCTGGCGGTCGTCGCCATCACGCTCGTCGAAATCAACGGCACGCCGCTGAAGGTCGGTCTGCTGCTCACGCTCTGGGGCCTACTCAGCACGGCCGCCCCGGTCGGATGGTGGACCTGGCTCAGCAAGACCATGCCGCACGAGGCAGAGGCCGGCGGCGGCCTGATGGTCGCGATCATCCAGCTTGCGATCATGCTGGGCGCAATTGTCGGCGGCCTGCTGTTCGACGGCTGGGGTTATCGCGGGCCATTCAGCTTCGCAGCCGGGCTCCTCGTGATCGCGTCGCTGCTGGCGGTGCTCACATCGCGCGTCGGCATAGCGCGGGACTTAGCCGAACAACCGGCCTGACAAGGAGGGCGCTGCCATGACCGACCAATCTTTCCCATTCGAGCGCCGCGGTATGCTGAAGGCTGGCGCTGCCGGCTTCGTCACCCTCGGCATACTCGCGATCCCCACTCTCTCTTCAGCAAAGGAACACATCATGACACAGGATTGGGACAAGACATTTCCGCGCAGCAATGTTGTCGATCACCAGAAGGTATCGTTCAAGAACCGCTACGGCATCACTCTGGCTGCGGATCTGTATCTCCCGAAGGATCGCGGAACGGGCAAGCTCGCGGCGATCGTGGTCAGCGGCCCGTTCGGCGCAGTGAAGGAGCAATCCTCGGGTCTCTATGCCCAGACCATGGCCGAGCGCGGGTTCGCGACGCTCGCTTTCGATCCCTCTTACACCGGCGAGAGCGGCGGAGAGCCACGCAACGTCGCATCGCCCGACATCAACACCGAGGATTTCAGCGCCGCCGTCGACTTCATCGGGCTGCGGCCGGAGATCGACCGCGAGCGGATCGGCGTCATTGGCATCTGTGGCTGGGGCGGCATGGCGCTCAGCACAGCGTCGATCGACAAGCGGATCAAGGCCGTCGTCGCCAGCACCATGTACGACATGACCCGCGTCATGTCGAAGGGCTACAATGACAGCACGACTCCGCAGCAGCGCAACGAGGCGCTGGAGCAGATGAGCCGCCAGCGGTGGATCGACGCTGAGAAGGGCACTCCTGCCTATGGTCCGGTCTCGCTGGAGCTGAAGGGCGGGGAGCCGGAGTTCGTCGTGCAATATGCCGCCTATTACAAGACGAAGCGCGGCTTCCATCCCCGCGCGATCAACTCGAATGCCGCATGGTCGCTCACTGCGCCGTTGCCGTTCTTCAATCTGCCGATCCTCACCTATATCGCGGAAATCTCACCCCGGCCGATCCTGCTCGTGCATGGCGAGAAGGCCCATTCCCGCTACTTCAGCGAGACGGCCTATGCGGCAGCGGCGGAGCCCAAGGAATTGATGATCATTCCCGGTGCCACCCACACCGACCTTTATGACCAGGTCGACATCATCCCGTTCGACAAGCTGACCAGCTTCTTCCAAAAGCATCTCGCCGCCTGACCGGAAAAGGACATGCGGCCGCGCGCGACAAATGGTCGGCGCGGCCGCCTGTCCCTATGCGGACCTGAGCCGGTTGCTCGGTGTTTTCTTTCGCCCGCGCGCTATCGGTTTTTCCGGCAGGGTCTTGCCATATTCGTTCCACCAGGCGGTCAGCGCCTCCATGGTGGGGCCAAGCCCGCGCGCCTTGGCTGTCATCTCATATTCTACGCGCGGCGGCACCTCAGCGAAAACGGTGCGCGAGACTAGGCCGTCTGCCTCCAGTTCGCGAAGCTGGGCGGTGAGCATATGCTGTGTGATGCCCGGAATGCCTTTTCGTAGCTCCCCGAAACGGTGCATCCGCTGATGCAGCAGCCACATGATCTCCAGTTTCCATTTGCCGGAGAGCATCGCGAAGGCGCGGCGCATCTCATCCTGCATGGTGAAGCCACCTTCATCCATTAGTATGGTTTTCCATACTTAGTGTCATGAATTCATCCTACTTGCAGCTTCTTATCTTGGATGACATTTCGATACAGGTTCGCGGCGCTGTTGGGAATGCTTCAGGTCCGACGAACGTGATTTAACCGGATAGTCGCCCGCATTCGGGCGGATGGGAAGCGTCATGGCAGCAATCTGTACATATTGGATCAGCACGGGATTGCTTGTCCTGCTCTATCTGACGTCCGCCTTCCTGTACGCTACAAAGAAGGACTGGGTCAGATCGGTCCTCGTCGAACTGAACTATCCGGCGCCTTATCTGCTGCCCTTCATGATCGTGGTGAAGATCGCCGGCCCGGTGGCGATCCTGTCTCGCGTTAGCGTGGCAGTCAGCGATCTCGCCTATGCCGGTATCTTCTATCATCTGTTGCTCTCGGGAATGGCCCATCTCGGCGTAGGCAGGCCGAAGGGCGCCATGCCTGCGGCTGTGGCGCTGGTGCTCCTGGCCGCGTCGTTCGCCACGCAGAACGCGGCACGCGACATCCCATCGCCCTATGCGCCAGCTTTTGCCGCGCCCCTATCAACGCTTATCGGAAGGACTTCATAATGGGCCGCCTCGACGGAAAAGTCGCCATCATCACCGGCGCAGGCCGCGGTATCGGCCGCGCCACCGCCAGGCTATTCGCCGCGGAGGGCGAAGGTCGCGGTCCTCTCGATCACGCCTGCGAATGTCGATGCGGTCGTCGCGGACATCGAGACCGCCGGTGGGACCGCGCTCGGCGTACCGACCGACGTCCGCGATCCGGATCAGATCAAGGCGGCCGTCGACAAGGTGGTCGCCGCCTGGGAACAGATTGACATCCTGGTCAACAATGCCTTCGATCCCGCGGTGGTCATGTCGCCGATCAACGATCTGTCGGTCGAGCAACTCCAACGCAACTTCGATACCGGCCCGATCGCCAGCCTGCGAGTGATGCAGGCCTGCTATCCCTATCTCAAGGCCAGTGGCGAAGGTCGGGTCATCAATTTCGGATCGCCGGCGGCCACACTCGGCATGTCGCCCTACGGCCCTTATAACATGGCCAAAGAAGCCACGCGGGCGCTCACACGCACAGCGGCGCGCGAATGGGGGCCGGACAACATCACCGTCAACAATGTCCTGCCCGTTGCCGACACCTGGGGTGCGGCGGAAGCGAATGCGCCTGCGCCAAACAGCGCGCTGGCACGTTTTGGTTCGCCTGACGAAGACATTGCCCCGGTGGTGCTGTTCCTCGCCAGCAAGGATGCCCAGTTCCTGACCGGCTATAGTCTCACCCCTGACGGCGGCATGATTATCGACACAGCCCGCTAAAATCGAGAAGCGACGGTTTTCCGGTGATCGATCGTCTGTAAATCGCCAGTCTGCGCGCGGCCGAGCGTTGCTCATTCCAAGGTCAATTAGCAAAGAAGCGAAAACGTCCGATTCAACCGAAACCCGCCGTTCGAGAGTGTGATCGCGAATGGCGAGTTTGTCCCAGCCCCGGCCATAACCGGACTGACCGCTCGTAGGCGCGAGACTCTTCCAATTGAGCGGCTTGGAAGGGCGCAACCCGGCTCCGAACCGCACGGTCGCCTACCGGCGACCTCAAGTACCCAGAGGAGGGAAAGCTGACGGACCTGACCTGGGCGTGTGAAATTGTCTGCTGGAAGACTGGCAAGGTCGACGGCGAAAGCGGCTGCTACGCGCCCATGCACGAAGTTTCGGACAATGACCTCGCTGCCCGCGCAACTTGCGGGTGACGGAGCGGGGCTGACCGGATATCGGATGCAGCCATGAAGAGATCCGGAATAGCGCTTTTGGCGGGTGGCATGATCGCGGCATTGGCTCTGGGCCTGTTCGCCTATACCAAGGTTCTGGCCAAATTCGGATCGGGAACCCCGCCGCAAGCGGTTGCGGCGCATCTGCAAGCGGATCGCATTCTCGTTTCGAAAGCCGACCATACCCTCAAGCTGCTGCGAGGGGCGCGGCTGCTCAAAACTTATCCGATCGTCATGGGCCGTAATTGGGATGCGGGGCACAAGCAGCGGGAGGGAGACGAGCGTACTCCGGAAGGCGCTTATGTGATCGATTGGCGGAACGCCAGATCGATGGCGTACCTCAGCCTCCACATCTCCTATCCCAACGCGGCGGACCGGCAAGCCGCGCGGCAGGGGCGGTACAGCCCAGGCGGCCACATCATGATCCATGGCCTGCCGAACGGTTGGGGAAGCCTGGCTCCGTTTCATCGTCTGCTTAACTGGACCGACGGTTGCATCGCCGTCACGAACGCCGAAATGGATGAAATCTGGTCGCTCGTTCCGAATGGCACGCCGATCGAGATCACTGCGGGCAGCACCACGTCGGCCGTGTCGCCGGGCTCTGGAAAATCGGTGTAATCGTCCGGCGGAGCTTGCTCTTACCCACAAGTGGTCGCGGGCGTGATTCCGTTTATCGCGCGTCCGTTGCCTGGCTGGGATCAGTCATGATTCATTCTCCGGCACCTTCGGGTAGCGAGGTGCGGAGATGGAACAGAGTTGGGTGCAAACGGAATCCCCGCCGTCCACTTGGGGTGCTCGCATCGGTAACCATTCGCCTGGAACTTGCCAGACCCTTCGCCAAGGCCTGGCGGGCACGCCCGAAAACGTAGAGCAGCGGCGCCTGCTTCCCGACCAACTCAAGACATTCAGGGCCGTTGATGCAAGCGCCGGCTTCTGCTGAAACGGGCCGTTCGGGTCGCTCAAACCCGCCCGTCGACTGTGCGCCCATCCAAGCCGCTCAATTGGGAAATGAGCGCACCTAGGAGCGGTCAGCCCGCTTATGACCGCTTCCCCGACAAGGACGAACCCGCTCCGCGGGAGGGGTGTTTGGGGTGAGGTCGCGCCGTAATTGCCAGACGTTGGTTGGGGCGGAGTCGCCATGAGAATGTGAGGTTCCTTCAACGCAAAGGAACTCACCATGGACACTACGATTATGTCGGCCCCCACCGGTTCGCTGCGCCAGCGGATGCTACAGGATATGAAGCTTCGAGGACTCGGGGTGCATACGCAGCAGGAC
>PJTO01000267.1_pt1 | contig 36870 bp, 37 predicted proteins | sample 1512101 | NCBI WGS metagenome assembly PJTO01 (sample SAMN08177690, study PRJNA422409) | Soil metagenome, whole genome shotgun sequencing project.
CCAGCTCAGCCGCATAGTCCAGGTCATGTCGGAGGGCCATAATAAAAAACGGATTCACGTTGCACGTGAATCCGTTTTAGCTCAAGCCGCCGACAGGTCAATGCCTTAAGTGACAGGCATTAACCTGCGGGTGCCCTTTTCTTTGGTGGCCTGGCTACGATTCCAGGTTGCTCAGCTTGCCGAGGCAGCGGCGCTGGTAACTGTTGAGCCCTTCCGTGACGAGCGCGTCGTCCTCGGCCAGCTTCCCGGCATCGATCAAGAGCCGCAGCTTGGCGATATGATCCCCCTGCGCCAGCGCCTGCGCCAGCGCCTGCGCCAGGTTCGAGCCATCCGGTTCGCCGGCCCGGGCGATCGCCTCGGCCACCTTGTCCGGGAAATCCCAATGCCTGGCGATGACCGCCGACAGCTGCCGGCTGCGCGCCAGCAGTTCCACTCCGAAAGCTTCAGAGGCCGGCACCTTGCCGTTCTGGCAGATGCGGTCGCTAAGGCGGAAGGCGACGATCAGCCCGACATCCTGCATCAGCCCCGCCAGGCAGGATTCGAAGATATCGGCCGCCACCGCCGACGCCATCAGGCTGGCCGCCACCGCGCATTTTTCGGAATGGTTCCATACCAGCGGCGCCGCACGGCGGGCAAAGCCCGCCTCGTGCAGCCTGATGATGGGCCGGAAGGCAACCCGCGCCAGCAGCATGCGCAAGCCGTTCTGCCCGAGCAGCATGATGGCGGCGTCCAGGGTCTTGATCGGGGTGACGGGACGGTAATAGGCGCTGTTGGCCTCGCGCAGCACTTCGGCCACCAGCACCACGTCTTCGGCCACCTGGCCGGCCAGCTCGCCCGTGCTGATGCTCTCGTCGCGCATGCTGCGCAGCAGCCTGGGGATCAGTTCCGGGACCCGCGGCACCAGCTCGGCCGCGATGGCCGGGTTCTGCGCCAGCGTGCGCACCTGCTCGAGGATCAGGCGCTCGGTCTCCGGCGGCGCGTCGAACCTTGCCGGGCCGGCCAGCCAGAGGTAATACAGGGCGTCGGTCGCGGCATGGTCGGTGCCGCCGCCCGGCTCCTCGGGCGTGGCCACCTGGGGTTCCGCGCCGCTCAGTAAACGATTGATCCAGTTCTTCATAGTCCGCCAGGGTCTGTGCTGCAGGTGCGATTGTAGCCCAAGGCCCACCATGCAAAACGCATGGACTGCAAACCGAAGTCCTGAAAAGACAAAAGCGCCCGCAGGCGCTTTGGCATGTGCCCGAGCAGAAGGCTCGGTCACGGAATCGGGGAGAGCGATCACCAGGTATCTCCTGGCGTCGCCTCGTGCCGGTTGCATCCGGCGTTCGCTGTCTCAGTTGACACGCGAACCGCTTCCGGACACAGGCGTTTCTTCAACGTCTGCCTGCTTTCCGCGCCACGCTATCGGTGGTGGCTGCGCCAGGCCTCTGTGCCGTTTGTGATCTCGCGACCACGGAATGAGTATAGCAAAAATTTTAAGCTTGTGTAGACGAGTTGTGTGCGGGCTCGTCCAGGGTCGGTTCGCGCGTCGAGGCAGGCAGCGGCTTGCGTCCCAGGCGCGCCTTGATGCGTGCGCCCAGGCCGACGCGGGGCCCTTCCGCGCGCCCTGCCGCCCGCCTGGCGCGCAGCGCGAACACCAGCCCCGCCAGCAGCGCCAGCACGCCGGCGCCAAGCGCCGCCAGCAGCCAGGGCGAGCCCTCTTCCGGCGGCGGTTCCGGCTTTTTCTTCTTCAGCGGGTGCACCTGCTGCTGCGGCGCCACCGGCGTTTGCAGGCTTGAAGCCGGCGCGGCGCCCGCCGCCACCTGCAGCAGCTTCACCTTGTCTTCGAGCTGGCCCAGCTGATCGCGCAGCATCGCATTCTTCGCCCCCAGCACGACGCAGGCATCCACCTGCGCCCTGGGCTGCGGGGCGCAGGCGCCGCCCGCTGGGGCCGGTTCAGGCGTCAAGCGCGCCGGCCTCGCCGGCTCCGGCGGCACGACGGCCGGCTTCGGCTTGATGGGCGCGGGCTTCGGCCTGGCGGGGACCGGCTTCGGCGCCACCTCCAGCAGCGGCGCGGGCTGCGCCGCCTTGGCCGGGACGGGAGGCGCCGCCACCGGAACCGGAGGCGGCGCCGGATTCGGATCCGGCGACAGCCACAGGGTTGCCAGCCGCACGCTGCGCTGCGCGCCGTCGGCCAGCTCCAGGTACAGGTGCAGGTGTTCCGACTCCACCTTGCCGAGCGAGGTGAGGTGCAGGAACTGGCGCCCGTCGCGCCGCATCACCGACATCCGGAGCGTGGACAGCACCGCCGGCATGCCGATATTGGCGCCGCGGTAGACGTCCGGATGCGCCAGGCGCACCTGGACCGGGTTGGCGGCGTCTTCCAGCATGGTGAGCTCGATGTCGGCCACCAGCTGCTGGCCGAGGAAGGAGCTCACCCGCGGTTCGCCGAGCTCGGCCGCCTGGGCAGCGCCGGCCAGCAGCGCGCAAGTCAATATCAGTGGAAGGCGGCAAGCCATAGGATGGAAGTAGTAGAGCCTGAGCGTAGTTAACGGACAATCGGCTAAACTCTTTAATCACAACCCTTCACCCACAGGACAGCCATGGAAAACAGGATTGAGAAGGACAGTTTCGGCCCGATCGAGGTCCCCGCGGACCGCCTCTGGGGCGCCCAGACCCAGCGTTCGCTCCACCATTTCCACATCTCGACCGAGAGATTAGCGCCGGAACTGGTCGCTGCCCTGGCCCAGGTCAAGCGCGCCGCCGCGGCAGTGAACCGCTCGCTCGGCAAACTCCCGGGCGACAAGGCCGAGGCCATCATCCGCGCCGCCGACGAGGTGCTGGAAGGCCGTCATCCGCAGGAATTCCCGTTGGCGGTCTGGCAGACCGGCTCCGGCACCCAGAGCAACATGAACATGAACGAGGTGCTGGCCAACCGCGGCTCCGAGCTCTTGAAAGGCGAGCGCGGCGAGAAGCGCCTGCTGCACCCGAACGACCACGTCAACATGGGCCAGTCCTCGAACGACATCTTCCCCACCGCCATGCACGTGGCGGCGGCGCTTGCCGTCGCCCAGAACCTGCTGCCGGCACTCGGCCAGCTGCGCGCCACGCTGCTGCGCAAGTCGCGCGACTTCGAGAGCATCGTCAAGATCGGCCGCACCCACCTGCAGGACGCCACCCCGCTCACCCTCGGCCAGGAATTCTCGGGCTACGTCGCCCAACTGGAATTCGCGGAAAGCGCGATCCGCGCCACTCTGCCCGGCCTGCTGGCGCTGGCGGCGGGCGGCACGGCGGTCGGCACCGGCCTGAATGCGCACCCGGATTTCGCGCCGCGCATCGCGGCCGAGCTCAGCTCGCGCACGGGCCTGTCCTTCAAGAGCGCGCCCAACAAGTTCATGGCGCTGGCCGGCCACGAGGCCATGGTCTCGAGCCACGGCGCCTTCAAGACCCTGGCCGCGGCCCTGATGAAGATCGCCAACGACGTGCGCTGGATGGCTTCGGGCCCGCGTTCGGGCCTGGGCGAGATCACGATTCCCGAGAACGAACCAGGCAGCTCGATCATGCCGGGCAAGGTGAATCCGACCCAGTGCGAGGCGCTCACCATGCTGTGCTGCCAGGTCTTCGGCAACGACGTCGCGATCACGGTCGGCGGCTCGCAGGGCAACTTCGAGCTGAACGTGTTCAAGCCCATGATCGCCCATAACTTCCTGCAGAGTGCCCGCCTGCTGGCCGACGGCATGCGCTCCTTCGACGAGCACTGCGCCCAAGGCATCGAGCCGAACCACGCCCGCATCGCCGAGCTGATGGAAAAATCGCTGATGCTGGTGACCGCACTGGCCCCGCACATCGGGTATGATCGCGCCGCGCAGATCGCCAAGACCGCGTCGCACGACGGCCTGACCCTGCGCCAGGCCGCGCTGCAATCCGGCTTCGTCACCGAGCAGCAGTTCGACGAGTGGATCGTGCCGATCGACATGACCCGGCCTGATACGGTCGGGTAAAACTTTTTCGGGGCACCTGGAGGTGCCCTTTTCAATTCCCCGAGGACAGCATGCAAAAAATAGATTTCGATTTGACCGCCGAGTTCGTCGAGCTCAACCAGTTGATGAAACTGGTCGGCCTGGTCGACAGCGGCGGCGCCGGCAAGAACATGGTCGCCAGCGGCGCGGTGTCGGTCGACGGCAAGCAGGAGCTGCGCAAGACCGCGAAGATCCGCAGCGGCCAGACCGTGACCGTGGGCGACGTGCGGATCCGGGTTCAATAAACCCAAGCAAAACGACTGGGAAACGGGCACGAAAAGTGGCGGAAAACAGCGGGCTTATGTTTGCGCCCTAACAAACAGAGCGGGGCTTCCTTGTTTATATTTTAAGTCATCAGGATCGACTTAAATCAACCGGCCACAGGTGAAGCCATGGAAACCCCGAACCGCACCCAGTCCCAGGAGCAGCTCATCGGAGACCTGCGTCTCGTCATCGAGAATGCGGAAGAGCTGCTGAAAAATACCGACCACTACACCAGTGCGCTGTACCAGAACGCGCGCGCCAAGCTGGCGCTGGCGCTGGAAGCGGCCAACGAAGAACTGGCGCGTTTCGAAGACGCCCAGCTCGAGCGCATGATGGCGGCCACCCGCGCCGCCAACGAGCGTTACTGCGACCGTACCGGCGAGCAGCGCATCCTGCGCGCCTTTCACTAAAGCCTAGGGTTTTCCCGGCTGGCGTCGTCTGCCGCAATCGCGGTCACCACGCCAAGCCTGAACCAGCCCTGCAGCATGGCGCCAATGTCCGGCGCTTCCTCACCGGCCGCTGCGGCGGCCAGCGCGGCGTCGAGCGCCGCGCCGAAGCTGGCGCCCGCCGCCAGCCGATCCAGGGCCGCGACTCCCGCTGCGCTCTCCTCCACCACCTCCACCCGCCAGCCGCGCCGCACCACCAATACCGTGCAAGGCGCGTCGGCGTGCGCCGGCAATGCCGGACCGCCCGGCTGGTGCGCCTGCCAGAGCGCGCCGATGGCCCAGGGGCTGCGCAGCAGGCTCAGCGAAGGGTGCAGGGTGAAACGGGCGACGTCCAGGGTCTCCGGCGACATCGCCGCCAGGGCGGCCAGGCCGAGCGGCGCCACGTCCGGCGCCAGGTAAGCGCGGTGGACGGCCCACTCGAGCCGCGCCACGTCGGATAGGTAGGGATAGGGCGCGGCCGGCGCGAATCCGGCAAGGAAGTCCGCGAAACGCGCGCCGAAACCGGCCAGGTCCGGGTCTTGCGACGGCGTGGCCTTGCCATAGGCGCGCGCCAGGCCGGCGAAGAATTCCTCGCCCACCAGCTGGCGCAGGACGGGATAGGCCTCGCCCAGGGCGCGCTCCCAGGCGGCGCTCAGGTTGCCGCGGTAGAGCGCCAGCCGCTCCACCCCGCCCTCCTTGAGCAGGGGCCGCAAGGCGGCTTCGTGGCTGCGGTCGAACAGCGCCGCCCCAAAGCGCTGCTGGCGCGTGGCGAGCGCCTCGTCCCTTGGCGCCGGCGGCGCCGGCGGACGGAGCACTGGCGTAAGGGCGGCCGGCACCGGGTAGTCCCGGGCAATCGCATCGGCCCTGGCCGCCTCCGCCAGCAAGCCGTCGATCGGCGGCAGCTCGGCATCCCATTCCACCAAGGTCGGCACCCGGCCGAAACGCGCCAGCGCGGCGCGGTACAGGTCCCAGACTGGTTCGGCCACGGCGGCGCCATGGTGGTCGACCAGCGCCAGGGGCGTCTCCAGGTGGCCGGCCAGGTGGATTTCGCCGACGCTGCCCACGGGGAGCGCGGCGATGGCGGCACGCGCGTCGTCGCCGTGGTTGCGCTGGTTGACGTACAGGTTGTTCACGTCGAGCAGGATGCCGCAGCCGGTGCGGCGCGCCAGTGCGGCCAGGAATTCAGCTTCGCTCATGGTGTCCGCGCGAAAGCGCACATAGGTCGAGACGTTCTCGACCAGCAGGCGGCGGCCCAGCCCTTCCTGCACCCGATGCACCCGCTCGCACAGCAGCGCCAGGGCGGCCTCGTCGAGGGCCAGCGGCAGCAGGTCGTTGAGCTGGCGGTCGGCCAGCGCACCCCAGCTCAGGTGTTCGGAGACGAGGAAGGGATCGACCGCGTCGACCAGGGCGCGCAGGCGCTCCAGGTGGACATCGGAAAATCCGTGCGCCGAGCCCAGGCCGAGCCCGACGCCGTGCAGGCTGACGGGATAGTCGCGCCGCAGCTCGCCCAGCACGTGCCAGTCCCAGCCGGCACGGGCGAGGTAGTTCTCGCTGTGGACTTCGAGGAAGCCGACCGGCGGACGCCCTTCGAGGAAGGCGCGGTAGTGCGGCGTGCGCAGGCCCACGCCGGCCGCAGTGCCTCCGCCCAGGGCCGCAGCGGGGGCGGACATGATTACTTCTGGACGTCGGCCTTGGCCGGCTCGGTCTTGTCCTGCTTGGCCTTGCCGGCCTCGAGCGAGCCGCCGAGCTGGGTGCAGGTGCCCTTGGCGACGAACTTCCACTCGTTCGGGTCATTGTCGACCTTGGCGACACCGGCGCAGCCGTGGGTGGCGGTGCCGCAGTCGTTCTGGCCGGCCTTGGCGACGCCGTAGCAGACTTCCTGGTCGCCCTTCGGCACCCCCATCTGGTCCTGGGCGGCGGCGTGGGCGCAGACGCCGGCAAGGGCGGCGGCGATCAGGGCGTGGCGGTTGGTCATGCGGGAACTCCTGGCTGGATGAAGGCGCCAGTATTTATCAGGCGGGGCAAAGATGCAAGGCGCGGCTCAGGCCGTCGTATTGATCTTGTTTCCCAGATGCGGCGGCAGGTTCGCCGACTGTACCGCCGGCAGCGCTGCGAGCAGCTGGGTGGCGGTGGCTTCCTGGATCTGCTGGGCCTTCTTGAAGACGGCGAGGCTCACTTCCTGGCGCTGGCCGGTTTCGGCGATGCTGGTGGACAGCTTGGCGATGCTGGACACATCCATGTCATTCTCCCATTAAGGCGTATCCACCATTTACGGCAGCCGACGGAAGAACTTTAGGCCTTCAGCGCATCCATTTCTGCAGCCAGGCCAGCACTTGATCCGGATCATTCAGGTCCAGCCAAGCCGGCCCGCTCTCTCCGCCCGGCGGCGGCGCGTCCGAGGCCACGGCCAGGATGTCGGGATCCTCCGGATACAGGGCCGGCCGGCCCAGGCTCGGGCGGAACACTTCCAGCTTGGGCATGCGCTCCCACTTGTAGCCTTCCACCAGGGTCAGGTCGGCCGGCGCCAGCCGCGCCAGGTGTTCCATCAGCTGCGGCTCCTCGGCCCCGCGCAGTTCGCGCAGGATGGCGACGCGGTAGGGAGACGCCAGCATCACCTCGGCCGCTCCCGCCATGCGCAGGCGCGCGCTGTCCTTGCGCGGCGGCTCCAGCTCGACGTCGTGGTGGCTGTGCTTGACGACGTTGACCCGCAGTCCCCGCCCCGCCAGGCGGCCGATCAGCGCCTCCAGCAGCGAAGTCTTGCCGCTGCCGGACCAGCCGACCACGCCCAGCACCGGTCCCACTTCAATAGGCGACACGATAGCGGGAGCCCCGGTAATTCATGATCGCCGCCTTGGGCAGCAGGCGCTCCAGCACCAGTCCGGGCGCGACTTCCTCGCCCTCGCGGCGCAGCATCTTGTCGACCAGCAGCAGGCGCTCGGCGGGATTCGGCGAATAGATATAGCCGCCGAAGCTGAGCTTCGGGATTTCGCGCTGCACCGATTCCGGCAGCGACTGCAGCGGGCCGATATGGTCCTCGGCGGACGGCGCAGCCGGCGCGGCGGCCACCAGGACCGGACGCGCCGGCTCCGGCAGGGCCTCGACCGGTTCGGCGCGCGGCGCCGGCTGCGGTTTCGGGGCGGGCGCCGGGGGCTTCGCCGACACCGGCGGCGCCTTTGGCTTGACGGGTGCTTCCGGCTTGGCCGGGACCACCGGCTCGGGCGCCGCCGGCAATGCGGCGACTACCGGCGCCGCGGGGGCGGAAGCCGGAGCGGAAACCGGCGCCGGCGCCGGGACCGGAGCGCTCGCCACCTGCACCGCCGGCGCGGGCGCCGGCTGGCGCAGCAGGAACAGCGCGCCGAGCGCCACGACGAGGGCGCCGGCGGCGATGCCGATGATGACGGGCTTGCGGCTGCCGCGTGTGTCCGCGCTCGCGTAGCTGGGCAACGGCGCGTGGATGGTCGGCGCGTTGCCGAGCTGGCGCTCTGCCTGTGCCTTCTTGAGGGCTTCGAGGATGTAGGACATGGCTTATTTTCCGGTCTTGTCCGTCGCCACCCGAGCCAGCAGGCGCGGCTCGGGCACGCCGGAGAGCTGGTTCAGGCGCATGTAGGTGCGCGGACCGGCCAGGCCGTCCGCCTTCAGGTGCTGCGCGGCCTGGAAATGCTGCAGCCGCTTGCGCATGCCGGCATCCAGCGCACTGCCCGGCTGCGGCGCCTGCGCGCCGTTCAGCTCTGCCAGGCGCCCGGCCAGCCAGTCGACGTCCGGCCCGCGCGCGCCCTCGGCCAGTTCCTCGCGGAAGGCGCGCGGCATGCGCCAGAAGGTCGTGAACTCGCCGCCGAAACGGGCCACGAAGGTGGCCAGGTCGATCTTCTCGCGGCGCGCGCCGGCGCTCAGGGTCACGCTGTTGCCGTCCAGCGCGGACAGCACGGCGTAGCCGGTGCGCGGGCCGTCATGCAGGGTGACGACGGCCGGACGGTCGAGCATGCGCAGTTCGTACAGGCCGCCGCGACCCTGGTGGCAGCGCAGGTCGGCCTTGAGCGCCGCTTCGCAGGGCTTGTCGCCCGCCAGCGGCTGCCCCCACAGCGCCGCCAGCTCGCGCAGCGCGTTATGTTCATCTGCCTGTACCGGCGGCACGCTCGACGGCGCCACCGCGCTTGCCGCCACCGGCACCGTCCTGGCGGGCGCCGCGGCCTGCGCAGGCGGCGCGGACGCGGCGTTGCGCGCGGGCATGACCTGCCAGGCCGCCGCACTGACCGCGGCCGCTGCCAGCACGCCGCCGGCAATCACGGGCATGCGCAGGCGGCGCGCTACGGCCGGCTCGCCGGCGAAGACTTCGACAGCCGCTTTTTTCAGGATCTGGCGCGTGACCTGCGGGCTGTTCTCGACGTAGGCGCCGAGCAGCGCGCGGTCGCACAGCAGGTTGATGCGGCGCGGCACCCCGTGCGTCAGCGCGTGGATCTGGGGCGTGAGCGCGGGCGGGAACGGCGATCCGCCAGCGCCGGCCACCGCCAGCCGGTGCGCGACATAGGCGCCGGTCTCGGCCTCGGACAGGGGTCCCAGGTGGTAGCGCGCGATCACGCGCTGCGCCAGCTGCTCCAACTCGGGACGGGCCAGCATGCTGCGCAACTCGGGCTGGCCGATCAGAATGATCTGCAGCAGCTTGCGTTCGCTGGTCTCGAGGTTGGTCAGCAGGCGCAGCTGCTCCAGCACCTCGGCCGACAGGTTCTGGGCTTCGTCGATGACGAGCACATTGTTGAGCCCCCGGGCGTGGGATTCCAGCAGGTAGCGGTTGATCGCATCGACATAGCTTTTCAGTCCGGGCGTCGCCACGCCGATCGGCGTGCCGGCCGGCGGCAGTTCGATGCGGAATTCGTCGCATACGCTCAGCAGCAATTCCTCAACGCTCAGGCGCGGATTGAAGATGTAGGCCAACCGGCAGTTCTCGGGAATCTGCTCGATGAAGCAGCGGCACACCGTGGTCTTGCCGGCCCCGATCTCGCCGGTCAGCAGGACGAAGCCGCCGCCGCTGCCGATGCCATACAGCAGGTGCGCGAGCGCTTCGCGGTGGCGCTCGCTCATGAACAGGTAGCGCGGATCGGGGGCGATCGAGAACGGCGCGCCCTTCAGGTGGAAGTAGTGGTTATACATCTGCGATCATGCGGGTCCGGTGAATGTCCTAGCGGACCGGCAGCGATTTGAACTTCTTGCAATATATCTTGCTTTTGTCATTCATGTAAGCGATCGTGCTGCCCGGCTTGGACACGCGCAAAGGATAGGGCGAGGCGTCGAGCGGCCGGTAGGCGATGCCGGCGCTGGCGCGGATTGCCCCTTCCAGCTCCTCCGGCGTGCTCTCGGTCAGGGCGGCGATGAAGACCAGGTCGCTGCTGTCGTCGCTGACCATGACTTCCTTGACTTCGGCGCCCCACAGCGTGGCCTCGACCCTGAACCACCAGGCCCCGCCCTCGCGCTTGTAGGCCGGGCCGAAGGACGTGCTCAGGTAGTCATAAAAATAACGGTTGTCGAGGTGGCTGCGGCACAGCAGCGCATTGCCGACGACCTGGCTGAAGGTCGAGGGCATGGCCTGCGCGCCCACGGGACCGGCCAACAGCGCGCCCAGCAGCGTGGCAGCGGATGCCGATGGAAAAAGTCGCACGGTCACTCAGAGCTTGGACAGCCAGGCGCGGTTGGCAGCGATCTGGGCCTTGACCGCGGCCGGCAAGGCGTCATAGCAGCCGGGATGCTGCTTGAGGGCGTGCTCGCGCACTTCCTTCTGCATGCCGTTGACGAGGAACACATACACGGCGGCCCCTTCGGCGTTCTTGCGGGTGCCCATATAGCGAATCACGTGAGTTCTCCTTCCATGGCCTGCATTATGACACCGCAGGCCCCTGCCCGGCCACGCGGCAGGCACGACAGGGGTCAAGGCGCACTCTTGCGCCCACGCACCTGGCCACGCTGTTGCGGTCGAGCCACAGCTGGACCAGACCGGCTGGCTCAGGCCACCTTGACTGCGCCCGGGCGGGTCTTCCCGAGGATGTCCATCAGCCGGTCCACGTCCACCGGCTTGGTCAGGTGATGATCGAAGCCGCTGCTGCGGGTCCGTTTGCGGTCCTCTTCCTGCCCCCAGCCGGTCAGCGCCACCAGGACCAGCCCGGCCAGTCCCGGCTCGGCCCGCAGGCGCCGCGCCACCTCGAAGCCGTCCATGCCCGGCATGCCCAGGTCGAGCAGGACCGCATGCGGCAGGAAGCGCCGGACCGCCGCCAGCCCGGCCGGGCCATCGTTCGCGGTGTGCACCTCGGCGCCGGCCGACTGCAGCAGCAGGGCGAGCGACTCGGCGGCGTCGCTGTTGTCGTCCACCACCAGCACCCGCCGGCCCTCGAGCGGCGCTTCGCTACCGGCGGCGTCCAGATGCGGTGCGGCAGCATTCACCTGCGCCAGCGGCAGCCGGACGATGAATTCGCTGCCGCGCCCCGGCCCCTCGCTGCGCGCCTCGACACTGCCGCGATGCAGCTCGACCAGGCTGCGCACCATGGTCAGCCCGATGCCCAAGCCGGCCTGGCCGCGCGCGCTGTCGCGGTGGGCTTGCGAAAACATCTCGAACACGCGGGGCAGCTTGGCCGCCGAGATGCCGATGCCGGTATCGCGTATCGACACCAGTACCGAGCCGTCCTCGCGCCGCGCGCCGAGCCAGATGCGCCCGCCGCGGTCGGTGTACTTGGCCGCGTTGTTGAGCAGGTTGCCGAACACCTGGGTCAGCCTGACCTTGTCGGCCTCCAGCATCAGGGTTTCTTCCGGCAGCGACACGGTCAGGTCGTGGCGCCCGGCTTCGATCGCCGGCATGCTGGTCTCGACCGCCATCGTCAGGACCTCGGCCAGCGACAGCTGCTCGCGGCGCAGTTCCAGCTTGCCCTGGGTGATGCGCGAGACGTCCATCAGGTCGTCCACCAGGCGCACCATCTGGCGCACCTGGCGCCCCACCATCTCGACCATGCGGTCGGCCGTGCGCCGCCCGTCCGGCCGGCGCAGCAGGTGCACCGCGTTGCTGATCGGCGCCAGCGGGTTGCGCAGCTCGTGCGCGAGGGTGGCCAGGAACTCGTCCTTGCGGCGGTCGGCGCAGCGCAGCGCCTCCTCGGCCTGCGCCGCCTTGGTGACGTCGATGACGAAGGCAATGCACTTGCGCGCTTCGCCTTCGCCGGGCAGGCAGCTCGGCGCCACCATGGCCCACCAGCGGCTGCCGTCCTTGCGCACCAGCTGCTTCATGTAAGGCGCGGTGCGTCCGCCCTCGCGCAGCTCGGCCAGCGCGCGCTGCGTCGCCTCGGCGAACTCCGGCGTGCCCAGCTCGGTCCAGCGGACCGTACCGCGCAGCTCGTCGCGGCTGTAGCCGCTCATCCGTTCGAGCGCCTCGTTGCAGTCGATGATGCTGCCGTCGAGTGTGTAGAACGCCAGGCCTACCGCTTCGGTGTGCATGGCCGCGTCCAGGATCGCATGGCTTGCATGCAGCTCGCGCTCGGTTGCGGTGCGCTGCGCCGTCTCGCTGGCCAGGCGCAGGGCCGCCGCGGCAAAGCCGGACAGGCTGCGCAACAGGCGTGCGTCCTCCAGGTCGAAACGGCGTTCCGGATCGGCCACCCAGAGCATGCCGGCCGGCCCGCCGTCGACCGCCCACGGCAGCAGCAGCATCTCGGCCGGCGCCGGCCCGGCCGCGCGCAGCGAAGGGAACAGGCGCGCCGGATCGCGCAGCAGCACCGGCTCGCTGCCCGCCGAGTGCCAGTCGACGCCGACCCCGTGCTGCTCCGGAAGCCCGGTACCGGCGGCGCCGCACCGGCACAGCGCGCGCAGCATTTCTTCCACCCTGCCCGGCACCCCGTCCGGATGCCGCACCAGTTCCTGCGCGAGCTCAGCCATGGCCCGGTTCTCGGCGGCATGGTCCGGCGTACGGGCAGGCCGCGAGGCCAGCTCGTGCGTCATCACCAGGTCGTCGAGATCGGCCACTGCATGCGCATGCGCGAGGTAACTCATCAGCTGGAATCATTGCGTGTCAATAGCGGGACGGACAGGCTATGCCAAAACGCCGCCCCATGCCAACAGGGTTCCGCCCGGAATCCAGAGGCCGCCATGCCGCTCATCCGCAGGAATTGCACCCTGTTCCCCGTTTTCGCACGTTCGTCGTTTTGCCGGGGCAAGCCGGGACGCCTTGCCTTATCGTTCAGGCTCCCGAAAGCTGCCACCGACGACAAGAACATGACCACCGTCCTCAAGCCCGCCCTCCTCGCCGCTGCCATCGCCGCCGGCTTCCTCGCTACTCAGGCCAGCCACGCCGAAGCGCCGGCGGCGCCGGTGACGCTGCAGCGCACCGTGGCGCCCTTCAGCGCGATCGAACTCTCGGGACCCTACGAAGTCGTGGTGCGCGCCCAGGGCCGCCAGGCGCTCACGCTGTCGGGCGAACACAAGCAGCTCGAGGGGATCGAGACCTTCGTGCGCGGCGACACCCTGGTGGTGCGGCCGGTCGAGCGCAATGGTTTCCACTTCAGCTGGGGCAAGCGGCGCGCGCCGGTCGTCATCCATATCACGGCCAGCCAGCTCAAGAGCCTGGCGATGTTCGGCAGCGGCGACGTCGAGCTGGCCCAGCTGGCGGGCGAGCGCTTCAGCCTCAAGGTAGACGGCCCTGGCGACCTGCAGGCGGCGGGCGCGGTGCGCGAGCTGACGGTGCGCGCCAGCGGCAGCGGCGACCTCGATTTGCACCGGCTCAAGGCGGCCAACGTCGACCTCGACATGTCGGGACCGGGCGACGTACGCCTGTCCGGCGTCGGCAACTTGCTGACGGCAAGCGTGAGCGGGTCGGGCGACCTGGAGGCAGACGAGCTGCGCCTGGCGCGCCTGGACGCGCGCATGCGCGGCCCGGGCGGCATGAAACTGTCGGGCAGCGCGCGCGAGCTGCGCGCCGAAATCAGTGGCTCGGGCGACTTCGAGGCCTGCTCGCTGGCGGCCGGCGCGGCGTCCACCGTCCAGCGCGGCCCGGGCAGCGCCTGCGTGGCCGGCGACATCCGGCGCTTCGACGCTATAGTAGACGGCTCGGGCGACCTGCAAGCCAGCGGCCTGCAGGCGGCCAGCGCGGTCATCCGGCTCGGCGGACCCGGCAGCGCCACGCTGCGCGGCAGCATCGGCGAACTCAGCGCCGAAGTGAGCGGCTCGGGCGACCTGGAAGCGGGCGAACTCGATGTGAAACGCGCGACCGTGAAGGCGCGCGGTCCCGGCGGCATCGAACTGGCCCGCGTGTCCGATACCCTGGACGCCGAGCTGCACGGTTCGGGCGGCCTGGACGCGGACCTGGACGGCAAGCGCCTGCTGCTGAAGATGACCGGCCCGGGCGCCGCCCACCTCAAGGGCAAGGTCGAGCTGGTCAAGGCCCGGCTCAGCGGTTCGGGCAGCCTCGATGGCCGCGACCTGACGGCGGCGCGCGCCGACATCGCCGTCACCGGCCCCGCCCATGCGAGGGTGAACGTCACGGGCCAGGACGAGCGCCGCGCCGAACGCGGGAACGCGGGCCGCGGCCAGTTGCTGCTGGTCGACCGCAGCGGCAGCCGCCGCACCGAATAAGCATTCCTTTTCGGCGCCGCCGGCCTGGCGGCGCCACCTCCTCTTCCCGCAGCCATGCCAACCGAGTTTCTCGCGCTCGACAATACCAGTTCTCGTACCAATAAAAACATTCGCAAAATCAATGACTTATGCAAATAACCTACGGTGATGGAACCATATCTGCAGAGGAAATTTGCATACCAGTTAAATACCTGTTGACATCGCTGTACCGCCTGCCTATAGTGCGCTGACTCTCCGGCAGAACCTTCCATACCATGATCGACTATCTCATCGGCGTCGACGGCGGCGGCACCGGCACCCGCGTGCGCCTGGCCCGTCGCAACGGCGCCGGTTTCACGGAAATCGCGCAGGCGACCGGCGGCCCCTCGGCCCTGTCGCGCGGCATCGACAATGCCTGGACCACCATCCAGGGCGTCGTCGCCCAGGCCTTCGCCTCCCTCGACGTCCAGCACATCCCCATGCCCTCCTGCGCCATCGGCCTCGGCCTGGCCGGCGTGCACAACAAGGAATGGGCGGCCCAGTTCATCGCCGCCAATCCCGGCTATGCCCTGCTGGCCCTCGACACCGACGGCTTTACCACCCTGATGGGCGCCCACGGCGGCCAGCCCGGCGCGATCGTCGCGATCGGCACCGGCAGCGTCGGCGAAGCCATGCTGGCCGACGGCAGCAAGGTCGAAGTCGGCGGCTGGGGCTTCCCGGCCGGAGACGAGGCGAGCGGGGCCTGGATGGGCCTGCGCGCACTGAACCATATCGAACAGGTGCTCGACGGCCGCGTCGAAGGCCGCGCCTTTGCGCGCGAGCTCATCGACTTCTGCGGCGGCTCGCGGGATGCGGTGCAGGTCTGGCTGGGACGCGCCAACCAGACCGCCTATGCCGGCCTGGCGCGCTTCGTGGTCGCGCACGGCGAAACCGACCCGGTGGCGCGCGCCATCCTCGAACACGCGGGCCGTGAAGTCGCCAGCATCGCCGATGCGCTCGACCGTTCGCACACCCTGCCGCTGGCCCTGTGCGGCGGCCTGGGCGAAGCCCTGCGCCCCTGGCTGCCGCTTGATACCCTGGCGCGCTGCGTGCCGGCGCAAGGCGATTCGGCCGCCGGCGCGCTGCGCATGATCGAACGCCGCCTGGAACAACAAGGAGCAGCACAATGAAAGGCAACATCCTCACACCTGGCGGCTGGATCCACGGCGAACTGCGCCACGGCGCCTTTGTCGAAGCCGTCGACGGCCATGAAGTCGACCCGTCCGCGAACGGCGACGACTACATCCTCCCCGGCTTCATCGACGTGCACGTGCACGGCGGCGCCGGGCGCGACATGATGGAAGGCGGCGACGCCCCGCACCTGATCGCCGCCCTGCATGCGAAGCACGGCACCACTTCCCTGCTGGCCACCACCATGACCGCGCCGGTCGAGGACATCGACCGCGCCTTGAGCGCCATCGGCGCCGCGTGCAAATCGCGCGGCAAGGGCGAGGCGCGCATCCTCGGCGTGCACCTGGAAGGTCCCTACATCAACTCCGGCAAGCTGGGCGCCCAGCCGCCGTATGCGCGCGAAGCCACCCTCGACGAAGTGATGCGCTTCCACGCCATGGCCCCGATGCGCCTGATCACGGTGGCGCCCGAGATTGACGGCCACATGGAACTGGTGCGCGCGATCGCCGACGCCGGCATCCGGGTCCAGGTCGGCCACACCAGCGGTTCGTATGAAGTGGGCGTGCAGGCCCTCGAGCACGGCGCGGCCGGTTTCACCCACCTGTTCAACGCCATGCCCGGCCTGCACCACCGCGATCCTGGCATGGTCGGCGCCGCGCTGGCGCACGCCGAATACGCCGAGATCATCCCCGACCTGCTGCACGTGCACCCGGGCGCGATCAAGACCGCGCTGCGCTGCATCCCCAAGCTGTTCTGCGTGACCGATTCGACCGCCGCCGCCGGCATGCCGGACGGCGAGTACATGCTGGGCCGCCAGGTGGTCCACAAGTGCATGGGCGGGGTGCGCCTGGCCGACGGCACCCTGGCCGGCAGCACCCTCACCATGGACCAGGCGCTGCGCAACCTGGTGAGCATCGGCCTGCCGCTCGCCGAAGCCAGCCGCCGCGTCTCGACCAATGCCGCCGACTACCTCGGCGAAACCCAGCGCGGCCGCCTGGCGCCGGGTTGCCATGCCGACTTCGTGGTGCTCGACCGCGACCTCAACATCAAAGCCGTTTATATCGAAGGAGAAGCCCAGTGACCGTCCCAGTTCCCACCTCGCTGATGTACCAGGAAGCCTTGTCCGCAGGGGACTGCGTGGCCCGGCAGCTGGCGCAGGACGCCGACCGCTATGCGGAACTGGGCCGCGCGCTACGCTCGACCAACTTCCACAGCGCGGTGACGGTCGCACGCGGCAGCTCCGACCATGCCTCGAACTACCTGGCCTACCTGATCATGGCGCGCATGGGCCGCCTGGTGACCTCGCTGCCGATGTCCCTGATCACGCTGTATAAATCGCCCCTGGTCACGCGCGACACCCTGGCGGTGTCGATCTCGCAGTCGGGCCAGAGCCCGGACGTGGTCGAGCCCATCCAGTACTTCCGTGACGGCGGCGCCACCACCGTGGCGCTGGTGAACGACGCAAGCTCTCCGCTGGCGCAAGCCGCCGAATGGACCATGCCCCTGCACGCGGGCAAGGAACAGAGCGTGGCCGCGACCAAGAGCTTCATCGCCAGCATGGTGGCCGGCGCGCGCCTGGTGGCCGAATGGCAGAACGACCCCGAACTGAAGGACGGCATTGCCGCCCTGCCCGACGCCCTGCGCGCGGCTGCGCAGGCCGACTGGTCGCCCGCGATCGAGGTGCTGGCCCCGGCCCGCAACATCATGGTCGTCGGCCGCGGCATCAGCTTCCCGGTGGCGCTGGAATCCAGCCTGAAATTCAAGGAAACCTCGGCCCTGCAGGCCGAAGCCTTCAGCGGCGCCGAGATCAAGCACGGCCCGATGGCGCTGATCGAGGAAGGCTACCCGCTCCTGATCTTCGCCACCCGCGGCCCGACCCAGGCCGGCCTGGTGGCCCTGGCCGAGGAGATGCGCGGCCGCGGTGCGCGCGTGCTGCTCGCCGCCCCCGAGGACGTCGCCAGCCGCGACCTGCTGCTGCCGACCGCCGCGACGCCCGACCTCGACCCGATCGCGGCGATCCAGGCCTTCTACATGATGGCGGCCCGTTTGTCGGAAGCGCGTGGGCTCGATCCGGACAAGCCGCGCCACCTGAGCAAGGTCACCAAAACGAACTAAGCTACTGCCCATGAATGACTACCTCGATCTCGCCGGCCAGCTGATCATGGTGCGGCTGTTCGGCACCGAACTCGATGCCGATACCGACGCCTTCCTGCGCCAGTACAAGGTGCGCGGCGCCTGCCTGTTCCGCCAGAACATGGTGGATGCGTCGCAACTGACGCGCTTCACCGGCGCCCTGCGCGACGCCATGGGTCTTGACGCCTTGATCGCCCTCGACCAGGAAGGCGGCGCCGTGGTGCGTTCGACCTGGGTGCCGGCGCCGCCGAGCGCGATGGCGCTGGGCGCGGCGAACGACCCGCAACTGGCGCGCGAGGTCGGCGCCGCGGTGGCGCGCGCGGTGCGCGCACTCGGTTTCAACTGGAACTTCGCGCCGGTGCTGGACCTCAACAACAACCCGCACAATCCGGTGATCGCCGAGCGCTCCTTCGGCGCCGATCCCGCCACTGCGACCCGCATCGCGATGGCCTGGATGGAAGGCAGCGAAAGCGAAGGCGTGGCCTGCTGCGTCAAGCACTTCCCCGGCCACGGCGACACCCACGTCGACTCGCACCGCGACCTGCCGACGGTCGACAAGCCGCTGGCCGAACTGGAGCGCTTCGAGTTCGCGCCCTTCCGCATCGCCGCGCGGGGTGAAAATGCGGCCTCGGCCGTGATGACGGCCCACATCGTCTACCCGGCACTCGATCCGCACAACCCGGCCACGATGTCGCGCCCGATCCTCACCGGCATCCTGCGCGAGCGCTTCGGCTTCGATGGCGTGATCATCACCGACGGCATGGACATGCACGCGATCGCGCACCGCTACGGCGCGGGCGAGGCCGCCGTGAACGCGCTGGTGGCCGGCGCCGACATGGTGATGGCGATCGGCTCGCGCGAGACGCAAGTGGAAACCGTGCATGCGATCGCGGAAGCGATCCGCAGCGGCGTGCTGCCGCTGGCGGACGTCGAAGCACGCCTGGCGCGCCTGTCGAAGCTGGCCGCGGCGCATCCGGCCGGCCCGGTGAATTACATGACCGAGATGGACGACCGCGGCCTGATGGCGCGCGCCTGGCGCGCCGGCTTGACGACCCTCGGCCAGCCCCAGCGTCCCGAACGTGGCGCCAGGGTGCGCCTGGTGGCGCGCGCCGACGTGGTCAGCGACGGCGTTTCGGAATCGGGCGTACCGGCCGCCGCCATCGCCGCCGCGCTCGGCCGCCTGTACGAAGTCGACCTGGTCACCTTTCTTGACGCCGAAACCTTCGACTGGAGCGCCCTGCCGCAGGACGGCCGCTTCACGATCCTGGCCTCGACCTCGCGCCGCCGCTACGGCCCGCATGCGCGCGCCACCTGGCTGCCCGACCTGCACGTGGCCCTGTGGAACCCCTACCAGGCGCTCGACTTCGACGCCCCGGCCCTGATGACCTACGGCTTCGCGGCGCCCGCCCTGGATGCCGTCATCGACTGGCTGGCCGGCGAGATCGAGGCGCAGGGTCGCTGTCCGGTGCCGGGTTTCGGCGGCGCGCCCGTCGCTACGTAGGTGGCAATTGCCCAAATGAATGAGGTAACGCGATGTAACGACGCTCCCATGCTCGCGCACGCTAGGGCACAATTGCCGGGCCTGAAAATGGCAGTTTTATGGGACAATGCACATTTTGCCGGGATAGCATTCTCGCTACATTTCCGAGTATGCATGTCTCACCATTATCGACTCGATTGAAGGATTATTCATGGCCCAATTCCGTCTTGCCCGCCTCTGCCTGATGCTCGCCGCGATCGGCGTCTCCGCCCCGGCACTGGTATCCAGCGCCTACGCGCAGCAGAAGAGCGACGCGCCGGCTGCCGCCGCGCAGGCTGCGGCCAAGGACACCGTCCGTCCCGACATGTTCAAGTTGCTCGACCCGGCCGGCATCAAGCCGCTGATCGACGCCAAGAACTTTGGCGAAGTGAAGAACCGCATCGCCCAGGCGGAAGCCATGCCGAACCGTACCCCGTACGAAGACTACGTCATCAACCGCATGAAGCTGTCCCTGGCCCTGGGCTCCGAAGACAATGCCGCCGCCATGCCGGTCATGGAAGCGATCCTGGCCTCGGGCCGCCTGAGCCCGGCTGAATCCCTGACCTACTACCAGGCCCTGGGCGACGCCAACTTCAACACCAAGAACTACGCCAAGGCGATCGAGTGGTACAACCGCTACACCAAGGAAGGCGGCGACCCGGCCAAGGTGCAGCGCGCGCTGACGCTGGCCCAGGTCAACAGCGGCAACTTCGGCGGCGCCAAGGGCACCCTGATGGCCAACATCGAGGCAGCCAAGAAGGCGGGCCAGAAGCCGGCAGAGAACGACCTGCGCCTGCTGGGCCAGGAAGCCAACAAGGCCAAGGACACCGAGGCCTACATGTTCGCCCTCGAGAACCTGGTCCAGTACTACCCGACCGACGACTTCTGGGTCGACCTGCTGAACCGCGGCGTGGCGCGCAAGGCCGGCTTCGACGAACCCACCTACGGCCCTGCCATGCTGCGCCTGGAAATGGCTGCCGTGAAGCAGATGCCGCCGGAGCACTACATGTACCTGGCTGAAGTCGCCCTGCGCGACGGTTTCCCGGCCGAAGCCAAGAGCGTGCTTGATGCAGGCTTTGCCGCCGGCGTGCTGGGCAAGGGCAGCGATGCCAAGAACCAGACCGCCATGCGCACCAAGGCGACCAAGCAGGCTGCCGACGACGCCAAGACCATCGCCGCGGGTGAAGCGAGCGCGGCCAAGGCCAAGACCGGCGCCGGCCTCGTCAACCTGGGCTGGGCCTACGCCACGATGGACCAGGCCGACAAGGGTATCGGCTTCATCCAGCAGGGTATCGCCAAGGGTGGCCTGAAGTCCCCGGACGAAGCCAAGCTGCGCCTGGGCATGGCACAGGTTCGCGCCGGCAAGAAGGCCGAAGCGATCCAGACCTTCCAGGGCATCACCGGCAAGGGTGGCGCCGCCGACCTGGCCAAGTACTGGGTGCTCCTGCTGCAACAGCAGGCTTGAAGCGCGAGCGAGCGCTCGACCTGAGAAACCGGGCTCTGCCCGGTTTTTTTTCGTCCCTGCTTTGTCCGGGATTTCTCCATGCTATGTGCGCGCGCGAACATCAGCGCCGCTGCGCCCGGCCGATAATTTCTGCCATTCAAACGCAGTCGGAGGCGGCATGACAGAGGTACGCAAGGGACAGGCACCGGCCAAGCTGGGGCGCAACGAATTCCACCTGCGCTTCCGCCAGGCCTTCTTCGATCCCGCCTACGACAAGCTGGCGGGCGAGCTCGACGCCATCGAGCAGGTGGCCTGGGAAGCCTATGACGAGGGCCGCAAGGCGCCGCGCACCGTGAAAGCCGGGCCCGGCTTCGCCGACCCGGGCTATGATCTCTCGGTAGAGTGGAAAGAGGCCCGCGATCGCCTGCAGGCGGCCGAGCGGCACCAGAAAGACCCGTCCTCGCGCAACCGCATCCTCCTGATCAACGGCTCGGCCCGCAACGACGGCACCTGCCCCGGCGAGGTGTCCAAGAGCTGGCGCCTGACCATGCTGGCGCGCGAAGTCCTGCTGGCCGAGGGTTTCGAGGCCGACGTGCTGGACCTGAGCCTGCTCAATTCCGACTATGACCGCCACATCCATCCCTGCAAGGGCTGCGTCTCGACCGCCATGCCGCTGTGCCACTGGCCCTGCAGCTGCTACCCGAACCACGCCGAGCGCCAGGTCAACGACTGGATGAACGAGATCTACGAGCGCTGGGTGCTCGCGCACGGCGTCATCATCGTCACCCCGGTCTACTGGTACCAGGCGCCCGCCGTGCTCAAGCTGATGATCGACCGCCTGGTGTGCGCCGACGGCGGCAATCCCGACCCCTCCTCCACCCACGGCAAGAAGGCCGAGCAGGCCAAGGAACTCGAGCTGAAGGGCTGGGACTATCCCAAGCACCTGGCCGGGCGCGCCTACGGGCTGATGGTGCATGGCGACGTCGCCGGCATCGAGGGCACGCGCCGCTCGCTGGCCGACTGGTTCGCCTGGATGGACTTCGTCGACGCCGGCAGCTTCGCCCAGCTCGACCGCTACATCGGCTACTACGAATCCTATGCCGATAGCCACGCGACGCTCGACCGCGATTGGGCGGTGCAGGAAGAGGTGCGCAACGTGGCGCGTGCGGTGATGGAGGCGGTGCGCGAGATCCGCGCGGGCCGGGTCGCCGTTTCCCAACATCGTCTCAAGGACCCGCGCCCCAAGTAGAATGCGGGGATGAACGACCTCGCAGAATTCATGCATTCGGCCGCCGCGGGCGGCAAGCTTCCCCTGTACCAGCAGCTGCAGCAGGCGCTGCGCCGCGCCATCGACGAAGGCGCATGGGGCTCGGCCTCGGCCATTCCCGCGGAGCGCCAGCTGGCCTCGGCCCTCGGCATCTCGCGCATCACGGTGCGCAAGGCGATCGACGCCCTGGTCGAGGAAGGCCTGCTGGTGCGCCGGGCCGGCGCGGGCAACTTCATCAATACCCGCATCGAGAAGAACTTCGCCAAGCTCAGTTCCTTTTCCGAAGACATGCGGGCGCGCGGGCGGGTGCCGCGCAACGAGTGGATCAAGCGTTCGGAAGGCCTGGTGACGCCCGAGGAGGCGCTGCGCCTGCGGCTCTCGCCGGGCGCGCCGGTCTACCGCTTCCACCGTATCCGCTATGCCGACGAGCTGCCGATGTGCCTGGAGTACGCGACCATCGCCGCTTTTGCCCTGCCCTCGCTCGATGCGGTGGGCGATTCGATGTACGAGGCTCTGCAGGCCGCCGGCCACCGGCCGGTGCGCGCCCTGCAGCGCCTGTCGGCGCTGCTGCTCAACGCCGAACAGGCGCGCCAGCTCGGGACGCGCGAAGGCGACGCCGGGCTGTGCGTGGAGCGGCTGGGGTTTGCCCGCGATGGGCGGGCGGTGGAATTCTGCAGGTCCTACTTCAGGGGCGATATGTACGACTTCGTGGCGGAGCTGAACGCGACGTAAATGGCCGGCAAGGCCGGCCATTTACCTCAGATCGCGGTGAAGCCGCCGTCCACCACCAGCTCGTGGCCGTTGACGTAGGACGCCTGCTCCGAGGCCAGCCACATGGCCGCATTCGCGATCTCGGCGGTCTCGGCGAAGCGCTTCATCGGGTGCGCCGACTTGAGCTTCTTCTCGCTGGACGGATCGCGTTCGACCGCGCGCGCCAGCATCGGCGTCTTGACCGCGCCGGGGCACAGCGCGTTGATGCGGATGCCTTCGCGCGCGTACTCGGCCGACGCGCTCTTGGTCAGGCCGACCACGGCGTGCTTGCTGGCGGCGTAGATCGCGCGGTTCGGCGCGCCCACCATGCCCGACACGCAGGACACGTTGACGATCGCCCCGCTGCCCTGGCTGAGCATCTGGCGCAGCTGGTACTTCATGCACAGCCACACGCCCTTGACGTTGGCGCCCATGATGCGGTCGAACTGCTCCTCGTTGCCCTCGGCCAGCGTCGCGCACTCTTCGTCGACGGCGGCGTTGTTGATGGCGATGTCCAGGCGGCCGTAGTAGTTGATGGCCTTCTCGACCAGCGCCTCGACCTCGCTCGCCCTGGTGACGTCGCTGCGCACGAACAGCGCCTTGCCGCCGTTTTCCACGATCATCGCGGCGGTCGCATGGCCGCCGTCGACGGCGGTGTCGGCGACGACGACCTGCGCGCCGGCGCGGCCGAAGGCCAGCGCGATCGCGCGGCCGATGCCGCTGGCCGCGCCCGTGACCAGCGCCACCTTGCCGGCGAACGGCAGTTCCGGCGGCACTTGCGCTTTTGATATCCCTTTCATGATGCTCCTGATGCTGTGCAAATAATGCTTCCCAAGGGCAACATTTTAACGCAGCAATAGGGTCCTTGTCATAATTGGGATAACGGTTGTTGCTTTCTAGGGCGCCTTAGTTTCCTTGTCGCCCGCCTTGCTCTGGTCGCCCGCCATCACCACCGACAGCCTGGCCGGATCGATCGCCTTGCGGAAGGCCGCGTTCAGCTGCGGCAGCGTGACCGCCATCAGCTTGGCCTCGAACTGCGCCGACCAGTCGTAGGTACGGCCGCGGTACAGGTAGGAAGTCCAGCCCGAGGCCAGCGCGGCGTCGTTGGTCCGGTTCTGGATGCGCTGCTGCATCAGGCCCGACTTGGCGTCGGCCAGTTCTTCGGCCGTGAAGCCGTTTTTTACGGCACGCGCCAGCTCGTCGCGCACCGCGCTATCGAGCTTGCGCAGGTTCTGCGGGGCGGCGATGGCGCTGATCGAGAAGCTGCCCGCACGGTCGAGATCCCCCGGCGACAGGTCCGAGCCGCCGCCGTAGGACAGCCCTTCCTTCTGGCGGATGCGGTCCATCAGGCGCGACTTCAGTCCGCCCTCCCCGAACACGTAGTTGGCCAGCATCAGGGCCGGGTAGTCGGCATCCTCGAGGTTCAGGTCGAGGTTCATGCGCGCCAGGTAGAAGCCGTTTTCCTTGTCCGGCGTATCCAGCGTCTTGCTGATCGGCGCCACCTCGGCATGCTTGCGCAGCACCGGCGCCACGTTGGCCGGCGCTTTCCAATTGCCGAACAGCTTGTCGACCAGGGGCACGATCTCCTTCTGGTCGAAGTCGCCGACGATCGCCATCTGGGCCGGATTGGTGTTGTAGTAGTCGCGGTGGAAAGCCTGGATGTCCTCCAGGCGCGCCGCCTTGACGTCGTCCAGGTCTTCCTCGAGCGTGTTGGCGTGACGGATGTCGCCGCGCGGGTACTGGTCGAAGTGGGTGGACAGCGCGCGCGAAGCCACGCTCTGCGGTTCGGCGCGGCTGGCTTCCAGGCCGACCAGGATCTGCTTGCGCAGCTGCTCGAATTCGGCTGCCGGGAAGGCCGGCTCGCGCAGCACGTGGGCGGCCAGTTTCAAGGCCTCCGGCAGGTGGTCGCGGGTGGTCTGGAAGCTGGTCGGGCCGCCGGTCATCTTGAGCTTGTCGAAGGCGTCGGCCAGCTGGGCGCGGGTGTACTGGCTGGTGCCGCGCATCAGCATCGCGGACGACAGCGCCGACACCATGCCCTTGCCGAACAGGTTCTTCTCGTCGCCCATGTGCTGGTACAGGTGCACGGTGACGGTCTCGCCACGGTTCTTCTTCGGCAGCAGCGCCAGCTTGACGCCGCCCAGCGTCGTGAGCGTGGTGCGCTTCATGATGTTGGCCTGGCTCGGGTCGAAGTCTTCGGACACCAGGCTGGAGTCGGACGGCTTGTAGTCCTTCATGACCGTTTCCACGCTCGGAGCCGCCGGAATCACCGCCCGCACCGGCGTGTCCTCGGGAATGAAGGTGCCGGTCACGCGGTTGCTGCGCACGAAGTAGCGGCCGGCGCTGGCCGCCACCTGCTCCGCCTTGACTTCCTTGATGCGTTCGCGGCCCAGGAAATACAGGCGCCAGTCGCCCAGCGCGATGGCCTCGGACAGCGCCACGCCGAAGGCCTGGGCGTCATTGACGCTGCGTTCGATCGTGTTGAGCCAGGAGCGGCGCACGCGCTCCATCTCTTCCTCCGTCGGCGGACGCTTGGCGAAGCCTTCGACGGCGTCAAGCAGCGCCTCGCGCACCGGTTCGATCGGCTCGCCCTTCTTCACCACCGCGCCGTAGAACTGCAGGCCCGGGGCGTAGCCGGTCTGGCCGAAGCTGAACACCTGGCTGGCCTTGCCGGTTTCCACCAGGAGCTTGTGCAGGCGGCCGTTCGGCGCGTCGCCCAGGATCTCGGAGGCGAAGCCGAGGGCTTCCGACTCCTGCTGCAGGTCGGACGGGATCTTGTAGCCGACCGCGACGATCTGCATGTCGCCCTGGCGCCGCACGGCGAAGCTGCGTTCGCCGTCCTGGGTCGGCTCGACGGTCCAGAACTGCGGCAGCGCGCGCTTCGGCTTCGGGATCGCGCCGAACAGGCGGTTGATCTGGGCCAGGGTCGCGTTCGGCTCGAACTTGCCGGCCACCAGCAGCACCGCATTGTCGGGCTGGTACCAGGTGCGGTAGAAGGCCTGCAGGTTGGCGATGCGGACGTTCTCGATGTCGCTGCGGTTGCCGATGGTCGAGCGGCCGTAGCTGTGCCAGTCGTAGGCCACGCTCTGCATGCGCTTGAACAGCACCTGGGCCGGCGAATTCTCGCCGCTTTCGAACTCGTTGCGCACGACCGTCATCTCGGAGGCCAGGTCTTTCTGCGCCACCGGCGAGTTGACCATGCGGTCGGCCTCCATCTGCAGCGCCCAGTTCAGGTTGTCGGGCGAGGCCTGGAAGACTTCATAGTAGTTGGTACGGTCGAGCGAGGTGGTGCCGTTGAAGTCCATGCCGCGCCGCGCGAACTGGCCGGTGATGTCGGGGTTCTTCTTGGTGCCCTTGAACAGCAGGTGCTCGAGCAGGTGGGCCATGCCGGTCTCGCCGTAATTCTCGTGGCGCGAGCCGACCAGGTAGGTGACGTTGACGGTCACGGTCGGGCGAGAATTATCGGGGAACAGCAGCACCTTCAGGCCGTTGGCCAGGCGGTATTCCGTGATGCCCTCGGCGGAAGGGCCGAGGGTGACGCCCTTGGGCAGGGGCGCACTCTTCTGCTGCGGCGCTTTTCGCTGCTGCGCAGTATCCTGCGCCGGCGCGCTCCAGGCGGCGCCGGCCATGAAGAAACAAAGGCTGCCGCTGAGCACCTGCGCGGCGAGGCCGCGCTTGCAAGTCAATCCGTCCATGGTGTCCTGTCATGTTGGCAGGACAGTGCCGTCCTGCATGTTCTTGAACAATGCAGGATGGTAACAGACGGAATCCCTACTGGCGGGCCCTGCGCTCGTGCGCTTGTTGATATGGGCTAATACGGCTCAATTCGCCCATCTCTTCGGCCAGGAATTCGAGCAGGTCGTCGGCGCTGACGATGCCGGCCAGGCTGCCGCCGGCGTCGATGACGGGCACGCGGCGGATGCCGCGCAGGCGCATGCGTTCGATGGTCTCGTAGACGTCGTCGGTGTCGCGCGCGGTGAGCAGGTCGTCGGTCATGATGTCGCCCACCTGCAGGCTGGCCGGATCGAGGCCTGGGGCGATCACGGAAATGACGATGTCGCGGTCGGTCACGATCCCGACCGGGACGCGGGCGCCGTCGAACTGGTCGACGACGATCACGTCGCCCACGTGCAGGCGGCGCATCGTGATGGCCGCGCCCTGCACGGTTTCGTCACGGGTGCAGTGGGCGGCTTCGCTGGTGCAGATGTCGCGGATGTGCATGGCGGTGTCCCCCAATGAAAAATGGCGCTATGACTTTTATCATAGCGCCAGTTCTCGAATCTGGAAGGTGAAACCGCAAGTGTCAGGCGGCCGGTTTCTTCTCGTCCGGGGCCGGCACGAAACATGCGTCCGCCACTTGCAGGTCGTTGTCCTTGGCAAAGTTCAGCAGGAAGTGATAGGCCAGGGGTTCGATCTTCTGCAGTTCGCGGCTGACCACCACGGCCTTCACGCCGTTGACGTTGGTCGGGTGGACCCAGGGCGAGAACTGGAGGTGGGAATCGCGGCCGGCGGCGCCGGGAGCGAAGCAGGACATGACGCCGCACAGGCGCTCGGCCCAGTCGCTGGGGCGGAACTGCCTGCCTTTGCTCGTAATGCCCAGGATAAAAAACTCGTCCTTCAGTTTTTTATCCGTGGTGTGCGGTAACTCGGCCATAGTGCTGCTTGCTGATACAAGAATACTGCGTGGATGAGAACAACCTCAGCTCAGTATTATATCTTATAGAAGACTCACGGACGAGACCCGATACACGCCGATACACGATAAGGCTCAGCCGAGCCACACCACGCTCGACAACAGGAGCAGCAGGATCATCCACAGGATCAGCGCCCGCCACACCAGCCCGACCGTGCTCTGCAGCGCGCGCAGGTTCGGTTCCTCGCCCGGCAGCACCTCGGTATCGCTGTCGCTCAGGTCGACCGTGGCCGCGTCCAGCGGCAGCAGCTGCGGGGCATTCTCGGCCGGCGTTCCCAGCCGTACGCCCATGGCGCCGCCGCCCGCGGCCAGGATGATGCCCTTCGATTCGTCGGCCCAGCGGCGCGCGAAATTGCGCCAGGCATAGATCGCATCCTCGAAGTTGCCGACCACGGCAAAGGCCACCGCCGTCAGGCGCACCGGGATCCAGTCGATCCAGTAAAAGGCCTTGGCGGCGAACAGGCCGAAGGCCTCGTTGCGCATGTGGTCGGGCTCGTTCCAGGCGCGCGCCAGGTATTCGGACACGCGGTACAACACCGCCCCGGCCGGTCCAAGCGGCATCAGGAACCAGAAGAATACGCCGAATACGTTGCGGTGGGTGGTGATCAGGGATTTTTCGACGGCGACCCGGGCGATCTCGGTAGCGTCCATGCCGACGGTATCCAGGCGGGTCCACTCGGCCAGCAGCTGGCGCGCCCCGGCTTCGTCGCCCTGGTTCAGGGCCAGCTGGATCGAGGTGAAATAATGGCTGTAATGGCGGAAACCCAGGGTCAGGTAGACGATCAGGACGTTCCAGGCAAAGGCCAGCAGCACCAGGTTGTAGTGCATGAAGACCCAGTAGATGAGCCCGGTCGGCAGCAATAGCGCCAGCATCATCAGGATCCAGCCCATGCGGCCATTCTTCTGCTCGCCCGCATTGAACCAGCCCTCGATGCGCATCGCGAACGACTTGATGCCACCGTAGACCTGGTTATCGGCCCGCAGCGGCTTCAGCTGCTCGATGATCAGCGCGACGAGGATGGAGAAAAATGTCATTCAGGAATCCTTTTTTGTTCTGGCAATACCATGCTGCCCGCTACGATAGCGGAGAAGCCGTCGGGAATCAAATCAGGGAATGGAGGAAGGGTTCAGAAAAATTGCAGCGGCACTGCTGCCCTCCTGAAGCATTCATGGAAAAATGCATATTTTTAAAGACACTACCAGGATCATTCCATGCATATTCGCGAGGCCGCCGCGCAAGACCTGGAACACATCGTCCGTCTGTTTGCCCAGCTGGGATATGCGAGCGACCCGGCGCAGGTGGAGCTGCAATTGCGCACCCTGGAAGACGAGCGTTGCGGCCGGGCCCTGGTGGCGGAAGCTTCCGGCGCACTCGCCGGCATCGCCGTCGTCCACCTCATCAAACCCATCCATGTGCCGGCGCCCTGGGCGCTGCTGTCGGCCCTGGTGGTCGATGAGCGGAACAGGAGTGCCGGGATCGGACAGGCGCTGTTGGCTGCCGCCGAGGAATTCGCCGTGGCGCAAGGCTGTTCGCAACTGGAACTGTCCAGCAGCAGCCGGCGCACGCGGGCCCACATGTTCTACGAGCGAAACGCTTACCAGGAAAAGCGCCTGCGCTTCGTCAAGGCCTTGGCCTGAACGGGCGCACCGGCTCAGGCGCGCAGGAAGTGGTACAGGTTGCGCAGCATGGCCGCCGTCGCGCCCCAGATGAAGTACTCCTTGTAGGGCATGGCATAGAAGCGCCGCTTCCTTGCCCCGTCCGGCAAGGCCACCGAACGGCGTTCATGGTGGGCGCCGGACATCAGGAAGGCCAGCGGCACCTCGAAGATCTCGGCCACTTCGCCCGGGTCGGCGCGCAGCGCGAACGGCGGCTGCACCAGGGCGACCACCGGCGTGACGCGGTAGGCGCTGATGGTGACGTGTTCCGGCAGCACGCCGATGATCTCGACGTGGCGGCGATGCAGGCCGATCTCTTCTTCCGCCTCGCGCAGGGCGGTCTCGATCGACGAGGAATCCAGCTCTTCGGCACGGCCGCCCGGAAAGCTGATCTGCCCGGCGTGGCTGGACAGGTGGTCGGTGCGGCGGGTCAATAGCACCGTGAGGCCTTCCGGCCGCTCCACCAGCGGCACCAGCACGGCGGCGCGGCGCAGGCGCAGGGCGGGCGCGGCCAGCGACTCGTCGGAGGTTTCCGGCTCCCAGGGCAAGGTGCGGGCGAAGCGCGCGCGCACGGCCGCCGGCTCCAGTAGCGCCTGGGCGAGCGGCGCTTCGCCGGCCAGGCCCTCGACCGGCATCAGGGTGGGATCGAACACGGGCTTATGCAAATCACATTTCCTTCGGCGGAAAAGAAAAAGGCATCCTTGCGGATGCCTTTTTCAGTGCACAGACGCTATTACTCAGCAGCAGCAACGGTAGCTGCTTTGCGCTGCGGCAGCTTTTCCTTGATACGTGCCGATTTGCCCGAACGCTCACGCAGGTAGTACAGCTTGGCGCGACGGACGTCACCGCGGCGCTTCACTTCGATCGAAGCGATCAGCGGCGAGTACAGCTGGAAGGTACGCTCGACGCCTTCGCCCGACGAGATCTTGCGAACGATGAAGTTCGAGTTCAGGCCGCGGTTACGACGCGAGATGACGACGCCTTCGTATGCCTGGGCGCGCTTGCGGTTGCCTTCGACGACGTTGACGCTGACGACCACGGTGTCGCCCGGTGCGAAATCAGGGATCTTGCGGCCGAGGCGCGCAATTTCTTCTTGCTCAAGTTGTTGGATCAGATCCATTTTTATTACTCCATAAACCATCTTGCTGGCGCTGTACGATTGCCCAGTAGAGGATGGGGTTGAACATGCGGGCAACATGCCCGCCGTTACATGCACACAAGGTACATTCTTACTCGGCAGGCTTGTTCAGCTCCGCCAGAAACTTTTCGTCGGCCTTGCTCAGCTGGCCGCTAGCACGCGCACGCTCCAGCTGGTCCGGCCGCTTCCTAAAGGTCGCCTCCAGCATGCGCTGGCGGCGCCACTTCATGATCTCGGCGTGGTTACCGCCCATCAGGACCGGCGGCACCGGCTCGCCTTCGTAGACTTCCGGGCGCGTGTAGTGCGGCGAATCGAGCAGGCCGTTGACGAAACTGTCTTCGACCGCCGAGGCTTCGTCGCCCAGCACGCCGGGCAGCAGCCGCACCACCGCATCCATCAGCGCCATCGCCGGCAACTCGCCGCCCGACAGCACGAAGTCGCCGATCGAGATTTCCTCGTCGACGCAGCGGTCCAGCAAGCGCTGGTCCACCGCTTCGTAGCGGCCGCACAGCACCACCAGTCCCGGCTCGTTCTTCAAGGCCATCGCACGTTCGTGCGTCAGCGGCTTGCCCTGCGGCGACATGAACACCACGCGCGGCGCGGGCAGGCCGAGCTCGACCTGGCGCTGTTTGGCGGCGCCGATCGCGGCTTCGAGGGGCTTGGCCAGCATCACCATCCCGGGGCCGCCGCCGTAAGGGCGGTCATCCACGGTGCGGTGGCGGTCCTGCGTGAAATCGCGCGGATTCCAGATCTGCAGGCTCCAACGTCCCTGTTCGAAGGCGCGGCGGGTCACCCCCGACTGCGTCAACGCGGTAAACATTTCCGGAAACAAGCTCACGACATCAAACTGCATCGGGACCTCGCTTCAGGTTCATGGGGTCAATAATCCAGACCCCAATCCAAGGTAATCTTCTTTGCCTCGAGATCGACGGTCCGGACGAACTGGTCCACAAACGGCACCAGGCGCTCCGATACTTTCGCATCGGGGGCGCCAGCCTCGACGGGCGTGATCCGGAGGATCGACTGCGCGCCGTTGTGCATCATGTCGGTCACCTTGCCGAGGGCTTCGCCCTCCAGGTTGACCGCGTCCAGTCCGATCAGGTCGGACCAGTAGAATTCGTCTTCCTCGAGCTTCGGGAACTCGCTGCGCGCCACGAACACGCCCGCGCCCTTGAGCGCTTCGGCGTCGTTGCGGTCGCGCATGCCGACCAGGGTGGCGACCACGTCGCCGCCATGCATCTTCGCGGTCCGCACGGAGACGGAGCGCTGGGCCGGCTTGTCGAGCCACCAGGTCTTGACCTTCAGCAGCGCATCGGCGTCCGTCGAGAACGGAGTGACGCGAAGTCCACCCACGATCCCGAATGCGCCGGATACGTATCCAACCTGAACCAGGTCGCCGGGGACTTGCACCCCGGATGCTGCCGAATCGGTCAAGCCTTGACCTGCCTTACTTAAGCTGCAGGCTGCTGGTTGGCAACCAGGCGAGCAACGGTCGGCGACAGTTGTGCGCCAACGCCTTGCCAGTGAGCCAGACGGTCAGCAGCGATACGCAGGCCGACTTCAGCGCCCGAAGCCATCGGGTTGTAGAAACCGATGCGCTCGATGAAACGGCCATCGCGACGGTTACGCGAATCGGTTGCAACGATGTTGTAGAACGGGCGCTTTTTTGCGCCGCCACGAGCCAAACGGATAACGACCATAATATTTCCAAAAAGTTGTATTGGACGGAGAAAGCCGACGATTATAGCGCGTAAGCCTAGATAGGGGCAAGCGGTTATAGCAACACGGCGGACACGCAGCGTGAGGTTCGGCGAATTGAGCATTATCGCCGATTTTTGGCGACAAGGCCACTGTTGGCGGCCCTTCCCTACTCCTCGCCCATCAGGACACGTAGCATGCGTGATGGATTGGCCAGGAAATCGTGGGTGACGCGGTAGTGTTCCGTATCTTCGTAGGCAATCTCGCGGATGCCCTGCTCGCCGCATTCGTAGATGGTGGCGTTCGGGTAGGCCATCAGGATCGGTGAATGGGTGGCGATGACGAACTGGCTGCGCTTGCCGACCAGGTCGTGCAGTCGGCTCAGCAGCGCGAGCTGGCGCTGCGGCGACAGGGCGGCCTCGGGTTCGTCCAGCATGTAGAAGCTCTGCCCGCCGAAGCGTTCCATGAACAGGGTGAGGAAGGACTCGCCATGCGACTGCTTGTGCAGCGATTTGCCGCCGAACGAGTTGATGATCGGTGGGCCGCCAGGCCCTTCGTCGAGGCGTTCGATTTCGCTGCTGACGTTGTAGAAGGTCTCGGCGCGCAGGAAGAAGCCGTCGCGCGGCTTTTCGAAGCCGCGCACGAAACGCAGGTGTTCGTGCAGGCTCGAATGCGACTCCCACGTGGCGAACCTGAAGTTGCGGCTGCCGCCTTCGGGATTGAAGCCCATGCCCACTGCGATCGCCTCCAGCAGGGTCGACTTGCCGGAGCCGTTCTCGCCAACCAGGAAGGTGACGTTCGGGTGCAGAACCAGGCGCGCGAGGGAACGGATCGCCGGCAGGGTGAAGGGAAACGCGGCGGGCTCGAGCGGCGCGGTGGGCTTGAGCTGGATTTCTGCCAGGTAGGAGCGCGTCTTGAGCATGGTCGGATGATGGGCTGGGTGCACGCAATGCGTGCCTTCCTTGCCATTTTGCACCATACTTCGGTTTTCCTGAACTTTTGGCAACGCTCATGGCTGTCCAGCACAAGAACAAGACCATCGCCACCCTGCTCGCCCTGCTGCTGGGCGGCTTCGGCGTGCACCGCTTCTACCTGAAAGGCGGCGCCGACCGCCTCGGCTTGCTGCACCTATGCAGCCTGCCGCTGACCGGCATCCTGTGGGGCGCGGTGAAGCCGCATCCATTCTACGTGCTGCTGCCGCTATTGCTGTCGTACATCGTGGGCTTCGTCGAGGGGCTCGTCATCGGGCTGACGCCGGACGAGGCCTGGGATGCGCAGCACAACAAGGGCAGCGGCAAGCAATCGCGCTCGAACTGGGTGCTGGCGCTGGTGCTGGTGCTGATCCTGGGAGTGGGGGCAATCGTGCTGATCGGGACGATTGCGCGGGTGTTCGACCTGCTGTACACCGGCGGCTCCTACGGCTGATCGCGGCTTGCTCGAACCTGGGGGAACAATGCCGGTAGCATCGTTCCCCCGGGCTCACAGGCGGACTGGAGGCCCTCGCTCGGGCCGGCGGCGACCGACTAGTCGTGATCCTTGTCGTGGTCCTTGTCGTCATCCTTGTCATGATCCTTGTTGTGATCATGATGCTTGCCGAGTTTCTTTGCTTCGTCGACCAGGTCGTGCTGCAGGTGGTCGAGCTTGCGGGCATAGACGCCGAGGCGCTCCAGCGCGTCCTTCACGAAGGCCTTGTACTCGTAGAGCTCCTTCTTGTACTTGTAAGCCTTTTTCTTCCACTCCTCGCGCTCCTTCTTGTACTCGTCGCGCTCCTTGCGGTACTCGTCGCGCTCCTTCTTGTACTCGGCCCGCTCCTTCTTGCACTTGCAGTAGTCGCGGTCCTTGTCGTCATCCTTGCCGTCATCCCTGTCCCGGTCGCGGTCGTGGCCGCAATCCTTGTCGTGGTCGTGATCGTGGTTGTCGCCGTATTTCTCGATACCCATGATGTTCTCCTCGTCGAGCCGCTGAGTGTGGGATGGGCCGCGCGGCTCATGCGCGGCTTAGGTACAAGTTAGTTCCGTAAGGATGAGTCCGCCTTGAGCCAAACTAAATATCGTCGAACATGTCCTAATGCAAATTTCCTTTGCACATAATGTCTTGAGTGCAAAGATTATTTGCCGAAATAAATTGAAACGACGTAAGCATCAGTAGGGCAATAAAAAAAGCGGCCCGCAGGCCGCTTCAAAGACGGTGTTGGCACACCGCCAGCACTTCCACTGCTCTCACAAACCTGCTGGCCAGCGATACTTCGGCAGCACACGCGGTGCCGTACCGCTGATGACGACGATCTCCCGGCCTCCCACCAGCTCGATCTGGGCCGGATCGCCCGTGTACGGCGTGAGCCTCTCGTTCTCGATCAGGTAGAAGCGGATTGGCCCCGCCAGCCCGGCCGTGCCCGCGGCCGCGAGGGGCTGGCGCCACAGCGCAAAGAACTGCCCCAGCGTGAAGCGTTTCGCGACATCGGTCTCGATGTGCAGCACGCCGGTCACGTCGTGGGTGTGCAGCTCGTAGGTACAGCCATTGCTGCGGCCGACATTGTCGGGCAGTCCGACCCGCACCCCATCCTTGTAGACCGAGAGCAGCGAATGCACGTGGTAGCGGATCGTGCCCAGGCAGCCGACGCCGCCCACCGGGTCGCGCGTGGGCGGCGCCGTCCAGGCCGGCCAGCCGCGCGGGCTGCTGATGGTGCCGGCGACGAGCTCGGTATAGGTGTCGGCCAGTACGACCTCGGGCGCAGGCGGGTTCGGTTGCGCTGGCGGCGGCTCGGGCGGCGCCGGCTGCGTCGGTCCCTGCGGCGGGCTGGGCACGACCGGCGGCGGATCGGCCGCAGTGGCGCCGCCGTCGGAATCGGTGCCGCCGCCACAAGCGGCCAGCAGCAACATTGATGAAACCGCCAGGACTGTATAAGGGTATTTGCTTCTTCGCGTTGACAGCATATCGGCTCCCGTAGTGATGATAAGTAGAGCCAGCTTACGAACGCGGCCGTCACGCTACGTTTGTCCGATATCAAACTCAGCGGGCGGGCAATAAAAAAGCGGCCCGCAGGCCGCTCCGTGTCGATGCTCCGAACGATCAGAACTGATCGACCTCCAGCGCCAGCACGCCCGGCGCGCCTTCGACGATGGCGGTACGCAGGCCCGGGGCGCTCGAGAGCACGTGGTCGGCGAAGAAGCGCGCGGTGGCGATCTTCGCGCGCAGGAAGGACGCATCGCCCTCGCCTGCCGCCAGCTTCTTCTGGGCGACCAGTGCGGCGCGCGCCATCTGCCAGCCGCCCAGCACGATGCCGGCCAGCTTCAGGTACGGCACGCTGCCCGCGAACACGGCGCGCACGTCCGATTTGGCGTTGGCCACGACAAAGTCGACCACCTGTTCCAGCGCGGTGATACCTTCCGCCAGCTGGCGGCGGATCGCGGCGAATTCCTCGCCCTGGACTTCGCCCAGCTGCGCCTCGACCGCGCGCACCTGTTCGATCAGCGACTTCGCCACGGCGCCACCGTCACGCACGGTCTTGCGGCCCACCAGGTCGTTGGCCTGGATCGCGGTGGTGCCTTCGTAGATCGTGAGGATCTTGGCGTCGCGGTAGTGCTGGGCCGCGCCGGTCTCTTCGATGAAGCCCATGCCGCCATGCACCTGCACGCCGTCGCGCGCCACGTTCTCGCTCATCTCGGTCGACCAACCCTTGATGATCGGGACCAGGTATTCGTAGACCGACAGGTTGGCCTTGCGGGTCGCTTCGTCAGGATGGTTGTGCGCGATGTCGGACAAGGCGGCGCCGACGTAGGCCAGCGCACGCGCGGCCTCGGTCTGGGAACGCATCGACATCAGCATGCGGCGCACGTCCGGGTGGTTGATGATGGCCACCGGGCCTGGCGAACCGGCCACTTCGCGCGACTGGACGCGGTCCTTGGCGAAAGCGACGGCCTGCTGGTAGGCGCGTTCGGCAAGGCCGACGCCCTGCATGCCGACGCCGAAGCGGGCCGCGTTCATCATGATGAACATGTACTCGAGGCCGCGGTTCTCTTCGCCCACCAGGGTGCCGATGGCGCCGCCGTGGTCGCCGAACTGCAGCACGGCGGTCGGCGAGGCCTTGATGCCCAGCTTGTGTTCGATCGAGACGCAGTGCGCGTCGTTGCGCTCGCCCAGCGAGCCATCGAGGTTCACCAGGAACTTCGGCACGATGAACAGCGAGATGCCCTTCACGCCCGCCGGTGCATCCGGGGTGCGCGCCAGCACGAGGTGGATGATGTTCTCCGCCATGTCGTGCTCGCCGTAGGTGATGAAGATCTTGGTGCCGAAGATCTTGTAGGTGCCGTCGCCCTGCGGCTCGGCGCGGGTGCGCACGGCGGCCAGGTCGGAACCGGCCTGCGGCTCGGTCAGGTTCATGGTGCCGGTCCACTTGCCGCTGATGAGCGGCTCCAGGAACAGCTTCTTCTGTTCATCCGACCCTGCGGTGAGCAGCGCCTCGATGGCGCCGTCGGTCAGCAGCGGCGCCAGCGCGAAGGACAGGTTGGCGGCGTGCAGCATCTCCATGCACGGCGTCGCGACCAGCTTCGGCAGGCCCTGGCCGCCGAATTCGCTCGGATGCTGGATGCCTTGCCAGCCGCCGTCGGCAAACGCCCGGAAGGCGTCGCGGAAGCCCTTCGAGGTGGTGACCGACCCATCCTTCCAGAAGCTCGGCTCCTTGTCGCCGGCGTGGTTCAGCGGCGCAATGACTTCGCCGCAGAACTTCGCGCTTTCTTCGAGCACGGCATCTACGGTGTCCGGGGTCGCGTCCTCGCAGCCAGGCAGCTGGTTGATCTCGGCCAGATTCGCGAGTTCGTTCAGCACGAACTGCATGTCTTTCAGCGGGGCTTGATAGCTCACCTTTGTCTCCTGATGTGAAAACGTCGTTCCGGCGCAGCTTTTGACTGCACGGGAACGACGGTAAATCGGCTAGGGGGTAATTAGCCCAGTTCCTTGACCAACTGCGGCACGACCTCGAACAGGTCGCCCACCAGGCCGTAGTCGGCCACCGAGAAGATCGGCGCTTCTGGATCCTTGTTGATGGCGACGATGGTCTTCGAGTCCTTCATGCCGGCCAGGTGCTGGATCGCGCCCGAGATGCCGACCGCGATGTACAGGGTCGGGGCGACGATCTTGCCGGTCTGGCCGACC
>PJTO01000271.1_pt1 | contig 36246 bp, 41 predicted proteins | sample 1512101 | NCBI WGS metagenome assembly PJTO01 (sample SAMN08177690, study PRJNA422409) | Soil metagenome, whole genome shotgun sequencing project.
ATTTCAAATTCTAAACAATAAAATTACCAAATGGGAACAATTAGAATATCAGGCGCCGAAGCCGTTATTAGATGCTTATTAGAAGAAGGAGTAGACTTAATTTATGGATATCCGGGAGGAGCTATAATGCCGGTTTACGACGAATTATATAAATTTCAGGATCAGCTGCACCACGTTTTAGTACGTCACGAACAAGGTGCAACGCATGCTGCTCAGGGATATGCGAGAGCAACAGGAAAAGTGGGTGTTGCAATTGCAACTTCTGGACCAGGAGCTACAAATCTTGTAACTGGAATTGCCGATGCTCAGATCGACTCAACTCCAATGGTTTGTATTACAGGACAAGTTGGAAGACATTTATTAGGATCTGATGCTTTTCAGGAAACAGATATCATCGGAATTTCAACTCCGGTTACAAAATGGAACTTTCAGGTAACCGAAGCTTCTCAAATTCCTGAAATTATTGCAAAAGCATTTTATATCGCTCGTTCTGGACGTCCAGGGCCTGTTTTAATCGACATTACTAAAAATGCTCAGTTTGATGAGTTCGATTTTAGTTATGAAAAATGTACTGGAATTAGAAGTTATAATCCGGTTCCGAAATTAAATTTAGATAAAGTTGCCGAAGCTGCGGCCTTAATTAATAGTGCTAAAAAACCTTTTATCGTTTTTGGTCAGGGAATTATTTTAGGTCAGGCTGAAGCTGAATTTAAGGCAGTTCTTGAAAAATCAGGAATTCCGGCTGCATGGACTATTTTAGGACTTTCGGCTCTGCCAACAGATCATCCTTTAAATGTTGGTATGTTAGGAATGCATGGAAATTATGCACCAAACTTGCTGACAAATGAATGTGATGTATTAATTGCCTTCGGTATGCGTTTTGACGATCGTGTAACGGGTAATTTAAAAACTTATGCAAAACAGGCAAAAGTAATTCACTTCGAAATTGATCCTGCAGAGGTTGATAAAAACGTTAAAACAGAAGTTGCTGTTTTAGGTGATGTAAAAGAATCTTTAGCTGCTTTATTGCCGCTGCTTGATGCAAAATCACACGATTTATGGCACAATGAATTTAAAGAATTGGCTAAAATTGAATTTGATTCAGTAATTAAAGACGAATTAAATCCATCATCAGCTGGTCTTTCAATGGGAGAAACTATTGAAATGATTAACAAGCACTCAAAAGGTGATGCAATTATAGTTTCGGATGTAGGACAGCATCAAATGTTTGCCTGCCGTTATGCAAAATTCAATTCAACAAAAAGTAATATTACTTCTGGCGGATTAGGAACAATGGGATTTGCGCTTCCGGCTGCAATTGGAGCTAAAATGGGAAGACCGGATCGTGAAGTTGTGGCTATTTTTGGTGATGGAGGTTTCCAGATGACTATTCAGGAATTAGGAACAATTTTCCAGACTCAGGTTCCGGTAAAGATTGTTATTCTAAATAATGAGTTTTTAGGAATGGTACGCCAATGGCAGGAATTGTTTTTTGACAATAGATATGCATCAACAAAAATGATTAATCCAAATTTTGTTGCCATTGCCGAAGGGTATCATATTAAATCTAAAAAAGTAACACAGCGAGAAGATTTAGATGCTGCTGTTGCAGAAATGCTGGCTTCAAAAGATTCTTATTTCTTAGAAGTTATGGTGGAAAAAGAAAACAATGTTTTCCCAATGATTCCAACCGGAGCATGCGTTTCAGAAATTAGATTAAGCTAAAAAAGTTTCAAGTTTCAAGTTTCATGTTTTACTCCCGATAGCCATCGGGAGTAAAACTTGAAACTTGAAACAAAAAAAAACTAAAAACAACATGGAAGAGAAAACATTTACCATATCGGTATACTCAGAAAATAACGTAGGCTTGTTAAATAGAATATCTGGAATATTCTTAAAGCGTCACATTAATATATTAAGTCTAAATGTTTCAGAATCAGAAATAGAAAATGTTTCAAGATTTATCATTGTAGTAAATACAACTGAAAAATGGGTTCAAAATATTGTAGGCCAGATCGAAAAACAAATTGAAGTTATAAAAGCATTTTATCATACGGATGAAGAAACAATTTATCTTGAAAATGCACTTTTTAAAATTGCTTCAAGCTTATTGTTTGATGAAAAACAAATTCAAAATATCATCAAAGAAAGCCAGTCTACAATTGTAACGGTTTCAAGAGATTTTTTCGTGATTTCAAAATCTGGAAGACGTTCTGAAATTGAAGAATTATACGAAAAATTCAAACCTTACGGTATTATGCAGTTTGTTCGTTCAGGCAGAATTTCGGTTTCTAAACAAAAAATGGAAATTTCGACATTACTCGAAACATTCAAATAACAAATTAAAGACGGTTTAGGTCGTAATCATAAAAATAATCAATTATTAAATTTCATTTCATTAATATTTTAAAACAAAATGGCAAATTATTTCAACACACTACCACTTAGATTACAATTAGAGCAACTAGGAGTTTGCGAATTTATGGAGCAATCAGAATTTGCAGACGGAATTTCAGCATTAGCTGGTAAAAAAGTTGTCATTGTAGGTTGTGGTGCACAAGGTTTGAATCAAGGTTTAAACATGAGAGATTCAGGTTTAGATATTTCTTATGCTTTGCGTGCAGATGCAATTGCAGAAAAGAGAGCTTCATATAAAAATGCAACTGAAAACGGGTTTAAAGTAGGTACTTATGAAGAGTTGATTCCAACGGCTGATTTAGTTTGTAACCTTACTCCGGATAAACAGCATACTTCTGTAGTTAATGCTATTATGCCATTAATGAAACAAGGATCAACTTTAGCTTATTCTCACGGTTTCAACATTGTTGAAGAAGGAATGCAGATTCGTAAAGATATTACAGTAATTATGTGTGCTCCAAAATGTCCTGGTTCTGAGGTACGTGAAGAATACAAAAGAGGATTTGGTGTGCCAACACTTATTGCAGTTCACCCGGAAAACGATCCAAACGGATTTGGTTTAGATCAGGCAAAAGCTTACGCTGTAGCAACTGGAGGACACAAAGCAGGAGTTTTAAGATCATCTTTCGTAGCTGAAGTAAAATCAGATTTGATGGGTGAGCAGACAATTCTTTGCGGATTGCTTCAAACTGGATCTATTTTATGTTTTGATAAAATGGTTGAAAAAGGAATCGATGCAGCTTATGCTTCAAAATTAATTCAATACGGATGGGAAACTATCACTGAAGCTTTGAAACATGGTGGTATTACAAACATGATGGATCGTTTAAATAATCCTTCTAAAATTGAAGCTTATGAATTAGCAGAAGAATTAAAAGACATCATGCGTCCGTTATTCCAAAAACACCAAGACGATATTATTTCTGGAGAATTCTCAAGAACTATGATGATCGACTGGGCTAACGACGATGTTAACTTATTGAAATGGAGAGCTGCAACAGGAGAAACTAACTTCGAAAAAACAGCACCGCAAGAAGCTCCAATCTCTGAGCAGGAATATTTTGATAATGGAGTATTAATGATTGCTATGGTAAAAGCGGGTGTTGAGTTAGCTTTTGAAACTATGACTGAAGCTGGTATCATCGAAGAATCTGCTTACTATGAGTCATTACACGAATTACCATTAATTGCAAACACAATCGCTAGAAAGAAATTATTTGAAATGAACCGTGTAATTTCTGATACTGCTGAGTACGGATGTTATTTATTTGATCATGCTTGTAAGCCATTATTGACTGAATTCATGAAAAAAGTAGAAACTAACATTATTGGTAAACCATTCTCAACTTCAAACGGAGTAGATAATACAGTTTTAATTGCAGTTAACAAAGAAATTCGTCAGCACCCTATCGAAGAAGTAGGAGCCTGGTTACGTGAGTCTATGACAGCAATGAAAAAAATTGGATAAATAAATTTGGGAATTTCCGCCCATGTTAAGGTGGAATTTGCTCTGTATCAATGTTTTGAATTAATATTTTGAATTAGTAAGCACTTATTAAGTAAATAGATATAGATGCATATTGCATTCACTTAACTTCTGTGATACAAGTAAGTTAAGTGAAGCTGATCCCGAAAACGGGGTATATTTTAAACAAAAAATATACTTGTTGAAATTTCTATTTATAATTAATTAAAGATGCTGCTATTTTCAAAATAGATAAAGTATTGTAATGCAGAAATTACAGAATTAATTGTTATTGAAATTTGTTAAATAAAAAGGTGTGATAATTTGTTTGTCATGCCTTTTTTGTGATTTACATTTTCCTTTAAAATATGTTTTTTTAGGATAACTTTAAAAAAAGCTTATATTTTATTTATTATATGTTTTTTTTTGCCAAAATTTATGAATTAAATAATTTTAAGAATAGAAGCATATTTAATACATTTATAAAAAAATTCCACAAAACTATGAGTTATTATAAAATTGAAAATTTAGAACAATATTTTAAACATTACAATAAGTCAATACGAGAGCCGAGAAAATTTTGGGGAAAAATTGCTGAAGAAAATTTTACTTGGTATCAACAGTGGGAAAAAGTTGTTGATTTTAATATGGCCGATGCCGAAGTAAAATGGTTTACTGAAGCAAAGGTTAACATCACCAAAAATTGTATCGACAGACACTTAAGCAAAAGAGGAGATAAAACGGCTATTATTTTTGAGCCGAATGAACCTTCTGAAGAAGCTTTACATATAACATACAACGAGCTTTACGAAAGAGTTTCGAAAATGGCAAATGTTTTGCGTGAGCAGGGAATCCGTAAAGGAGACCGTGTGTGCATTTACCTGCCAATGATTCCTGAACTAGCAGTTGCTGTTTTGGCCTGTGCCAGAATTGGAGCAATTCACTCAGTAGTTTTTGCAGGATTTTCTGCTTCTGCAGTTTCTGCCAGAATTAATGACTGTGAGTGTAAAATGGTTATTACATCAGACGGTGGTTACAGAGGAAATAAAACAATTGATTTAAAAGGAATTGTTGATGAAGCCTTAGATACTTGTCCGTCAGTTTCTAAAGTTTTGGTTGTAAAAAGAACTAAAACAGAAGTTGCTATGAAAGAAGGCCGTGATATTTGGTTACAGCCATTATTAGATGCAGCTCTTGATAATAGTGTTGCAGAAATTATGGATGCCGAAGATCCTTTGTTTATTTTATATACATCTGGATCAACAGGAAAACCAAAAGGAATGGTGCATACAACAGCGGGATACATGGTTTATACAGCTTATACATTCAAAAACGTATTCAGCCACGAAGAAAATGATATCTTTTGGTGTACGGCAGATATTGGATGGATTACTGGACACTCTTATATATTATACGGACCATTGTTAAATGGAGGAACTACTGTAATTTTTGAAGGTGTTCCTTCTTATCCTGATTTCAGCCGTTTTTGGGATATTATCGAAAAACATAAAATCACACAATTTTATACAGCGCCAACAGCGATTCGTTCATTAGCAAAAGAAAGTTTAGATTATATTCAAAAATATCCTCTAAAATCTCTTAAAGTAATTGGATCTGTTGGAGAGCCAATCAACGAAGAAGCTTGGCACTGGTTCAACGACCACGTTGGAGACAAGAGATGTCCTGTAGTAGATACTTGGTGGCAGACAGAAACCGGTGGAATCATGATTTCGCCAATTGCTTTTGTTACGCCTACAAAACCTACTTATGCAACTTTACCATTACCGGGAATTCAGCCGGTTTTAATGGATGAAAAACGCAACGAAATTGAAGGAAATCAAGTAGTTGGAAGTTTATGTATTAAATTTCCATGGCCTGGAATCGCCAGAACGATCTGGAATAACCACGATCGTTATAAAGAAACGTATTTTTCTGCTTTCCCTGGAAAATATTTTACAGGAGACGGTGCATTACGCGATGAAGTAGGATATTACAGAATTACAGGTAGAGTAGATGATGTTGTAATTGTTTCTGGACATAATTTAGGAACTGCACCAATTGAAGATGCTATCAACGAACATCAGGCGGTTGCCGAATCTGCAATTGTTGGATTCCCTCATGATATTAAAGGAAATGCATTATATGGTTTTGTTATCCTGAAAGAAACCGGAGAAGTTAGAAATAAAGAAAACTTAACAAAAGAGATCAACCAGTATATTTCTGATCACATTGGGCCAATTGCGAAATTAGATAAAATCCAATTCGTTTCTGGTTTACCAAAAACTCGTTCAGGAAAAATTATGCGTAGAATTTTACGTAAAATTGCCGAAGGTGATTTCTCTAACTTTGGAGATACAACTACATTATTAAATCCTGAAGTTGTAGAACAAATTATGAAAGAAAGAATTGTATAATTCTCGATAAATAAATAAAAAGCCTCTTAATTTTTAAGAGGCTTTTTTTATGTTCACAATTTATGTCTGACTGAGCGAAGTCGAAGTCCTGCAAAGTGCTATTTTTTATTTAATTCCCAAACGCGATTTTAGTTTTAAGAACAGAAGCCCAATTTTGTAAGCATCTTCGGCAGAAGAATTTCTGTCACTTTTTGGAATTTTATAAATTTCGCATAAATCGTTTAAAGAAAACTGTTTGTCGTTAATGTCTGTTAATTTTCTGTACATAACATCAATATCAAGCGCTTCATTTTTTAACCTGCCGCAATCTAATCTTTCTAAAGCTGCGTTAAGCATTTCAATATCAAAATTAATATGATGACCAACCAAAACAGCATTTCCCAAGAAGTTAATAAAAGCTTCTAAGGCCTCAGCTTCGGGCATTTTTGTCATTTTACTCTCAATAATAAATTCGTTAGAAAGACCATTGTCTTCTAAAAATTTGTATTGCAGTAAAACGGCTTCAAAATTTTCCTTAATTATAATGCTGTCATCTATGACCGAAAAAGCGCCAAGAGACAAAATAACATCTTTATTAGGATTTAAGCCAGAAGTTTCAGTAGACAAAACCACAAATTTGCTGGGTTTTGCTTCTAATTTTGTCAAGTACTCTTTCCAGAATTCCGGATAATCCTTGTTAATGTTTTTAATCCAGTCTAGCATATTTATGAGAATTGTGTAAGTTGAAATTTACTCTTAATTAGTTCCTCAAGGTCTTTCATCGGGGTCAAAGCATTTTTTAACTTCTCTTTGTCTGTTTTAGACATTTCTCTTAAATTAATATATTGCCCAGAATCATCATTCTTAAAGCCTTCAACAGTTCTAAACTTTGAAAGCGTTAAAAAAGCTTCTGCACAACTTAAATATATTTCGGCGTTTTTAGAATCGGTTATCGCTAATTGTTTGAATCTTAAATAGGTGTTTTTAATTCCTTTTATATTAGCACTCAAAATCAATAAACGTGCACTGTCTATTAAAGGCATCAAAGCACGGGTTTTAATGTCGAATTTTCCTTTATGCGGTCCTTCTTCTTCAACAATGAATTTTTTAAAGAAGCTCAAAGGCGAGTTTCTTTTTAAAGCATCGTTTCCTAAGAAATCAAAGAATAAAGTATTGTTTACGGCATTTTTAAATACCACATTTTCAATAACTTCTTCGATTTTTGGTTCACCAATTACGATCTCATAATCAAAGAAAATACTGCTCAAATCATTGCTGTTTTCACCTGGAGTATTCATCCAGCTGTTGTATTGTTTAGTCCAGTCACTCAATGACTTACACCAAAGCATGTTGCTTCCCATGTGTCCGTTTGGACAATATTCGTAACCTACTTTTTCAAGAATCGCTGTGGTGCGTTTTGCCAGTCTTAAAAAGTAATCTTTTACTTCTCTGTATTTCTCTGGCGCAACATCTTCAAAAATCAAAATACTATCCTGATCTGTCAATAAAAGCTGTTCCTTACGCCCCTGGCTTCCTATGCTCAACCAGGCAAATCTGGCAGGAGGGGAGCCTAAATCTAAAATAGACAATTCTACAGCACGTTTAATTATCGCCAGATTAATTTCGCTGGCAATATTGCTGACGTGTGAAATAGGTATATTTTTTTGAATTGAATTCTGAATCAAATCAGACAGACGATCGCGAATTTGTTTTAAATCTTTTGGTAATTGTGAACGCTTAATTTCTTTAATTAAAACACCAGGGTTACTAGCTTGAGCGACAACTAAATCGTGTTCAGAAATAATTCCTTTTACGGCAGATTTACTTGTACCGTCTTTAGTTACGCAAAGGTGAGAAACATTATGTTTCAGCATTAATAACTGGGCTTCGGCAAGAGAAACATTTTCAATTACAGTAACTACAGGCGAAGACATAATTTTGTCAATCGTTTCAGTAATTGGATAACGTCCGGTTGCAATTTTAGAAGCTAAATCGGCATGAGTTACAATACCAATTGGATGATTTTTTTCGCAAACTACAATATTATCAACCATTGATTCTGTCATTAAAAGCGCAACATCTTTTACAATATGATGTGAATCAGTAGTTAACGGTGAGTTATTATAGGTAAGAGACTGGATAAATTGTATTTCTGACTGCTGGTCAATAAACACATTATCAGCATCTAATTTACCATTAGAACGTGCATTATCTTTGGTATGTCTTGAATTTATGGCAAAACTTTCAAGCAAAAAGTTCAAAACATCAGAATTGTTAGCTACAAAAGGTCTAAATACTGCAATAGGAATCGCATAAATAATGCTTTCTTCACGTGCTTTTGCAGTCATCATATAGTTGTTTTTGGCAAAGAAAGGTCTTAGTCCAAAAATATCTCCTTCATGACATTTATTAATAATAGTTTCCTCAGCATCAGCAATTGTAGTTAAATTAATAACGCCAGAAGCTACAACATAAAAACTGTCGTGCAAAGGATCATTATTTTGAAACAATACTGCATGTTTTTCTAAATTGATAACACGAATATTTGTAGCAATATCTGACAATTCCTGAAAGGTTAAATTATCAAATGGCGGGTATTCTTTTAAAAAATCTGCAATATGCTCAGCAATTGTATTCATATAATGTGGATAATATTTTTTAAAATATTCAATGTAAAAATAATAAAATTTAGTCTTACAATGAAAGCAACTTGAGCAGAATCTGATTATTTTAAAGAAATGTTAAGAATTACTGGATTCAAGGCTTTGAAAAGCTTTTTTAAAAATTAAAGTTACATAAATATTTGATTTATAGTTGTATAAAATAATATTTAATAAATGTCAGCAATAGAGTACGTATTTAATTAAAAAATCTAATTTATTGGTTTCTCAAACAGTGGTAAAGATTATTAAATACGATAATAAGAATATGTATAACTGAAAAAGAGCATTGGTTTTCTAATAATTTCTATTTTACATAATATAAATTATAGTTCAAAATATATACACTTTAAAACTCTTAATTTGTTGATTATTAAAGCTTTATTTGTTTTCTTAGTCATTTGACTTTGTTTTTGTAATGTTATACACTTTTAATGAATTATGCAAGCGATTTACAGGAAATTAATTTTACATATTTATAAGGAAATTATATAGTGTATGATTTTTAGACGTTTTAAGGTAATTTCCAAAAACTACCCATTGTTGATAACTTCCTACTTTTTTAACTTTTTTCAGGAAATTTAGAAAAAAACGGAAATTATTTTCACTTTTTTAAAGTTTTTCAGGATTTTTTCTGTTAATAACTTTCGAATATATTCTCTCTAATAAAATATTATCTTTACTGTAAATAAAAAAAGCCCAACAATTGTGGGCTTATAATCTTTGTTTAATTTAAAAACCATTAACAATGAGAAATGTTCTTTTAAACCAAACTGTTAGGGTCTATTGCAGAGACCATTTTATTAATCTTTTAAAAATCCAATTACGATGGAAAGAAAAAAGAAAATCAAGTTGGAAAAATTTAGAATTATCAGACTGTGTCTCCAAACTGTAGTCGAAATAATTCATATTTTTTTTCCGTAGAAAAATTGTTTAATTTCTTAGAAAAACCTAGCTTCGGCTGGGTTTTACTATTTTTTTAAACTAGCAAGTACTACGGAAAACCGTAATTTTGTTGCTCGTGCACTACAAATATAGTGTAAAGAGATATAATAATTTGTTTATATACAAAATAATTTGCAAAATAATTTTAAAACTATTTTATAGTTGAAGTTATAAGATGCTTTAATTTAAGCTTTTATAGGGATTCTCACTGAAAACTTCCTTACCATTTTTATATAGTTGAAAAAAGTTTTTACTTTTCCCTTTTGTTGCAATATCAACTTTATAAACATCATTTCCAACAATATAGATTGACCCTTTAAATACTGCGTTTCCATTTCCTACTCCATAATCAAATTCATAATCCAATCTTGTGTTATCAGATTGTACAGTAATTACATAATCATCACATTGATTTGGTGCTGTTGGATATTCAAGATAACTTTCAGCAATATTTTTTTCTTCATCATATATATTAATAATGCTTTTTGGGATTGAAAATTCAGGATAATATTTGTTGACTAATTTGATAAATGATAATTGCTCAATAGTTAATTTTTCTGGAACAGACCTTGTAAATTTCTTTTCCTGAGAATGAACTGAAATTGCAACCATTAAAAGTAATAAAAGAGTAATTTTTTTCATGGTATTTTGATTAAGATTAAACGTGTTAAAAGATTTCAAATATAATGCCAATAATTTTAATTCCACTTTGTCAAATTGCTATAAAAGAATAAATAATTATACCTTTTTAAAATATTTAACTTGTAAATTTCTTACATTAGTCGATTAATCTTTAAATTATTAAAAATGAAATTAATTACTTTTACATTATCTACTAATCAACAGGAAATTGTGTTTAGTAAAAAACAAATAGCAGGTTTTTATCAGTATGATGAAGACACAGTTAAGATTATACTAAACAGCGGAAATGAATATCCTGTGAAAGAAACTGCCGAATATATAAGAGAAAATATAAAATAAATTGAAAGCCTTTGTAAACTAATACAAAGGCTTATCTTTTATAAATTCATCATAATACTGTCTAGACAAATACCTGCCTGTTTTTCGATGGTAAACATTAATATAATGGTAATCAAAACCAACCTTTTTAAGCCAGTTGTGTAAATAAAATATTGATTTGCAATACTCTATTTTTATTGGAAGTACATTTTTGTCTTTATGAAAAACTGTACAGCTATAAGGTGTTGGCGTTGTATTAGCCATAAACTTTACTTATTTGAATTTCTACATCCTGAAGTAAGTTTTTGATTTTAAAGCCACCGTTAACACAAACAAATGTTGAAATATCGAACTCACCTTTTTTAATGATACTTGTACCATTTTCAATATAATTGACCAAAAGCCAAAATTCATTAGTCCTGATATCTGTGAAAATCCAAATCTGTAAGCCGTAAGGATATGCAGTTTTTGAAGTTGTCAATTTTACATAATAATCACCGAATTGAACTATACTGCCGTTGTTTTGAACTGGAAAAGATGTTACTAAATCATAACCATTTTTGATATAATTCGGGTTTTCACCTTGAAATTCTAAATTATCTATGTGAGTAGAATTTTTATATGTGTCAATTCCAAGAGTGTAAAATTTATTATCTCCTTGAATAGTTCCAAATCTTAAAAAGGAATAAACTCTAGTATCTACCTGATAACCTGACCCCTGAGAAAATCTGCCATCTATACGAAATTGTGGTAAATCATATTCTTTTAAATATCTAAGAGGTTTTTTCTGAAAATCATTAAAGTTTGAAATCTCTAATGCTGAGCCAGCAGTATAAGGAACACTCAGATATATTTCTGTATAAGCTAATGCGAAATGATTTTCAGGTATTACATTTAAGTCAATATTGCTTAAATCGTTAATTACTGCAAGCATTGGCAAACTATCATAATTGTTAAATTGAACACCTGTAACTCTTTTATTATCAACATATAAAGCTAATATAAAAAAAGGCGTTTGAATTTCTTTTACAGCATATCCCTGTTCATAGTCGAAAGGAATTTCTTTAACCTTAACTGCGTAGGTATCGTCTATATATTGTATGTAATTCATTTTTTTAAAATAAGGTTAGTTTTTTCTTGTATTCCGAATCAAGTAATTCACGAACATCTTTTCTTAAATCCCTACGAGTAAATAAATAGTAGCATCTGGAAACAAGTTCTACAGTTGCAGACTGTTTAATTCTTGCAAGTTGTTGATATGCTTCTGAATCATTTTCAGTCCATCCTTTAGGATTTAATTTGTCCCAAAAACTTGAATCGCCAGTTTGAATATGCGTACCAAATGCTACAGCAATACTTCGAGCTATATCATGAACTTCTGTTCGAGTAGTAATTTTTAATAACGCTTCTTGAAGTGTTACAGGATTTTCAGCAATTACTCTTGTCATCGCTTTTTCATTATCTGCATCATTTAAAGCATAGTTTGCTTTTTGGTCGTCGATGTACCTTTTAATAAAAGGATAACCGAAAATAATTGCCAAAACGATAATCCAGTATCTTTCTAAGAAGTCTAAAAGCCAAACTTTTGGAGCTTGGCTTTCAGAGGTTTTAGGAGTCCTGTTCATTACTTCTTTTTTAGAAGTCTAAAGCCGATAAATACAACAATTGCACCACCAACGATAAGAACTAATTTTTTGTTATTTGCGTAGAAATCTTTTACTTTTTGTAACATAATAATATTTTTAAATTGTTAATTATCTTTTTGTTTTTCGTTTGTTTAGACTGTAACGATAACGGTTAAAACAGTATAAAAAAAAAGCAGTACGGGAATAATCAAATAATTGAATTTGAATCTTCGCTTAGTTGTCACAGTAACACCTTTTAAATTAATGTCACCTAAAATGTCAATAGCGTCGTCAATGTCCGAATCATAGATTAAATCAGCATATTCTTTACCGTTTTCATATTCCATAATTGCACGGGCAATTGATATAAGAAATAAAGAATCAACATTTTGAATTTTTTCATCTTTGCCAATTCCAGTTTTTTTAGAAATAAAATCAATATATAATGCAGTATTGTTTTCAATAACTGGTGCATACTCTGAAATTAAAAGACGAATTGTGTTTTTACCCTTTGAAATGTCATTTATAATGTCTTTCAACATGGCTCTGATTCCATACTTTAATTCTTTAAACTGCTCAAAATGACCATCAGTATTTTTAGATTTTTCAATCTTTCCTTGCCATGCAGATGGAGTTATGATAAGATTACCCGGATTATTATTTCTTAAACCACGAGATAAATTTTTCTGACCTAAAAAACTACGCATCGGATTCTTCTTTTAATTGTTTAGTATCATTTTTATCGCCTGATAAATCAAGTTTTTGTAATTCATCATAAACGACTTGAACACCTTTAATAATTGCCATAACTACAGCTGAATATTTAACAATTATGCCAATAACCGAAATAACACCTTTTAACTTATTCATTGTTTTGAATGTTTTTAATGATTCTTTTTTGTTCCTTTTTTCTCTCTAAATGCTCTTTAAGCATATCTACCCCCTCATGAAGTATCAGGGGTAGAAACTTTAATAAAAACCTTAACATCTTTATTTACTTAAAAAAGTTCCAGCGTAACCGCCATTTTTTGCTTTTGGATTAATGACAAATGCCATTGAATCAACAACTACTTTACCAGTACTTTTTTGCATTGTTCCCCAATGAAAAGCTTGAGAACCAGTTTTAGTATTTGTAAACGTCACAGCTACAGAACCAAACCAACCTTTTTCAGATAATTGACTTTTTGATGTTGTTACAGCTTTTATGCTGATTAATTCTCGATTTGAAACTTTCCAACCAGTTGTTAGATACTGTTCTTGTCCAGCATTTGCACCACTTTGCGGAGTATATTTGGTAAATTTTGCGCCTGATTTTTTAGCTTTAGGTTTTTGCTGTCTTTGATAACCGTTGTTATTATTGTAACGATTATTGCTATAACCTCTATTTTGATAGCTATTATTATAAGCCATAAAGTATATTTTTAATGATTAAAATTATTTCTGAAATTTTCTTTAGGATAATCACTATCGAATCGACAATAAAAACTATTAAGTAAATCCGATAGTAATTTCTTTTACCTTCTTGCACGTCTGGCACCTGTTTTTTTCTGACCGAAAACTTTCCACAGAATAAAAGCAAGCACTACCGCCCCTACTCCTGCAATCCATTTCCAATGTTTTTTAAACCAACCCGAAATTGTCATGTCAACAACGCTAACACCAACATTTGCAACGCCAGTTTTTAAACCTTGGTCAAGACCATTATAAGCACCCTCTACTACAGATTTACCAAACAAGTTTGCCCCTGCTCCTGCGACAGCACCTACAACATTGCCCGCTGTTGCTAATGCTTGTTGTCTTTGAACTTCCGCATCATATTCTTGCTGAGCGTTCTTTGCTTGTTTTTTAGCTTCGTGAGCATCTTGTAAACCTTGTGATAAGTTCTGAACTGCACCACCAACGATTGGAATTGCACCCATAATTGGAGTAGCTACTTTTACCAAGTTTTTAAAGGACACGTTCTTTTTAATCGCTTGTCCGATTTTTTTAAAAAATCCCATATTACTGAACGTTTTTAAGTTGACGAACTACGAAATTCACGATTTCGCCTTGTGATTTGTTGATTTCGATTGCGTTGACTTCTACGAGTGGCAAAGACAATCTTCCTGAAAGATTTTGAATAACCTTTCCGTCACTTTCAATTGCTTGAATAGGGTCTAAATCACGAGACATTGTAAGTAATTCGAATGGAAGATATTTAACAACCTGACCATTAGAGAAATGATAAGAAATGTCGCTGATTGTATCATTTAATGTAACGATTGCTAAATCGAATCCTGACACATCCACTTTTTTGTTAAACTCTTCTGAACCTACTGTTTTTTGCTCGAAATGATAAACCAAATTACTTTGTAAAGGTTCTTCGATACCATACAAATCATAAGTTTCGTCAGTATCTAAATCTTCCAATTGAATTTTGATTGATTCTTTTTCAGCTAAATAGATAGAACCACTTTCAGACAATTCACAAAGTGCGATTGTGTTACGTGCATAGCTTGCGTCAGCTTGGCTTTGGATACTTTCATTACCGTAAGTACTTGCTAAAATAAAATCTTTCAATTTTACCTTATTAGCCAAAATAACATTTGAGCCGTTACCTCTTTCGATGTAAATTGTAATTTTTTCATCTGCCAAAAGACTTGGTTTTAAAGTCAATGCTAAAACAAGGCTTCCGATAGATTTAGTTACTAAAATTTCAGGACTTTTAGAAACGCCTGTAATCGATGCAATTTTCATAATTTATTTTTTTAATTGTTTAAATTTTACATTGCAAAGATTACAACGGCTTAATTTTCAGCGTTTCTATAATTTTTCATTTGTTTCTATCTTTTTCTATTTTTTTACAAAATACCGTATTGAATAAGGTCAGAAATGGTCAAGTATTTACGTTTCAATTGTAATGAATCGAGAATAGTTTGATACTCCTTTCTTGCAGTTGGGTAGCTTACTTCGAGAATGTACATTAACTGAGTTTTAGAAACTTTTTGGCTTGTATTATTTGTTTTCATGGTTTATAAAAATAAAAGTTGTTGTTCTTCAAATAATTTGAAATCAAAATCATTTTTAATCTTTTCTTTGTTTCTAAATTCGTGTAGATAGAATCGGAATTTGTTATTAAACCAAGTCAACAATTTTTTATCTGTAGTCAAATCATTGTCTTCTAACAATAAATTTAACGCTACGATGTAGCTTACTTCTTGGTTATTAGAGTAGTATTCTCTAAACAAACTTTTGGCAAGGCGCTTTTTGATAGTAGTTGTAGAAAGGTCTATTTTTGGTTTTTTGTTGACTATTGGTGCATATTTGCAAACTTCATTTTGAATCTTTTTAAAATCAAAAAATTGAATTGTTTTCTCTTTATTTACCTGACTTTTTCCAGTATTTTCTTTAAGTTCAAAAAAGCCTCTGTTTGCAATTTGCGTTAATTCAAGAAGCATATTTTTATCAAAAATATTCCAAGTCATAGCCTGAGTAACTTCTTTATTGAGTTTACTATGTTCTTGCAGACCTCTAAAAAAAGAAGCATTTAATTGATATTCAAAACGCCAAATGTTCTCATTTACAAAATCATTGGCTTTGTAGTAATTATTTATGTATGGTTTTTCTGTTAATTGTAATGATAACGTTTTATTGTAACATCTTATAAGTTTTTCGCTCGTACGTTTACCAATTTGAAAACCATTAAGCAAAGAAGTGCCTTTATAAGTTTCAAAATACGCTTGAATATTTTTAGGACGCCCCGAAATAAGGTATCGACCTCTATTAATATTATTATACAAGTCACGGTAAGTATGGTCTTTGTCACATCTATCAAAACATATATCAAGTCTGTTAACGGCTTTAAAGTAATTGTTGGTTTCATCGCAAAATTTATCTAAAATGGTTTTTAATTCGTTTAATGTTTTTGTGTAGAATAAATGATTTTCAAACTGGAATTGCGCCAAATTCTCATTTATTATTGCACTTCTTGGAGATGCAAGATATTGTCCGATTTTTTCATCTTTATAATATACATCACTTCTATTTTGAAAAATTTTTGTTCCATAATCATACTGATGCATTTTAAAATCAGAATCTTCGGAGAAGTCACCAAATGGTTGACCCTCTAAATTGATAATCAAATAATCAATGTTTACAAGAACTTTCTTGGACTGTATGTTTTTTTGTCGCCTTCTTGATTGGTGACGCTCTTTATATGAAATCATGGTTTATTGATAGTTTTGGGTGAGTTAGTTGCCGTTATACCCAACGGCAACTTTTTTTTGACTTTGAGGACTTTTAAAATTGTAATTCTAATTGCTGAAAAATTGGATTTGGTTTGTTGTAATAAATATCAATTTGAGTTTTAACATCTGCCCAGCGATAATAATTTACATCTGTTGTCTTTTGGTGATAGACAACGAGTGACAGACCTTTCTCATAAGTAGTGAGAATGATAAAATTATTTCGATACTCTTTTTGGTTGAGCGTTTTAAGGTAATGATAAAACGCTTTTTCATTCAATTGATAATCAACTGGAACGAACGGTTTTAAAAACTCGACCATTATACTAAGTCGTGTTTAATTAATTTTTCAAGCAAATGTTTGTGAGACCTCACACAAAATGTAAACACCTTAGTTCGATGTTTTGCAGAAGTAATTTCTAAAACATACATATCATTACACGTTAGCGGTAACAATTGCAGTTTTATAGAGTTTTTTGTTCCCTTAAAGCGAAGAAAGAATAAGCTATTAAGTTGGATTGTTTTAAAGAACGGGGAAACTGTTCTTGTAAAATTTCGAATACAGAATTTTTTATTATGGTTCATTAGCTGAACTTTTATTAAAAATTCTTGGTACTTGCGATCGAATTCGGTTTGCGATTGCAATAATTGTCTTTGGTTCATAGAATCTTATTTTTGGTGAGAAATAAGTCTATGACGTAAGAAAATGTTTCGCTTTTAGTTTAAAAAAGGAGTAAAATGTAGATTTAGTAGAACTTTGTATAAATTATAGGTCAAATATAATAGTAATGCTTGTAGTACAGGTTTTGTAAAATTCAGGCTTTTTAATTATAATAAGGATTTTATTTTTTGTATATCTTTGATTTTATCTTCAATCAATCTTTAATTTACTATACTTCTCTAGAACAGATTTTATTTTTTTGGCAAATCTTTGTATTTCAGAAATTTTAAAAAACTAAAAAAGATATTTTTAGTACAAAATTCGAAATATAATCGACGTATAATAAAGTAAATAAAAACTTACTTTTTTGTTTTTGATTTTACTTTTTCTTTTTAGAATTGATTTATATTTACATCAAAAAGTTTTATGGAAGTTATCTTTTAGCAAAAATATGTTACAATATAGTTGAATTATACATTATTTGTATATAGTTTCAAAATACATTTTATCCGTTTGTAAACGTTTAATTGAATTTCTTCTGTACATATTATTGTTCCTCATATTTCCCGTATTCTAAATAATAATTTTTTTTTTGAAATAATGCATTTATCCATGCCTCATAATCTAGTTTAAAATAAAATTTGATGCATTAGGGCACTGCATCAAATTTCTCATATTTGAAAAATATTTTTTTTATTTCTCAAATATTGAATTTTTGGCTGATCATATTTACAGCTTAAAAACAAGCATCACACAAATAAGCCCTATATTAAGTTATAAAGTTTTTTTTCTATCCTTGAATTTTTCTACAGCGATAATATCTGTAGGTAAAGAGAAACAATGATTATTTATGTCAATCCATTCAAATCTTTGTATTTCAGCGCAATTTGCTTTTATATCTTGTAAATTCTTGATTTTAACTATATAATAAATTATAAGAATTTGTTTAGTACTATCAAAAATTGATTGTATAAACTCCTCTTGTGTATATAAATGTTCGATAATTTCAATTTCTGCATTTAATTCCTCTTGAAATTCTCTATGTAAACAATCGAGTAAACCTTCTCCAAATTCTACACCGCCTCCAGGCAATTTGCAATAAAGTTCGTTGTTGTGATATTCGTACAGGCCTAAAATTTTACCTTCATTTTCACATACTGCATAGGTTCTTACGCTAAAACTATTTGGAATCATATATTCTTACTTTTTAAATCAAAGGTATAATTATTTATTCTTTTATAGCAATAACGCATTTATCTATATCTCATAATTTGGTTTTAAAATAAAATTTATGCATTATGGTACTGCGTCAAATTTCTCATATTTGAAAAATATTTTTTTTATTTCTCAAATATTGAATTTTTGAGCTGATGATATTTACAGCTTAAAAAAAAGCTTCAAATATATACTGCATCAAATTTCGCGTATTTCGAAAATAAAAATATTTTTTTTTAAAATATCCCATTTATACAGGATCATTAATAAAATCATGTTAAGGATTAAAATGAATATCTTTTAATTATTTTAAGTAAAAATCCTATATTTGACATTTACGATACATATCAATATGACAGAGAAGAAAATACATCAAGGCAGAAATATAAAACGTTTCCGTGAAATGCTGGGCATTAAACAAGAAGCCCTTGCCTTTGAATTGGGTGAAGACTGGAGTCAAAAGAAAATCTCTATTTTGGAGCAAAAAGAATTAATTGAAACTGATATTTTAACTCAAGTTGCTAAAATTCTTAAATTACCTGTTGAAGCGATCGAGAATTTTGACGAAGATTCAGCAATTAATATCATAGCAAATACTTTCCACGACAGCGCTGTTGCTAATACTTTTACAGATGGTGCGCAGGCAAATTTCAATTGTACATTCAATCCTTTGGATAAAATGGTAGAGCTTTACGAGCGTATGCTGTTGCAGCAAAAGGAAATGATTGATAAATTGGAAAAATTGATTCAGAACAAGTAAACAATATACTTCATAAAAAAAGCATCACGTAATGTGATGCTTTAAATTTCTCGTATTTGAAAAATTATTTTATTTTTTTCAAATAAACGGATTTTCCGTTAAGCGAAACTTCAATCTGATTTGTTTTATCAGAGAATGTTGTTCTCAAAACATTTCCTTTAAAAACTGAAACGTCTCCGTAAACTTTACCGGTTTCATCAGATACATATTCAAATAACAATTTTTTATTATCAGGTTCAATTCCTAGTTTGTAACTTGTAAATTTCGACCCAGTCAAATCAAATTCCTGCTGAGAGTCAATAATAGTTCCATCTGCATAAAAATTGGTAATCGTTTTGTTTACCGTGATGTCCGGATAAAATTGATTAACTTTTTGTATTAAATCATACTGCGCCGGGCTCACATCTTCTTTTTTTGATGTAATGGTCTGAGCAAATGAAATTGTCGTAAAAATAAGTGCTAATAGTAAAGTGAATTTTTTCATAAATTTAAATTTTAAGTTATTGTTTCAAAACATTTTTGAAAGCTTGTATAATACCCAGTTTTGATAAAGGATAATTAATATACCTAACAAGATACTAAATATTTATCTTTGCAGGAAATTATAAGCCTCTTTTTAATAAAATGACAACAAAAAAATACCTCAAACTCATTCTCATTTTAGGTTCTTTAACCGCTCTTGGTCCTTTTTCAATCGATATGTACTTACCTGGATTCTCTGGTATTGCAAAAGATTTGAATACTTCAGTAGCCAAAGTTTCGATGAGTTTATCTAGTTATTTCATTGGAATTTCAGCTGGACAGCTGCTTTACGGCCCATTATTAGACCGTTTTGGACGCAAAAAACCATTGTTTGTTGGTTTAATGGTTTATATTTTAGCTTCTTTGGGCTGTTCGTATGTAACTGATATCGATACATTTATTTTCTTGCGTTTTATTCAGGCTATCGGAAGCTGTGCCGCAACAGTTGCTTCTGTAGCAATGGTTCGTGATTTATTTCCTGTAAAAGATATTCCAAAAGTATTTTCATTGTTAATGCTTGTTTTAGGGCTTTCGCCGATGCTGGCGCCTACAATTGGCGGTTATGTTACCGAAGATTATGGCTGGCATACTGTATTTTCTATACTTATGTTTATGGGAATTGCTATTTTGATTGCTGCTCAAATTGGTTTGCCAAATAGTTACAAACCAGACACTTCAATATCATTAAAACCAAAACCAATTATTTCGAACTTTTTAAAAGTTCTTAAAGAACCACAATTTTACACGTATGCATTTACCGGAGCAATCGCATTTTCGGGATTATTTACGTATGTAGCGGCCTCTCCTATCATTTTTATGGATATTTATCATGTTGATGCCAAAACTTATGGATGGATTTTTGCCTTTATGTCTGTAAGTTTTATTGGTTCAAGTCAATTGAATTCGGTTTTATTAAGAAGATTTTCTAGCGAACAGATGATTTTTGCAGCATTAATTCTGCAGTCTGCCGTTAGTATTGTTTTTCTTATACTTTCTTTAAACAATTTACTGGGTTTATATGAAACTATAGCGATCCTGTTTATTTTCCTGGGTTGTTTAGGAATTTCAAACCCTAATACTGCCGGGCTTACAATGGCTCCTTTTGCAAAAAATGCAGGAAGTGCTTCGGCTTTAATGGGCGCAATTCAGTTAGGATTAGGATCTTTGGCCTCATTTGCTGTTGGAGTTTTTGTAAAGGATTCTGTAGCGCCAATGGTTCTTATCATGACCGTAACTACAATTATTGCTTTTATAGTTTTAAATATCGGAAAGCGATTTATCAAAAATAAAGTAGAAATTGCTGCTGATGATAATATACCTGCTCATTGATGAGTAGAAATTCCAATAAAAAAGCCAGAATTTTTGATTCTGGCTTTTTTATATTATCTAATCTATTGGAATTTTTATTTCTCCTGAGATTTTTTATCTGGTCTGATAATCATTCTAAGAGACTGGTCTCTTGCAAAGTAAGCAACCATCCAGTTCCAAAATGTGTTTAATCTGTTTCTATACGTAATTAAAGAAATTAAGTGGATGAACAACCAGATAATCCAGGCAAAAAATCCTTTAAAATGCCATTTTGGACTTGGTAAATCTACTACGGCTTTTGCTTTTCCAATAATTGCCATTGAACCTTTGTCTTTATACATAAAAGGATTCAACGGTTTGTTTTTTGTCATTGCCTTAAAGTTTTTCGCAAGATTTAATCCTTGCTGAATAGCAACCTGCGCAACTTGCGGGTGTCCGTTAGGGAAATTTTTATCGCCGGCTAAAATTGCGGTATCACCAATTGCATAAACATTTTCCAGTCCGTTTACCTTATTGTATTGATCTGTAGCCATGCGTCGGCCGCGACCGTAACTTTCCTGCGGAATTCCTTCAAAAATTTTAGCAGAAACTCCGGCAGCCCAGATTAAGTTTTTAGTTTTGATGGTTTCTCCGCTTTCAAAGAATACGGTATCGTCAACGTAATCAACAACTTTAGTGTTTAATTTTACTACAACTCCTAATTTTGTCAGGGCGTCTAAAGTGTCTTTTTGAGATTCTTTGCTCATTGGAGCCAGAAGTGCATCGCCTCCATCTACTAAATATACATTACTTGCAGATGTATCCAGTTCTGGATATTCTTTTAAAAGAATGCTTTTTCGCATTTCGGCAAACATTCCAGAAACTTCCACTCCAGTTGGTCCTCCTCCGGCAACAACAATCGTTAATAATTTACGACGTTTGCGCATGTCTTTGCAAATGGCCGCTTTTTCAAGATTTTTAAGCAGTGTATTTCGCATTTCGATGGCATCATTAAGAGTTTTCATCGGAATGGCGTTTTTCATTACATTCTCCATACCAAAATAACTTGTTTCTGCTCCTGTTGCAAAAACAAGGTGATCGTATGATAATTCACCATTATTTAAAATGATCTTATTTTCGGATGGAACTACAGAAAGAAGTTCGCCTAAACGAAACTGAAGATTTTTTTTACCAGCAAAAAATTTTCTATATGGATAACTAATGCTTGACGGCTCTAAAAAAGCTGTCGCAACTTGATATATTAACGGCGGAAAAAAGTTATAATTGTTTTTGTCTACAAGGGTTACTTGTATGTCTGGATGGTTAACGAGCTCTTTTGCGAGATTTATTCCCGCAAAACCACCTCCTATTATGACTATGTTCATATATGTTGTTTATTAAGTAGGATTATAAAATAATTCCTTATAAATGTACAACTTTAATAAACAATGACAAAAGTCATCTTTGCTACTTTTTGCTTTTTTTAACTGTTTTATCAACTATATCGATTTTGTTTTGCAAAATATAATTTGCCATTAATTTCTCGATAAGTTCGTCTTTAGTCAAATGATGAAAAACGGTTTTTACTTTCGTTTTTAAATCAGTTGAGATATCATGATTGGGTTTTGTTTTAAAGATTTGTTTCGCCCATAAAAGTGTATTATTTTCTTCAATACTCAACGCAGACGGTTTTTGAAACTTAGAAAACGTAAGCCCTAATTCTCTTTCAAAATCAGCAATTTCAAAAACTTCTTCTTCTTGTAAAACAGTCAGCGAAAGCCCTTTTGCTCCTGCTCTGGCGGTTCTTCCGCTTCGGTGAACATAGGTTTCGTAAGCATCTGGTAAATGGTAATTTACAACATAAGAGATTTCTTTTACGTCAATTCCTCTTGCAGCTAAATCGGTAGCAACCAGAATATTAATATGACCTTCACGAAACTGTTCCATGATTCTGTCACGAATACCTTGTGTTAAACTTCCGTGAATAGCTCCGGAAGAAAAACGGTTTATTGCCAGATTTTTTGCCAATTTGTTTACAGCAGCTTTTGTTTTACAGAAAATAATACCTCTTTCTCCTTCTCTCGAATTTAAAAAGTGCATTAAAACATCTAGTTTTTCAATAGGATTTACCACAATATATTGGTGGTCAATTCCTTGATTGCCTACCACTTCCATACTTGCGCTTACCTGAACTACATTTTTGTTCAAATAATTCTGAACCAGTTGTTTTATAGTTCCCGGCAAAGTTGCTGAGAATAATAAAGTACGGTGTTTTTTAGGAATTTCGGTTAAAATTTCATCCAGACTTTCTTTTAGGATCGAAACCATTTCATCGGCTTCGTCTAAAACTAAATATTGGGTTTGTTTTAAGTCTACAGCTTTTCTCTGAATCAAATCAATTAAACGTCCCGGAGTGGCAACGATAATATGAGTTGGTGTTTTAAGACGCTCAATTTGAGGTTTTATTGGAATTCCGCCGCAAGTTGCTGCAATTGAAATGTTAGGGATATATTTTGAAAAATCTTCTAAATTTCTAAAAATCTGATGTCCTAATTCTCTTGTGGGTACTAAAATCACGGCCTGAACAGCACTTGATTTTGTGTCAATTAATTGTAATAATGGAAGTCCAAAAGCGGCTGTTTTTCCGGTTCCGGTTTTAGCCAAACCTACAACATCATGGTTTTCAGCTAATAAAAGCGGAATTGTTTTTTGTTGAATTTCTGTTGGTTCAACAATATTTAATTCGCTTAAAGCTTTTAAAATAGGTTCTGAAACTCCTAATGTTGAGAATTGTTTAGACATGATTTTTAGTTTTTTTGTTTCAGGTTTCATGTTTCAAGTTGCACAGAAGCCTGATAAGTTTGACAAAAGGAGAAATCACATTAAATCGCAATTTCTCCTTTCTAAATTATATTATGTTTAGATTCCAACAACTTGAAACATGAAACCTAAAACTTGAAACAATTCTAAAATCAATCCGGTTCGTTCATGATTTTTTCGCGGTATTTTTTACCTACCAGCAAGGTTAATCTTTGCTTGTAATCATCCAGAAGCCATTCGCGGTAGTTTTTACTGCACTGGCTTAAACATTTTGCAAAACGTTTAATTCGGCATTCGATATCATCATCTAATTCTTTAGAAAGCGCTTTAGCTTCCTGTAGTGTCTCGGTATTATCAACACACATTGCGGCGTGTTGTTCTAATGATTTGTCTAATACTATTTTAGAACGTAAATTTTGCTTAATAGCCAGTTTATGTTCTTCATCTATATCAAAAGTTACATCGGCTGTTTTGCTGAATTTTGCTCTTAATTCTGGCGGCATGCTGTATTTAAAGAACATTTCGATTTCAGTATCATCTCTTAAATTCTCCAGATAAAATTCAGGAGATTTAAAGATATGCTGCCAGTTTACAGGTTCGCTCCACAATCCAAAACGAGCGGCGTTGTTTCCTAAATCGATAACTGTAAACTCATCTTTACCAGGTAATTTACGAGAACCTCGGCCAATCATCTGGAAATATAAAGTTAATGATTTTGTTGCTCTGTTTAAGATAATGGTTTCAACAGTAGGTTCATCAAATCCGGTTGTTAAGATCCCTACAGAAGTTAAAATAGCGTCTGGAGTTTTCTTAAACCACTGTAAAATATCTTTACGTTCTTCAGAACTGCTTGTATTGTCAAGGTGTCTGATATCGTAACCTGCTTCTCTAAAAGTATCATATACATATAAAGAGGTATGGATACCATTATTAAAAATCAGGGTCTTTTTTCCTAAAGAACGTTCTGTGTAGGCATGAAGCAGTTTTTCCTGCATCATTGAGTTGGTATATAAATCATCTGAAGATTTTACGGTGTAATCTCCATTAATACCTACTTTTAATGAAGTCAGACCCACATCATAACTGTATGTTGTAGCTCTGGCCAAAAATCCTTTGTCTATTAAAGAGCCAATTGTATCACCTACTATAAGTTCGTCATAGCTCTGGTGCATTGGCAGTTTTATGTTAGAACTCAACGGAGTTGCCGTAACTCCTAAAATAAATGCATTTTTAAATGAGTTTAATAATTTTCTGAATGAATTGTAATGTGCCTCATCAATAATCACCAAACCAATATTATCAAGATGCAGTTTTTCATCATTAATACGGTTTTTTAAAGTTTCGACCATCGCAACAAAACAAGAATAATCGTTTTGGTCCGGCAGTTCTTTTACCTTACTGTTGATTATTTTGTTGCTTACGCCAAAGCCTTTCAGCATTTTTGAAGTTTGTTTGCAAAGCTCGATTCGGTGTGTTAAAACCACCACTTTTTTGTCATTATTAGATAAATAACGACGTACAATTTCTGAGAATATTACTGTTTTCCCGCCTCCTGTTGGCAATTGATACAATAAATGATGTTTTGGAGGAGCATTATCTAAGCGGTCAAAAATGGCATCAATATCGCCTTTTTGGTATGCATAAAGTTCTTTTTTCTCTTCTCTTTCTATTTCTAAAGTGTTTTGAGACATTGTTTATTTTTGGATTTTTGCAAAAATACATCTAAAAAACAGTTATTCATCTTATTTTAACCTAAAATAAATGTTTTTTTTAAACTAAGATTTTTTATAGGAAATGTTTTTAAAAATCAATTTTCTCCAGAATTGCTTCAAAATCATACCTGTTTTTCCATTTTTGCTGCAAAGTCTGCTGATAAACTGCTTCAATTCTTGCTTTAAATTCAGTCAAAATTCCATTTGAAATAACAAAATTTACTGCCTGCTCAAATGAATTAAACATGCTTTTGTAAAACAATTCCTGCTTAATAAAATTATTTGACGAATACGTTTGCGCAATTTCTATGTTATAAAACATCAAATCGGCAATTATAAATGAATCAACACCTAAAGAAATGAAATGTTTTATGATTTTTTGAGCCACAGAGCGCCGCATTTTTGCTTTTGGACGCCATCTTGCATTGGGCTTTTTTACCGGAAAATATTCATGCGAAATTTTAACTTTAGATTCCTGCAGCAGTTTGTCTTCTTTTGGATTAAAAACAAAGTCATAATAGACTTTTACAGGACTGAACTTTTCATACAATTCAATGAGTTGTTCCTCTAGTTGTTCTTTGGTTAATTCGGCTAAATATTTTTTTAAATCGCGTTTGCTCATTATCAAAGTTTAAGAATACAAAAGTAAATTACTTTCCTGACACATAACTCAAAAACCAATCCTAATACTTAATTTTGCCTGCATAATCTCAAAAATATATCTACATGCTTAAGATTTTTAAAATTACCGCTATTTTAGAAGGAATCTCATATTTAGTTTTATTCGCCAATATGCTTATCATTAAAACTAACAATCCTGAACTTTACCATACTTTATTAAGACCATTAGGAATGACACACGGAATCCTTTTTATTGGTTATATTATTTTGGCTTTTTTACTAAAAAAATCTCAAAACTGGGATTTTAAAACTTTTGCAATTATACTAATCGCCTCTCTAATTCCGTTTGGAACATTTTATATCGAGAAAAAGTATTTAGAAACTAAAGCAAATGCATAAGCTTTTGGATAAAATATTCAATTTTTTATATCCGCTTTTTAGAGACTGGGGAATGAATCGCAATTTTGCGTCTTACATTAGTCTTGTTATTAATATTGCTATTATGCTGGTTTTGGCATATGCAATTTATTATCTCGCCAAATTTGTTTTGGTTACGCTTACAGCCGTTTTTGCCCAGCGTACCAAAACTAAATTTGACGATTATTTAATACACAACAAAACCACAAAATATACCGCCTACTTAATTCCGTTTTTCTTTATTTATAAAGCTGTTCCGGTTATTTTAGATAAGTATGAATACTGGGAACTGCTTTTTGGAAAAATTGTGGGCATTTATATCGTTTTAATTAGTTTATGGATCATTAGAACCATTTTTAATGCTTTACGCGACTATTTAAAACAAAAACCGGAATACAGCGATAAACCTATCGACAGTTTTGTTCAGGTTATCATGATTGTGCTTTGGATTTTTGGAGTAGCGATGATTATTTCAACTTTATTCGGAATCAAAAAAGGCGAATTACTAACCATTTTAGGAACACTTTCTGCTATTATTATCCTTATTTTTAGAGATACAATTCTTGGATTTGTTTCGAGTGTTCAGGTTGCCATAAACGATATGGTTCGTATTGGCGACTGGATTACAATGGATAAATTTGGTGCCGATGGAGATGTAATCGAAATCAATCTGACAACCGTAAAAGTCCGCAACTTCGATAATACCATTACTACGATTCCAACGTATGCCCTGAGTTCAGATTCTTTTCAGAACTGGCGCGGTATGCAGAAATCTGACGGAAGACGTATTAAAAGACATGTTTTAATAAAAAGCAGCAGTATTCGTTTTCTAAACAATGATGACTTGAATCACATGAAAGGAATACAGCTTATAACTTCGTATATCGAAACCAGACAAGCCGAAATTGAAAAATATAATGAGCTTAGAGGAATTGATAAATCTCTTTTGCTTAATGGTCGTAATATGACCAATTTAGGTATGTTTAGAAAATATATTATGCAGTATTTGTTAGATCATCCGGGATTAAACAAAAATATGCATATTATGTGCCGTCAGCTGCAATCTACCGCACATGGTGTTCCGTTAGAAATTTATGTTTTTTCGAGCGATAAACGCTGGGCAAACTACGAATATATAATGTCGGATATTTTCGATCATGTTATGGCTTCTGTTATTTATTTCGATCTTGAAATATTCGAACTGCCATCACAGATTGGTAGATTGGATAGGTGATTTTTTTAGCATTCAGTCTCAGTTTTTTTCAGTACAAGTAAAACCTGAGACTGAAAACTGAGACTGAAAACTTAAAACTACTTCCTAACTTCTTCAAAAACAAACTTAGGATCATTATAAGTTAAAGTTCCCTGAATAAAACACGGAAGATTCATATAAGTTCCTATTACACCATTTCCCAGGATTAGTTTGTTATCTTTTTTTAGCAAAGCTAAAGGGATTCTTTTCCAGCTGCCGCCATTTGAAATATAATGAAAATCTCCCGTTAATGTATTTCCTTTAATATCCCCTCTTACATCTCCGGAATCTTTTCCAAACTGATAATATGAAATCTCGTAGCGTCCATAAAAGCGTTTGTCGCTTACTTTTATGGCTAAAACAGCTGTGTCTTTATCATTTACAGCCTGATAAAAAACTTCTTTATAATTATCTTTATTCTCCTTTGAGTTACAAGACACGATTGCAATTAGAATTAAAAGAAGGAAAGAAAATGATTTTATATTCATCTTGATTTTTTTAGAGCAATATAAGAATTATAAGATTATGAGGAACTCAATCTTAAATTTCTAATATAACTTATATAGTAATTTGATTTTTGTATTAGATTTTTTTCTAAATTTAAATAAAAAACATGGCAGATAGAGACACTTTTTTAAGAGAATTCAGAGGCGAAACTTTAGGAACTGTAAGTGCTCAATCTTCTTCAGATGAGATCTTTCAAAATCAGACGATTAGACCTATACTAAAACTTCAAAACGATTTGTTTATTGCAGTTTTTATTAACTACGTAAACAAAAATAAACCCGATTTTTATTCCTATACAGTCGAAAAGAAACTTCAGACGATAGAAAATTCCATTCAAAAAGATATTAAGTTTAGAAATTCTTTAAAAGGAATTGTAATGGCGCTCTTTACAATTGAAGAATATGATACTTATATCCAAAATTCATCAAGTTTAAACAAACGAATGATGAATTTGTTGATTGACAGACTGAAAAGTCAGGTGCAGTTGTTTGAGGTGGAATCAGATTCTAAATAAAACTTTTAGTTTGATGAACTTAATGCCCAGGATTCTCTGTGTTTTTTTTCTAATTATTCTTGGTTCTTGTAGTAAGCAGGATAAGGAAAAGTGGGATGATGAAAAAGAATACTGGTCTCCGCTAATGCATGCTGTTTACGATAATGATACGGAAGAATTTATTGACTTAATAGATAAAAATGCAGATGTGAATTTTATTTCAAAAGGTGAAAATACCAATTGGGAATTAACAGCTCTGGATGTTTCTTTATTTATGAATAATGATATTGCAGTTGAAAAACTTTTAGCAACAGGCAAAGTGAAAAATCTAAATAATTATATGATTCGCGCAGCTAGTGAAAGTAATGCAAGAAGTATTCAGCTTTTAATTGATCGTGGAGCAGATCCAAATAAAAGTTTAGAAAATGGATATAATGCATTAATGAGTGCTTCTAGTTTTGGTTCATTTGAAGTTTTAGAATGTTTGTTAAAAAATAATGCAAATCCAAATTTTAGCAGGAAAATTGATAAAATGACTGCTTTAAAGCTTGCTGAGATGAGTGGAAACACTGCAAAAGTTGAATTGCTGCTAAAATATGGAGCTAAAAAATAATAATTAATGTTCAATCAATTCCGAAATAAATTCCCTTTAACAGATGAGAAATGGAACGAATACATCAGTTATTTTAATCGTATTGAAGTTCCGGCCAAAACCGTTTTGATAGAAGAAGGCGAAATTTCTAAAAAGCTTTTTATAATCGAAAAAGGCTGTATCAGGGTTTGGTTTAATAATAATGGAAAAGATTTGACTTCACAGTTCTTTTTCGAAAATCAGAGTGTGGCTTCTATTGAAAGTTTTATTAAAAAATTCCCTAGTCCGGTTGTGGTCGAAACCATCGAGCCTTCTGTTTTATGGTGGATTCATAAAAAAGATGTCGATACAATTTTGGAGGAAATAAAAGAAATCCCGGAACTTCGGGATCGTTTAATCAATATGCTTTTTCAAAGAACATTTGATTATATGAAGCACTTTTTTTCTTTTATAAAAGACTCCCCTGCTCAGCGTTATCTCAGTTTAATTGAAGAAAGACCTCAAATAATTCAGCGTGTTCCGCAGCATTATATTGCTTCTTATCTTGGCGTAAGCACCGTTCATTTAAGTCGAATTAAAAGTAAATTGGCACACAAAAAATAACCTTTTTGAATTTGATAACAAATGTTATCGCCTGCCCGTAAACGGCCCTGTAATTTTGCTTCATAAAATTTAATAATCTTAAAATTATGAAAGCAGCAGTAGTTTATAAAAAAGGCGAATTGCCTAAATATGCAGAATTTCCAGAACCAATAACAGCAAATGAAAATGAGGTTTTAATCTCGGTTAAAGCCGTGGCAATTACAAATCTGGATAAAGGAATTGTGAGCGGCCAGCATTATTCTTCAGAAAATGATAATTCAAACGGAACTGTAATTGGCAGTGACGCAATTGGTTTACTAGAAAATGGAACCAGAGTTTATGCCCGCGGTATTTCAGGAACAATTGCAGAGAAAGCTTTAGTTGAGAAAAATAGAATGGTTGTATTGCCAGAAGAAATCGATGATGCAACGGCGGCAGCCATGCCAAATGCGGTTGCAGGCTCAGCAATGGCTCTTCGTTTTAGAGCCGGAATAAAGCCCGGAGAAACAGTTTTAATTAACGGAGCAACAGGATTTACAGGACAAATGGCAATTCAGATTGCAAAACATTACGGTGCAAAGAAAATAATCGTAACCGGAAGAAATGAAAAAACACTTCAAAATCTTTTAGAATTAGGTGCTGACGAAATTATTTCATTAAAACAAGATGATGAATCGTTTATCTCTCAGTTAAAAGAAATTCATAAAAGCACTCCCATTGATATTGTTTTAGATTATCTGTGGGGACATTCGGCTGAGCTTATTCTTTCTATTTTAAAAGGAAACGGGAATTTCACTCCCAAAACACGTTATGTTTCTGTAGGCTCTATGTCAGGAGATATAATTCAATTGTCAGCTTCTATTTTGCGCAGTGTTGATCTTCAGTTATCTGGTTCAGGTTTAGGAAGCTGGACAAAAGAGGAAGTGAAATTGTTGTTCTCAGAAATTCTTCCTGAAATGTTTCTTTTAGCTTCTCAAAACAAAATAAAAGTAAATATCGAAAAAGTGAATTTAGCCGATATCGAAAAAATGTGGAACGCAGAAGTTCCAGATGGCAAACGGTTGGTTGTCTGGATCTAAAAAGTTTTTTAAACACATAGAAACATAGTTTTTTATGTCTTAAAGAAGAATATAAAAAGAAACTAGTTTCTCACACATAGCTATGTTTATTTATAGTAAGTGAAACGCCTTTTATCGGTTTTCAAAAACTATGTTTCTATGTGTTAAAAACCTATTTGTATAATTAATACTTTAATAGTTCCAATAGAGTTTCCTCAAAACGATCTTTTGGTAAAAATTGATCTTCAAGCGCTTTTGTAAACGGAATTGGCGAATCTAAACTTGCCACTCTTTTTACTGGAGCATCTAAATATTGGAAACATTTTTCCATAATTAAAGCCGAAATATCGCTGGCAATTCCACCAAACAAAGTATCTTCCTGATAAATAACAGCTTTTCCTGTTTTCTTAACCGATGCAAAAATAGTTTCGGTGTCAAGAGGCTGTAATGTTCTTAAGTCAATTAAATCAGCTTCTATCTCAGGATGTTTGGCCAAAGTTTCTAAAGCCCAGTGAACCGGAGCTCCAAAAGCAATAATGGTTACCGCATTTCCTTCTTTTATTAAAGACGCTTTTCCAAACGGAAGTGTATAATAATCTGTTGGAACATCTTGGTAGATACTTCTGTACAACTGTTTGTGTTCAAAAAATAAAACCGGATTCGGATCGTTTATAGCAGTATTCAATAAACCTTTTGCGTCGTATGGGAAAGCCGGATATACGACTTTTAAACCTGGAGTTTTAGTAAACCAGGCTTCATTTGTCTGTGAGTGAAAAGGTCCTGCCTGTGTTCCGCCTCCGCAAGGCATACGAACCACAACATCGGCTTTTTCGCCCCAGCGGTAATGAGATTTTGCCAATAAATTTACAATCGGATTAAATCCAGTTGAAACAAAGTCTGCAAACTGCATTTCTACAATTGCTTTATATCCATTTATAGATAATCCCATTCCGGTCGAAACAACAGCACTTTCGCAAATTGGCGTATTTCGTACTCTTTCTTTTCCAAAAGCATCAACAAAACCTTCAGTAATTTTAAAGGCTCCGCCATATTCAGCGATGTCCTGCCCCATAATAACCAGGTTTTTATTGCGCCACATAGATTGCTCTAAGCTGTTGCGGATAGCATCAATAAAGCGAATGTTTTTTGATTCAGAACTATGTGTATATTCCTCATATTGAAATGGTTTATAAACATCATCTAATTCTCCGCTGTAAGTAGGCTCTATTTCAGGTTCGGCATTAGCCATTGCCCAATTTTCATCAATTTCCTGTTTAATTTCAGCTCTATACTTCTCATCAAGTTCTTCTGTAAGAACACCAATTTCAGTTAAATATTTTTTATAATTAGTAACAGGATCTCTAAGTTCCCACTGATCCATTAATTCCTGCGGAACATATTTAGTGCCGCTCGCCTCTTCATGCCCGCGCATTCTAAAAGTTTTAAATTCCAGTAAAACCGGATGCGGATCTGCTATCATTTCTTCTTTGAGTTTCGATAACTTGTTGTAAACTTCAACAATGTTATTTCCGTCTATAATCCAGCTTTCAATACCATAACCAATTCCTTTATCGGCAAGATTTTCGCATAAATACTGCTCATTTGTTGGTGTGGAAAGTCCGTAGCCATTATTTTCGATAATAAACATTACCGGAAGTTTCCAAACTGCCGCAATGTTTAATGCTTCGTGAAAATCACCTTCGCTCGTTGCTCCTTCTCCGGTAAAAACAGCGGTAACTTTTTTATTATCCTGAAGTTTATTCGCTAAGGCAATTCCGTCAGCAATTCCAAGCTGCGGGCCCAAATGCGAAATCATTCCTATTATATTGTATTCCTGAGTTCCAAAATGAAAACTTCTGTCACGGCCTTTTGTAAAACCGTTTGCTTTTCCCTGCCATTGCGAAAAAAGTCTGTGCAGGGGAATATTTCTTGTTGTAAAAACGCCCAGATTTCGGTGCATTGGCAATACATATTCAGAATCGTCTAAAACAGATGTGACTCCCACGGCAATAGCTTCCTGTCCTATTCCTGAAAACCATTTAGAAACTTTTCCCTGTCGAATCAAAATCAGCATTTTTTCTTCGATTAAGCGCGGTTTTAGAAGTTTTTTATATAAATCTAGTAATTTTTCGTCGGTTAGGTTTTCTCTGTAAAAGATCATTATTAGTTTTTTTTATCCAAATATATAAAAATATAACAATTTAGGTTTTATTTGTTAAATATTTGAAATATATTGTTTATGTTTTGATTTTATAAAAATAGAAAAATAATTATAGGTTTCTAATAAAAAAAAATCGAGAGCAAATATAAAAGTAAATTTTAATTGATCTGTAAAAATTGTAATATTTTAACTACAGAAATATATATTGCATTTTTTGAATATTTATAAATTAATGTTCTCATTTTATATTAAAAATTACATATAAACTAAATTTTATGGACAAACATTAAATTCAAATCTAAAATATTATCTACCTTTGTTATTGAAAGGTTTATACCTTTTTTCTTAAATAAAAATGTAAAGTATGCAAAACATTCCTAGTGTAGACTTACGTGATTTCCTTTCGGACGACCCGAAACGTAAACAAAAATTTGTAAATGAAATCGGCAGTGCATTTGAAAACATTGGCTTCGTTGCCTTAAAAGGTCATTTCTTAGATGACAAATTGGTAGACGAACTTTATGGTGAAATTAGAAAATTTTTCGCCTTGCCAGTAGAAACTAAGCATAATTATGAAATTCCCGGAATTGGTGGCCAGAGAGGTTATGTTTCTTTTGGAAAAGAACATGCTAAAGGACGCAAAGAAGGTGATTTGAAAGAATTCTGGCATTTTGGCCAGTATGTTGACAAAGATTCAAAATGGGCTTCAGAATACCCTGATAACGTTGAAGTAAAAGAACTTCCTCGTTTTAATGAAGTGGGAAAAGAAGCTTATCAAATGCTTGAAAAAACAGGAATTTATGTTTTAAGAGCTTTGGCTTTACATCTTGGTTTAGATGAGTTTTATTTTGATGAATATGCAAAAGAAGGAAACTCAATTTTAAGACCAATTCATTATCCGCCAATTACTTCTGAGCCGGAAAATGCGATTCGCGCAGCAGCTCACGGTGACATTAATTTAATTACCTTATTAATGGGAGCTCAGGGTAAAGGTCTTCAGGTTCAAAACCACAACGGAGATTGGATTGATGCTATTGCAGCAGATGACGAATTAGTAATTAATGTTGGAGATATGTTATCAAGACATACAAACAACAAATTAAAATCGACTATTCATCAGGTTGTAAATCCGCCAAGAGAATTATGGGGAACTTCTCGTTATTCTGTTCCGTTCTTTATGCATCCTGTAAGCGATATGCGTTTAGATTGTCTTGAAAATTGTATCGATGAAGAAAATCCTAAAAAATATGAGGATATTTCTGCTGGAGAATTTTTACACGAACGTTTAGTGGAATTAGGTTTAATAAAAAAATAAAAATTAAATAAATTTCAATCCTGTTTCTGTCAGGATAAAAAATTCCAAATTCCAAACTCTGTTATGGGGTTTGGAATTTAATTTTTAAATACCTTTATGATTGGAAATTTATTTTACAGAATTAAAAAAATATGGACTTAAAAGATCAATTAAAAAACTTATTTCCCGATCACGTAGAAACAAATCAACCAGAGGAAATTCAGGAACAAGATCACGTTTTGTATGTGCAGAAAGAACCTATGATCTGTAAGTTCGAAAAGCGAAAAGGAAAACCCACAACGATAATTGAAGGTTACGAAGGAAGTGATGAAGATTTTAAAGTATTAGCCAAAGAAATAAAAACAAAATTAAGCGTTGGCGGTACTTTTAAAGACGACTCAATCATTATACAAGGTGATTACCGCGACAAAATTATGGCTATTTTAAAAGAAAAAGGATTTAAAACTAAAAGAGTCGGCGGGTAAAAATAGTTTCACGTTTAAAGTTTCAAGTTACGCAGCCTGAAACATGAAACAGAAAAACTTAGACCCTTAGCATCTCAGAACCTTAGCAACTTAAAAAAAAATGATAAAAGAATCAGAATTAATACTTAATCCAGACGGAAGCGTTTACCACTTAAACCTTCGTCCTGAACATATTGCCAACGATATAATTTTTGTTGGAGACCAAAACAGAGTTGAAAAAATCACTCAGTTTTTTGATTCAATCGAATATTCAACTCAAAAAAGAGAATTTAAAACCCAAACCGGAATTTACAAAGGAAAAAGAATTTCTGTAATGTCTACCGGAATTGGTCCTGATAATATTGATATTGTAATTAATGAGCTGGATGCTCTTGTAAATATTGATTTAAAAACACGTCAGCCAAAAGAAAAATTGACATCTTTAAATATTATCAGAATCGGGACTTCGGGTTCATTACAAGCCGATATTCCTGTTGACAGCTTTGTAATGTCAAAATTTGGACTAGGACTTGATAATATGCTTCGCTCCTATTTAATTGATGAAGTTTCAAATGCTGCACTAGAAGATGCTTTTATTCAGCATACCAATTGGGATATTAAAAAAGGAAGACCTTACGTGATTCCATGTTCTGAAAAACTGGAAAAAATTATCGAATCTGATAAAATTTTTAAAGGAATAACCGCGACAGCCGGAGGATTTTACGGTCCGCAGGGAAGAGTTTTACGTTTAAATATCCAGGATGAGGAATTGAACAGCAAAATGGATAATTTTAATTTTAATGATAACCGCATTACCAATTTAGAGATGGAAACAGCAGCAATTTATGGGCTTTCTTCTCTTTTAGGACATAATGCCTTATCTTTAAATGCTATTATTGCCAATCGTGCTTCGGGAACTTTTAGTGAAGATTCTTATAAGGCAGTAGATCAATTAATTACATATACATTAAATAAATTGGCAGGGAATTAATTAGAAAAATTGATAATTTTTAAAATCTAAAATTTATGTTTTTACGAGTTGCCAGACATACGAATGATTTAAAGAAAATCGAGGATTTCTACGTTAATATCCTTGGATTTGAACTCTTAGGGGGTTTTGATAACCACAATGATTACGA